>LXNI01000097.1_pt1 | contig 102733 bp, 79 predicted proteins | sample 809091 | NCBI WGS metagenome assembly LXNI01 (sample SAMN04870527, study PRJNA318959) | sponge metagenome | biome: 01000161; feature: marine sponge reef; material: water | host: Sarcotragus foetidus | place: Greece: Milos, Mediterranean Sea | collected 2013-05-29 | depth 5-7 m | reverse complement strand
AGCGCGCCCACGGAACTTCCTACCGCGCACGCTCCTAGCCCCGCGCCTGCAGGCGCCGCCCGCTCTCGACCGCTTCCCTCGCCTCGCCCAGGCGGCCCTGGCGGTTGAGGATGTCGGCGAGCACGAAGTAGCCGAAGGGCCCGAAGGCGCCCTCCGGATCGCGGCGCAGACCCTCGCGGACCAGGAGTTCGGCGCGGCCCAGGTCGTCGCCGCGGTCCATGTGGAGCTTGGCCAGGTGGTAGTAGCCGAGGACGAACTCCGGGTTCGAGCGGATTGCCGTCCGCCACATCTCCAGGTGATCCTCGGGCCGGCCGAGCCGGCCGTACAGGTGTCCCAGGTTGAACTGGGCGCGGAAGTGGTAGGGGGCGTGCCTGATCGCCTGCTCGTAGGCCGCCGCGGCGTCCTCCGCTCGGCCGGCCTCCTCGTGAGTCAGCGCGAGGTTGAAGTAGGGCTGGCCGATCTCCGGGTTCTTGGCGATCGCTCTCTCGAAGTGGACGGCCGACTCCCGGCTCCGGCCGAGAAGCGCGAGGAGTTCCCCGTGCTGATTGTGGATCCACGCCGGCGCCACTTCTTCGGCGGCTGCCGCTTCAACGACGCGCAGCGCCTCTGGGAGGCGGTCCAGACCGGCGTAAATGTCGCTCATCGCGATCGCGGCGTTCGACTCGTAGGGCGCCAGTTCCAGTAACCGATGAAAGCCAACCAGTGCCTCCTCGAGGCGGCCGAGTCGCCAGTAGCTGGTGGCGAGTCCGAGCAGGGAGGCCTGGTGCTCGGGGTTCAGGGCGAGGGCCCGCTGGTAGAGTTCGAGCGCCTGCTGTTCGAGTTCCGTCGCTTCGGCCGCGTCGCCGCCGCGTGCGGCCAGGTCGGCCCGGCGTCCGATGATGCCGCCCAGCATCTGATTCGCGTCGACGATGTTGTCGTCCAGATCCAGCGCCGCACGCAGGTACTCTTCGGCGCCTTCCTCGTCGCCGCGCCCGATGAAGCTCTGCGCCTCCATGATCGCCCGGTGGACCGCGATCCTCTCTTTCGGATCCGTTCGCTCGACCCCGTCGTCCTCGTCGACGCCGCCAGTGGCGCGGCCGGCCAGGTAGCCGAGCGCGCGGAGTTGCGCCAGCGTCTCGGTATCGAGGTCGGGGCGCCCGCCGGGCCGGTCGCCGGATGACTTCAGATCGCGGGAGTAGGCGAGCAGGCGGTCGCGCAGAGTCCGCGCCAGATCCCGGTTCTCGAGCAGGACGTTGCTTGCTTCATCCGCGTCCTCCCGCAGCAGGTAGAGCTCGGGGTTCGTCGTTTCGATGAACTTCTCGGACTCGGTGCGGATCGAGCGCAGGGGAGCCCAGTTGTAGTGGTAGAGGGAGTAGTACGACTCCGTGTAGACCTCCCGCGCCGCTGCCGGTTCCCGGCCCAGGATGAGAGGCAGCAGATCGATTCCCTGCACATCCACCGGCACGTCCCGGCCGGCGATCGAGAGGACGGTCGGCAGGATGTCGACGTGGCTGACCGCTTCGTCCACGACCCGTCCTTCGAAGTCTCCGAAGGGCATGCGGAGGATGAGCGGAACGTGGACGGTCGAGTCGTAGATGAAGTAGCCGTGGAATCCCTCGCCGTGCTGCCCGAGTCCCTCGCCGTGGTCGGAGGTGAGAACGAACACCGAGTCGTCGAACACGCCGCGGCTCTCCAGGCCTTCGCGCAGCAGGCCGACAAGCGAGTCCGTGTAGGCCACTTCCGCGTCGTAGGGACGGTCCGGATACTGCGATCGGTAAGGCTCGGGCGGCGTATAGGGGTCGTGGGGCTCGAACAGGTGGACCCAGAGAAAGAAAGGGGCGTCCCTGGGCTCGTCGAGCCAGGCCAGGGCATGCTCGATCGTGTCCGGTCCCTCGTGCTGCACCTGGCCGACGTTGACGGAGGGCTTGTTCGGGTCGAGCTGGAAGTCGTCGCGGTAGTGATCGAAGCCGCGGCCGATTCCCCAGCGCGAATCCAGGACGAAGGCGCTGACGAACCCCGCCGCTGTCCGTCCGGCCGCCGAGAGTTCTTCGGCGAGCGTCGGCAGCGTCTCGTCGAGGGAGTACCCCACGTTCTCCCGAACGCCGTGGAACGGCGGGTAGGTGCCGGTCATGATCGAAGAGTGGGCGGGCAGCGTGAACGGCACCGCGGTGGCGGCGTTCGAGAAACGCACCCCTTCCCCGGCAAGGCGGTCCATGTGGGGGGTTGAGACCTGTTCGGAGCCGTAGCTGGAGAGCCGGTCCGCGCGCAGGGTGTCGATCGTGACCAGGATGACGTTCAGGCGGCTCGTTTCGACGTCGCCCGCGAGGTCTTCCCAGGTCGGTAGCGATTCCGGTTCGACCTCCGGGACGGGCTCCGGTGCGTCGCGGGGTTCGTCTCCAGGCGCACAGCCGGCCAGCACGGCCAGGGAGATAGCGAGGAATCGCGAGCCAACCACGGTGGGAAGTGAGCGCAAGTCCGGGAACCTCCTCCTTCGTGGGTGGCCTATGGACTGATCAGGTCGTCCAGCTCGCGGACGCCGGCGTCGAAGCGCTCGAACGCCCGCTGTGCCCGTGCCCGGTCGGCCAGGTCGCCGCTGCGGTCGAGCTCCGCGGCGCTCTGCATGACCCGGCCGATCGCCTGGCGTGCCTGACCGCGCTGGCGCGCACTCAGGCCGGTCAGCCGGTCGAGCAGCACCTCGGCGAGATCGCGGGCGTCGAAGGCGGGCACGTAGAGGGTGAGCCATTCGCCGGTCTCGATCTGGGTCCGTACGCGGTCTCGCTTGAGCGCCATCAGCGCCATGATGGCGACGGGATCCTCCGGGATCGTCATCGGCGGCCGCTCGTGGCTGTGCGGGCCGGCGCGGATCATCGTGCCTCGAGGGGCGCCGCCCACCGGTTCGACCGTCGTCTCCTCGAAGTAGAAGTCGTACCGTTGCTGCTCGCCGGCGAGCCAGACGTGGGCGAAGAACTCGCTGGGGAGTTCGTCGGGAATCTCCGAAATGAGGTAGTCGCTGCCGATCGCCGACGCCATCGGGTAGCGGGTCTCGTCCCAGCTCTCCGTCTCCTCGTTCCACGCCTCGAAGACGACGTCGCCGCCGAAGTTCCGCGGATCGACCGGCTGCTTGAAGTCGTCGTACACGTAGAGCCGGAACTCGCCGGGCCGGGGAAGGGCGCCCTCCAGGTGGTGGTAGTTGTTCGCCGCCATGAAGAACTGGCCGCCGTGGAGGGGGTTGTGGTCCATGTGGGCGGCGGCGTTCGGGTCGGCGGGATCCAGTCCGCCGGCCGCCGGCCCGCTGCCGGGGGCGCCGCCGGCAGCGGGTCCGCCGAACGCTCCGGTCAGCATGCCGCCACGGGTCTGCGGCTGCTCGCGGGGCTCGAAGATCTCGGGCAGGACGAGGTGATCGTCGAGTTCGTAGTCCACATGGAGGGCGAACGGCTGAACGACGGCTTCCCTCGCCCTGCCGACATCGAACGTTCCGACCAGTTCGACGCGCGTCCCCGGCGGTGCGTGGACGGCCTCCTCGAACAGGTAGGAGGAGGGGAACTCGGGGTCGTACTCGGGGATGTAGAGCACCGTCTGCACGCGCTCGTCCGGGAAGTGAACCCTGACCTCCATGCTTCCCAGCCGGTCGCCAACGTCGGGGTGCAGTCCGATCAGGCGGGCGCGTTCGGACAGCGTGACGCTCGCGCTCTGGGGCCGCGCGGCGCGGCGTCCCTTCAGCGTCACCTCGTCGCCGGCCCGCGCGCTCTCGACCCACAGCTCGACCTCGTCCTCGGTCTGGGCGAGGAACAGGCCCAGGCTGGAGCGGTCACGGATCTCGATGCGCGAGTCGTCGTTCGGCCGCCGGCGGTACTCGACCACGAGTTCGATCGTCGAGCCTCTGCGCAGCCGCTTGCCGGCGCCGTCCGGCAGCAGCACCGGGTCGTCGCCGCGCAGCCACTGACCGAGGAACTGGGGGCCGCTCGTTGCGGTCCGCATCCGCGTGGGCTCGGGCTCGTCCTCGTCGCGGAACGGGTCGTAGGGGACCTGGACCTCGACCTCGAGCTGTTCCGGCTCCGCGTCGTCCGGACCGTGCACCCAGGCCGCCATCCGGTAGACGACGCCGGGGTTCCGGGGCCGGAACTCGTAGCCGGTGATCCAGGCATCCTCCTCGAGGGCGACGGCGAGGCGCTCGCGCTGGAGGGCGGTCTGCTGTCCGGGCTCGACGACCGTTTCGTCGGCAGGTTCCAGCACCAGGTCGGGAACGCCCAGCACCCATTCCTCTTCGGTGAACTCAGGCGGCGGAGGCAGGTTGCGGCGCGGGCCCTGGGGTCCGCCGCCCTGCACCCAGGCGACGACGATGTCGATCTCGCGCTGGCTCATGCGCCGCGAGTTGCGGAAGTGGTCGTAGCGGGCATCGGCGGTCCACGGCGGCATCCGGCCGGTGAGCAGCTCTTCTTCGATCGCCACGGCCCAGGCCCGGGCGCCGGGCTTCGCGTCGTTGCCGTAGGTCGTCAGGTCGATGTAGTCCGGCGCCGACCCCTTCGGGTTGTGGCAGGGCATGCAATAGCGGCGCAGGATCGGGCGCACGTCGTCGGCGAAGTTGATGTCCGTCGTGATCCGTACATGCGCGGGCGCCGGGTCGGTGGTGATTCCGGTCAGGGTCAAGGCGGCCAGGCCGACCGCGGCTGCTGCTGTGGCGACACGCTGGCGGGTGACACGCTGGCGGGTGACAGCCGACCGCCGGGAGACCGGCGCTCGGCCTGTGACGCTGTTGGCGCGTGGACGCGCCAACAGGGTTCGCTTGCGTCTCATCGTCCGTCTCCGGAGTAGAGCGTCAGATCGCCTTCGTTGTCGGCGAGAAACAGCGGCCGGAAGTCGTAGCCGAGGCCGCGCAGGCGGTCGCCGCCGCCCTCCTGGCGGTCGACGACCGCGGATACCGCCGCGACTTCGCAGCCCTCGGCCTCGACTGCCTCGATCGCGCGGATGATCGACCCGGCCGAGGTCACGACATCGTCGACCACGGCCACGCGGCGGCCCTCGACGATCAGCCTGCGGCCGTCCGGGTGGTACGAGACGTCGATCTTCGCGGTCGTGCCGTGGCCCTTCGCCTTGTTGCGCACCAGGAAGCCGAAGAGCGGCGGCCCGTTGTGATCGCTGGCCACGGATGCCGCCGTCGCCAGGTAGGCGCCGCCGACTTCGGGCCCGCCGACGGCGTCGACCCCGAAGGGTCGAAGCTGCTCGCAGAGTGCCTCACCGATCAGCCGCGATCCGCGAGGCGACAGCACTGTGGCCTTCGTGTCGCAGTAGTAGTGCGAGCGCGCTCCGGAGGTAAGAACGAAGTCTCCCTTGGCGATGCTCCGCTCCTGGAGCAGGGCCTGCAGTTCGTGCAGTCGGGGGTCTCTTTCCGGATCCGGCACGGCTGGAGAGGGTATCAACGAGCAGCAGGGATAGGCTCTGCCGGGTGGAGGACCAGGGAACGTCAGGCGCGCCGGCTCGGGTCGGCATCGTCACCGTCTCGGACCGGGCCTCGCGCGGGGTCTACGAGGACCGCGGCGGGCCGGCGATCCGCGACTACCTGGCGGAAGTCCTGACGTCCCCCTGGGAGTCGTGTGCCCGCGTCGTCGAGGACGAAGTCGACCAGATCGCGGCGGCCCTGCGCGAGCTCTGCGACGACGAGGAGTGCTGCCTGGTCGTGACGACCGGCGGCACTGGCCCGGCGGCGCGCGACGTGACCCCGGAGGCGACCCTGGCCGTGTGCGACAAGGAGATGCCGGGTTTCGGGGAGTTGATGCGCCAGGTGTCGCTTCTCGTCGTCCCGACCGCGATCCTCTCGCGGCAGACGGCGGGAATCCGCGGCTCGTCGCTGATCGTCAACCTGCCGGGGCAGCCGAAGGCAATCGGCGAGTGCCTGGATGCCGTGTTCCCGGCGATCCCGTACTGCGTCGACCTGATCGGCGGGCCGTACCTGACCACGAACGAAGAGCGGATCAAGGCGTTCCGGCCGAAGTCGGCGAAGAAGCCGGCGGGTGACATCCGACCGCCCGGAGACGGGCGCTCGGACTGTGACGCGGCCGGCGCGGGGACGCGCCGGCCGGGTTGAGGAGGAAGATCGGCATGGCGGACGAATCGGGGCCGCGGGTGGCTTGCCGTGCGCTCCTCTCGGTACTGCTGTTGGCGCTGGTCGTGGCCTGTGCGCCGCCCGGCGGAGACGGGGAGGAAGCGATCGTCTACCGGGACACTTGGGGCGTCCCCCACATCTACGCCGAGTCCGCGGAGGCCGGCCTCTACGCTTCCGGCTGGGCGATGGCCGATGACCGGTTGTCGCAACTGCTCGAGAACTACCTCTTCGGACTCGGTGAGTACGCCGCCGCCTTCGGGCCCGGCAACAACGACGCCTGGGTGCGGTCCGACCTCGAGTCGCGCATGTGGGACCACTACGGCACGGCGAAGCGCCACTACGAGGCGAAGCTCAACCCGGAACTCCGGCGACACCTGGCCGCGTTCATCGATGGCATCAACGCTTACCTGGAGGCACATCCCGCCGAAGTGCCGGAGTGGTGGGGCGACCGCCCGGTCGACGTCTACATGCCGGTCGCCTTCAGCCGCCAGTTCATCTGGAGCTGGCCGGCGGGCCAGGCCCGTTCCGACCTGCGCGCGATCGGTGTTGAACCGAGCTTCGACGTCGACCTGCGGGCCTCGAACCAGATCGCGCTGGCGCCCGACCAGACGACTTTCGGCGCCGCGGCACTGATCATCGACCCGCACCTCTCGTGGCTCGGCCGCCACCGCTACTGGGAGCTCCGGCTCCATGCCGGCGACATCCACATCAGCGGCTTCGCCACATCCGGCTTCCCCTACGTCAACCTGGGCCACAACGAGCACGTTGCATGGGCCCATACGACCGGCGGGCCGGACACGGCCGACGTCTACGAGCTAACCCTCGATCCGGGCGATCCGAGCCGCTACCTGTACGACGGCGAGTGGCGGCAACTGGAGAGCCGGACCGTCGAGGTTTCGGTGGCGGGCGAGGCAGCGCCGCGCGAGGCGACCTTCTGGTATTCGCACCACGGTCCGATCGTCGCGCGGCAGGGCGACAAGGCATGGGCTGCCGCGCTGGCCTACGAGGAAGAGATCGGCTACCTGGAGTCCAAGTACTGGTTCATGGTCGCCGAGGACTACGAGGGCGCGGCCGCGGCACTCGACGTGCGCCAGATCATGCCGCAGAACGTGATGATCGCCGACACCGGCGGCAACATCTACTACCAGCGCACTGGCCGGGTCCCGATCCGGCCGGACGGCTACGACTGGAGCCGTCCCGTCGACGGATCGACATCCGACACGGAGTGGTTGGGCATCCACCCGGCGTCCGATCTGATGTCCCTGCTCAACCCCGAGCGGGGCTACATGCAGAACAACAACATCGGCCCGGACACGATGCTCGTCGGATCGCCGCTCGTGCCGGAGCGCTACCCCGCCTACCTTTACAACCAGCCCGCCCTTTACACCCATCAGCGTGGCGCGGTCGCCGTTTCACTGCTGGAAGGGAAACGGGAAGCCGGCGGCAAGTGGAGCGAGGAGGAGATCGTCGAGCTGGCGCTGAACCGTTCGGTCTACCAATACGAGCGCTGGGTCGAGGAGCTCAAGCGTGCCGAAGCCGCCTTTCCCGGCAAGGCTTCCTCGGACCGCCCGGAAGTGGTGCGCCGGATCCTGGAGTGGGACGGCGTCGCCGACCCGGATTCCCAGGGCGCGCTCGCTTACTTCCGGTGGCGGGAAGCGCTTCGCGGATTGGTCGGGAACGAACGAATGAACGACATGGCCTCAAGGGTCGATGACTACCTGGAGCTGTTCCGCGAGGCGCCCGAACCTCCCGGACTCCGACGCGACGAGTTGCCGGACCTGATCATCGCGATCGAAGCCGCCGCCATCGCGTTGCGCGCGGGCCCGGGTGGCTTCGATGCCGCGTTCGGCGACGTGTTCCGGGTCGGCCGCCAGGACTCGGAGGACGAGGTGTCCTGGCCGGTCGGCGGCGGCTCCCTCGGCGGGGCGGGTATGGCCACGATGCGCGCCGTCGGGTTCAGCCCGCCGCGCGCCGACGGCAGGCGCTGGGGCAACCGTGGCCAGACCTCGACCGAGGTCGTCATCCTGAGCAACCCGATTCGCAGCTACACCCAGCCCCCGATCGGCCAGAGCGACCGGCCCGACTCGCCGCACTACCGCGACCAGGCGGAGAAGCTCTTCTCGCCCGGCGCGATGAAGCCCAGCTGGTTCGCGCGCGACGAGCTGCTCGCCGACGGCGGCAAGAACGTCGTCGCCGAGATGCGGCTGGTTTACCGGCCGAAGGAATAGGAGACTTCATGCTCGATCTTCGACGGGCGTGGTGCGCAGCAGCAGTCGCGATCGCCGCGGTGGCGGTGCCGGCAACCATGTCGGCCCAGTCGGGCCACAATCTGGAGCGTCCGGAACACTGGAAGGTCCGCTACGACGGCTCCGACGAAGCGGCCGAACGGAACTTCGTCGTCATGCGCCCCGGCTGGCACGTCTACGCGGGTCCCGGCGGCCTGCTCTGGGACCCGGGCCGCTTCGCCTCGGGCAACTATGCCGTGAAGAGCACGATCTACCTGTTTCCGAAGGGCGACCCCGAACGATCCGGCTCGACGCGGCTCGACAGTCCCTTCGGCCTGTTCCTGGGTGGTAGCGATCTCGAAGGGGAGGCGCCTGAATACGTCTCGTTTCAGATCGACAACGCCGGTCGGTTCCGCATCACCCGGCACACCGGCGACGATGTCCAGGATCTTGCGCCGTGGACAGCTCACGACGGCGTCTCGATCCTTGCCGAAGCGGCGCCGTCACCTGCCGAGAACGTCTTGGAAGTCGATGTCCGTGGCGAACAGACGATCTTCTACATCGGCGGGGAACTTGTCGCCGAGCTTCCCTCCGAAGACCTCGATCTCGACGGCGCTATCGGTGTAAGAGCGGGCGAGGGCCTGAGCCTTCACATCACCGAGATCGCCATCGGCCCGAACCGCCGAGACGAATAGCGGGGATCCGAACCAGAGCCGACGGTTCTCGCCGGATGCCCCCGGGGACCCGTCGCTAGCGATTCGGGCCGAACGACTCCGCCCATGCTTCGAGCGCGGCGATTCGACGTTCCTGGCTCGCGATTCTGGCTTCGAGCGGGAACTGGGACGCGAGACCGACTTTCCAGGTCTTGCCACGCCGGTCGACCCAGACGAAGCGTGGGTCTTCGCCGGCTCGGTGGTGTTTCTTGATGTCCTCCTCCACGGCGATGAAGATGCTGTTACCGGGACTTTAGGCTCGGGACTCGATGTAGCGGCGCTTGAGCGCGAGACTCGCCAACTCGTAGCAGTCCATCGCCCTCTTCTCATCCGCCAGAACCTTCGCTACGCCATCCGCGTGACTGAATGCCATCGTTTCTCCTCCCATCTGTCGACGACTTCGCTAGACTCCTTGAACAGGGACCTTTACACTTGAGGCAAGTTCCGCCCACTGGGTGCGCCGGCCTTCTGGCCGGCATCTGCTCCGGCCTGAACGCTCGTCGGTCTAAGGCGAAGCCTCGCTAGTCATGACGTCTAACCTCGGTCCTCCGGCGAACTCATGGCCCACCGAATCTCACCCGTCCAACCTGACGCTCGTCCGCTTCTCTACATCAGGTGGGCTATATCGACTCCGCCCCAGTGTTCGTTCAGATACTCCGCAATCAGTCGGCGGTGACAATGATGGGGCTCGTGCTCGCTGCAGAGGAGACAGCCGTTCGAGATGATCTCTCGGTCGAGCGTCTCTTCGATCCGGCGCTCACCCATCAGCCTGCGAAAGCGGACTTCGTAAGTCTGCCAGTCGCCGCCTCGTTTCTTGTAGTCCTCTAGGATGTCCTTCGTAGGGGCGAGTTCGGGTATGTGGACGTAGCCCATGCCGCAGATCTCGCGGAGAAAATAGGCGAGATCGTCACGCTTTGCAAACCCGGCGAGTTGGGACACATTGTGAAGTCGCACGTCGACGATTCTCTGCGCACCTGAATCGCGGAGCAGCCCGAAGAAGCGGTCCGCGGGCTTCTTCGTGAATCCGATAGTGGCCAGTCTCATTCGGTGGGCCGAGTGGTGTTCTCTGGATGGGTGTTCGGGCTGTAGGCCACCTGCGCCGCTCGCAGTGCAACCGCTTGGGAAACTGGATCGCCAGCGTGTTCAGTCTCATTGCCCGAGGGAGGGAACAGTTCTGCCTGCTTGAGCCCCGTCATCTCGAGCAGTCGCTTCAGCGTTTGGCTATGGGTCTCCAGCGACCCGTCGGCGAGGATGTGATTGACCGATACTCCCCTGTCGGCCAGGGCCTGGGCGACGAGAAGCGAGCGATGGCAGTCGAGCGGTTCTTTCTCCGAGCAGACCAGCGCGATCCGTTGGTCCAACGCGCCACGGATGATCCGTTCAACGCCGACGCCGAAGGCGGGCTTTGCCTGCAGCCGGTCGTAGCGGACTCGACCGTTCTCGTAGTCGGAGGGATCGTCAGAGCGTCCTCCGAGTTCGCGTCCCATGAACACGTATGCGATGTCAGCCTCGGCCAGCCAGCCAGCCAGCTCCGTGCGGTTGAACTGCGGATTGCGGCGGCTGTATGGAGTGGACCGTACGTCGGCAACGGCAGTGATGTGGTGCTGGTGGAGCAACTCCTTGAAACGCTTCTGCGGATGCGTCGAGTGACCGATAGTGAAGACCACGTCGTTTCTTCCTTGGCACTTCATCTGAATCTCATTCTACCTCGATGATGGCCGCGATCAGCTTGTAGCACGCGTCTTGGTAGCGCTCGCCCAAGCTGATCGTGAGGTAGGCGCTTCCGATCTCGTAGCGGCCGTCGCTTCGTGCCAAGTACTTCTTCTCGTATCGAGGGTCCGTAACCCAGAGTGAGTACTGCTGGCCGGCGTGGACAAAGCATCCTTGAACACGGCGCTTCGCGTTACCGAAAGCCTCCCCAGGGGCAAACACCACCAGTGTCAAGGCGTCAATCTGGATCAAGCGGAGAGAGGTCTCGACCCCTTCGAGGAGTGCGACAGGGACTTTGTCGTTCCTTCCGCTGTACGTGCTGTGGCCGTCTATCCAAAGAGGCTCAACCGGCTCAACCATTCGCTGGAGGTCGGCCGGCGACAACTCGTCCGCCTTCTCCCAGTAGTACCGCTGATCGAGGAGCCAGTTCTCACTCTGGTAGCCGGTGGGCCTCGGTCGGAGGAGTGGGACGGCGATGATGTCGAGAACTTGGGGGTCGGTGCCGTCCTCGTACTGCCGTTCGTACTCCGACACCTCGCCGCTCTCGCGGTCGCTGACCGGACGGATCCAGGCGCCTGCGTTGTCTCCGTCGAACTTCCGTCCGGCCACACAGCGTCCGCTGAGCTTGCGGGAGTTCGCGAGGCAGAGTATGCGCTGGACTTCGGACATCGGACGGCGAAAGGCGCGACGGAGGAATCTAGCGCGGAGTTCACGTCCTCGCAACACCTCCCACGAAGCAACCGACGCTGTCCGTCGCGTGTCCCACCCAGGCGCCTACCGCAAGTGCAAGTGGTGGTGGGTGCGGTGTGGAGCAAGAGGGATTATGCTGGGGGCAGTCCTTGCCCGTCCTTCCCGCAAGTACCTAGAGTCTCTGCTAGTTGGCCAGATTCGAACGAGAAGGAGTGGGCGCCGGCTTCTAGTCCTTCTCAGGAGCGCGAACGGCCGCTGGGATGGTCCCCGCCGACCCCGGACTGGCGGGTGCTACCGGCCACTACTCGCCGCCGGTGCTCGCCGCCTTGCCCGCCCGCCAGTCGTCTTCGAGGATGCGGGCGCCGCGCAGCGTGCCGCCCATCGAGTAGTTGCCTTCGTGGCAGGCGTACTCGTAGACGCGCTCCGAGTCGCGCTTCCAGATGTACTCGCCGGACCAGGGGGCTTCCCATGTGGCCGGGTCGTCCATCGTGAAGTGGTACAGGATGTTGCCGTCCGGCTTGAGGGTGAGACGCTCCGTGACGTGAAGGTCCTGGGTGGCGCCGCGCAGGAAGCCGTCGGGCCGGAAGTGGACCGAGTCGATGACCAGGGTGTCGCCTTCCCACCAACCGATCGAGTCGCCCAGCCAGCGCCGCTCTTCCGGACTCGGGTGCTCGTCGTTCAGGCGGATGATCCGGGCGTCGTGGACCATCTCGATCAAAATCATGATGTGGTCCTCGGTCTGCACCACCCGCTTGTAGTTGTTGTAGCCGCTCGGGAAGGTCGGCGTCGCGCCGGTGAAGCCGAGCATGCAGCGCTCGCTGATCGGCAGCGACTCGGGGCCGTCGTAGGGGCCCGGGCCGTCGAGTTCGAGCCACCAGGCAACGCCCTCGTTCGGGCGGCGCAGCTTGGCGCGCTCCGCGAATCTCGCCTTGGCTGCCTCGGTCGTTTCCGGCATGCGGCCGTTCGTCGGGTCGATGATGATCGACGTGCGGAACTTGCCGTCCACCGCGAAGGTGTCCGTGCCGCGGTCGAGCCAGAAGCTGTTGTAGCCGCCGACGTTCCCCGCCGCACCGGGTGAGCCGTCTCCGCCCTCCGGCGGCGCTTCACGGTCCGGATCGGAGACCTGGTGGCGATCAGCCCGTGCCTTCGCCGCCTCGGCCGCGATCTTCTCGGCCTCTTCCGGGGTCAGGTACAGGTTCTCGCCGTACTCCTCCGGCCGCTGCAGCGGCGTCAGGGTGGCGGCGTCATAGGTGCCGGTCAGGTCGGGCTTGCCGCTCGGGGTGCGCTTGATCTCGCCTTCGGCCGCGAGGGCCGGCGCGGCGATCAGTAGCACGAGGATGGCGACCAGGGCCGCGGGGAATCGGACTCTCATTCTGCGTCCTCCTGTTTCGACTGGATGCCGCAGTCTAGCGGAGGGCTGCTCTTCCGAAGCCGAGACCTGCCGCGCGATCAGTCCCCGCTGCCGCCGCCGGTACTCCCGGCCTTCGCGGCCGCCGCATCGGCCTCGAGAACCCGCGCGCCGCGCAGCGTGTTGCCCATCGCGTAGTTGCCCTCGTGGCAGGCGTACTCATAGACGAGTTCCGGACGGTTCCTCAGGATGTACTCGCCGGACCAGGGCGTTTCCCAGGTGGCCGGATCGTCCATCGTGAAGCGGTAGAGGATGTCGCCGTTCGGCTGCAGGGTCAGACGCTCCGTGACGTGAAGCTCCTGGGTCGCGCCGCGCAGGAAAGTCCCGGGGTGGAAGTTGACCGAGTCGATGACCAGGGTGTCGCCTTCCCACCAACCGACGGAGTCGCCGAGCCACTTGCGCTCTTCGGGGCTCGGGTGTTCGTCGTTCAGGCGGACGATGCGGGCGTCGTGGTTCATCTCGATGAGGATCATGATGTGGTCTTCGGTCTGCACGATCCGCTTGTAGTTGTTGTAGGCGCTTGGAAGCGTCGGCGTGGCGCCGGTGAAGCCAACGATGCAGCGTTCGGTGATCGGCAGCGACTCGGGGCCGTCGTAGGGGCCGTGGCCGTCGATGTCGAGCCACCAGGCGGAGCCGTCGTTCGGCCGGCGCAGCTTGTCGCGCGCGGCCCTTCTCGCCGTTGCGGCCTCGGTCATCTCCGGCATGCGGCCGTTCGGCGGGTCGACGATGATCGAAGTGCGGAACTTGCCGTCCACCGAGAAGGCCTCGGTGCCGAAGTCGAGCCAGAAGAAGTTGTAGCCGCCGACGTTGCCGGCGCCGCCTCCCGAGCCGTCGCCGCCGGCTGGCGGGGGCTCGCGGTCCGGGTCGCTGACCTGGTGGCGGTCGGCGCGCGCCTTCGCCGCGTCGACCTTGATCTTCTCGGCCTCTTCCGGAGTCAGGAACAGGTTCTCGCCGTACTCCTCGGGCCGCTGCAGCGGCGTCAGCGTGGCCGCGTCGTAGTTGCCGTGCAGGTCGGGCCGGCCGTTGGGCATGCGCTTGATCTCGCCTTCGGCCGCGAGGGCCGGCGCGGCGATCAACAGCACGAGGATGGCGACCAGGGCCGCTGGGAATCGGACTCTCATTCTTTCGTCCTCCTGTTTCGACTGGATGCCGAAAGTGTAGCGGAGGGCCTCCAGGCCCGGCACGAACCGACACCCGCGGCTACGGACTCGACGACCCGCTCTAGCCGACTCAGCCGCGGTTTCGGAACAGGACGTGAGCCGCAAAGGCCCGACGCTCCTTGATCGGCGAGGCTTCGAACCCGTGGATTGCGGATCGAGCATCCCGGATGCGACCTTCGATCTCGGACTTGAACGGAGTCCAGGTCGGGTCGTAGTCGGCTTCGTGTCGCTCGTCCTGGAGATCGGCGAAGAGTTGTGCGAAGGCCTGGATCTCCTGGGGAAACACCCGCATCGCATGTTGGCGTCTGCAGGCTTTACGCGCTGGACCGTGGTCGAGCGCGCGGTAGGTCTGTCGCCACGGAACTGTCTTTCGCTCTCTCTTCCCGATCAGAGTGTCGGCGCAGCATTCTGCGAGACAGTGGAACAGGGCGTAGTAGACGGTGCTCAGGGACCGTCTAAGGTCGGACTCAAGTGGCCGGCCTCGTCCTGTCGGGAGTTGTCTCTCCGCCGTCGTCAGGAAGTCAGATGCCTTCAGGGCGCCAGTCTCCTGCGTCCGCCTTCGTGATGAAGTGCATCTTGGGCAGGAGATCGAGACCCCGATCCCAGAGCATGTGTTGAACGTGCGTGCCGAAGGAGGGCTTCTCCGGAGCCTTGTGGAGATCGTCGACCTCTCCGTCGTAGATGGCCCAGATGTCGACCACCGCATCTCCGAACCAGGGTGATGTGCCGGGGCGCACCCAGATGTCGGTGAAGTGCACCTGCGGGAACGTGGCGTGGACCATCTCTTCGATCCTCGCCTTGATCTCCGGCAGTTGTCCTGAGCACGTCTCGTCCATGTCCAAACTCCGACCCAGGCGGCGCGCTGATGCACCGCGTGGGCGTGGTCGACTTTACACGCGCAACTCCCCGCCGCGGCAACCTAGCCTTGCCCCCATCACGCGACGACCTCGCCGTTACGGCAGGCCGGCGGCAGGGCCGCTAGTCGCCGCTGCCGGCGCCGGTGCTGGCGGCTTTCGCGGCTAGCGCGTCGGCCTCGAGCACCCGGGCGCCGCGGAGCGTGCCGCCCATCGAGTAGTTCCCTTCGTGGCAGGCGTACTCGTAAACGTCCACGGGGCTGCGCTTCCAGATGTACTCGCCGGACCAGGGGACGTCCCAGGTTGCCGGATCCTCGATCGTGAACCGGTAGAGGATGTCGCCGTTCGGCTGCAGCGTGAGGCGTTCCGTGACGTGGGATTCCTGGGTGGCGCCGCGCAGGACCGCCTTCGGGTGGAAGTTGCGCGAGTCGATGACCAAGGTGTCGCCTTCCCACCAGCCGACCGAGTGGCCGAGCCACTTCCGCTCTTCGGGGCTGGGGTGCTCGGCGTTCAGGCGCACGATCCGGGCGTCATGGACCATCTCGATCAGGATCATGATGTGGTCCTCGGTCTGGACCACGCGCTTGAAGTTGTTGTAGAGGCTCGGGAAGGTCGGCGTGGCGCCGGTGAAGCCGACGATGCAGCGCTCGGTCACCGGCAGCGTCTCCGGGCCGTCGTAGGGGCCGTGGCCGTCGATGTCGAGCCACCAGGCGGAGCCGTCGTTGGGCCGGCGCAGCCGGCGGCGCTCGGCGGCCCTGGCCTTGCCGGCCTCGGTCATCTCCGGCATGCGGCCGTTCGGGGGATCGAAGATGATCGAGGTCCGGAACTTGCCGTCGACCGCGAATGCCTCGGTCCCGGCCTCGACCCAGAATCGGTTGTAGCCGCCGACGTTGCCGGCGCCGCCCGAGGTCCCGTCGCCGCCGACCGGCGGCGGCTTGCGGTTGGGATCGGAGACCTGGTGCCGCGAGGCGGCGTACTCGGCCGCGTCCGCCTCGATCTTCGCCGCGTCCTCGGGGCTCAGGTAGAGGTTCTCGCCGTACTTCTCGGGCCGCTGAAGCGGCGTCAGCGTGCCGGCGTCGAAGGTGCCGGTCAGGTCGGGCTTGCCGTTGGCGGCGCGCTTGATCTCGCCCTGGGCGGTCAGGGCGGGGGCGGCGAGCAGCAGCGCAAGGATGGCGACCGGCGCCGCGGGGACTCGGGCTCTCATTCTGCGTCCTCCGGTTGCGATTGGATGGACGGAGTGTAGCGGAGTCGATTGCCGCTAGGTCTCGATCCGTCGCCGCGGCAGCGGCCGCTCCGGCACGTCCTCGAGCAGTCCGCCGTGGCCGAGCGAGGTGATGTCGCGGCGGGTCAGCCGGTCGCCGACGAGCAGGCGGGGCAGCACGAGGTCGACGATGTTCCTCTTGGGGCTGCGGGCGCAGCCGGGGGCGCCGAGCACGGGAGTGCCGTCGAGTTCGGCGAGCAGGAGCAGGTTGCCGGGGTCGACCGGGGCGCCGTAGCAGATGACCGAGCCGCCGGCTGCTTCGATTGCGCTCGGCGCGAGGTCGCGGCGGTCCTGGATGGCGGTCTCGCCGGCCAGCACGACGAGATCGACGTCCGGCGCGAGCCGGGCCGCGGCGAGGCTCAGGCCTTCCACGCCCCGGTCGCCGCGCAGGGGTACGAAGCGGACTTCCGAGAGTTCGGCGTTCAGCAGCTCGATCCGTTGCCTGAACGCAGCTTCAAAGCCGCGGACCAGGCGCTCCCGACCCGCGGACTGGCCCTTGGCCGCAGCGCCCGAGACGATCAGCCCGACGCGCCGCGGCGCCAGCCGGTCGACCCGGATCACCGGCGCCGCCGCGACTCTTTCCGCCGCGGCCACAGTTCGTTCGGGTAGGGCGTAGGGGAGGATCTTGGTCGTCGCGACCATCTTGCCGGCGCGCGCCACGCTGTGATTCGCGAGCGTGGCGAGGGTGACGCCTTCGCAGTCGTTGATCCGCTCCACGGCTTCGGCGTCGACCCGCAGAACGCCCAGCTCCCGGGCGTGGAAGTTCACGCGTCCCGTCGTCGAGCCGCGCCGGGTCAGGCCCGCTCCGGCGACCGCCTCGCTGACCCGCCTCGCGGCTTCGTCCTCGTCGACGTCTCCCGGTTCCAGACGGGCCGCGAACACGCTGTCCCGGCCCAGATCGGAAAGAAGCAGGAGTTCCGCCTCGCCCAACGCCCGGCCCTTGCGCAGCACGCGGCGTCCGGAGTCGTCATGGACGTTGTGCCCCAGGATCGTCCCCAGGGCGTCTCCTAGCGCGGTGGCCTCGAACTTCATCGATCGGTGGACGCGGCGCGTCCTCGGCGTCCGCTCTCTTCCCGCCGAGCCCTACCCGCCGAGGTTCAGGAGCATTTGGCCGACGAGAAGGCTGACCAGCATGAGCGTCATGCCCTGCATCCATCGGAGGGCGACCATTTCGCCCTTGAGTCCCTTGAGGGTCGCCAGTTCGATGCGGACCGCGCCAATCTCGTCCTTGAACTCGTCGCGGGTGACGAACCGGGAGAGTTCGGACTTGAGTTGCGCCCGGAGCTCCGCCCTGATCTCCGTCCTGAGTTCCGTCTTGAGCTCCGTCTTGAGCTCCGTCTTGAGTTCAGTCTTGAGTTGGATCAGGTCGTCCTTCGTGGCGAGGTTGGCGAGGTCTTCCTTCCAGGCGAATCGCTGGCTGGCCTTCTCGAAGGCGTCAACCAGGGCGTCGGCGGTGACCGGCTTGACGCCGGCCTGGATCAACTCGCTTTGGGTCACGATGGGGATACGGGCTGCGGTAGCGGTTGTCGGCATGGTGCGGTGACCTTTCGGGGAGGGTCGCCGCCTGTCGTGCGAGTCAGTCTAACTCCTGACGTCGTCGGGCGGCAAAACGTGTCCGTTGCCGCGGTCCATCGTTCGGAGTCGCGGCCCTTCTACAGGACCAGGACGGATTCCGGCCCGTCTTCTTGGGTCGAACGGGCGGGAGGCGACGGTTAGCGCCCCGTGCCCGCTGCCTCGTCGGCGCTCGGCGTGGCCGACCCCGGTCAGTCGGGGCTTGTCGCGGCGTTAGACTTGCGACTTCATGGCTTCCGACGACTACGGCCGCATCGACGGTTGGCGCGACGAGCTGACCGAATGGCGGCGGGACTTCCATCGACACCCGGAACTCGCCTTCGAGGAGGAGCGAACCGCGCAGATCGTCACGGAGCGGTTGCGGTCATTCGGCATCGACGAGGTCCACCACGGCATCGCGAAGACGGGAGTCGTCGCGACGATCCGGGCCGGCAGTTCGAATCGCTCGGTGGCGCTGCGCGCCGACATGGATGCGCTGCCGATCAACGAACTGAATCAGTTCGGCCACTGCTCGACCGCGCCCGGGAAGATGCACGCCTGCGGTCACGACGGCCACACGGCGATGCTGCTCGGCGCGGCGCGTTACCTGGCGCAGACCCGGAACTTCGACGGCACGGTGCAGCTCATCTTCCAGCCCGCCGAGGAGAAGGACGGCGGTGCCGGGGTCATGGTCCGCGAGGGCCTGTTCGAGCGCTTTCCGGCCGACCAGGTCTTCGGCCTGCACAACTTCCCCGGCGTGCCGACCGGCGCGTTCGCGACGAACAGCGGGCCGTTCATGGCCGCGATCGATCAGTTCGAGATCGAGATCCGCGGCCGCGGCACGCACGGCGCGTGGCCGCACAGCGGCATCGACCCGATCGTTGCCGCGTCCCAGGTCGTGCTCGGCTTGCAGACGCTGGTGTCGCGCAACGTCGACCCCCGCCGCCGGGCCGTCGTTTCCGTGACGATGAGCCACGCCGGCGACGCCTTCAACGTGATCCCGGAGACGGCCTACCTGGCCGGAGGCGTCCGGTCCTTCCTGCGCGAGGTCCAGGAGACGCTGGAACTCGGCCTGGAGCGGGTCGTTCACGGCGTGTGCGCGGCCCACGGCGCTTCGGCCAAGGTCGACTACGAGCGCTACTACCCGGCAACCGTCAACGCTCCCCGCGAGACGGAGGAGATGACCGCCGCCGCGCGCAGCATGGGCTGGTCCGTCGACGACGGGATGGAGCCGCTGATGGGTTCCGACGACTTCGCGTTCCTGGCCGAGGAGCGGCCGGGCTCCTTCATGATGATCGGCAACGGTGACAGCGAGATGCTGCACACGCCGAGATACGACTTCAACGACGACCTGCTGACCATCGGCGCCAAGTACTGGGCGCGTCTGGCTGAAAACCAGCTTTCTTAGCGGCGCCCGGAAACAAAGCCGGCGGCTGCGGCGTATTCCCTGATGACGCGGGTGGTTGGCCGGATGTAACGGGCCCCGCTTTCTCAATACTCTCTCCAAGGAGTTGGCCGCCGCCCGCGTTCCCCTCCAAGGACCGCAAGAGCGTTCCTCCAAAACACTGGAAGACAAGGCATGAACTTCGCATATTCCCTCAGGATCTCGACCGCCCGGACCCTCGGGGCGGCGATTCTCCTGTTTCTCCCCTTCGTCGCCGGTTGTGCGTTCGACAGCGGTGTGGCCGGCGAGCCGCCGCCGGCCGACACCGCCAGCCCTGCCGACGACGACGCGATCCCCGTCGCGGCGCTCCCCATGTTCCGTGGCCGGATCGAGTCCGTGCTCCGTTTCTCGACCAATCTCGAGGCGGAGAGCCGGGTCGACGTGCTCTCGGAGGCCGAGCGGCACGTGACGGAACTCCTCGTCGAGGAGGGCGACACGGTGCGTGCCGGCCAGACCCTGTTGCTGCTCGAGGACGAGGCGCAGCGCACGGCCCTCAGGCGGGTCGAGAGCCAGCTCGACCGTTCGCGGCTGGAGTACGAGCGCCAGAAGCGCCTCTTCGAGCAGGACCTGATCAGCGAGCAGGCGTACAACCAGGCGCGCTACGACACGGAGCAGCTCGAACTCGCGCTGGAAGACGCCGAGCGGGAACTGAGCTACGCGACCGTTCTGGCGCCCATTTCCGGCGTCATCACCGAGCGGGTCGTGAACGTCGGCGACCACGTGGAGGGCCACGCGAAGCTGTTCCAGATCGTCGACTTCGACTCGATCGTGGCGCGCGTGTTCGTTCCCGAGCGCCAGTTGAGCGGCCTGTTCGTCGGCCAGCCGGCTCGCGTTCTGGCCCAGTCACTCGCGGGTTCGCGGGAGGCCGCGATCGAGCGCATTTCGCCGGTCGTCGATCCCCAGAGCGGCACGGTCAAGGTCACGCTCGGCATCCCCGGCAACCAGGGTCTGCTTCCCGGCATGTACGTCGAGGTCGACCTGGTGGCGGCGGTCGAGGACGACGCGCTGCTGGCGCCGAAACGGGCGCTCGTCTACGACCAGGAGCAGGTCTTCGTGTTCCGGGTCGTGGACGGCGCCGAGGGGCCCCGGGCCGAGCGTCTGCTCGTGAGCATCCTGATCGAGAGCGAGGACGTGGTTCACCTGGACGGTGATCTGGCCGAGGGCCAGCGCCTGATCGTGGCCGGGCAGGCCGGCCTGAAGGACGGCGCCCGGGTCAGGCTGCTCGATCCGGCCGAGGCCCTGGGCTCGGTGGCGGAGCTGGGCGCCGCGTCGGCGCCGACCTACCAGCCCGCGAGCTGAACGGTTAACCAACAGAGCGATAGGAGCGGCGCATGAAAGGCGGCCGGCCAGCACGGGCTGCGAGGTCCTTCCTCACTCACCGTCCCGTCGCGGTGTCCATGGTCTTCCTGGCGGCCGTCGTCTTCGGCCTGCTGTCGTACCAGGGGCTGCCGGTGACCCTGATGCCCGAGCTGTCCTATCCGACGCTCACTGTGCGCACGGAGTACCCGGGCGCGGCGCCCGAGGAGGTCGAGAACGACATCTCGCGGCGCATCGAGGAGCAGCTCGGCGTGGTCGGCGGCCTGCGGCGGATGAGCAGCATCAGCCGGGCCGGCGCCTCCGACGTCGTGCTCGAGTTCTCCTGGGACACGCCGATGTCCGATGCCGTGCAGGAGACCCTGGAGAAGCTCGACCTCGTCCTGCTGCCGGACGCGGCGGAACGTCCGCTGATCCTGCGCTTCGACCCGGGCCTGGACCCGGTCCTCGAACTCTCGCTCGCCGGTGAGGGCGAGCGCTTTGAGGGCGAAGAGGGACTGCGGCGGCTCCGCCGGCTGGCCGAACTCCAGGTCAAGCGCGCGCTCGAACCGGTCGACGGCGTGGCCGCGGTGCGGGTGCGGGGCGGTCTCGAAGAAGAGATCCACGTCCTGCTGGATGCCCAGGACCTGCAACGGTCGCGGCTCTCCGTGCAGCAGGTGATCGACCGCCTGGGCCAGGAGAACATAAACGTCGCCGGCGGCACCCTGAAGGAGGGGCGCACCGAGTACATGGTGCGCACGGTGAACGAGTACGTGAACCTGGAGCAGATTCGAAACACGGTCGTTGCGTCGGTGGACGGCCGCGAGATCCGCGTCGGAGACCTGGGCGAGGTCCGGCGCTCGAACAAGGACCGCGAGATCCAGACCCGGACCAGCGGCCAGGAGAGCGTCCAGCTCGACGTGTACAAGGAAGCGGACGCGAACATGGTCGCCCTGGCGGACCGCGTGCGGTCCCGGGTCGGCGAACTGGACCTGGAGCGCGAACGCGCGCTGGCCCGCGGCGAGAAGGTCGACGAGCCGCGGTCGTTCCTGCAGCGGCTCACAGGCGGGGGAGGAGGCGCCTCGGGCAGGGCCGCGCGGCTGGGGAGCGCGACCCTCTCGGCCGACCTCTACCGATCCGAGAGCGCGGTGCTGACGGTCGTTTCGGACCGTTCCGAGTTCATCGAGGGCAGCATCTCGGAGGTCCGCAACACGGCGATTCTCGGCGGTCTGCTGGCGGTGATCGTGCTCTATCTGTTCCTTCGCAACCTGGTCACGACGCTGATCGTCGCGGTCTCGATTCCGATCTCGCTCCTGATCGCGTTCGCGCCGCTCTCGGCCGCTTCGGTGTCGCTGAACATCATGTCCCTGGGCGGACTGGCGCTCGGCATCGGCATGCTGGTCGACTCCTCGATCGTCGTGCTGGAGTCCATCTTCCGATGCCGCGAGGAGGGCGACGACCTCGTCGCGTCGGCGATTCGGGGCACCCGGGAGGTGCGGTCGGCGGTCGTCGCCTCGATCCTGACCTCGATCGCCGTCTTCCTGCCGATGGTGTTCGTCGAGGGGATCGCCGGACAGGCGTTCGGCGACCTCGGGTTGGCCGTGGTCATTTCTCTCCTCGCGTCGCTGGCGGTGGCGCTGGGCTTCATCCCGATGCTGGCCAGCCGCCGGGGCTGGAAGCTGCCGGAACGCGGCGGCGTGGCCTCCAGGCTGCTGCGCTACGCGGCCCTGGCGGTGTTCCGTCGGGACGCGGCGGCGCTGCTTGCGTGGTCGCGGTCGCGGAACCCTCTGATCGGCTGGCCCGGACTTACGCTGGCGTTGCTTTTCATCAGCCTCCGGCTGGTCGTGGGGACCGCGCTCGAGCTGGTCGCCAAGCTCGTTCTGCTGGTTCTAAGCGGGCTCGCGTTCTTCGTCGTCCGCCTGGCCGCGCCCCTCCTGATCAAGGTGTTCGGGCTGCTCAGCCGCGGGCCGCTCATTCTGGTCAGACGGCTGCTCAACTGGCTGAACCGGGTCTATCCGGCGGTCCTGCATGGCGCGCTGCGGTTCCCGGTCGCGGTTGTGGTCCTGGTCGGCGTCACGCTGTGGAGTTCCTGGTGGTTGCTGGGTCGTCTGGACAGCGAACTGCTGCCGGAGGTCCGCCAGGGCGAGTTCACGATCGAGGTGTCGCTGCCGGTCGGCACGCCCCTGCCCGAGACCGAGCGCACCCTGGCTGCGGTCGAAGCCGCGATCCTCGAGGAAGAGCGCTACATCGAGCGGTTGCTGGTGACGTACGGCTACGACGTGACGAACACTCAGGCGTCCGACGAGGGCGAGCACACGGCGCGGTTCAAGGTCCTGCTCGAACCGGTTCAGGCGTCGGTCGAGGACCAGGTCGTGGAGCGCCTGCGTCGCCGGTTCGCGGAAGTGCCGGACGCAACGTCGCGCGTCGTGCGGCCGGTTCTGTTCAGCTTCAAGACGCCGATCGAAGTGGAGGTCCACGGCGAGGACCTCGGCCGCCTGCAGGAGTACGGCGACCGTGTTCGGGATCTGATGGCGGCGATGCCCGAACTCGCGGACGTGGAGACGACGCTCAAGAGGGGCGCGCCGGAGGTCCAGATCGTTTATGACCGGGCGATCCTGAACCGCTACGAACTCCAGACCTCCGTGGTGGCGCAGATGGTGCGCAACCAGATCGAGGGCTTCGAGGCCACGCTGTACAACCTGAAGGACCGTCGGATACCGATCATCGTCCGGCTTGCCGAAGAGGATCGCCGCACCACGGACCAGTTGAACGGCCTCGTCGTCAACCCCGGCGGCGAGCGGCCGATCCCGCTGCACGCGGTGGCGTCCGTGGCAGTGGGCGAGGGGCCGTCCGAGGTCCGGCGGATCGACGGCAAGCGAGTGGCCGTGGTCCAGGCGAACCTCGGCGAGGCGTCTCTCGGCCGCGCCGTCGAGCGGATCGAGGAGGTCCTCGCGAGGGAGATCGAGTGGCCGGCGGACATGAGCTTCCTGGTCGGCGGCCAGAGCCAGGAATGGCAGCGGTCGAGCGCAAGCCTGTGGTTGGCCCTCGGGCTGTCCGTGTTCCTGGTCTACGTGATCATGGCGGCCCAGTTCGAGTCCCTGCTGCACCCCCTGGTCATCATGTTCTCGATCCCCCTGGCGTTCTTCGGCACCCTGCTCACGCTCTACCTGGTCGACGTCAACCTGTCGATCGTCGTGTTTCTGGGGATGATCATGCTGGCCGGGATCGTCGTGAACAACGCGATCGTCCTCGTCGACTACATCAACACGCTGCGCGGTCGCGGCTTCCCCCGCCGGCGGGCGATCGTCGGCGCCGGCGTGGTACGGCTGCGGCCGATCCTGATGACGACGGCGACGACGACGCTTGGTCTGCTGCCGATGGCCCTGGGGCTCGGCCAGGGCGCCGAGATCCGCACCCCGATGGCGCTGGCCGTGATCGGTGGGCTTGCCACGTCCACGGTGCTGACCCTGATCGTCGTGCCGGTGATTTATGAACTCGTCGAGCGCATGCGGGAGGCGCTGTCCTTCTCGCGCCTGCGCGCCGGTCGAGATGCGCCGGCAAGCGGCGGCGTGCCCGCTCCGGCCGGCGCGGCACCGGAAGGAACCCGGCCATGATGCCTGGCGGACTGGGCAAGTCTCTGCCGCGGCTCTCGCTGGAGCGGCGGATCGGTGTCGTCGTCGTGGTCGGCGCGGTCCTGGTCATGGGCCTTGTAGCCGCCCTCTCCCTGCCGATCGAACTCATCCCGTCCGGCTACAGCTCGCCCTTCCTGCGCGTGACCGTGCCGTGGCGGGACGCGCCGCCCCAGGAGCTGCTGGACAAGATCACGATTCCGCTCGAGGAGGAGCTGGCGACGGTCCGCGGGCTGGAGAACCAGTTCTCGTTCTGCACCGTCGGCTTCACCCAGGTCTTCCTGAGTTTCGCGCACGGCACGGACATGGACGTTGCCTACCGCGAGGTCCGCGACCGGATCGAACGCGCCCGGGTCCGGATGCCCGAGGATGTCGAACAGGTCCTCATCCGCAAGGACGACGACGCGATGATGCCGGTGGCGATGGTCGGCGTGATCGTCGAAGAGGACACGGCGGACGTCTACAACCTGATCCAGAACGAGATCATCCTGAAGCTGGAGCGGGTTCCCGGCGTGGCCTCGGTCAACGCCCAGGGCCTGATGGAGCGGGAAGTGCTGATCGAACTCGACCGGCAACGGGTCGAGGCGGCGGGCCTCAACATCTTCGACATCGGCCAGGACCTCCAGTCCGACTACTTCACGTTGGCATCGGGCAACGTGAGGGCCGGCGACCGCAAGCTGCTCCTGCGGTCGGTGGCGAGCTATCCGGCGCCGCAGAACGTCCGCGACATGTGGATCACCGACACGGTGAAGCTGGGAGACATCGCGTCGGTGCGCTACGACGTGCCGGACGACGAGTTCCGGGTGCGCGTGAACGGCTTGCCGGCGTATGCGATCCAGGTGCAGAAGGAGGGCGAGGCGAACGCGCTGGAGGTGGCCGGCGAAGTCGAACGCCTGGTCAGGGAGCTGGCCGCGAGTCCGCGGCTGGCCGCCATCGAGGTGGACGTGATCATGAGTTCGGGCGAGATCATCCGCGACTCGATGGGCGTGCTGCTGTCGAGCGGCCGCATCGGCGCCCTGTTCGCGATGATCGTCCTCTTCTTCTTTCTCCGCCGGCTGCGGATGTCGCTGATCATCGCCTTCTCGATCCCGCTCTCCATGGTCGCCGCGGTGGTCGCGATGTACTTCTTCGGCGAGACGTTCAACGTGATCTCGCTGCTGGGCCTGATGATCTCGGTCGGGCTTCTGGTCGACAACTCGGTGGTCGTGGCCGAGAACATCCACCGGTTGCACCAGGGCGGCATGCCCCGGCGGCAGGCGGCGCTTCAGGGCGCCGGGGAGATCGCGCTGGCGATCACGACCGCCACGCTGACCACGGTGATCGTCTTCCTGCCGGTCTCCCTGGTCGAAGGTCAGGGTCAGTTCATGCTGCTGCGGCTGGTCATCCCGATCACGGTCTCCCTGCTTGCGTCCCTGGTCGTCGCGCTGGTCGTCGTGCCGCTGATGGTCTACGTCACCCTGCCCTCGCGGGGGGCGGCCGAGAAGGGCGCTCTGCGCCAGGTCCGGGACGCCTCGAACGTGGTCCTGCGGCGCGCCTACGAGGCGACGTTCGGTCTGCTCAACCGCGCCTACCGCGGCATGCTCGCCTACGGCCTGCGGCGACGGCTCGACGTGGTGCTGGCGCTGGTGGCGGCACTGGCGCTGACCCAGTTCGCGGCGCAGGGCAGGTTGGAAGTCGTTGCCATGTCGGAGGACGACCAGGCCTTCTTCAACATCGAGGTCCGGTTGCCGCGCAACATGTCGTTCGACGAGACGATCGAGTACTTCGCGCGTGCCGAGGCGAAGATCGACGGCCTGCGCGACGAACTCGGCCTCGAGTACCTCGTGTTCTTCCACGAGCGCACCTGGGGCCAGATCCAGGGGATCATCGCCACCAACGCGGACACCGGGCTGAAGCCGCGCGAGGTCACGCAACAGGTGCTCGACCTGATGCCCGAGATGCCCGGGATCCGCTTCCATACCGGCTTCGCGTCGGAGCAGGAAACGACGGACAAGGCAATCGAGACGCTGACTCTGTTCGGCGAGGACGCCGACGTTCTGGAAGAGGTCGCGAGCGGAATCGAGGACCGTCTGGCCCGGGTTCCGGGCGTGTTGGCGGTGAAGAAATCGGCCGACGAAGCGCCGAACGAACTCGCTCTGGTCCTCGACCGGGACCGGGCCATGCGCCAGCAGGTCAACCCCCGGACCCTGGCGGTGATGGTCGGCTACGCGCTGCGCGGCCAGGCGCTGCCGCGGATCTACTACGGCGGCCAGGACATCCCGGTGCGGATCCGCTTCGAGGAGCAGGACCGCCAGAGTCTCGCCGAGCTGCGCGACTTCTCGGTGCCGGCCGAGAGCGGCGAGACGCTTGCCATCGGCACGCTCGTCGACGTTCGCCAGCAACCGGCCGCGACCCGCATCTCGCGGCGCGACAAGCAGACCGCGCGACGGATCACGGTGGAGCTCGAAGAAGGGCAGGAAAGTGAGGCGCGCCGGGCGGTGCGGGCGGTCGCGGCGCAGACGGAACTGCCCGAGGGCGTCGCCTGGGCGCGGCTCGTGCGCAACGTCGCCGCCGAGGAGACGCGGAACCTGATGATCGCGGCGCTCATGTCGATCGCCTTCGTCTACCTGCTGATGGGCTTCCTGTTCGAGAGCTTCCTCTTGCCGCTGGCGATCCTGATCACGATCCCGCTCGCCAGCATGGGAGTGACCTGGATCCACCTGTTCGCCGGGCGCGACCTCGACTTCCTGGGTCTGGTGGGGCTGATCATCCTGATCGGCGTCGTCGTGAACAACGGCATCGTGCTGCTCGACTCGGTGAATCGCCTCTGCGCGGGCGGCATGGAGCGAGGCAAGGCCCTGCTCGAAGCGGCCAACCGGCGCTTCCGGCCGATCATGATGACGGCGCTGACCACGATCGGCGGCATGGTGCCCCTGCTGTTCGGACAACCGACCCAGATGGGCCTGAGCTACAAGAGCTTCGCGTTGACCCTGATCGGGGGCATGGCCGCGGCGACCCTGCTGACGCTACTCGCGGTGCCGGTGTTCTACACCCTGATCGAGGACGGGCGGGCCGCTGTGAGCCGTACGCTCGCCGGCGCCCTGGCTTCGCGGCGGCGATCGCCCGTCGGCTCCGCCGGCGCGTAGAGCGCAACCGGGTGCGCCTGCCTGCCGGCCGGCATCCGTCACTGGGTGCGCCGGCCCTCTGGCCGGCATCCGTTACTGGGTGCGCCGGCCGTCTGGCCGGCATCCGTCGCAGGCGGATCCGATCGTTTGGATCCTGGCCCCCAGTTCTTGGAGCCGCTGTAACACTGTTGTAAGGTGCCCGCTCAGTTCAGTGACAGGTAGCTGTCTCCGATCGTGGCAGCCGGGCTTTGGGTGATCCTGATGAGCATCCGTTGCCTTGAGTCCTCCCGATTCCTCCGGCTGACGCGCCCCGGGGAACCGCATGAACTCCCACTCTTAGTGGCTGGCTAGCCAGAAAAGGAGAATCGGATCATGAAGCGCGTCATGACACTACTCGGCTGCACCCTGCTACTCGTCTTCGCTGCGCCCGTCGCGGCGGACAGCCCGGAAACCGGGATTGTTGTCGGACGCGCGGTCGACTCGAACGGTGACCCCATGCCCGGGGTCACGGTGACCCTCGCCGGCGAACGGGGCGAGAAGGTCGCGATCACCGGCGCTGACGGTGCGTACCGGTTCGCTCTGGTGACGCCGGGCCCCTACACGGTCAGGGGCTCTCTCGACAGCTACAGGACCGCCGAGAGCGCGGTACGGGTGACACCCGGCACCCGTTCGGAGGTCGGCCTGACGATGGCGCTCGAGGCGGAGGGAGAGATCACGGTCGTCGCCGAGGCGCCGGTGATCAACCGATTCGAGTCCACCTCGGCGGGCACGATCACTTCCGATGTCGCCGAGAACGTGACTTCGATCAACTCCAACTACTACAGCGCTCTGGCGCTGCTGCCGGGCGTCACGTCGGACGGCGATCTCGCTGACGAGTATCCCGGCACCAACGGCTCGCGGTGGATGGAGGCCGCGGTCTTCGTCGACGGTGTGGATACGACGTACACGCGGCGAGGGGGCTCTCGTCTGTATCTTCCGCAGATCGCCGTGTCCTCGACCTCCCTGCAGTCCACAAGCGGCAGCGCCGAGTACGGGCGCGCAACCGGCGGCGTCACCAACGTCACGACGAAGTCCGGCACGAACCGGTTTCACGGCGACTACTACGCCCATCGGCAACAGGGCGACTGGGTATCCGAGTTCAAGCACCATCCGGAACTCGCCGAGCGAGTCACCTGCCAGTACCGAGCGGTTGTGAATCCGCACCTTCTCGCCCGCAGCCCGTACTGCAACCCGGACTTCTTCGTCCGAACCCAGGAGCAGAAGGACTATTCGGACCTGACCCTTCAAGGTTCGCTCGGCGGTCCGCTGGCGCGGAACAGGGCCTGGTTCTTTGTCGCGGCAGCGGACACGAACACGTTCAGCAGCCAGGAGACCTATGGCGGCGACATCGTCGACAACAGCGCCTACGTAGGCAGCCGGATAGCGAAGCTGAACTTCCAGCCCAGCCCGGCCCACGCGCTGTCCACGTACTACACCTCTTCGCCGCTCGACGTCACATTCATTCTTGGCGATTTGCCGGCAGACAGGTACACGGCGACCCCGCATGTCTTCGGCGGTGAACTGCTGACCGCAAACTGGAACTGGAGCGCCAGCCAGGACGTGTTCATGGAGTTCAAGCTGGCCTTCCACGATTCCAGTGAGCACAAGCCACTGAACGCCGGCGACGGGTATGACCTGGAAACCGCTCTTCTCGAAAAGCAGCAGGATCCACGGTATCCGGCGAACGATCAGGGACCCCATAGCCCCGGCAACAACTTCCACGGCTATGTCGGTTTCGACGGGCAAGATCACTGGTGGAACGGCTGGATACTGGACAACGGTTTCGGTCGCAACGACTACCCGCGGGACCAGGCGAACGCACGCATGACCTGGTTCGCCAACGAGAACCACGAGGCGCTGTTCGGCGCGGACTGGCAAAGCGTCGGCTGGGTGCAGAACCTGCAACGGAACAACACCTACGTAGGAAACCAGTTCGACGTGTCGAGCCCGTCCGGCTTTGACGTCTGCAGCATCATCGCCCTGGGTTATCGGCTTTGCTACCTCGAGGACTACTCGCCTGCCGACATGCAGGGTGAGCCGATCCTCGATGGCACCAGGTCATCGAACGTGGCGTTCTTTGCCCGGGACAGGTTCTCGGCGGGAGATCACTGGACGTTCAATCTGGGCCTTCGCTACGAAGATCAGGTCCACAAGAACGACGTGCGCCGCACGGTGATCGATTCAACTGATGTCTCACCCCGCCTCTTCGCAGCCTACGATTTTGGGGGCGACGGAAGGACTCTGCTCAGTCTGAACCTGGGTCGTTCCTACCAACACCTGCCGCAGGATCTCGTCAACAATCACCTGCTGGAAGGATGGAACGGAACCAACGCGTGGGACAGGTTCATCTACTGTGACGCCGCGGCGGCGTTCTTCCTTTCATACGTGTGTAACGGTGTGGGCTACACGGGCCTGGTAGGCAGGCAGCGTCCCGGCGCCATGTGGGAGCAGATCGATGCAGGTGTGATTCCCAATGTCGACATCGAGCCGTATTTCAAGGACGAAGTCGACCTGAGTTTGCGTTGGGCCCTGAATCCGAGTTGGTACTTCCAGGCGAGCGCCATCTACTGGACGTTCGAGAACTCGATCGGGACGACGCAGCAGCGCTTGCCGAACGGTGATTTCTTCACGCTCACCGAGAACTACAAGGACTACGAAGAGGTCCTGGGCGCGATCGGCTTGGTGGATTCGGAGTCGCTTGCGAACTTCGACGAGGGCCGGCGCACGTACAGGTCCCTGCAGCTGCAGCTCAACCGGAGCTTCCGCAATGACTGGGCGCTCTACAACAATCTGACGCTGGCCGATGCAAAGGGCCATTTCTGGGGCGGGTTGTTCGATAACACGAACTCGGACTACGGGCGGAACCTGGATGTTGGGCTGACCCAAGGGCACATCGATTCCTGCATGGGTGGGCAGACTGTGACCCAGGGTGGGCAGCCGGTGATAGGTGCCGACGGCAGTCCGATCGTGAGACCGTACCCCGTCGATTGTGAGGCGGCGCTGTCGGGGTTCCTTGGCGTAGCGGTATCGACGATCAATCGCTACGGGACAGTCGGCGAGAACAACGAGGTGACATGGAACAGCTACGGCTTCAAGGTCTGGAATCTGGGCGGCAGCGGTCAGAGGCTCACGGTGGGCGGTTCGTTTTCGTGGCGCTCCGGGAAGCCGTGGCAACGTCAGGCGGGTGCGGGACTCGGGAGTTGCGGCAGCACCTTCGACGGCTGCGATCCGGTGCAGGCTGCGATCAGTTCAGGTACGGCTCTGTATCTTGAACCTCGCGGCACTCGCGATCCGTTCAACGCGAACTGGAACGTGAACCTGCAGTTGAACTGGGAGTTCCCCATACGCGGGGATCTCAGAGGCAGTCTCCGTCTTGAGGGAAGGAACGTAACGGACAACCAGGAGTCCTTGCGGTGGACGAGCCAGGGCGAGGTGAACACGTCCCGGTACATCGGCTGGCAGGCGCCGCGCCGGTTCGCCCTGTCGGCGACGTTCAGCTTCTAAGACGGCTGCGGGCGGTTCGCTGCGCCTACACTCGGCGGCGGATTTCGGTCTCGCGCGGACGGCGGCTTCGGCCCCGCGCTTCGCGTATCCGGTTGTCGGCGACCATGGCCGGGCAGGGGCGGATTGGACAGTTGTATTGACAATCCGCCCGAGCTTCTGTGTGGGTGAGCTTCTATCGCGGACCGACCGCTCCCCTCGCCGAGAGGAGTGCACCGGAAACCGGGTCGTAGATCGCCGCGACGTAGCGGTGCTGACGTTTGCGCATTGGCAGTTCCGTCTCGTAAACGAACACGTCGCCCGGTCCGGGCTCTTCCGTTCTCAGGACCGGGAGCTTGCGAACCGGCATTTCGGACAGCCGTCCGGCCTCGTTGATCAGGGTGACCCGGAACTCCAGTTCGTTCAGCCAGCGGCCGTCCATTGGCAGCAAGGTCAGATCGTCGAGGGGGATGGTCACCTCCGTCGGCACAGAGATCTTCCTGAACCCCGCCTTGCGCGGGGTGCCGAAACGCACTCCCAGCGAGTCGGTTCCGGGGGAACCGCCGAAGAGCAGTGAGCCCTCGACCAGCATCGAAACCTCCGTTCCCCTGGACATGTCCACGTAGTGCTCTCGGGACCTCACGCGGAGTTTGCGGGTCCCGTTCACGCGGACCTTGATCTTGTGAAGTGCGTCACTTCCCGTGAGCGGAGGCTCGAAGCCGAGCCAGTAGTAGGAGCGCGTGTCCGTCACCGTCCTGGCAAGGGCCTTGTCGCGGTAGGCGTTGATCATCGGCACGCCGCCGGTTTGCTCGGCCAGGAATTCGAGGACGTGGTGCTGTCGGCCCTCGGATGCGAGGCGTGTGTCTTGCGACCAGTTCGGGAGCGAGTACGACCCCACGTTGCTGCCGCGCGAGTCGCCCCCTGCGAGCAACTCACCGCCCGGCTGCGGTCCGCCCAGTGCCGGATACCAGCCGGGGCCGGCGTTTCTGGGCAGGGGGCCGGGGAGGTCGATCGGGTAGAGGCTGTAGCCGACCAGATTCGCGGCGTGGACCAAAGGGCCGTACAGACTGTCGAGGCTCGCGCTCGTCATTCCTGATCCCCAGGGTGACCAGAGCTTCCAGCGATGAGTCGGCGCCGCCCAGCCCTCCACGAGCAGGAGCATCACCTTGCGGCCCGGCGCCTTCGCGAAGCTGCGCACTGTGGCGGCCGCGGCCATGACGGATCGTCGAGTGCGATCGCCCAGGCCGGACATGCCCGGCCGACCGTGCGCTCCTCGCTCCCGCGCCTGTCCCAAGGCCTCTCGGACAGTGGCGTGGTGGTTGCTCCAGTCTGAAAGGCGCGTGATGTCGCGGCCGTCGAAGGCCACGACCGCCGCCCGATCAGTTAGCTGTAGCAGGGCCAGATCCTCTTCCAGATGTCGCAACACGCGGTTTCGCCGTTGCTTGATCGCAAACTGATCGTCGATGAAGATGAGGTAGTTCGTGCCTGCGGGTTCGTTGGGCGCCAGCGAGGGCACGCTGCCGACATCGTCGTCGGACGAGGTCAGCGTGTAGCCGTCCTCGACCTCCGCGAAGTAGTCGACCGGCACCGGTTCCCCGTCGACCCGGAGTTCGAAGTCCTCCGCCGCCAGGCCCTTGATCCGTTTTCCCTTCCTGTCGGTGACGACGACCTCGACGTTCACCACGCGAACGTCCATCACGTCCGCGAACAGTTCGGACAACGTGTCGTCCTGGGCGACGGCCGGGAGGGCGGCCAGAAGGGAGAGGGCCGCTCCGGTGACGAAACGCCGATCGATCGTCGCATCGTCGTCCCTCGGGGTGTCAGTGACCGACGTCCCCGCTCGTCGACATGATTGCCCCCGTGAGGGGGTCGAAGAAGGCCGCGACGTAACGGTGCGCGCCCTTGGTGATCCGCAGTTCGGTCTCGTAGACGAACACCTCGCCGGCGGCCGGTTCGCGGGCCGCGACGACCGGGATCTTGCGGGCCGGAGGACTGGACAGGTCTCCAAACTCGTTCATCAGGGTGATCTGGAACTCCAGCTCATTCCTCCAGCGACCGTCCAGTGGCAGCAACTCCAGATCCTCCAGCGGAACGGTCACTTCCATCGGCACGAAGAGTTTCCGGAAGCCGGCCTTGCGCGGCGAGCCGAAGCGCACCTCGACGGACTGGGCGCCGGGGGAGCCGCCGAACAGGAGAGAGCCTTCGACCAGCATCGTGGTTTCGGTGGCCTTCGACATGTCGAGGTAGTGCTCCCGGGCACGGGCCCGGAGACCTTGCCGCCCGGCGACGCGGACCTCGATGTCGTGCAGTTGGTCGTCCTCGTTCCGGGGAGGATCGAAGCCGAGCCAGTAGTAGGACCGCGTGTCCGCTGCCGTCTCGGCCAGGGCCTTGTTGCTGAAGGAGTTGATCATCGGCAATCCACCCGTCTCGTCGGCCAGGTACTGGAGGACGTCGTGCCATCTCCGCTCCGACGGGGGAAGCCCCTCCGGTGTACCCGCGAAGGTGTCGAACTCCGCGTCCTGTTGGCAGCCAGTCCCCTGGTTGACGCTCGGCTCGTTCGCCAGGACGGCGTCTTCCCGTGGCGACCGCGACCCTGATCGGTCTCGAAGAGAATCCGATCGGCGAATGGGGCCGAGGCGGTTCGCACAACCGGGACGGGGCCCGGCGACATCGATCGGGTAGAGGCTGTAGCCGACCAGGTTCGCGGCGTGGACGAGGGGCGCGTACAGGTCGGACAGGCCTGTCGCGATGTCGCCCTGGAACCGCGTGACCCAGAGGGACCGGGGGTTCCATAGATCGATCAGCGTGTCCCATCCATCCGCCAGCAGCAGCATCACCTTGCGGCCGGGCGCGTCGGCAAAGCTGCGCAGGGTGCCGGCGGCCGCCATCACGGAGCGTCGCGTATGAACTCCCAGGCCGAACTTGTTCTCCAGGCCGAGCGCCTTCCGCTCCCTGGCCCGCACCAACGCGTTCTCGATCTCGTCGAGGGAGTTCGTCCAGTCCGTGAGGCGGTCGAGCTCCCGCCCATCGAAGGCCACGACTGCCACGCGGTCCGCCGGTCCGAGGCGGTCCAGGTCCTGCGCCAGGTGATCCAGCACGCGGTTGCGGCGCTGCGCGATCGCGAACAGGTCGTCGACGAAGATGAGGTAGTTCGTGCCCACCGGCTCCTCCGCCGCCAGCGCCGGGACGCTGCCGATCCCGTCGTCGGCCGTGGCCCGCGCGAGCCCGTCGTCGACCTCGGTGAAGTAGGAGATCGGCGTCGGCGTGCCGTCCACGAGAAGCTCGAAATCGCCGGGCTCGAGGCCCTGGATGCGGTTTCCCTTCCGGTCGGTCACGACGACCTCCACGTTGACGACCCGGACATCGATCACGTCCGAGAACAGGTCCGGCAGGGGACCCTCCTGCGCGAAAGCGGGAAGAGCCACCAGGAGCCACAGGGCCGTGGCTGCCGGCAGGAATGAGCGAATGGGACGTTCTCTCGTCATGTGGTCTATGACCCTCGCTACCTCGTTTTGACGTCGCCTCTCGACGACAGGAGTTCGCCGGTGAGCGGGTCGTAGACCGCCGCTACATACCGGTGCTTGCGCTTGCGGATCCGCAGATCCGTCTCGAAGACGAAGTGGTCGCCCGGCATCGGCTCGTTGGGGATGACGACCTTGAGCTCCGTGACCGGCGGCACCGCCATCTCCCCGAACCTGTCCATCAGCCGCATCCGGAACTCCAGCTCGTTCATCCACTGGCCGTTCACCTGGAGCAGCTCCACGTCGTCGAGAGGTACCGTCACCTTCATCGGGACGAAGAGCTTGCGAAAGCCGGCCTTGCGCGGGGTACCGAAGCTCACCTCGAGGGACTCGGTCCCGGGTGAGCCGCCGAGCAGGAGGGCGCCCTCGACCAGCATGGAGACCTCGGTCGCCCTGGACATGTCCAGGTAATTCTCCCGGGTGCGCACCCGGAGGTCGCGATGTCCGGGCAGGCGGACTCTGATGTCGTGAAGTCGGTCGTTTTCGCTGCGGGGAGGCTCGAATCCGAGCCAGTAGTAGGAGCGGGTGTCCTCCACGGTTTCGGCGAGCGCCTTGTTGCTGAAGGAGTTGATCATCGGCAGGCCCCCGGTCTCGTCGGCCAGGAACCGGAGCACGTCGTGGAACCGGCGCTCGGGCGACCCCCGCCACATTGCGTACCCTCCAATGGGCCCCGCGAAAGGTGGCACCCCGCCTACCGTGCCGAAGCCGCTGATGCGAAGATCCCGGCCGCGCAGGCCGGGCAGGTCGATCGGGTAGAGGCTGTAGCCGACCAGGTTCGCGGCGTTGACCAGAGGCCCATAAAGTCGGTCCAACGTTACGCCGGAAGACGCCGCCGCGAACGACGACCTGAAGTCCCAGGAGTCGGACACGGTGGCCCACCCTTCGATCAGCAGCAGCATGACCTTTCGGCCGGGCGCGTTGGCGAAACTGCGTACGGCGCCCGCGGCGGCCATGACCGATCGCCGCGTCTTGTCGCCCCTGTCGGTGCCCATGCCGTACGCGTACAGGTGGCCGCGCGCCTTGCGCCTCCTGGCCTGCCGCACCGCGTCTTCAATCCGGTCAGGCGAACTGGTCCAGTCCGTGATCAGGGTGAGGTCGCGGCCGTCGTAGGCCACGAGTGCCACCCGATCGGCCGGTCCGAGCCGGGCCAGATCCTGTGCAAGATGCGTGAGCACCCGGTTTCTGCGTTGCTGGATGGCGAACAGATCGTCGACGAAGATCAGGTAGTTCGTGCCGGCCGGTTCGTCGGCCGTCAACGAGGGCACGTTGTCGACCCCTGCGTCGGTCGGGGCCAGCGCCCGCCTGTCGTCGATCTCGGTGAAGTAGTCGATCGGCACCGGTTCGCGGTCGACGAGGAGTTCGAAGTCACCAGGCTGGAGTCCCGTGATCCGGTTCCCCTTCCTGTCGGTGACGACGACTTCCACGTTCACTACGCGGACGTCGATCACGTCGGAGAACAGGTCCGGCAGGGGGCTGTCCTGGGCGCCGGCGGGAAAGGCGGTGAGGCCCAGAACAGCGATGGCCAGTGTGCAGGTTCTCATTGGGAATCCCTCTGTTCGGTGTCGCCTTCTACTGCGGCCCTACGGCCCCGCTGGTCGAGAGAATCGTGCCGCTCACCGGGTCATGGACGGCCACGACGATCCGATGTTCGCGATTGCGGAGCACCAGTTCCGTGGTGTACCAGTAGTGCTGGCCGGGCTCCGGTGCCGCCGGTCCCGCTATGCGGATTGTCTCGACCGGTGTCTCGGAGCGGTCGCCGGAGTCGTTGATCACGGTGACGCGCAACTCGACTTCGTTGGTCCATGAGCCGCCCACGGGCAGCAGCGTGATGTCGTCGAGCGGAATGAATACCTTCATCGGCACCAGGATCTTCCGGCCCCGAGCGGGTTGCGGGGCGCCGAACTCGACCGCCAGCGTTTCCTTTCCCGCCACGCCGCCGAACAGCAGGGATCCCTCGACCATCATCGTGACTTCAGTGCTCTTCGACAGATCGAGATAGCTCCGGCGCGACCTGACGCGGAAACCGGGACGGCCGACCAGTTGCACTTCGATGGCGTGGAGTTCGTCGTCCTCGTTGCGAGGCGGCTCGAATCCGAGCCAGTAGTAGGAGCGGGTGTCGGTCGCGGCCTCGGCCAGGGCGACATCGCGGAAGGCGTTGATCATCGGCAGTCCGCCAGTCTCGCGGGCGAGATAGCTGAGCGAGGCTTCCTGGGACCATTCGCTGTACAGATCGGTCGGGAGGGCGGAGAGGTTCGGTTGCAGCCCCAGGCTCGGACTCGGGCTGTACTGTGCGAACGGCTCGCCGGTTCCCGCGGAGGCGTTCGTGAAGGCGGGATCCAGGCCGGGAAGGTCGACGGGGTAGAGCGTGTAGCCGACCAGGTTCGCGGCGTGAACGAGAGGGCCGTAGATGCTTTCGATGCTCGGAGGCAACCGTTCGGCCGAACCGAACTGGTCCAGGCTCCACTCCGGCACGCCCCAGCCGTCCGCCAGCACGAGCATCACCTTGCGGCCCGGTGGCTCCGCGTAGCTCCGGAGGGTGGCTGTGGCGGCTAGGACGGACCGCTGGATCTCCCGCTCGCGCCTGTTCAGGTTCAGCGCCGACATGGATCGCCGGATACCTTCACGGGAGCGGACTAGAGCTTGCGATGCCCGGTCCGCCAAGGCGGGTTCGACGACAGCCGCCTCGATGTCCACTATCCGCATGATGCCCAGCGCATCGCGCTTCCGGGCCTCGCCGAAAGCGTCACGGAGTACGTCCCGCGAGCCGGTCCAGTCCGTCAGTTGGGAGACGTTCTGCCCGTCGAACGCGACCAGGGCGACGCGATCGTGCTCACGGAGCTCGCCCAGGTCCTGCTCCAATCGCTCGAGCACCCGGTCGCGGTCCCGCCTGACCGCGAAGTACTCGTCGACGAAGACGAGGTAGTTCGTGGGCACCGGCTCGCCGTGGATGAGCGAAGACACGGCCCCGGGCGCGCTCCCCTGTGTGTTCACCCGGGCGATTCCCTCGTCGACCTCCGTGAAGTAGTCGATCGGCACGCTCTCGCCGTCGACGCGGAGTTCGAAGTCCGCCGCGTCCAGGTCTCGGACCCGGTTACCCTGCTTGTCCGTGACGACGACCTCGACGTTCACGACGCGCACGTCGATCACGTCGGAGAACAGGTCCGGCAGCGGCGTTTCCTGTCCCCGGACGGGGACGGCTGCGACGCAGAAGGCGACAGCGGCCGCTGAACCCAGCCTCATCGAAGGCCTCATCGAGTCTCCCTGGCTGTCCCGTAGGTCAAGACAGTGTACTGAGCAGCAACACGCGTGCCAGGGTCGTCGTTCAGGGAGGTGCGTCCACGCGAATGCGGGGCGCGAACGCAGCGAAGTCGCTTACGTTCCAGGTGAGGATCGATTCGGCCCGAGCCTTGAGGGCCGCTCGAGCGACTCGTCGCAATCGTCGCGCGTGCGGAGCTCGTCAATGACGGTGGCCACTTCAGCCTGGGTCAGAGGCGGTGTTCTTCCTCGCCGTACCGCGACGACGAACGAGCCGCGCCGTTCGAGCTTGACGTTCCTTCGGCCGGGCTCGATGTGGGCGTCGTCGCCGGGCCGGCGAACCGGTTTGTCGATCTCGGCCATGGCCGAAACGATACCGCTTCTCCCCGCGTAGGTTGAGCGTCCCAAGTGGCCGGGAGGGATCCGGAGGCTCGTCGGACCGAGTCAACGACGAAGCTGCCCGAGCCTGCGGCGGAGCCGCGGGGCCTCGGGGTTCCCCGCTTCCTCGGCGAGGTCCAGTGCCTTCTCGAGCTGCGCGGCTGCTGCGTCGTCGAGTCCCGAGGCGGTCATCGCTTCGGCCACGTTCTCGAGGATCTGAATCAGAGCGCCGCGGGTCGAGGGGTCCCGGGGCCGCGCGGCGTAGGCGCGGTCCAGTGTCTCCACGGTCCGAACGACGTCGCCTCGTTCCGCGCTGATCAGGGCGATGAGGAGCATCATGTTCACGTCACCTGAGTCCCCTTCCAGAGCCTCTTCGGCCATTGCCAGGGCGCCCGCCTGATCGCCGTTCTGGAAGATGGCGCGGGCCAGGAACGCGGCGATTCCTTCGAGTTCCGGGTGCAGGTCGTAGGCACGTCGGGCGGCTGCGAGCGAGGCCGGTTGGTTGCCCGAGGCCGCGAGCACCTCGGCGAGGGCGAAGTGGAGTTCGGGCCGGGAGGCGTCGACTTCGATGCCGGCCTGGAGCTCGCGCTGCGCGAGGTCGAGTTCGCCGTGGACGCGGTGGGCGTTCGCGCGCCGCAGATAGCTGCGGACATCGAGTGCGAGGTCGTGGACGCTGGAGCGGACGGGATCGTTGCGGTAGTTGATGCGGCCCAGAGAGCGTGCGGCGGCAGCGATCTCCTGCGCCCGGCTCCGGTCGCCGCCGCGGGCAAGGGCCTGGGCGAGGGTGACCGCGAAGGAGCGGTTCTCGGGCGCCAGGTCGCGGGCACGGGACAGGTGCCGGACGGCGCTAGCGGGGTCGCCGGCGCCGAGTGCCAGCCGGCCGAGTCCGGCGTGGGCGTGGGCGTTGGCCGGCATGAGCCGCATTGCCCGTTCGTAGTGGCGGGCGGCTTCGTCGAACTGCCCGGTGCGCTCCAGGGCTTCCGCGTAGCGGACGTGGGCGGGAGCGTAGTCGGGGTCCAGATCGATGGCGGCCTGGTAGAGCGGCAGACTGTCGGCGGCGGAGCGCTCGTCGATCAGGGCGGCGAGCAGGTAGGGCCAGCGGAAGGTCCGCGGTGACAGCTCGTGGGCTCGGCCGTAGGCGGTGATCGCCTCTTCCGTGAAGGTGTGCGCCTCGAGTGCCATGCCGTAGCGGCCCCAGGCGTCGCCGCTTTGGGCGTTGGCGCGGAGGTCGGCCTGAAGGGTTGTGAGCTGCTGGCGGACGGCGGGTTCGGCGCCGTCGAGTTGCGGGACGGGGAGCTGTTGGGCGGGGAGGGTGGTGGTGGCTGTGGCCACGGCCAGCAGGAGAATCAGCGATCGGCGGTTCACGGGGGGCTCCCTTCGCCGCGAATCAGCTCGACGACCTGGTTCGCGTCGGCGCCGTCGAAGGTCTCGGTGAGGCCGTCGGGCCAGACGATGTCGAAGCTCACGACGGCGTCGGCGGCGCCGAGGCCGAGGTGCGCCGTTGCGGGTCCGGTGGAGAGATAGCTGCCGGAGGACAGGACGTGGAGCAGGCGGGGGCCGCTCGTGGTGTGGACGGTGATCCGGGCGCCGATCGCTTCGCGGTTGAGGCGCGGATCGATGGCGCGGATCTGGAGCCAGTTGGCCTCAAGGGGCGGCGGGGCGGCGCTGTCGATCGTCAGGTTGCGCAGCACCTGGACAGGCCCGTCCAGGTTGGCGATCACCACGTCGAGGTCGCCGTCGCGGTCCAGGTCGGCGGGAACGAGTGCCCGACTGAGGCCGAGTTCGGTCCAGGGCGGATCGGAGGAGGCGTCGGTGAAGCGACCGCCCTGGTTGATCAGGAGAAGGTTGGGTTCGACGTAGTCGGACCAAAATGCGGGCAGGATGCCCGCGCTCCCAAGTCGGGGCGGGGTGTCCGTGCCTCCAGGTCCGGACTGGGTGTTTGTGCCCCTAGGTGGCGCGAGCGGTGAGGGCCGCCGTTTGACGGCTCCATTGGCGACCGCGAGGTCGAGATCGCCGTCGTTGTCGGCGTCGAAGAAGGCGGTGCCGAAGCCGGTCAGGTCGAGGCTGGCGGCGCCGAGGTCGGATTCGATCGTCGCGTCTTCGAAGCCGGGCAGCATGAGGTTCCGGTAGTACGTGTTCGTCTCGGTGATCAGGTGGGTGACGAACAGATCGAGGTCCAGATCGAGGTCGGCGTCTCCCGTGGCGATCCCCATCCCGGCTTCGCTGTTGCCCCAGCGGTTGAAGGCCGCCCCCTGAAGGACCGCGTCGTCGATGAAACGGCCTCCGCCCTCGTGGATCCAGAGGTTGTTCGGGTCGGCATCGTTGGCGACGTAGATGTCGACCTCGCCGTCATGGTCGAAGTCGGCGGCGACGACGCCGAGCCCGGCGTCCTCGACCGCCGTGATCCCGGCGGCAGCGCTCACGTCTTCGAATCCGCCGCCGCCGAGGTTGTGCAGCAGCACGTCGCTCAGTCCCTCGAACTCGGTAGGCCCGCAGAAATCGCGCCGCCCGCCGTGCTGGGAGCAGACCCGCTCCGGGTCGAAGGCGACATAACGGGCGACGTAGATGTCGAGGTAGCCGTCGCGGTCGTAGTCGAGCAGCGCGGCCGAGGAGGACCAGCCGGGGGTCGCCGCATTCCAGGCCTCGGTGCGGTCCGCGAAGACGCCCGTGCCGTCGTTGAGCAGCAGCCGGTCCGTGCCGACGCGGGTCAGGTAGAGGTCGACGTCGCCGTCGTTGTCGAGGTCGCCGGCCGCGGCGCCCATCCCGTCCCCTTCCAGGCCGGCGGCCGCTGTGGTGTCGGTGAAGCTGCCGCCGGCCTGCTGCAGGTAGAAGCGGTTGCCGCCGGCTGCCGGGGAGACGACGAAGAGGTCGAGGTCGCCGTCGCCGTTCGCGTCGAACACGGCCAGACCGCCGCCCATCACCGCAGGCATCGGGTACGTCGAGTCCGTGCCGCTCGGCAGGACGAAGTCGATGCCGATATCGGCCGTTACGTCGATGAAACGGACGCTCCGGGTGGCGGCCGGGTCCCTTTCGACGGAGGCGGTGGGTTGCCGCGTTTCGGTGTCGGGGGCCGGCGAACAACCGGTCGCCAGGACGCCGAGAAGTCCTAACCGCAGCCAAGAACCCTGGCCTGGTGCCCGCATCACCCGATTCTGTCTCACTGCGGGCGCCGGGTTGTGCCTTCGACGACCGCCGTCAGGCGGCGCGGTCGAAGTCGTCGTCTATTGCCAGGCCCCCTGGATGGCGCCGACGATCGCGAATCCGATCGTCAGGTGGGCCGCGTTGATCAGCCAGAGCTTGAGCGAACGCTGCTCATGCAGGTAGTTCACTCCCATCATCACCGAGGCGATGCCGAGGCCGAGAAGCAGACCGACGTGGATTCCGACCATGTAGCCGCCGCCCATGTCCATCAGCAGCATGCCGACGACGATGGCCGCGATCAGCTCCAGGACGAACGTGCCGCCCATCGTCTTGACCATGTTCACTTCGGGCGGATTCTCCAGGTCGATCCCCTGCTCGGCGGCCCACGCCTTGCCGAGGAGGACGGAGTACCAGAGAGCGCCGAAAGCGTAGAAGGCGGCGGCGGACACGATCACGGCAAGCCAGTTCAGGTCGGCGAGATGCATGTGCGGACTCCTTTCTGCCGTTGTTTGTGATGAACCAGTGTAGCGCCTGGATCCTGCCGGGCTACTTCGGCCGGCTCACTCCTCCGGCGCGCCGAAGTGCTCGATCATGTAGCCGTCGTAGGGGCCTGCGAGAAAGTCCAGGAAGACCTCGTTGACCAGCTTGACGGCCCTGGTCGTGGCGTAGTCGAAGTCGCCGTCGAGGCAGCGCACCTCGATCGACACGGACCCTGCCCGGTTGCGGCAACCGGCATTCGCCTTCGCCGGATCGAGGCGCCGATGCTCCGGCAGATCCTCGCGACTGCGTTCCGCCACGTAGGCCCGAAGCGCCCGGTCCATCTCCGACGGATAGGGAACCCCCGGCAACAGATCGACGAACACCAACGCCCTGCGCCTTGGATCGAACCGTAGCCGATGCGGTTCCTGCGCATGCCAGAGGAACCGGCACTCCAGGTGGCCGTTCCGGTCAACGCTTGCCCCGAATCCTCGGAAGATCCCCCGATCGGCGTACTTCTGCAAGCAGCCAAGCACTGTCTCACGCGGGATCTCCACTCAGTGGTAGTACGCCATGCAGCCGGGTTCGACCTTGCGGGGGAGGCCGGGTGGGTACTCGTTGGTCCAGAACTCCTTGATGGCCTGGCAGTTGATCAGGGTGGAGACGCCATCGCTCGCGGCCATCTCGTAGCTGCGCGGGAGGGCTTCCCGGAGTTGCTCGGGAGAGGTGACGTACTCGCCGCGGGCGCCGAGGCCTTCGGCGATCTTGTCGTAGCGGAGGTTCTCCTGGAACAGGTACATGTGCATCGAGCGCGTGGCTCGGCGAGCCGAACCGAAGACGCCCCAGGCGTTGTTGTTGTAGACGAGGACGACCGCCGGGATGCGGTACTTGGCCAGCGTCTCGAACTCCATGCCGGAGTAGCCGACGCCGGCGTCGCCGGTGATGCCGAACACCGGCGCGCCGCGGTAGGGCGCCTGCGGACCGACGCCGTTCATCACCGCGGCGCCGGCGCCGACCGTGTAGCCGACATCCGGGCCGATCGCGCCGTACTGGTAGGCGCCGTTCAGGATCTGGCCCGGCCGGTGGGCGCGCAGCCACCGCCGGGTGTAGCGGGCGATGCCGTAGCCGCCGGAAACCACCGTCGTCTGCTCCTTCGGCAGATCGCCGGAGTAGAGGAAGGAGGAAAGCTCCTGCGCGATGACGGCCGGATGGATCGTGTCCGTGGCGGCGCTGTGCTTCAGCCCGAGTTCGTACCACTCCGCGTTCTGCTTCTCGAACGCGTCCCGGGCGGCCGCGAGCTCGGCGCGCCAGGCCGGGCGCGACGCGGACGGCAGCGCTTCGGCCAGAGCCTCCAGCCCGCCGCGGGCGCTGGCGACGAGACCGAGATCGACCGGCAGGTTGCGGCCGATGTCGGCGGCGTCCTGGTCGATCCGGATGACTTTCGCGTCGGGGTCGAAGGCGACTTCGCCGACGTTGGGCATCGAGTACTGGCCCGCGAAGATCACGAGGTCCGCCGAGAGCAGGGCGTCGGGTCCGGTGCTCACGGAGAGCGGGTGACTGTCGGGGAAGTGACCGCGCATGGGCCCCGACTCGACGACGGCGATGTCGGCGCGCTCGGCCACCGTCCTCAGCACGTCCCACGCGCGGTCGTAGAAGACGCCGGTCGATGCGACGATGATCGGCCGTTCGGCCTTCTGGATCATCTCCACCGCCTTCGCCGTGTCCGCTTTGGACGGGTAGGGGTGGGAGTCGGTGCGGTAGGTGCTCTTGTCGTGGTAGTAGAGCAGGTCGTCCGGCGTCTCGAACCGGGCCCGGGCGACCTCGCCGGTGAAGTCGAGATGCACCGGCCGCGGTACGCCGGACCGCAGGTGGCGGAAGGCATAGGCGGCGTATTCGTAGACGCGGTTCGGCGTGATCAGCCGCTTGCCGTACTTCTTCATGCCGACCGTCGTCGGTTGCTGGTAGCCGCGCTGGATGCCGCGCTCCGTGTCGTCGCCGCCGACCGTCATGTTGCTGGCCAGAACCAGGAGCGGAGTGCGGGCGGCGTTGGCGGCGCCGATGTTCATGATCATGTTCGTGAACCCGGGACCTTCGGTGCCCGAGCACGCCGCGACTTCGCCGGTAACCCGGGTGAAGCCGTCGGCAGCGGCGCACATGCCGCCCTCGGTGCGGCCGCCGTAGGTCGGGATGCCCTCGGCGGCGATCGCGTTGATCACCTGGTAGTTGCCGGGCGCGCAGAACAGCGCCTTGAGCCCTTCGTGGGCGCAGGCGCGCGCGAAGACCTGGGCGCCGTTCATCGGGAACTCGGCCGGGTCGGGCGCCTCGTTCCGGGTGCGCGGGATGTCCTCGGGAATCGCGATCGGCCGCTCCTCGCGGTCGACGGCGGCGGCCCTGGCCTGCTGGGCGAAAAGCGCGGCGGCCCCGACACCGGCGGCACTCGCGGCGCCGGAGGCGACGAAGCTGCGGCGCGAGACCGCGGAACCATCCTTCGGTTCCCGGGCCTCGCGTTTCCGGGTGGGTTGGGCTTCAGGCGCGCGTTGCGATTCGCTCATGGTCCGTTCTCCTTGGTCTGCACGGTTCCCTCAGCCGGTGATGGCCGCAGCTCCCTCGGTCCGATGCTGCGCAGGTAGTGGACGAGGTCCCAGATCTCCCCATCGTCGAGCTCCGCCTCGAACGGCGGCATGTCGAGGCCCGCGCCGAACTTCGTGTTGCGAAAGAGGTCGCCGTCCGTCGTGCCGAACAGCCAGCGGTCGGGGTCGGTGAGGTCGGCGGCCTCGAAGTCGATGTTCTCGAGCGCGCGGCCGTCGAAGCCGTGGCAGATCTGGCAGTGGCGCAGGTAGTGGGTCCGGCCCCTGCGCTCGGCATCCTGGCTGTGCGGCGTCGGGTTGACGGTGGCGATGGCCGGCGCGTCCGCCGGTTCGGTGCTGCCGGGCGCCTCGGACTGGCCGGTCGCGGCCGCGGCAAAGCCGAGCGACGCAAGCGTCGCGGCCTGGAGCACTCTTTGGACGACTGTCATCGGGGTTGCCGGGACAGTGTAACCGCGTGGGCTTCCGGCGGCAGGGCGTCCAGAAACCGGCGCTTCGCGCCGAATGCCGGCCAGAACCCAGGTGGCGCGGAGCCGCGCCACCTGCGAACCAGTTCGTGCGCCCGTCATCGGGCGCACGAATGGCAGGCCGGCGCACCCAGTGGCGGCTACTCCGCAGGGGCGGGAATCAGCTCGATTCGGGCCTCCGCGGCCTCGAGGATGGCGGGGCGGGTGTAGAGCAGAGGGAACGCCTCATCCGCGGCCCAGGGCTCGAAGAGGTCCTTGTAGTGCGGGCTGCGCGGGTCGCCGGACTGGCCGGGGTTGTTCATCGCAACCGAGGCGTCCCAGTTGCCGACGTCGATCACCATGCGAAAGGAAGCGCCGGATCGCTGGTTGAAGTCGCCGCCGTAGCTCGTGTTGCCCACCGTGTCGCCGGACCCGCCGCGGGGCGCGGGCCCGACATCGGCCAGTCGGCGGATGTCGTCCGGAAGGTGCGCGGACATGGGGTGCCGCAGGGCGATCTCGTGCAGGTCGCCCCAGCGCCAGGAGGCGGGGTCAGGGCCCAGGCGTTCGCCGACGTCGGCGTAGGCGGATACGAGACTGTCGAGGAGCGCTTCGTCGCGCGCCCGGCGGGGCCGGGAGCCGAGCCTCGGATCGACCTCTTCGAGCAGCCTCAGCAGGTTCTCGTCCTGGACGGGGAGCGGATCGTCACCCGCCTCGAGCGCTGCTGCCATCCGCCGGCCGACTTCGGCGTCGAGATGCCGCCGCCACCAGACCTCGAACAGCGCGGCCGCGGCGCTGTCGACGGCGAGTTCGCCGTTCCAGCCGCCCAGGAGCTCGAGCGCCGGCGTGGCCTCCGGCGTCGGTTTCGCTCTGCTCAGCAGCGCGAGCAGGCGGCGGGCCGGGATGGAGACATAGTCCGTCTGGAGCCGCACCGCGCCGTCGACGGTCATCGCGTCGTCTTTGTCCAGCACTTCGCCGATCCGCTGGCGCCGGTAGGGCCCCGCCCACTCCCAGCCCAGGGGAACGTCGTAGCCGGGTGGCAGGTTCATCTCGTTGGCGGTGGCCACCCAGCCGCGTTCCGGGTTGAACTCGACGGGCAGTTCGTCCATGTCCCGGTAACCCCGCCACTCGTAGCGGCCGTCGCCCGGCACCGGCAGCAGGCCGTCCCAGTTGGGGCGAATCGGCGCGAGGCCGCCCGGCTTCCAGCCGATGTTGCCGTTCGTGTCGGCGTAGACCTGATTCTCGGACGGCGTGCCCCAGCGGTTCATCGCGGCCAGGAACTGGTCCCAGTCGCGCGCCCGGATGTACTCGATCGACCCTAGGTAGGGGGCCATCCCGGGCTCGAGCCAGGCGGCGCGCAGGCCGATCGCCAGGTCTCGGTCGGGGTCCCGGTAGAGCACGGGGCCATGGTGGGTGAAGCGAAGTTCCTCGGTGCGGGCGTCGCCGCCGCGAACCGGAATCGTCTCGAGGGTGGTCTCCATCGGCAGCCAGTTGCCCCGGTACTCGTAGAAGTCGGGCTCGCCGGGCTTCGTTCGGTAGACGTAGAGGTCTTCCTGGTCGATGCTGAAGATCGTCAGGCCGAACGCGATCGTGCCGTTGTGCCCGATCGAGATGCCGGGCAGCGCCGGTTCGCCGGCGCCGATCAGGTCAAGCCCCGGCGAACTGAGGTGGACGATGTAGCGCAGCGAGGGCACGGCTTGCGTGCGGTGCGGATCGTTCGCGAGCAGAGGTCTGCCGGTGGCGGTGCGGCGAGGCGAGATCGCCCAGTTGTTGCTGCCCTGGGAGGCCGGGTCGACCTCGTCCTGGAAGCCGGCTGCGAGGTTGTTGAAGCGGACGCCGCGGGTGCCGAGCCGGTAAAGGTCGAGGGCCTGAGGTGGCGCCGACTGGAAGCGGAAGAAGTCGATGTCGAGGCCCTCCGGCACTGTGAGCCGATGGTCTGGTTGGTAGCGATCGCGGAGCGCGAGTGCCTCCGGTCCGTTGTCGGCCAGGAACGTGGCCCGGGCGAACTCGCTGACCGCGTTCCGCAGCAGGCCGTGGCTGCGGATCCGGGTGACCGCTTCGGGCGTCCAGTGCGAGGGCTTGTAGTCCAGCGCCTCGAACTCGGGCGGCATCAGCTCGGGACGCTCCAGTACCAGGTCGACGTAGGCGTTCACGCCGCGCGTCCACGCGGTGACGATGCGCTTCGTGTCCGAGGCGTAGGCGAGCCACTCGGCGTGCATGTCGCCCCGGTAGAGCAGCAGCCGGGCCGCCCGGTCCTGCCCGACAAAGCTCGGTCCGAAGACCTCGGACAGCGTGCCCTCGCCCCGCCGTCTCCAGAGGTCGATCTGCCACAGGCGGTCGCGGGCCGCGTTCCAGCCCTGGGCGAAGAACAGATCGTCCTGACCGCCGGCGAAGACGTGGGCCACGCCCCAGCGGTCGACCAGGATCTCGACCGGCGCGTCGAGGCCGGGCACCTCGAAACGGGTCGCATCGATCTCCTGGGCCGCGGTCGTCGCGGCGAGGAACAGGGCGAGCGCGGGGGCCGTCTGGCGCAGCTTGAGCATCGACGAACGGGCACGATACAACGTGCCACTCGGCTAAGCTCTCGCCCCATGCGCACACGTCCCGGCTTGGCTGCCGTTCTCCGGTGCGGTGCCCTGGCGTTCCTGGCCCTCAACGCGCCAGTGACCCTCGTCGCGCAGGCGGACGAGAGCGAGCCGGGGAAGGCGGCGGGCGAGGACGGAGACGAGGCCCCCGCGGCGGTCTACTACGAGACGGCAACGGTGCGGGCTCGCGCACTCGACCTGGCGACGGCATCGGTCCAGGTTGTGGAAGCCGATGACCTGGAGCACCTCGCGGTGCGCGATGCGGCCGATGCGTTACGGCTCGTTCCCGGCGCCTGGGTGCTCGGCAACGACTCGAGCTCCGCCCTGGCCGGAGCGTCCCTGCGCGGTGGCGACGCGAACTTCACGCTGGTTCTGATCGACGGCGTGCCGATGGCCGACAGTACGGACCAGTACGGCGGCGCCTTCCCGCTCGGCAGCGTCAGCGCGGCGGAGATCGAGCGCCTGGAGGTCGTGCGCGGTCCGCTGTCGTCGTTCTACGGGTCGAGTTCGCTTGCTGGCGCGATCCAGGTGATCACCGCGGCTCCGCGCGGCGAGGCGCCGTTCCTGGGTGCGAGCGCCGACGTGGGCGACCACGATCACCGCAGCGGCCGGCTCTCCTGGGGCCGTACCGGCGAGTCGTCGGACGGTTCGATCAGTGCTTCGTTCCGCGAGGAGGCGGGCAGGGTCGGCGACGACGCGCTGGAGCAGCAGACGGTGAGCGGCCGGCTGCGCTTCAGTTTGGGCGAAGCGTCGGCGCTTCGGCTGTCCGCGCGCCTGGCCGACTGGCAGGCCGACGACTACGGGGACGGTTCGGGCGGCCCGGTCTACGGCAGTGGCGACTTGCGGAACTCCGACCACGGCGATCTCGGGCTGGCGGCGACGGTCGATATCGGCGCCGGTGGCGCCTGGAGCCACACGTTGCGGTCGAGCTTCTACGAGCACACGCTCGACCGGATCAGCCCCCCGATCGTGCCGGTCGTGCCGCCGATCACCGAGTCGACGGAGTTCAGGGACCTGCGCCTCGCCTGGACGGGCGCTTTCTCGCCGGCCGGCGACGCGCCCTACGAGTTCAGCTTCGGCGTCGAGGGCCTGACGGAGGAGGGGCGGAACCGGAGCCTGCTCCTGCTGCCGCCCTTCTTTGGCGGACCGCTTCAGGGCGACTACCTGATCGAACGCGATCGGGCCGGCGTCTTCGGGGAGTGGCGGTGGACCCGCGGCGACTTCGTCGCGGAAGTCGGCGGCCGAGCGGACTTCTTCGAGGGCGAGGGCAACGAGTTCAGCCCGCGCGTGGGCTTGCGCTACGCGCCCGAGGGCGGTTCCTGGTCTGTGCGGGCGTCGGCGGGCGAGGCGTTCAAGTTGCCGAGCCTGTACGCCCTGGCGACTCCCCGGGCGATCGGAGGCAACCCGAACCTCAAGGCTGAAACCAGCACCGGCGCGGACCTGGGATTCGAGGTTCGCTCGGCGGACGGTTCGGTCAGCGGCGGCCTGACCCTGTTCTCGAACCGCTTCGAGAACCTGATCGACTTCGACTTCGACACCTTCCAGATCGTGAACCGGAGCAAGGTGGACGCGCGGGGCGTCGAGGCGTTCCTGGTCTGGAACCCGTCCTCGCGCGTCGGGTTCGATGTGCGCGTGACCTCGCAGGACACCGAGGATCTCGCCACGGGGCGGACGTTACGTCGCCGGCCGGACCTGTTCGGCGGCATCGGCCTGCGCATCGATGTGAGCGAGGCGGTCCGTCTCGGCGTCGAGGCCCGGCATACCGGCTCCTATCTCGACGAGCAGATACCGGCGCCGTTCCAGACCTCGGTTGCCGGCCGGGATGTGGTCGGTCTGTCGCTCGCCTGGCAGGCGGCGGAGCGGTGGCGGATCAGTTTGCGCGCGGACAACGCGTTCGATGAGTCGTACGAAACCCAGGTCGGATTCCCCGGCCCCGAGCGGTCTTTGCGGATCGGGTTTCGCTATGGCCACTAGCGCCGCGGGATGGTCGCCGCTCTGCGGCGCGTTGTTGTCAGAAGCCGGCCGGAAGGCCGGCGCACCCAGTGTCCGCGGCGCTAGTCACTTAGGAGGATGAACTCATGAAGAAGATGATCACGATGTTGGCGGTCACGCTCGTTCCGGCCGCTGTGGTTGCCGCTCAGAACGAACTCACGGCCGACGAAGCCGAGGCGGGCTTCCAGTCCCTCTTCGACGGTGAATCGCTGGAGCACTGGCGGGGATTCAAGCTCGACCAGGTGCCGGCAGGCTGGGCAGTGGCGGACGGCGTGATCCACTTCGTGCCGCCCACGGGCGACGACGCGGGTCCGCGGGCCGACCTGATGACCCGCGAGCAGTACCGGTCATTCGAGTTCAGGTTCGACTGGGCGGTGACGCCGGGCGGAAATAGCGGCGTGATGTTCCACGTTTCGGAGGACGGTGGGGCTTCGTACTCGACGGGACCGGAGTTCCAGATCCTGGACGATGGCGGGCACCGCGACGGACGGCGCATGGAAACCTCGGCAGCTTCGAACTACGCCCTTCACGCCCGGCAGGGCGGTGAGCTGATGCCGCTGGGTGAGTTCAACACGAGCGCGCTTCGGGTCGAGGGCGCAACCGTCACCCACTGGCTGAACGGCGAGAGGGTCGTCGAGTACACGCTCTGGGACGACGAGTGGAAGGAACTCGTCGCGGCCAGCAAGTTCGCCTCGATGCCCGACTACGGGATGATGGAAACCGGCCACATCGCGCTCCAGGACCACGGCAATGAGATCTGGTTCCGCAACCTGCGCATCCTGGTGCTGCCCGACTGATGGACGAGCCAGACTCGGTTTCAGGCCTGCTCTGGGTCAAGGTCGCGGATCTTCACGAGCTGCCCGAGAACCGGGTCAAGACGGTTGTCGCCGGCAGCCGCTCGATCTGTCTGACGCACCACGACGGCCAGTACGGCGCGCTCGACAACCGCTGCCCGCACCAGGGTGGCCCCTTGGGCGAAGGCTCGATCGAGAACGGTTGGCTGCGGTGCCCGTGGCACGGCTGGGACTACTGCCCGCTCACCGGCAAGTCGCCGGCGGGCTACGACGAGCGGGTGCCGACCTACGCGGTCGAGGTGCGGGCCGACGGCGTCTACGTCGGCGTCGAGCCGGAAGTCGAGCGGGACCGCACGGTCAGCGACGCGATGGTCGAGACCTTCGTCAACTGGGGCGTCACCCACGTCTTCGGCATGGTCGGCCACTCGAACCTCGGTCTCGCCGACGCGATTCGCAACCAGTGCGAGGCCGGCGCGCTCCAGTACGTCGGGGTGCGGCACGAGGGCGCGGCGGCGTTCGCCGCCTCGGCTTACGGCAAGCTGACCGGGCGGCCGGCGGCCTGTCTGACGATCGCGGGGCCCGGCGCGACGAACCTGCTGACCGGCCTGTGGGACGCGCGGATGGATCGTTCGCCGATCCTGGCGCTCACCGGGCAGGTCGACACCCAGGTGCTCGGTCCGGGCGCCTTCCAGGAAGTCGATCTCGCCGCCGCCTTCGCTGGCGTCGCGGCGATGAGCCACGCCGTCTACCGCGACAGCCGGCACGTGGAGCTGGCCAACCTGGCGTGCAAGAACGCGCTCCTCAAGCGGGACGTGGCGCACCTGATCTTCCCCGACGAGGTGCAGACGCTGCCTTCCGACGCCTCGGCCGGGTCTCCCGAGGGCCGGCTGACGCCTTCGGAGATCACACCTCCGCCGGCCGCGGTCGAGCAGGCGCTGAACCTGATCCGCGGCGCCCGCCGGCCGGTCATCGTCGTCGGCCACGGCGCCCGGTTCCAGATGGACGGCGTGACCGCGCTCGCCGAACGGCTGAACGCGCCGGTCGTGACGACGTTCAAGGCGAAGGGCCTGATCTCCGACGATCATCCGCTGGGCTGCGGTGTGCTGGGTCGTAGCGGCACGCCGGTCGCGAGCTGGTTCATGAACGAGAGCGACCTGCTCATCGTGTTCGGCGCCTCGTTCTCGAATCACACCGGGATCACGACCTACAAGCCGCTGATCCAGGTCGATTTCGAGGCGATGGCCCTGGGCAAGTTCCACGCCGTCGACGTGCCGGTCTGGGGTGAGATCGGCGTCACCGCGCGCCTCTTCGAGGAAGCCCTGGAGGAGGGCGGGGGCGAGACCGTCGATCAGCGACCGGAAGTCGCCGAGCGCTGGCGGATCTGGCGCGAAGAGAAGGAGCGACGCCTGGCCGATGTCGGCGAGGCGGGCATCAGCTCCGCGGCCGCCTTCGCCGCGCTCAACCGGCGCATCCCGGAGGACGCGATCATCGCCGTCGACGTCGGCAACAACACGTACTCCTTCGGCCGCTACTTCGAGTGCCGCCGGCAGGCCGTGCTCATGTCGGGCTATCTCGGCTCGATCGGTTTCGGCTATCCCGCCGCGATGGGCGCCTGGGCGGCCACTCAGACGGATGATCCGCGCTTTGCCGGCCACCCGGTGGTGGCGATCACCGGCGACGGAGGCTTCGGCCAGTACCTGGGCGAGGTGACAACCGCCGTTCACCACCGGATGAACATCACCCATGTGCTAGTCAACAACAGCGAGCTCGGCAAGATCTCGAAGGAACAGCGGGCGATCGAGCTGCCGGTGTGGATGACCGAACTGACGAACCCGAACTTCGCCGACTTCGTGACGAGTTGCGGCGGCCTCGGCATCCGCGTCGAGGACGTGGCCGATCTCGACGGCGCGCTCGAGCGGGCACTCGACTACGAGGGCCCTGCCACAGTCGAGATCGTCGCCGACCCGCTGCTGGTGTGAGCGAGCCGCGAGTTCGATCCGTGGGCTATTCTGGCGCCCGGTGACGATCGACGGCCAGGAGGATCTGGAGGGTCTGCGCCGGGCAGGTCGCGCGGCGGCCCGGTGCCTGGCGAGGATGGGTGAGATGGTCGAGCCGGGGATGACCACCCTCGAACTGGACCGGATCGGCCGGGAGTACATGGAGAGTCGGGGGGCGCGGTCGGCGCCCGAACTGAGCTACGACTTTCCGGCCGCGACCTGCATCAGCGTCAACGAGGAGGTCGCGCACGGCATCGCCGGAGAGCGCCGGATCGAGGCCGGCGACCTGGTCCACATCGACGTTTCGCTCGAGCTGGACGGCTACTTCAGCGACACCGGGGCGGCCTTCCCGGTGCCGCCCGTGAGCGGGGAACAGCGGCGGATGATCTCCGCCACCCGGCGTGCGCTGCGGGCGGCGATGCAGCAGACCCGCCACGGCCGGCGCCTGCGCGGCATCGGCCGCGCGATCGAGGACACCGCGACGAAGGCCGGTTTCGGGCTGATCCGAAACCTGGGCTCGCACGGCATCGGCCGCTCGCTGCACGAGGAACCGAAGTTCGTGCCCGGCTTCGACGATCCGAAAGAGGAGCGCTTCCTGCACGATGGGCTCGTGCTGACGATCGAGCCGTTCCTGACCAACGGCCGCGAGCAGGCGCTGACCGCGAAGGACGGCTGGACCCTGCTGAACGAGCTCGGTACGACGACGGTTCAGTTCGAACACACGATCGTCGTCACGCGCAAGAAGCCCCTGGTGATGACGCTCCCGTAAGAGCGAATGAGAGTGCGATCCAGCGCCGCAGATTGGTCGCCGCTTCGCGGCGCGTCCTTTCAGAAGCCGGCCAGAGGGCCGGCGCACCCGGTTGCTGCGGCGCAGGCTCAGTGGAAGATTGCAGCTCTCTGCGTCGCCTGCGGCCTGCTCGCCGCTTCGGTGGCGACCGCCCAGGAGCCGCGGCCCGACGAGCCGGGACTCGCGGAGGGTCTTGCGCGCGTCTTCTTGCAGGTGGTCGTTCATCAGCAGGGCCCCGGGGACGTGACGCTGCTGGCGAGGAACGCGGACGGTGTCGAGCAGGAACTACCCGTGACCAGCGATCTGCGCTACGAGGTCTTTCTGTTCGAGCCGGGACCGTGGCTCGTTCGTCCGGCGCCGGGCAGCGGCTACTGGGGCCGCGAGACCCTGATCGATCCCGGTGCGGCGACGAGCGATGTCGTCTCCTCGGTGCAGGATGAGACGGAGGTGCAACCGGAGGTCGTTCCGGTGTTCGAGGTACCGGCCTATCCGGCCGTGAACGTCAGCGGCCGTGTGGTGGGCGCGGCTCCTCCGGGTGGCACGCTCGGGATCGTGCTCGGCGACGTGGACCCGGGGAACACGGATCCGCGGTTTCACGTCCAGCGCGTGGTGGTCCGGTGCCCGGTGGCCGGCGATGGCCGCTGGTCGTGCGAGCTGCCGGCCACGCTCGTTCACCTCGTGTTCTGGCGGCCGGGACACTCTCCCGACTACCGGTGGAACACGCCTTTGCACGGCAAGCAGACATTCCACCTGGGCGATCAGGAGCTCGTTCCGGGAGCGAGTCTTGCCGGCTTCGTCGCTCCGGGTCCCGACTTCCAGGGTTTCGTGGACCACTGTGCCGTGCACGTCGCGAGGGCCGATCCGGCCATGTGGACGACCGATCTCGAGTCGCTCCTAGTGACCGTCGCGGTGGCCGAGAACGGCTTCTTCCAGGCGGGGGGCCTTGATGCCGGTAAACGCTGGATTCAGGTGGATTGCGACGGCCGGGTCGCGGCGCGGTCCGGACCGTACGAACTGTCGGACAATGCTGAGACCTTCCCGCGCAAGCGGGTGCGGTTGGCCTCGAGTCACCTCCTGGACGTGTTCGTCGAGCCGGGCGATCCGCCGTACGGCAGCCATTGGATTGCCCGTCTCAGGCAGATCAGGGAGCACGAGTCGCCGGACTTCCCGTTCCGCGATCTGAGAAGCGAGTACCCGCAGCAGACGGTGGTCGTCGAGGGCGGCCATGCCCGATTCCATGTTCCCGGCGACGGCGCGTTCTCCGTGGAGGTCCTGGATGCAATCGGCGGGCGGTTCGGCGAGGTGGACTACCTCGAAGTCGTGGGCGATCGGTCCGCGGTCGTCCAACTGGAACTCGTGCCGGTCGTTGGTCAGGTGACGCTGGACGGGGTACCGCTGGAGGGCTACGTGTTCTTCGGCGGCCGCGGCGCGTCGCCGGAGTTGTTCTTCAAGATGACTGAGGACGGGTGGTTCCGGGGTGCGTTGCCCGAGCGGGAGGACTGGCGGGTCGACGTGGCGTCGCCGGCACACGATGTGATGCAGTCGTTCCACGATGTCGATGTGCCGGTGAACGAACCGCTGACGCTGGAGCTCAGCGACACTGTGGTCGATGGACGCGTTGTGTTCGCGGCGACCGGCGCGCCGGCGGCCGGCGCCGTGGTTCGCTTCGAGACGGCGGACGAGAGGATCGTCCATCAGGCCCGGGCTGACGACGACGGCAGATTCTCGGCCCGGGGTGTGCCGGCCGGCTGGATCCGCATCTCGGCTCATCCCAAGGGTCTCGGCGGCCATTTGGCGACAGCCTCCGTTGAGGCGGTCGTGAGTTCGTCCACTCCCCTGACGGTGACCCTGCGGGTGCCGGAAGTGGACCTGGAGTCGCTGCGACCGGGAGCGTCGGCGCCGGTTCGCCGAAACGTGCGGCAGTAGCTGGTACCCTGCGCCGCCATGGGCGGCCCGCTCGACGGCTTTCGTGTGATCGAACTGGCGACGATGGTGTCGGCACCGATCGCCACGATGCTGCTGGCGGATCAGGGCGCGGAGGTGATCAAGGTCGAGGCGCCGCCCCACGGCGACATCATGCGCCGGCTGGGGCCGCAGCGCGGGGGCGTCACGGCCGGATTCGCGACGATCAACCGGGGCAAGCGGTCCTTGGCGCTCGACCTGAAGCATGAGCGAGGCATCGGGATCCTCCACAATCTGGTGGAAACGGCGGACGTCTTCATCCAGAACTTCCGGCCCGGTGTGGTGAACCGCCTGGGGCTCGGCGCCGACCGGCTGCGCGAGCTCAATCCGCGGTTGGTCTACGTGTCGATCAGCGGATTCGGGCAGGAAGGGCCATACGCCCAGAAGCGCGTCTATGACCCGATCATCCAGGCGCTGTCCGGCTTCGCCGACATCCAGGCCGACCGGGTGACCGGCGAGCCGAAGATGGTGCGCACGATCATCCCCGACAAGGTCACCGGACTGACCGCCGCCCAGGCGATCACGGCCGCGCTGCTGGCGCGGGAGCGGACCGGCGAGGGCCAGCACCTGGAGCTCGCGATGCTCGACGCGACGATCTCGTTCATCTGGCCCGAGGGGTTCGTGCGCCAGATCCTCGTCGGCGGGGAGGTGGCCCACGGCCGGCCCGGATCGACCAGCGACCTGATCTACCGCACCGCTGACGGCTACATCACGGCCTCGACGATCTCGGATGCCGAGTGGGAGGGCATGGCGCGGGCCACCGGACACCTGGAGTGGCTGGAGGACGAGCGCTACAACACGGCGGCCGGGAGGATTTCGAATGCCGATCAGCGGCTCGGGATGGTCGGCGACGTGATGCGGACGCGCACTTCGGACGAGTGGCTTGAGGCGCTCGAGGCGGAGGACGTCCCCTGCGCGAAGATCCTGACCCGCAACGAGGTGCTGACCGATCCCCAGGTGATCCGCAACGAGCTGCTGCGGGAACTCGACCATCCCCAGGTCGGCCGCATGCGGCTGCCGCGCGCGGCGGCGAAGTTCTCCGTCACGCCGCCGGAACCGGCGGCGGCATCGCCGGTCCTCGGCGAGGGGGCCGACGACCTCCTGGGCGGCCTCGGCATGAGCACTGCGGAGATCGAGGCGCTGCGTCGCGAGAAGATCGTCGGCTAGCTGACGGCGTCGGAGCGGGCGGAGGCTGCACCCGCCCGTCTTGGGTCAGGAGGGGTCGGCTCCCAGGTGGCGTGAGCGCCTGAGAGGGGATGGGAGGGGGTGGCGCTCACTCCGCTTCACTCGCTCCGGTTGGGCGTCGGTTGCTGGGAGGGCGTCGGGCGTCGCTCGTTCAGAGGCACCTGGGAGCCGACCCCTCCTGACCCGACTGGGCTGGACGTCGGTGCCGAGAATGAGGCCGAGCACCCACCTTGCCCCACTGGGTGCGCCGGCCATCTGGCCGGCATCCGGCCGCTTCGCGGCCGGCTCCGGGCATACGTCGGCGGCGCGTCGCGTGGACGGTGTTCAGAGAGTTGCGTGGCCTGCGACGAGGGCAACCCAGATCAATGGCAGCACGATCAGGGAACCCAGAAAGAGCGTTCGGGCGCGGGCGTCGCTGCGCTGGCGGGCGAAGCGAACCGCGACGAGAACGAAGGCCGCGCTGAAGCCGGCGGCAGCGACTGCGAAGGCAAGCGGGGTCAGGCCGACGACCGCGGCGAGCAGGCACACGCCGACGAGTACGACGGCCCAGAGGAGGGAGTGCACCGCGGTGCGGCGTCCGTCCGGGTCGGTTGCCGACAGGACCTTGAAGCCGGCGCGGGCGTAGTCGTCGCGGTAGAGCCAGGCGAGGGAATGGAAGTGGGGTAGCTGCCAGGCGAAGACGATGGCGAACAGCAGCCAGGCTTCCACGGTCAGAGCGCCGCGGGCGGCGGCCCATCCGATGACGGGCGGCAGGCCGCCAGGTACGGCGCCGACGATGACTGCCCAGGACGTGCGACGCTTCATCGGGGTGTAGATCCAGGCGTAGCTGACCAGGGTCACCAGGGCGACACACGTCGCGAGCAGGTTGACTCCGAACGCGAGCAGGGCCAGACCCATCACGCTCAGGATCGTGGCGAAGATCAGGCCTCCCGCCGGCGTGATGCCGCCGAGCGGCAGTGGACGGGACCGGGTACGGACCATCAGCGCGTCCAGATCCCGTTCCGCGACCTGGTTGAAGGCGGCGCCGCCGCCGGCGACGAGTGCTGAGCCAGCAAGGACACAGAGCAGCACGACGAGGTCGAGTTCCGGGGCCCCGAGGTAGTAGCCGATGCCGACCGTGGCGACGGCCAGTGCATTGAGCCTGGGCTTGGCGAGCGCCAGCAGGACGGAACCGCGCCGCGGGTGCGCAGCCGTGGCGGCCAGGAGTGTCACGCTCTTGCCTGCCGCGGCGTGCCGGCGGCGTTGACCACGACGTCCGCCGCCCGGATGGACTTCTCGTCGCCGAACCAGGCGCGGAGGACGCGCAGGGCCAAGGCGACGGAGACGACCCACAGGAGACCGCCGGTGGCCACGTGGGCCGTGTTGACGTGGACCTGCAGACCGCTCCAGACGGTCCAGGCACCGAGGCCGATCTGAGTCAGCAGGACAGCGCCCAGGAGCATTGCGGGACGGGTGAGTTCAGGCCGGTTTCGGTGACGGGAGAACACCCGCACAATCAGCGCGACGGCGGCGGCCGTCACAACTGCCGCGCCCAGCCGATGGGCGAAGTGGAGACCGATGCCGAGACTCCACTCGGGCGGCAGGAGTCGCCCGAAGGCGAGTGGAAAGTCGGGAATCGCCAGGCCCGCGTCGTTGTGACGCATCGTCGCGCCGAGCAGGATCTGGCCGTAGACGCAGGCCGGGACGATCACGGCGAGGCGGCCCAGGAGTCGGTCGTCAAGCGGCCGGGCGCGTCCGTAGCGAGTTCGCCAGCCTGCCGACGTGAACACACCGAGGCTGACGATCAAGGCGAAGAAGAGCTGAGCCAGCCCAGCATGGCTGATCGAGATCGGTTTCGGTAGCAGGTAGATCACCGTGATGCCGCCGAGCAGACCCTGGGCGACGACCGCGGCCAGCGCGCCCCAAGCGAGGCGGCGCACCCACGCGCGGTGCTCGACGCGGGTGGCCCAGACCGCGAGGCCGATCGTGAGCAGACCGACCACGCTCGCGATCAGCCGGTGGCCGTGCTCGTAGAGGATGCCCCCCACCATCTTCGAGAAGGGGAAGGAGAACATGAAATAGCCGTACGTGTTCGGCCAGTCCGGGACCGCCAGCCCCGAGTCGGTGCTGGTGACGAGACCGCCCGCCGCGATCAGCAGCAGGGACGCCGCGGCCAGCAGCCGGAGGTAGTAGTGCAGCCAGCGCACGACCCGCGCACTCTACATTCGAGGCCGTGGCACCCGCCAGTCAAGTCTCTTCGTCTCGAAGGGCGTTGACTGCGGGGAGTGAGACTGGCCGGGAACCGACACGCGGCGGCAGGAGGGGAACGCTTGACGCCTCCGTCTCGAACTCTGCCCGGATCGCGGCGCCGTGCTGGTCGAGTTCGGGAACCGGAGGCAGGCGTCTTCCCGGGTCGTTGGGGGTGACGGCGGGTGCGACCATGTCGATCTCGGTGCCGTCGGGGAGCGGTTGCCTGGCTCGTCGAAGCTGCGGGTGACGCGACAGGGCGGCGACATCGTTCAGGAAGCCGTAGGCGATCCGGGCGCGATCGAGGACCGTGCGAATCGAGGCCCGGTCATGGCGCTCGAACACGTCGGCGATCGCGGCCTCGACGGCGGCGCGACCGGCCGCGCGGTCCGCGTTCCGCGGGTAAGCCTCGGCCAGTTGTGGCTGGTCGAGCACGTCGTTGCACAACCGCACGAACTCACGGTCGTTCTGAACGCCGATCAGGACGGAATCGCCGTCACCGAGCTGGAACAGGCCGTAGGGCACGATCGTCGGATGGCCGAGGCCGACCCGCGGCCACTCGAGGCCCTGCTGCTCGAAGCGCAGCAGGGGCACGGCCATCCAATCCGCCATCGTGTGGAAGAGGGTGGCCTCGATAGTTCGGCCGGCGCCGGTGAGGCCGCGCTCGATCAGGGCTTCGAGGATGGCGGAGTACGCGTAGATGCCGGTGGCGAAGTCGCAGATGGACACGCCGACCCGGCCGGGCTCCGCCGGCGAACCGGTGATCGATGCAACGCCGCTCTCGGCCTGGACCAGGAGGTCATAGGCACGCATCGACCGGTAGGGACCCTCCTCGCCGTAGCCCGAGATGTCGCAGGTGATCAGCCGCGGATGGCGCTTCCTGAGTTCCTTCGACCCGAAACCGGCGCGCGCGGCCGCACCCGGAGCGAGGTTTTGAATGAACACGTCCGCGCGTTCGACCATCCGTTCGAGCAGGGTGCGGTCCTCCGCGTCCTTGATGTCGAGAACGATGGACTCCTTGCCCCGGTTCAGCCAGGCGAAGTAGGCCGAGACGCCGCCCGTTCCGTCGTAGCCGCGGGCGAAGTCGCCGCCGTCGCGTTCGACCTTGATCACCCGGGCGCCGGCATCCGCCAGCCGGCAGGTCGCCAGAGGCGCCGCGACCGCCTGCTCGATGGCTACGACGAGCAGACCGTCAAGGGGGCGGTGGGCGGTCATCGCCAGGCGAAGACCGGCTGCTCGTAGTGGGCGACCCGGACGTCGTTGCCGCGCAGGACGACCTCGAGCATCTGGTAAACGATCGCCGCCGTGGGAGCATGGACGAGGCCGCCGCGAATCGGCATCGAGAGCACGGGGTTCTCGCTCTCGGGAATCTCCCGCAGCACCGGCACGTCGGGCCGGTCGAGGTCGATCAGCGGGATGCGGTAGGCGCGGTAGACCTCGTCGGGGTTCGGCTGCAGCTTGCGGTACTCGTTGCACCAGAAGACCACCGGCGTGATGACGAAGCCGGAGCGGGTACCGAAGTCGTCGAGCCGGCCAAGCAGCGCGGAGGAGTCGAGGTCCAGGCCGACCTCTTCGTGGAGTTCGCGCATCGCCGCCTCCTCGGGGGTCTCCGCTTCATCGATCCGGCCGCCTGGAAGTGCCCACTGGCCGCGGTGACGGCGCAACCTGAGGGAGCGGCGCGTGAGCAGGAAGCAGCCGCGGCCGCCCTTGTCCGGCAGCAGGGTGATCGCGACCGCGGCATGCGCGTTGGCCGCGACGGCGCCGGTGCGCCCGGATGCCTCCGCCGCGCGCGCCGCGGCGGCCTCGGGATCGAGTTCTCGCCGCTCGAAGCGACGCAGGTTGCGTTCGGCGTGGTCGAGAAGTTCCGGGCCGTGCCGCGCCGGGAAGCTCACGTAGAAGGGGCCGCCAGGCCGGTCACGGCGCTTCCTGGCGGATCAACTCGAGCACCCGACCGAGGGTGTCGAGGCGTTCGGGCACCGTGGCGCCGGCCGGGCTGAGGCGTAGCGTCGTCACGCCGGCGTCCCGGTAGGCGCGGATGCGGTCGCGGATGCGGGCTTCGTCTCCGATCAGCGTGTTGCCGAGCACCATCTCGTCGGGCACCCGCGCGGCGGCCTCGTCCCGCTTGCGGGCGAGCCACAGGGCCTGCACCTCACGGGCGGCCTCGACGAACCCGGCGCGGCGGTAGGCGTCGTTGTAGAAGTTCGTCTGCGCCGAGCCCATCGCCCCCAGGGTGAAGGCCATGGCCGGCTTGCGGCGGGCGGCCATTCGCTCCAGGTCGTCGCCGAACTCGACTTCGCCGCCGACCTGGACGTCGATGTCGTCGAGACTGCGACCGGCTCGCTCGGCGCCGGCGCGCATCGCGGGAAAGAAGGCGTCCCCGTGTTCCGGAATGAAGGAGGTGCCGAGCCAGCCGTCGGCGACCTCGCCCGTGAACTCGAGCGACTTCGGCCCCAGCGTCGCCAGGTAGATCGGCAGTTGCGGGCGCGGAGGCTGCGACATGCGGATCGCCTTGCCCTCCCCGCCCGGCCGCGGCAGGGTGTAGTGCTCGCCGTCGTAGGCGATCTTCTCGCCCGAGAGGGCGATCTTCAGGATGTCAACGTACTCGCGGAGGCGCCCCAAGGGCTTCGCGAAGGCCGTGCCGTGCAACCCCTCGACCACCTGTGGGCCGCTGACGCCGAGGCCGAGGACGAACCGGTCGTTCGACATCGAGGCGAGGGACATCGCGGTCATCGCGGTCATCGAAGGCGCCCGCGCCGAGATCTGCATGATGCCGGTGCCGAGGCGAATGCGCTCCGTGCGCGCGGCGAGGTAGGCGAGCGGGGTCACGGCGTCGGTGCCCCAGGCCTCGGCCGACCAGACGTCGTCGATGCCCATGCGGTCCGCTTCGACGACGTACTCCGTCAGGGCGTCCCAGTTCGTTCCGGAGGCGTAGGCGCTGCCTATGCCGATCGCTGTCCGCATCGGTCTTTCTCCTTGTTCCAGGTCGGCTCTATTGACCGCCAGGTCGGTTTCTGTTGAACCGTTGGCGGCTCGATTGAACGTTGGTCGTCCTATTGAACGTTCGTGGCGCGAACGTAGATCAGATTGCGGATGTCCGGACGGGGATCCTGAGTGCGGGTGTGCAGCTTCACCTGCAGTTCGCTTCCGTCCCTGGAGAGTTGCCAGGTCTCCGTGATGTCGAGGTCGCCGAACGGTGTGACTCTCGTGTACGAGACGGAGAGCTTGTTCTTGCGCCACTTCACGCGGGCGGTGCGCGTGCCGCCCTGGAAATCGGGCATCTCCGTGGGCTTCCCGTCGGTGATGAGGTTCTGGGTGAACTGGACCGGCCCCGGGAGGTTCTCGTTCCGCATCGTGTAGTTCATGACCAGGTCTTCCCCCGTCAGGGCGATGTCGAGCTCGAGGTCGAGCGTGTTCGGCCGTTCGCGGCCGGCGCGGCCCGGGGCCAGGGAGTCGCTTCGTTCGTTGTCGAGCTGCCAGACGCCGGCGAAGTCGGGGTTCGCGGCCAGGAGCGGCGCGGCCGCGAACGCTGCGATCACCAGCGAGGCGGCCACGAGGGGCGCCGTGAACGCCGCGGCCGCTCGATCCCGGCGGCCGGTCGACGTGGGGCGGATGTGGATTGGTCTTCTCATGAGTGTCTCCTTGCTGGTGGCGGCATCGGCGATGTTCAAAGCCGCCTCCATCGTTGCTGGCTCTGGCGAACTGGTGTCGTTTACTGGACGACCGTTGCCGGAACGTAGTAGTTCTTTCGGATGTCGGGGCGCCCCGCGGCTCCGCGTCCGAAGATGGTCTGGAGGAGGTCTCCGTCCTTCGTGATCTCCCAGATCTGCTGCACATCGGCTTCGAAGCTCGGGAGCTTGACCGTGTAGGAGACGTTCAGCTTCTTCTTGCGCCACCTGGCGCGTACTTCGAGCATACTGCCGCTGCCCAGATCACGCGCCGCGTGGGGCTTGTTGTTCGTGATGTAGGTCACGTCCACGACCTTGGGACTCCACCCACGCCGACGGCTGGTTTGAATCAATGCGATGTCCTCGCCTTCCAGCCTGATCTCGATCTCGATGTCGGCCGCGTTTACCTGCGGTCGGTCGTGGCGACCGGGCCAGGGCGCGTCGGAGCGCGAGTAGTCCTTCTGCCAGGTGCCGGCGAAACGCTCGTCCTGGGCCGCGGCCGCGGAGGGGCCGAACGCCGCCAGGAAACAGACGACGCCAAGCATTGCGGCGATGGGTGGCGCGGCCGCTAGGAGGTTGCGCGGCGGGAACTGGGTGCGCCGGCCTTCTGGCCGGCATTCGGCGCGTAGCGCCGGCTTCCGGACCATCCGCCGCGCTCGGGGCCCGGAGTGACGGAACGGGTGCGCCTGGCTGGGGGCGGGCTGGTACATGGACGTCTCCTTGCGGTCGGCGTTGTCCATACGGGCTGTGACGATGCGGATGTACGATGATACCGGCCCTGCGGGCCCCTAGTTGCCCAGCAGCTCCGCGAAGTACCGGATCGTCTTCTCGAGGCCGGTCTCCAGGTCGACCCGCGGCTGCCAGTCGAGCAAACGGGTGGCACGGCCGATGTCGGGTTGCCGCGTCTTCGGGTCGTCGACCGGTAGCGGCTGGAACTCGATCTCGCTGCCGCTGTCGGTCAGTCCCTGGATGACCTGGGCGAACTCCAGCACGGTCATTTCGCGCGGGTTGCCGAGATTGACCGGGTCCGTCTCGGACGAGTTGAGAAGGCGCCAGACACCTTCGACCAGATCGTCGATGTAGCAGAAGGAACGGGTCTGCTGTCCGTCTCCGTACACGGTCAGGGGTTTGCCGGAGAGAGCCTGACGGATGAAGTTCGGGACGACGCGCCCGTCGCGCAGCCGCATCCGCGGACCGTAGGTGTTGAAGATTCGAACGATCCGGGTGTCCAGGTCGTGAATGCGGTGATACGCCATGACCATCGCTTCGGCGAAGCGCTTCGCCTCGTCGTAGACCCCGCGCGGACCGACGGGGTTCACATTGCCCCAGTACGCCTCCGGTTGCGGATGGACCAGCGGGTCACCGTAGACCTCCGAGGTGGAGGCAAGCAGGTAGCGGGCGCCGTGGTGCTTGGCCAGACCAAGCGAGTTGTGGGTGCCGAGCGACCCGACCTTCAGCGTCTGGATCGGCAGTTCGAGGTAGTCCACCGGGCTCGCCGGCGAGGCGAAGTGGAGGACGTTGTCGACATGGGGGCCGACGTATACCGGCTTGCTGACGTCGTGCTCGATCAGGGTGAAGCGCTCGTTGCCGAGCAGGTGCTCGATGTTCGCCGGGCTGCCGGTGATGAAGTTGTCGACGCAGTAGACCTGGTGGCCCTCGGCGAGCAGTCGGGAGCAGAGATGGGAGCCGATGAATCCGGCGCCGCCGGTGACGACGGAGAGCGGCTGGCTCACGAGGCCTCCGATCGCACGGCGGCGGGAGCGGCCGCTAGGACGTGCCGGAGGCCGTCGGGCGCAGCGTCGGTCCGTCCGAGCGACGCATAGCGGAAGCCGGCGGCGGCCACTCGCTCCGGCTCGTAGAGGTTGCGGAGATCGACGATCGACGGCTCGCGCAGCAACGTGCGCAGACGATCGAACTCGAGCGCCCGGAACTGGTTCCACTCGGTGAGGATGGCCAGCAGGTCGGCGCCCTCGGCGGCCTCGTAGGGATCATCGCAGTACACGGCTTCCGGGCGGATGCGGCGGGCATTGTCCATCGCTGCCGGATCGTATGCCCGCACGGCAGCACCGCCGGACAGAAGCTGATCCAGAACGAACAGGGCCGGCGATTCCCGGATGTCGTCCGTGTCGGGCTTGAACGAAAGACCGAGCATCGCGACGGTCCGGCCCTTGGGGGCGCCCAGCACGGACTCGATCTTGGTCAGCATCCGTTCCTGAACACGGCGGTTGACATCGAGCGTGGCCTCGACGATCCGGGCTCGGGCGCCGGCATCCCTGGCCATTGAGACCATCGCGCGCGTGTCCTTCGGGAAGCAGGAGCCGCCGAAGCCCGGACCGGGGCGCAGGAATAGCGGCCCGATCCGCTTGTCGAGGCCCATGCCCCTGGCCACTATCTGGACGTCGGCACCGGTGCGTTCGCACAGCTCAGCGACTTCGTTGATGAAGGAGATGCGGGTGGCGAGGAAGCTGTTCGAGGCGTACTTGATCATCTCCGCCGTCTCGACATCGGTGACCACGATGGGCACGCCGCGGGCGCGCAGCGGCGAGTAGATCTCGAGCATGATGTCGGTGGCGCGCTGGTCGCGGCTGCCGATGACCAGCCGGTCGGGGCGCATGAAGTCCTCGATGGCCGAGCCCTCGCGAAGGAACTCCGGATTGCTGACGACGGAGAAGGTGCGGCCGTGGCCGATGATCTTCTCGATCATGCGGCCCGTGCCCACGGGCACCGTGCTCTTCGTGACGATCGCCTTGTAACTGTTGAGTCGCCCGCCGATCGCCTGGGCCACTTCGCGCACGTAGCGCAGGTCCGAGGAGCCGTCCTCGCGGGGCGGAGTACCGACCGCGATGAACACGGCCGCCGCGGCTTCGAGTGCGGGCCCCAGCTCGGTGGTGAAGCTCAGTCGCCCGGCTTCCTCGTTCTTCGCGACCAGGGTCGAAAGCCCCGGTTCGTAGATCGGAATCCTGCCCGCCTGCAACTGGGCGATTTTCGCCTCGTCCTGGTCGACGCAGACGACATCCATGCCGAAGTCGGCCAGGCATGCTCCGGTGACCAGGCCGACATAGCCGGAGCCGACGACGCAGATCCTCACTCGCGCTGTTATATAACAGTGAGTCGAATGCGTCGCGTGTTTCGCCGGGACTGCGGTGCGCGCAGCGAACGATCCGGAAGAGACAGGGCGGAAGAGTCAGGGTGAGTCAATGAAGCGTGGACGACAGCTGAGCAACGCGATCGCGACCCGGAAGTCTGTGGTCACCGCGCCGCGCAGCTTCTCGAAGGTGCAGCGGAACGAGCCCTGTCCGTGCGGCAGCGGCAGGAAGTACAAGGACTGCCACTTCGCCGAGGGCGAAGTCTTCCTGCGCAAGCTGGAACGCCAGCGCTTCAAGGAACAGCAGAAGGCGGACGGTACTCCCTGGTACGTCCGCTGGTTGACGTAGCAGCTCTGCTCGTGCGCGCCGCTTCGCGGTAGCGAAGCCTGATGCCGGGAACGCGGGTCAGAAGACCCGCGCCACGGCCGGCTCCTCTCTCAGACCGGCGTCGGCTCGGCCTTGATGTCGACGGCCTCGTCGTGCTCCTGCTTCGCCTTCAGCAGTTGCGGCATGATGAAGTCGATCTCGCGGTTGTTCCACATGCCTTCCTTGCTGAACTTCCGGATCACCCTGGGCTGCTGCATGATGCCGATCCAGCCGCGCATCACGTCGATGATCTGGGCGGTCATCTCCTGACCGGCTTCGGAGGCCAGCCAGGCGCACACGGGAGCAATCTGGTTGGGGCTCTGCTCGGGAGCGTCCTCGTCGATCTGCATGCCGCGTGAGGCGCGCAGCTCGGCCGTCATCCGTGTCGTGGCGCCGGGAGAGATCGTGTTTACGGTGCAGCCGTACTTGGCCAGTTCCAGCGCGAGCACGCGCGAGAGTCCGGCAATGCCGGCCTTGGCGGCGGCGTAGTTCGACTGGCCGAAGTTGCCGTAGAGGCCGGATACGGACGAGAAGTTGATGATCCGGCAGTCCGGCCGGTTGGTCCCCCGGATGTAGTTGGCGAACGGCCGACTGCAGCAGTAGTGGCCCTTCAGGTGGACGTCGAGCACGGCGTCCCAGTCCCCTTCCTCCAGGTTGAAGATCGTCCGGTCGCGCAGGATGCCGGCGTTGTTGACCAGGATGTCCAGAGCCCCGAACTCGTCGATGGCGGTCTGAAAGATGTTCTGCCCGCCCTCGACGGTGGCCACCGAGTCGTAGTTCGGCGCCGCCGAGCCGCCGGCGCTCCGGATCTCCTCCACGACTTCGTCAGCGATGCGCGAACCGCCGGTGCCGTCCGTCGCGCCGCCGAGGTCGTTGACCACGACGTTCGCGCCCTCTTCGGCGAACCTGATTGCGATGCCCTTGCCGATGCCGCGTCCGGCGCCGGTGACGATTGCCGTCCTGCCTTCGAGGATTCCCATGATCTTGCTGTCTCCGTCGGTTGTCGTGGTCGTTGTCGGGGGCGGTACTTTACGCGACCACGGCCACGCCCTGGCTCACCGCCTCCCGGCCCTCCGCGTTCAGCACCCGGAAGGCGATTTGCCGGGCGCCGCCTGTTTCGCCGGCGGGCTCGTGCTCCACCGTGATCGACGTGCCGGGGATGACCATCGCGGTGAACCGGCCATGCAACCGCTTCAGACGGGTCGGGTCTCCGTCGCCGTAGGCCCACAGCACCTCGCGCGCGGCGAGGGCCCAGGTGGCGGTGCCGTGGAGGATGATGTCCGGCAGGCCCGCCCGCAGCGCGACCTCGCGTTCGGTGTGAATCGGATTCCAGATCCGGGCGCACTCCGTGTAGACGTGGGGCATCTCGCGGGGCACGAAGATCTCGCTTCGGCTTAGGGGCGCTGCCGTCGGGCGCAGCCTCGCCACGTCGGGCGCCGGCTCGACCTGGGTGTTCGGGCCGTCGGTGGCGACGCCGCGAAAGATCGAGCGCGACCAGGAGGTGACGACGGGCCGGGCCTCGCCGTCCACCGTCTCCAGACAGGTCGTCAGCAGGGCGCCGGCGCGGGTGGCCCGGACGCTCGCGTAGCGGCCGTGGGTGGTGAGCGTGTCGCCTGGCCGGATCGGCCGGTGGAAGTGGGAGTCCTGGCTGGCGTGGACGCCGCGCGCGAGTTCGTCCGCGGCGCCCCCGAGGAGGTGGCGCCCCCTGCCGTTGCTGACGACCGGCCACTCCAGGGAGACGCAGTAGGTCGGCGGCGCCGCGATGCCCTCGCCCCGCGCGTCGTCGAACACGACCTCACGTGTGTCGCCGATGCCGGCGGCATAGGCGAGTGCGTCCCGGACGGTGATCCGGCGCGTTTCGGAGGGCAGTTCGCTGCCGGCGGCAGCGGTGGAGATCGGCATTGCTGGCTCCCGGTGAGGTGGGTTCAGTCGGTGGCGCCGCCGAGGCGCCGTTCGAGATCCTGGAGCCGGTTCTTCAACTCGTCGAGTTCGGCCCGGGCGGTCCCTCCGTCCTCTTCCTGCTGCGTTGCGGCAGTCGAATCCGCCGTTGATGAGGCCGGTGCGGTTTTGCGCGTGGGGTCCGGGCTGCCTCCGCCGCTCCGTCCGGCGCCCAACACGCCCCCGACCTGGCGGGTCATCTGTGCATGCATCTGCTCGGCGATCGTGCGTGGATCCCATAGCCGCATCCAGGACGGGTCGGGCGCGAAGGGGTTGCTTCTCATCGTCTCGCTCACGCGCTCGTAGACCTCGCCGGCGCTCTTGAGGTACCACTGGAAGAAGTCGCGGCCGGCCTGATCGCGGGCCCGCACCAGGTCGCGGAGGAACTCGATCGGCGGTCCCCGGTCGGGGTCCTTGGCTCCGTCGACGATGATTTGGGTCAGCACGTGGCGGGTCACGTCCTCGCCCGTCTTCGAGTCGATCACCTGGATGTCCTCGCCGCTTCGCACCATCTCGGCTACGCCGTCGAGGTTCACATAGCGGCTGCCCTTCGTGTCGTAGAGCCGCCGGTTCTCGTACTTCTTGATGACGATGGGCTTGGTCATGGCTGGAAGTGGTTCATGTCACGGGTGGGGCGGTCGAGCCGCGGTCGCCAGGCGGGGGGTTGACACAGTGCAGCATAGTGTGCAGGATTCATGCTGCACTGCACAAGGAGGGCGCCGTCTACTGACGTCACCATCGTCGGTGCACCCGTCGAAACAGGCCAGACGAGCCGAAACCACATGGACGTTTCCGACCAAGGATCGTACCACTCAGGAGACTTCAGAATGACGACCAGTACAGCAGCCAGCACGACGAAGAGTGCCGCCCAGGCTTGGCGCGGACCGATGATCGACGCGAACCGTCGGGCGCTCGACTTCCAGAAGCGCGCGTTCGACACCACCTTCGACATGATGGCGCAGATGCAGGAGCGCCGCGAAGAGGCGATCGTCGAGTGGGTTGAGAAGTCCGAGCGGATCCCGGCCGAGGCCAAGAGCCTCGTGCAGGAGTGGACCCGGCTGTTCCAGGACGGCCGCAGCTCCTACCGCGCCGCGGTGGACTCGAGCTTCGGCCTCGCCAACAGCTACCTCGACTCGCTCGCTCCGCAGACGACCGAAGAGTCGTAGCCGCTATCGTTCCCGCCATGGCCGACGACCGTCGTACCGCCAAGCCCGCGGACCCACCGCCTGATCCCTTCGCCATGTGGCGCGAGTGGGTCACTCAGTCCGAGCACCAGATGAACAAGGTGTTCAACGACATGATGGGCACGGAGGAGTTCGCCCGCGCTTCGGGAAGCTGGGTCGAAGCGATGACGATGTTCCAGCAGACGATGAACGAGAACGCCCAGCGCTACTTCCAGATGGTCAACGTGCCGACGCGGACGGACGTGAGCGAGCTCGCGGAGCGTCTGACCGCGGTGGAGGAACGACTGCAGCGGATCGAAGCGCTACTCGCGACCGCCATCGGACGTAAGGAACAGAACCAGCCTGCGCGCCCGGCCCGGACTCGTCGACCGCCGTCCGAACGGAGGGCGGCGGAGCAGCCTGAGGCGGCGACGCCCCCTCAGTTGGTTGACGCCGTACCCGCCGGTGGTGATGCGAAGCCCGGTGGCGCAGGAACGGAACCGAAATGACGACAGCGACCGCCGCCCCCAGCGCCGTATCCACTCCGAGGGCGCAGCCGGCCGGGCCGGTGAACCCGGTGCCCCTCAACATGAGCGGCGTGGCCGAGAGCGTTCGACGGGAGATGGAGCGGACGTTCCGGCGCAGCGTCAAGGGCCTGGAGTACATCTCGACCGGTGATCCGGGCGTCGGCCTGACGGCGAAGGACGTCGTCCACAGCCGCGGCACCCTGCGGCTCTACCACTACCGCGCGCGAGTGGACGAGGTCTACCGGACGCCGGTGCTGCTGGTCATGTCCCTGATCAGCAAGCCGTACATCCTCGACCTGGCGCCGGGCCAGAGCTTGGTCGAGTTCCTGCTCGACCGCGGCTTCGACGTCTACATGATCGACTGGGGCACGCCGAGGCCGGAAGACAAGCGGCTGCGACTCGAGGACTACGTGCTCGACTTCATCCCGGAGTGTGTCGAAGTCGTTCATCAGCGCAGCGGCGAACCCGACGTGTCGATCGTCGGCTACTGCATGGGCGGCCTGTTGGCGGCGCTGTACGCGGCCCTTTACCCCGACACGGCGTCCGGCGGCCGGCTCCGCAACTTGGCCTGTTTCACGACGCCCGTCAACTACGACGGCATGGGCCTGTTCAGGACCTGGACCGACCCGGCCCACTTCGATGTCGACCGGATCGTCGACCGTCTGGGCAACGTCCCGCCGCAGATGCTCTACGCGTCGTTCAACTTGCTCCGGCCCGCATCCCAGGTCGCCGGTCGGGTACGTCTCTGGGACAACATGTGGAACGACGAGTTCGTCGTGTCCTATCGCCGGCTGCAGCGCTGGGCCGCGGATCAGATCCCCTTTCCGGGTGAGTGCTTCCGCCAGACGACGAAGGAGCTGCAGCAGCAGAACCTCCTGATGAAGGGCGAGTTCCAGCTCGGTGGCCGCGTCGTCGATCTGTCGAACATCCGCGTCCCCTTCGTCCATGTCGTGGCGGAGCACGATCACATCGTGCCGTACGAAGCGGCGCGGGATCTGGTCGGAATGGTCGGCTCAGAGGACAGGGAGGAGATCATGTTGAAGGGCGGACACGTCAGCCTGGTCGCGGGCCGCAACGCGGTGCGCCGGCTCTGGCCGCGGCTCGAGGAGTGGCTGGCCGAGCGGTCCGTTTAGGGCGCTTGCAAGCGATGACGGGGCGCCAGGGAGGGAGGTCCACGTGATGGCTGAACGAAAGAACGAAAGCGGAAGCGGTCCCGCTGCCACTTCGCCGACCGGTCGCGTGGCGAGCAGACTCGGCACCATCGACCTCACGGTGCGCCCGATGAGCGCGGAAGATCGCGCCGCGGTGCTGGCGTTCGCCGACGGTTTGCCGGATCACGATCTGCTCTTCCTGCGCCGCGACATCCGCGATACCGAGGTCATCGACGAGTGGACGTCGGAGATCGAGTCGGGCCAGATGGTGACCCTGCTCGCCTTCGCCGACGATGAACTGCTCGGCTACGCCTCGATCGACCGCAGCCAGTTGCAGTGGTCCTCGCATGTGGCCGAGATCCGGTGCGTCGTTTCCGAGGTTGCACGCGGCAAGGGCCTGGGCCGGCTTCTGGTGGAGCAGGCCTTCCAGGCGGCGGTTGCATCGGGGATCGAGAAGCTCGTGGCCCGGATGACGCCGGACCAGAAGGGCGCGGTCGCGGCCTTCGAAGGGCTGGGCTTCGTTCCGGAAGGTCTGATGCGCAACCATGTGCGCGACCTTTCCGGCGAGAAGCACGACCTCCTGGTCATGGGCCTCGACGTGGTCGCCTTCCATTCCACGCTCGAGAGCTACGGCGTGGGCGAGGCTGCGGCCGGCGACGTCGACTGAACTCGCGTCGTTGGGGACTCCCCGGCGCACGCCTGGCGCGTTACGATCCCGGTCGCCGCTGGAGATCAGACGATCGGTTCCCGAACGCCCGAGGAGAACGAGCCCATGCAAGACAACGTCGGACTGATCCTGACCAAGCGCGCCTCCCTGTCGCCGGACATGGAGGGCTTCGTCGACGTGGAGACGGAGCGCCGCTTCACGTTCTCGGAGTGGAACCTGCGCTCGAACCGGACCGCCAACGCGCTGCGCGAACTCGGCGTCGGCAAGGGCGACCGCGTCGCGCTGCTGCTGATGAACAGCGTCGAGTACATGGAGGCTTTCTTCGCGATCGCCAAGATCGGCGCCGTCTGCGTGCCGCTCAACTGGCGGCTGACGCCGGAGGAGCTCTCCTTCATCATCCGCGATGCCGGCGCCGAGACGCTGGTGTTCGGCGACGAGTTCCAGGCCCAGGTGCTCGACCTGATCGCGCGAGGCGGTGGCGACAACGGCACCGCGGTCACCAGGTGGGTCCATGTCGGGCCGGACGAGCAGCGGCCCGACGGTGCCCTCTCTTACCTGGATGCCACTTCGGCGGCGAGCGACACGGAGCCCGAGATCCTGGCTCGGGACGACGACCTCCTCTACATCATGTACACGTCGGGAACGACCGGCCTGCCCAAGGGCGCCGTCCACACGCATGAATCCGCGCTATGGGCGTCCCTGACGATCATGGCAACCGCCGATTTCCGCTACGGCGACCGCTTCCTGGTCTCCCTGCCGCTCTTCCACGTCGGCGCGTTGACGCCTGCGACCTGCAACGTGCACGCCGGCAGCACGAGCGTCGTCATGCGAGCCTTCGAGCCCGTCCGGGTCTGGCAACTGGTCGCCGAAGAGAAGATCGACATCATGCTGAAGGTGCCGGCGATGCTCAACTTCATGCTCCAGGCCTACGACCCGAAACGCTGCCGTCACGAGCAGCTCCGCTGGTGCATGACCGGCGCGGCGCCGGTGCCGGTCAGCCTGATCGAGGCCTACGACAAGCTGGGCATCGAGGTCCACCAGGTCTACGGCCTGACGGAGACCTGCGGCCCCGCCTGCATGATCTCGCCCGAGGACGCGATCCGCAAAGCCGGGTCGACCGGCAAGGCGTTCTTCCACACCTCGGTGCGGATCGTCGACAACGACGGCAACGACTGCGCTCCCGGCGAGGCCGGAGAGGTCCTGGTTGCCGGCCGCCACCTGATGAAGGAGTACTGGAATCGCCCGGAGGCCACCGCCGAGAGTCTCGTCGACGGCTGGTTCTACACGGGAGACGGCGCGGTGATGGACGAGGACGGCTTCGTCTACATCCAGGACCGGCTGAAGGACATGATCATCTCCGGCGGCGAGAACGTCTATCCCGCGGAGCTCGAAGAGGTGATAGGCCGCCACCCGAAGGTGCTCGAAGTCGGCGTGATCGGCCGCGAGAGCGAGAAGTGGGGCGAGTCCCCGGTCGCCATCGTCGTCCGCGCCGACGAGAGCCTCGAAGGCCAGGAAGTCCTCGACTTCTGCCAGGACAAGCTGGCCCGCTTCAAGCAGCCGGTCGCGGTCCACTTCATCGATCAGTTGCCGCGCAACCCGTCGGGGAAGATCCTGAAGCGGTTGCTGCGCGAACAGTTCAACTGAGTCGCCGACCCCAGTTTCGCGTCGGGCAGGACAACATCACCCGGTTCGGGCTCGACATTCACCACCCGGTGTTCGTCGTCTCGGGCCTCACGATCTCTCTGTTCGTCCTCGGCACGCTGGTTTTCCAGAGTCAGGCGGCGCGGTTCTTCAGTTGGCTGCTCCCGGCGATCACGAGCGCCTTCGACTGGTTCTTCCTGTCGGCAGGCAACGTGTTCGTTCTCTTCGCCCTGCTGCTCGTGTTCCTGCCGGTCGGGAAGGTGCGGCTGGGTGGCCCGGACGCGAAACCGGAGTTCTCGTACCTGGGGTGGTTCGGGATGCTGTTCGCCGCCGGCATGGGGATCGGCCTGATGTACTTCGGCGTTTCGGAACCGCTATCCCACTTCGGCGCCGCCTTCGACGGACCGGCGATCGACGGCGGCGGCCTGCGCAGCGACGCCGCGCCGCTTGGAGGGGCCGCCGGTGACCCGACGGCCGCGCGCGACCTCGCGATGGCGGCGACGATCTACCACCGGGGTCTGCACCCGTGGGCGATCTACACCGTGGTCGGTCTGGCGCTCGCGTTCTTCGCCTACAACCATGGCCTGCCGCTGACCCTGCGCTCGGCCTTCTACCCGATCCTGGGTGACCGGGTGCGTGGCGGATGGGGGCACCTGATCGACATCCTGGCCGTGTGGCGACCTCGCTTGGACTCGGGACCACCCAGGCCCTTGCCGGGTTCAACCTGCTCTACGGCTGGGGTACGGGCGGTCTGGCGGCCGTCGTGCTGATCGGTGTCGTCACGTCGTTCGCCGTCGTTTCCGTGGTGCGTGGCCTCCACGGCGGCATCAAGGTGCTGTCGGCGGTCAACATGACCCTCGCTCTGGCCCTGTTGTTCGCGATCCTCGTGATCGGCCCGACGGGCGAGATCCTCGTCACCGCCGCCAGGGGCGCGTTGGCCTACGGCGCGAACTTCGTGCATCTGGCGATGCCGTTTAGCCGTGAGGACACGGCTTTCTCGCAGGACTGGACGTCGTTCTACTGGGCCTGGTGGGTGTCCTGGTCGCCGTTCGTCGGCATGTTCATCGCCCGGGTGTCCCGCGGCCGGACCGTGCGCGAGTTCGTCGTGTGCGTGACTCTCGTCCCGACCCTGCTGTCGATCGTCTGGATGGCGGCTTTCGGCGGCACGGCGATCTCCCAGAAGATCGAGGACGCCGCGGCGCCGGTGGCGTCCGCGGCCCAGGAGGTCATGCTCTTCCGGATGGTCGAGCAGTTCCCGCTTGGCCCGGCGTTGTCGCTCATCGGCATCGTCCTGGTCCTCGTGTTCTTCATCACCTCGTCCGACTCCGGCTCGCTCGTCGTCGACACGATCACCGCGGGCGGCAAGGAGGACGTGCCGACCAGCCAGCGCGTCTTCTGGGCCACCCTGGAAGGCGTCGTCGCCGCGGTCCTGCTCCTCGTCGGCGGCACGGGCGCGCTCGACGCCTTGCGGGCGATGACCGTCTCGACGGGCCTGCCGTTCACCTTGGTGCTGCTGGCCATGTGCTACAGCATCTGGGTCGGCCTGTGGGCCGTGGTGCGGGAGAAGGGGGGAGTCTGACGGGCGCTGCGCCGGCGGTCCGCGTTACTCCTCCCCGGACGCCTGGAACTCCTCCAGGAACCAGTACTCGCCGTCGGTCGCGCCGGCCTCTTCGCCGACCGCGGCTGCCTCGGGTGTCGCCATGTAGGCCTCGGCCATCGCCCGGTCTTCGACGCCCAGGATGAAGAACACCTCGTCTGGGTTGTCGGCTGAGCGCCAGACGTGCTTGACCGACAGGCCGGCGGCCATGCCTGCGGCCTCCTGCTCGTCGAAGACGCGCTTCCAGTGGTCGATGTCCTTCACGCGGTTGCGTACCAGCAAGATCATTGTTCGGTTTCCTACTCCTCTTTCTCGATCCACCAGGCCCGGGTCCCGGGCACGAACGCGGTCACACCTGACGGGCCGAGTTCGACGCCGCGCATCCGCTTGCTGAAGCCCCAGGTCGTGCTGTAGTTCCACAGGAACAGGGCCGGCTGGTCGGCCTGGATCTGGGCCTGGAGTTCGCGCAGCAGTTCGGCGCGGCGGTCGCGGTCGAGTTCCACGCGCGAGCGGTCGAACAGTTCGTCGACCTTCGGGTTGCTGTAGCTGTCGTAGTTGCGGCCGTTGTCGATCGCCTCGGTGTGGAAGAAGTTGCGCCAGATGTCCGGGTCGGCGAAGACCTGGAAGGTGTCGACGTGGGCGATCATCTCGTGCTGGATCAGGAGCGGTGAGCGGCTCGCGTTCTCCTGGATCTCGGTGTCGAAGGAGACGCCGATGCGGCGCAGGTCGTCGCGGTAGATGTCGACCATGCGGCGGGCGTCGACGAAGGACTGGGGCAGATTCATCATGAAGTGGAACTGCACCTGCTCGCCATCGATCTCCTTGTAGCGCCAGCCGTCGTCGGGGTTCGACTTCCAGCCCGCCTCGTCGAGCAGCGCGGCCGCTTTGTCCAGGTCGTACTCGAGCGGCTGGACGTCCGGATTGTGGCTCCAGTGGCTCGGCGGGAACATCCCGTTCGAGCGGGTGTAGACGTTCCAGCTCACCTGCCGCAACACGCGCTCGGCGTCATACGCGTGGGCCATCGCCCGCCGCACCCGGACATCGCCGAAGAAGTGGTTGTTCCCGCCCTGCTGCCAGCCGATGTAGGCCTGCATCCATCTCGGTCCCCAGGCCTTCACGCCGACCGCATGGAACTCCTCGTCGTTGGTCTGGCTGCCGTGCTGCTGGACGGTCAGCCAGATGTCGTCGAGCTGTCCCTTTCGGAACTGGAGCAGGGCCGCGTTCCGGTCGCTGTGGGTCGTGATCGCCTGGCGGCGGATGGGCGGCTTGTCGTGGTGGTAGTCCTCCCAGCGCTCGACGATGATCCGGTCGGCGTGGATCCACTCGACGAACCTGTAAGGCCCGTTGCCGATCCCGAGCTCCCGCAGGTAGCGGTTGTAGTAGGCGCTCGTCCGGAGGGTGGGATCGGCGGCGCGCTCTTGCGGGTTGTTCAGGATGTGGGCGGGAACGACGGGGAAGTAGAGGTTGTCGATTCGGAGCGCCGAGATCTGCCGGTGGACGACGTCGAAGGTGATGTCGTCGATGATCCGGATGTTCTCGATCTCGGCGGCCTTGTACTTGTAGTCGACCGCCGGCACGTTGTCGTCGGCGATCGCCTCCCAACTGAAGCGAACATCCTCGGAGGTGACCGGCGCGCCGTCGTGCCAGCGCATGCCGGCGTGGAGCCGGATGCGGTGGACCTTGCCGCCCTCGAGTTCCTCGACCTCGTCGACCATCGCCGGGTTCCATTCGGCGGTGAGGTCCGGGGCGCGGTGAGCGATCGGATCGAAGAGCAGCCGGTAGAGGAAGCCGTCGGTCCAGGCGCGGATGAACAGGGGGTTCAGCGAGGTGGGCTGGTCGAGCGAGTAGCGGTTGATCGTGCCGTCGGTGTCCGCTCGCTCAGGGTCGAATGGCGCGAATAGCGAATCCGGGTTGGAGATCGGGTCTGTGCCCGGGTCGTAGTCGAACATCGCGCTGCGGGCCGGGCTGGCGGGATTGCCCAGGCAGCCCGTGAGCGACAGGGCGGCGAGCGCGGCGAGGCAGAGGCGAAGGATCACCGGCATTCGGCAGCGCCGGCGCCATCGAGCTGGACGGCTCGGCCGCAGAACTCCTGTTCGCACATCGCGTGCAGCGTGTCCGGGTCGTCGACGTTGGCCCAGGCCCTCCGGCCGTCGGGCAGCCGGCAGGCGAGATGGGCGAGTGACGGTTCGGTGGTCGGGGCGGCCCTCTTGCCGTACACCGACCGGAACGACTTCGTCGACTTCGCGGCAACGCCGCCGAACATGACGGCGTAGGACTCGACCTCGGCCGGGCCGGCGTAGCCGTTCGTCGCGGTTCGCTTCGGGAGCGCGTGGACTTCCTTCGTGAGGTCCTCGTGACGGTAGGGCCGGTCCGGTTCCGCGGCGCTGTAGACGCCGAACGAGTGCTTGGTCAGCATGCCACCGTTCGCGGTCACCAGGCCGCGGCCGCCGTCCGTCTCCCGCAGCAGTTCCGCGGTCCGTGCGATCGAGTGCATCACGTAACTGTTGAGCGGCCCGCCGCCGAAGGTCAGGCCGCCGGTGACGGAGAGCGGGCGCTGCAGGTCGAGCTTGAGTTCCCGGGCCGCGACCTGCACGGCGCTGGGGAAGCAACTGTAGAGATCGACGAAGTCGAGGTCCGCCACCTCGACTCCGGCGAGCTCCAGAGCCCTGCGGCCCGCGAGCCGGATGGCCGGCGACGAGTGGAGGTCGTTGCGTTCCGAGACGAAGTAATGGTCGACGGCGTCCGTGCCGCTCACCGGGAAGATCATCTTCGACCGCGGGATGCCGAGCGCCTTCGCCGTCTCGAGCGAGCAGAGGACGAGTGCCGCCGCCATGTCGACCCGCATGTTCGCGTTCATCAGCTTCGTGTAGGGATACGTCACGGCGCGGTTGGCCGGCGAAACCGTGCCGATGTCCTCGGCGGTCAGCGCCTTCCTGATCCAGGCGTTCGGGTTCTCCTGCGCCACTCGGTTGAAGCCCGCCCACAACTCGGCGATACGGGCGCGGTGCCCGTCCACGGTCTCGCCGTTCCGGCGCCGCAGAGCGATCTCGAACAGGGAGTAGTACTGAACCGCCTGCTGGATACCGCGCGCCATCTCCATTTCGTGCCGGGTCCAGCGCGTGTCGCCGTAGCTTGCGTCGGGGAGCTTCGGAGGATCGTCGTCCTTGAGCCAGTCGAGTTCCAGGTCCGCCTTCGCCGCCCGACCCATCGTGCGGCCGCATTCGGCCGAGCAGAGCACGATCGCTTCGCGGCGGCCGCTCTGGATGTCGAGTGCACTCTGGTTGAGCACCGCCTGCACCTGGTTGCCGCTGACCACGGAGAGTCCGGTCTCGGCGCCGTGAAGGTCGAGGGCTTCGCTCACGGTGAGCGCGGGGTTCTGGTATCCCCACACGCCCTTCATCGCGCGCACGGAGTCGATTCGCCGGCGCAGGCCGGTTGCTCCCGCGTCCTCGAGGGCAGTGTCCACGGCTTCGACCATCAATTCGATCGGCGGCCGGGCGTCGGCCGGATCGTCGGCTCGCTGGAGCACCTGGGCGATGCCGACCAGAACGGGAGTGCGTTGGGTCATCGGGGTTTGCTCTCCAGACGGTTTGCCTGTGTCGTGAGTGTAACTTGCCCGGCGCTCGCCGGCGGGGTCCCCGAAGGCGTCCGCCTGCCGGAACCAGCGAAGCAGCCTGCGCCAAGGACCACAGGTTCTCCCAGCGACGAAAGCGCGATATTTCTTGCCTGTTTTGTGAGCTTTACAGGGAAAATTCGGGTCGAAGAGGGCATAATGGCGTCACCGTGCAGTTGCCTTTTCACTTCGGAGCCTCTGGTACGAGGCCGCTTCGCCGGATCAGGAGCACGTGATGCTGGAGAACCCGGACGAGCTGCGGCAACGCGTCGCGGCGCTTGAAGACCGCCTCTCCGAGCTGTCCGCAGCCGTCTTGCGCACCAGCTCCAGCCTGGACCTCGATGCTGTTCTGAAGGAAATCGTCGACAGTGCCCGTGCACTCACGGGTGCGCGCTACGCGGTGATCACGACGCAGGACGAAGCGGGGCAGATGCAGGATCGGGTCGCGTCCGGCTTTACGGCAGAAGAGGCCGAACAGCTTGTGAGCTGGTGCGACGGGAGGGTGTTCGAGCACTTCAGGGACCTGAGAGGGCCATTGAGGGTGGCGGACCTGCGCGAGTACCTCCGGGAACGCGGCTTCTCGGCGCACATGATGTGCTCGAAGACACTGCAGTGCACACCGATGCGTTACCGCGACGAGTACGTCGGCAGCTTCTTCCTCGCCGCGAAGGAGACCGGTCCGGACTTCACCAGCAGCGACGAGGAGGTCCTGGTCCTGTTTGCTTCCCAGGCGGCGACGGCCATTGCCAACGCACGCACGCATCGGGACGAGCGGCGAGCACGGGCTGATCTGGAGGCCCTGGTCGAGACGTCGCCCGTAGGCGTCGTCGTTCTCGACGGAGAGGCTGGCCAGCCCGTCTCGTTCAACCGGGAAGCGCGGCGAATAGTCGAAGGCCTCCGGATGCCGGGCAGTTCGCTCGAGGAGATGCTGGAAGTGGCCACCTGCCGCAGGGCGGACGGGAGCGAGGTCACTCTGACGGATTTCTCGTTGGCGGACCAGTTGGGCAGTTCCGAGACCGTGCGGGCCGAGGAGATCACGCTCTCGGTCCCGGACGGTCGGAGCGTCAGCATGCTCCTGAACGCCACACCGATTCGGTCGAAGGATGGTGCCGTCGAGTCGATGGTCGTCACCCTGCAGGACCTGGCGCATCTCGAGGAGCTGGAACGGCAGCGAGCCGAGTTTCTGAGCATGGTGAGTCATGAACTCCGAGCACCCTTGATCTCGATCAAGGGCTCGACTGCCACCGTGCTGGGCACCTCGCCGACCCCTGATTCGGCCGAGATGGTGCAGTTCCTCCGGGTCATCGACGACCAGGCCAATCAGATGCGCGGTTTGATCGCCGACCTGCTCGACCAGGGGCGCATCGCGGCGGGCACTCTCTCGGTTTCCCTGGAGCGTGCGGCAGTGGCAGGCCTCATCGATCAGGCACGGAGCACCTTCAACCTTGCCGGCAGCGAGCACGTCGTGACCATCGACCTGCCGGAGAACTTGCCGCGCGTTCTGGCGGATCCGGGACGCATCGTTCAGGTGCTCAACAATCTCCTGTCGAACGCGGCGCTTCACTCTGCTGACTCATCTCCGATCGGGGTTGCCGCGTTTCTGGACGGTGACCATGTGGCGATCTCGGTTACCGACCGCGGCAGGGGCGTCCCGCCGGAGCGGCTACCGCACCTCTTCCGCAAGCGCGCGGGCGCGACCGGCGGCAAGGGAGTTGGCTACGGCCTCGGCCTGGTTATCTGCAAGGGGCTCGTCGAGGCGCATGGCGGCCGCATCTGGGCGGAGAGCCGCGGTACGGGCCACGGCACACGGTTCACGTTCACACTTCCAGTGGCCGAGGAAACGGAAGATGCCGCTCCGAGCGTGTCTTCGCGCGATCCTCGTTTGTCCCGAAGAGAGAGCGGCGCTGTCCCCATCCTCGTTGTCGACGACGACCCGGAGATGTTGCGGCTCGCTCAGGACGTGCTTGCCGAGGCGGGCCACGCACCGATCCTGACCGGCGAACCTGACGAGTTGCCCGGTCTCATCAGGACGCACAGGCCTCGGCTGGTCCTCCTCGATCTCGTACTGCCGGGCACGGACGGCCTCGAACTGATGGAGAACGTCCCTGAGCTGGAGGGGTTGCCGGTCATCTTCATTTCCGTCTACGGCGGGGACGAAACGATCGTCAGGGCACTTGACGCCGGAGCCACGGACTACATCGTCAAGCCCTTCTCTCCGTCGGAGCTGATCGCGAGAGTACGGGCGGCGCTGCGGCGACAGGCAGAGCCCAAGCCGTTCCGCCTGGGCGACCTGTCCATCCGCTACGAGGAACGCGAGGTCACCTTGGACGGCCAGCCCGTGGCTCTCACCGCCACCGAGTTCGAGGTGCTCCGCGTGCTCTCGGTCAACGCCGGACGTGTCGTGAAGTACCCATCGCTTCTGCGCCAGGCCTGGCGCGGCCGGGCTCGGGAAGCCGGCGACGCGAAGATCGTGCGCGCCATGGTGAAGAGTCTCCGCCGCAAGCTGGGCGACAATGCTGCCAGCCCGGCCTACGTGCTCAACCAGCGCGGCGTCGGCTACCGCATGCCGCGCCCTGACAGCGAACCTTGACCGTGACATCGCAGAAGTGTTCTTCCCGCCTTGGCGGGACGTCAGGCGCGCGGTACCTGCCGCGGTTCTCGACGGTCCGTCCGCACCTCAAGTACTGAGGAGAGCTTCCATGCCCCCGTGTCCGGTTGGCCTTCGCCGCCCGATCCTCGCCTTGACGCTGGCGGCCCTGGCCGTGCCGGCGGTCGGCCAGTCGACGGGCCGACTCGCCGGGCACATTCACACAAACCACCATCACGACGGGCACACTCACGACGGGCGCGCTCACGACAGCGACGTTCACGACGAGGAGGAAATCTCGCTCCCCGGCGTTTCGATCACCGTCAGCTCTCCGTCCCTCATGGGCGCGCGCAACGAGTTCACCGACGCCGCCGGCAACTTCAACTTCCCCAGCCTGCCGCCGGGCGTGTACACGATCGACGTCGAAATGGAGGGATTCCTCCCGCAGCGTCGAAGCGAGGTCGAAGTGAGGCTCAACCGGGTGACCGAGATCCACCTGGACCTCGAACCGGGCGAGTTCACCGGCGAGGTCACCGTCGTCGCGCAGACGCCGATGGTCGACCCGGAGCAGGTGTCGACTTCCCAGTCCTTCTCCGCGGAACACATCGAGGAGTCCTCGGTCGGGTCCCTCAACCGGCGCTACTACGCGGTCCTGGCCCAGGCCCCCGGAGTCGTCCAGACGACCTCGGTCAACCCGCACGTCTTCGGGTCCACGGTCGCCGAGAACGTGTACTACATCGACAGCATCGACTCGAGCGATCCCGTGACCTCCACCGTTGGCGTTCATGTGAACTTCGACGCGATTCAGGAGATCAACCTGGAGACCGGCGGCTTCGAGGCACGCTACGGCCGCGCCACCGGCGGCGTGATCAACGTGGTGACGAAGTCAGGCGGCAACGACCTCGCCGGAACCCTCGACGTCCGCTACCGGGACACGGACTTCAACACGAACGGCGAGCACTTCGACAAGGACGAGGACATCTTCGAGTACTCGGAGCCCTCGTTCACGCTCGGCGGCCCTTTCCAGCGTGACCGGCTGTGGTTCTTCGTCGGGGCGAGTCGGATCCGGTCGAAGACCACGCCCACGGAGTCGCCGACCACCCGGGCGCTCGCCAACACGAACCTGCTCGGAAAGGTCACCTTGCAGGTGAACGAGAGTTGGCAGGCGGTGGGGCGCTACCTGTCCGATGGGCCCGAGATCGAGAACGCGAACGCGAGCCGGTTCACCAGCCCGGACGCGGCCAGCCGTCAGGAGGGGGACACGTCCGTCCTGAGCGCCGAGGTGCTGGGCCTGTCGGGCTCGAACCTGGAGTGGCACTTCGCCGCGTCGAGCTCGCGCGGCAATCTCGACATCGTCCCGCAGAGCGGCGACTTCGACACGATCGGCCACTACGCGATCGGCCGCGGTTTCGTGGAGACCGTGAACTACTCCGAGCTGAGGTTCACGGAGCGGGACCGGGACGAGCTGACCGCCAGCGGCGCCTGGTTCAGTGGCCACAGTGGCAGCGACCACGAAGTGCGGCTGGGAGTCGACTACGGCGACGTGGGCTATAGCAGGCAGCGCAACCTGACCGGCGGCGGCCGGTTCCTGACCTGGGGCGGCCGGCCCTTCAGCTATCTGGTCCAGCCGCACGCGGCGCCCAGCGATACGGAAGGCAGCCTGCTGACCACCTGGCTCCAGGACACCTGGCGTCCCAACCACGAGGTCACCGTCAAGTTCGGGGTGCGGCGCGACGCGGTGTCGTTCACCAACGATGTCGGCGAAGAGGTCGCGGACATGGCCAAGTGGCAGCCGCGGCTCGGCGTGGCCTGGGACGTGACCGGCAACGCGAGGTTCGTCGTGCGGGGCAGTTGGGGACGGTTCATGCACCCGAGCGCCCTGATTCTGCCGAGTTACGCCCGCGCGGACATCACGCCCCGGCTCTACTACTTTTCCTGTTCCCGCTACTCGCGGTTCTTTCTCGGGGCGGCGCCGGAGCGATGCCTGGCGGCTGCGCCCGGGGAGAGGATGGTCGCGAACCGCACCGTCCCGAACTGGACGGCGGACCCTCAGGGTTTCGACCCCAACGGCTGGTTCTTCCTGCGTTCCTTCGCGGGCGAGCCGAACCGGATCGCCGACGGTCTTGATCCGACGTTCGCGGAAGAGGCAATCGTGGGCATCGAGGTGGAGGTCGCGCGCCGGACGTCCATCGGGCTGACCTACGTCGACAAGGAGACTTCGGACATCTTCGAGGACACCTGCAACGGCAACTGGCCCACTCCGACTGCACTGGCCGACTGCGACTACTACGTCGTCGCGAACCTGCCGCAACTGACCCGCGACTACCGGGGTTTCCTGCTCGACGTCGAGTCGCGGTTCACGGACTGGATGCACATCCTCGCCTCGTACGTTCGTTCCGAGTCGAAGGGCAACGTGGAGTACCGCGGCTACGCAAGCACGGACTTCGACGCCTACCCGGACCACTTCGAGAACCGATACGGCTTCCTCTCGGACCATCGGAAGCACCGGGTCAAGGTGAATGGCCACATGAGTCTCCCGCGCGATGTCGTTCTCGGATTCAACGCGTTCTGGTCCTCGCCGTTCGTCTACACGCCGTGGACCTGGGGCGAGTTCTACGGCGCAGCCTTCGAGGTACCACGAGGAAGCGCGGAGGCGAACGAGAACCACCGGCTCGACCTGCAGGTGGCCAAGGGCTTCGAACTCGGCCGGGGCAACCACTTCCAGTTGATCGCCTCGGTGTACAACGCCCTGGACGACGAGCAGACGATCCGAGTATGTACCCGCTCGAGGGGATGCTGGCGGGACATCGAGGTGGGGGAAGCGACGCGGTACCGCGAGCCCAGGCGCTTCGAGGCCGGGGTCCGGTTTGAGTTCTGAGTCCCTGCGCTAACGTAGCCGGGTTCCCTCACCGGCCCGGCGCATGCTCACCAAGCTCACGATCCGCAACTTCAAGCGCTTCGAGGAGGTCGAGATCGAGCTGGGCAACCCGGTCGTCCTGATCGGCCCGAACAACTCGGGTAAGACCTCGGCGATGCAGGCCCTGGCGCTCTGGGACATCGGCCTCAGGCGCTGGCGCGAGAGGCGGGCGGGTGGCGCCGCGCCGGAGAAGCGCCCAGGGGTGACGGTGAATCGGCGCGACCTGGTGACCATCCCGGTCCCCAACGCCAACCTGCTTTGGCGGGAGCTGCACACGAGGCACGTTCGCATCGTCGACGGTCGGCAGCGGACGGACAACATCTGCATCGACGTGTTGGTGGAGGGAACGAGCGGAGGCGAAGCCTGGCAGTGCGGCCTGGAGTTCGACTACGCGAACCAGGAGTCCTTCTACTGCAGGCCCCTGCGCGTCGGCCCGGGTCGTCCCGCGAAGCGGATGCCGATTCCGGAGCCGGCCATGGCCGTCGAGGTGGCCTACCTGCCACCGATGTCGGGTCTGGCTTCGGCCGAGACGCGCCTCGACCCCGGCGCGGTCAATGTCCGCATCGGCGAGGGGCGTACCGCCGAGGTGCTGCGCAACCTCTGTTTCCGCATTCACGAGCAGGACGCAGAGGCTTGGGAACGGATGGCGGAGCGGCTTGACCGGCTCTTCGGCGTCGAGCTTGACCCGCCGGTGTACGTGGAAGGGCGCGGCGAGATCTCGATGCGCTACCGCGAGCGCGGGATCTGGCTCGATCTCTCGTCCAGCGGGCGCGGCCTGCAGCAGACGCTGTTGATCCTGGCCTACATGTACGCGCATCCGGGCGCCGTCCTCCTCCTGGACGAGCCGGATGCGCACCTGGAGATCCTCCGTCAGCGGGAGGTGTACTCCCTGATCCGTGAGGTCGCGGCGGAGAGCCACAGCCAGATCGTGGTGGCCGGCCACTCCGAGGTGCTGCTCGGGGAAGCGGCCGGTACGGACACGGTGATCGCGTTCGTGGGCAAGCCGCACCGGATCGACGACGGGGGTAGCCAGGTCGCCAAGGCGCTGACCCGGATCGGTTTCAACCAGTACCTGCAGGCGGAGCTCACCGGCTGGGTGCTCTACCTCGAGGGATCGACGGACCTGGCGATCCTCAGGGCCTTCGCGAACCGATTGGGCCACGAGGCGGCGTCGAAGGCACTTGACCGGCCCTTCGTTCAGTACGTCGGTGACCGGCTCTCGAGCGCCGAGCTGCACTTCCACGGCCTCCGTGAGGCCTGCCCCGGACTTCGCGGCATCGCGCTGCTCGACAAGCTGCCGGAGAAGGTGGGGGCGGACGACGGCCTGGAGCGGCTCGCCTGGAGCCAGCGCGAGATCGAGAACTACCTGTGCTTGCCGGCGGCGCTCGACGGCTACGCCGCCGACTTCGCCCGGCAGGAAGCGTCGGGTCCGCTGTTCGAGGAGTCGGAGGCGGAGAGGTATGTCGAGGCGATGCGGGCGTCGGCGGCAGAGGTGGAGAAGACGATGGCCGAGCGCGGCCGGCCGTCTCCCTGGGGTGGGGAGACGAAAGCAAGCTCCGAGTTCCTGGCGCCGCTGTTCGAGACCTTCGCCGCCAACCTGGGCGGGCCGAACCTGATGGCGAAGGCGAACTTCCACCGGCTGGCCGAGTTCGTGCCGCAAGACGAGATCGATCCCGAGGTGGTGGAGAAGCTCGACGCGATCGCCCGCGTGGCGACGGCCGCCGAGGCCGCAGAAGGAGAATCGTGATGGGGAGCTTGTATGTCGGGGCGCGCATGGCCGCCGCTCTCGCTTTCGCCGGCGCGGCGCTTCTGTCCTGCGCGGCGCCGGTGGCCGACGAGCCCGCTGCCGCCGACGCCGAGCCCCAGGAGACTCAGCCGAACATCCTGTTCCTGTTTGCCGACGACCAGCGGGCCGACACGATCGGCGCCTGGGGCAACGACCTGATCGACACTCCGAACCTGGATCGTCTGGTCGCCGAAGGGTGGAGCTTCCGGCGCAACTACGTGTTCGGCTCGAACAGCGGCGCCGTCTGCGTGCCCAGCCGGGCGATGGTGTTGACCGGCCGTAGCTGGATGCGCTCGCCGAACCGCATGGAGGGGGTGCCGACCTTGCCGCGGCTGCTGGAGACGGCCGGCTATCGCACCTTCATCACCGGCAAGTGGCACAACGGCGAGGAGGCTCTTCACCGGAGCTTCGACCGGGGCTCGGCGGTTTACCTGGGTGGCATGGCCGATCACACGCAAACGGAGGTCCAGGACATCGAGAACGGCGGGATGACCAGGCGACGCGTGGGGGAGACGTTCTCCAGCGAGCTGTTCGCGGACGCGGTGATCGAGTTCCTGAACGAGCAGGCCTCGGCAGCGGAAGGTCGCGAGTCGGGCGAGCCCTTCTTCGCCTACGTGCCGTTCACCGCACCCCACGATCCCCGCCAGCCGCCGCCCGAGTACCGCCAGCGCTACTACCAGCGCAACCTTCCGCTCCCGCTGAACTACATGCCGCAGCATCCGTTCGACAACGGCGCCCTGATCCTGCGCGACGAGAACCTGGCCGCCTGGCCGCGGACTCCCGAAGTGGTCCGCGACCAGCTCGCCGAGTACTACGGCCTGGTCACCCACCTCGACGACCAGGTGGGACGCATCCTCGACGCCCTGGACGAGAACGGCCAGGCCGAGAACACGGTCGTCGTGTATGCCGCCGATCACGGGTTGTCGGTCGGCAGTCACGGATTGCTGGGCAAGCAGAACCTGTACGAGCACTCGATGCGCTGCCCGCTGATCATCCGCGGTCCGGGGATTCCGCACGGTACGACCGACGCCTTCACGTATTTGTTCGACCTGTTCCCGACCCTGCTCGCGCAGGGCGCCGTCGAGGAGCCCCCGGGGATCGACGGCCGGGACCTCGCCCCGCTCTGGTCCGGCGACGATCCGACCTGGCGGAAGAGCGTCTTCCTGCCGTACCGCGACGTGATGCGTGCCGTGCGTGATGACCGCTACAAGCTGATCGTGTACCCGAACGTGAATCACCGCCAGTTGTTCGATCTCGCGGACGACCCCGACGAGATCGAGAACCTCGTCGGCGATCCTGAGCACACAGAAACCGCCGTCCGCCTCGAGGCCCTCCTGGAAGGCTGGCAGACGGCGATGGGCGACACCGTGCCGCTCTCCGTCCCCGACCCGGCTCCGCTGCACCGCGACCTCACCGGCACGGAACGCGAACCGGACCGCTGGCAGCCGGATTGGATCGTGGAGAAGTACTTCGATCTCTCGGTGGCCGGCGACGGTTAGATCCGGATTCCGCCTTCGGCGGATGCCGACGTCCCCGTCGGCTTTCTGAGGAGCGCAGCGCGAGGCCGAAGGCCTCGCTCCTTATCCTCCGCCGCTACGCCGCACCCAGTGCGAAGGGCTTGCAGACTGGGTGCGCCGACGTCCCCGTCGGCCTTCCGAGGAGCGCAGTGCGAGGCCGGAGGCCTCGCTCCTTATCCTCCGCCGCTACGCCGCACTCAGTGTCCTTCAGCGGGCGTCTTCGGCCTGCGCGCGGCCGCGGGCGCGGATGCCGGCCAGCCGTTCGCCGACCACTTCGGGCTTGGGCGACCGGTACATCCGGTTGACTTCGACTTCGTAGTCCATCGCGTCGCCGAGGGTCAGGTCGAAGCCGCGGTCGATCATCCGCTTGTACTGGAACATCACGTCGCGCTGGCAGGTCAGCATGTCCGTCGCCAGGGTGCGACAGGTGGGGAGCAGCTCCTCTTGCGGAACGATCCGGTTGACCAGGCCCCACTCGCAGGCCCGTTCGGCCGAGAGGTAGTTGCCGGTCAACGAGAGTTCCTTGGCGCGCCCGGGGCCGATGGCCCGGGACAGGCGTGCGGAGAGCCCCCAGCCGGACAGCAGGCCGACGCGGGCGTGGGTGTCGGCGAAGCGCGCCTCAGGGGTCGCGATCAACAGGTCGCAGGAGAGCGCGATCTCGAAGCCACCGGTGACGGCGATGCCGTTGATCGCGCCGATCACGGGTTGCCTGAGCGACCGGAGCAGTTTCGGCGGGTCGGCGATCGCCTTGCGCTTGCGGTCGGGATCGCTCATCTCCTTCAGGTCGAGGCCGGCGCAGAAGGCGCGACCGGCGCCGGTGAGGATGACCACGCCGATCTCGTCGTCGCCGTGGAGGTCTTCGATGGTCCGCGCGAGCAGGTCGCGCAGCTCCTCGGAGAGGGCGTTCAGCACGCCCGGGCGGTTCAACGTGAGGGTGGCGATGCCCTCGGACTTCTCGACCAGCAGAACCGGCTCAGACATGGTTCGAACTCTCCCTTGCCTCATTTTGTGGGTGAGGCATCTTACGGCACCGCGGGGTAACCTCTTGCGGGATCTGAGTGAGGGAGGTGGCGATGCGACGGAGACTCGTTGACGGAGCGGATCTGACCCTTGACCGGCGCACGCTTCTGGCCGCGGCCGCCGGCGGGGCTGCACTGGCGATGGGCTGCGGCTCAGGGGCGGAAGGCGACGGATCGACGCCCGTCGCCACCGCCGGCTGGACCCCGCCGAGCGACGACGAGCGGCGAGCGCTGGTGTCAACCGCGCACTTCGGCCCCAAGCAGGCGGTTCGGAGTGCGAACGGGATCGCGATCTGCACCCACCCGCTCGCCTCCGCGGCGGCCGCGGACATGATCGCGCTGGGCGGCAACGCCTGCGACGGCGTGCTCGCGGCGAGCATCGCGCAGGCCGTCGTCGAGCCGCACATGACGACGCTCTCGGGCTGCCTGTCGATGCTCTACTACGACGCCGCTTCGGGCGAGTACAGCTACGTCAACGGGACGATGGCGGCGCCGCAGGCGGTACCGGACGTGAAGAACATGGACGTGGCCGAGTTCGGGGCGCTGATGACGAAGACCGACGGCACCCTCTGCTTCGTGCCGGGCTTCTGGGGCGGATTCGAGGCCGGCCACGACCGTCACGGAAGGCTGCCGCGCTCCACCGTGATGGCGCCCGCGATTCACTACGCCCGCCACGGCTTCGAGATCCACCCCTTCCTGTGGGGCGAGATGTTCGTCGAGTCGTCGGTGCTGGGGCGGGAGCCCTTCAGCCGCGAGATCTACTTCAACGGCAGCACGCTGCGGGACATCGGCGACATGCTGGTCCAGAGCGCTCACGCCGACACCCTCGAGCGGCTGGCCGAAGAGGGCAGCGACCACTTCTACCGGGGCGAGTTCGGCCGCCGGTACGCCGAAACGGTCCAGGCCAGGGGCGGCCTGATCACCGCCGAGGACATGGCGGCCTACGAGGCGTTCTGGGACGAGCCGGTCCATGGCACCTACCGCGACTACGGCGTCGTCGGTTCGCCGGCGCCGGACTTCGGCGGCCAGGCGCTGGTAGAGATCATGAACATGGTCGAACTGCTCGACCTGGAGAAGCTGGGGCCGGCCTACGAGTCCGGCGAGACGACCCTGAAGATGATGCAGATCATCGGTCGGGTTTACGCCGATGCGGTCGGTGGCCGCTTCGACGGTACGCTGCCCGACGTCGAGCGGGCGACCTCGAAGGAGTACGCGGAGCAACGGTTCGCCGCGCTCAAGGGCAGGCCCGCCAGCCCCAACGACCGCTACATGGCAGTGGGCGCGATGCCGCCTCCGCCGCCGGGCTCGAACCAGGTCACGGTTGTCGACGCCGAGGGCAACGTCGCCACCGTGCTGCACTCGGTCATGTCGATGCCGTTCAGGACAGGCATTTACGTCGACGGCGTCTACGCCTGCGCGTCAGGCGTTCACCTGGGGTCCGGTCCGGTCGAGCCGGGGGGAAGGGCGCACGCCCGCATCTGCCCGAACATGTTCACGCGCGACGGCAAACCGGTGCTCGCTTCCGGTTCGCCGAGCGTTTCGTTGACCGAGAACATCGTCCAGAACTCGGTGAACCTGCTGGACTTCGGGCTCGACCTGGAGACCTCTGTGCACAAGCCGCGGTTCGGCGGCTCGTCGATGAGCGTGCCCGGCGCGCTGATGCTGGAAGCAGACCTGCCCGGGGATCCGGTGCGACTGCTTGAGGAAACCGGTCAGACGGTCGAGGTCGTCAATCCCTGGAACTGGCTCTGTGGCTCGTTCGAGGGCGTGCTGATCGAGGAGGACGGCGCTGTCGCCTGCGGCGACCCGCGTCGCACGGCGCAGGCGGTCGCAGTTTGAAGGCGGCCTTTCGGTTCGCACCGGCACTCGTCCTGGCGGCGGCCGGCGTTTCCGCCGGTGAAGTCACTGTGGCGGTGGCGGCGAATGCCGCCGAGGCCGTCGAGGCGCTGGCTGCGGAGTTCGAGCAGGAGAGCGGCCATCGCGTCACCGTGACGGTCGGCTCGACGGGCAAGCTGTACGCCCAGATCCTCCACGGCGCGCCCTTCGATCTCTTCCTTGCCGCCGATCAGGAGCGTCCGCGGCTGCTGGTGGAGCAGGGACTCGCGGTGGAGGGCTCCCGCCTGACCTATGCGGTCGGCCGGTTGGTCCTGTGGAGTTCGGATGGGACGGTCTCGGCTTCCGCCGAGACGCTGCGCGCCGGTTCGTTCCGTCGACTGGCGCTCGCCAACCCGGATCTCGCGCCCTACGGCGTCGCGGCCCGGGACACCCTGCGCAAACTCGGGCTGTGGGAGAGGCTGCGGCCGAAGATCGTCCTGGGAGAGAACGTCGGCCATGCCTTCGCCATGACGGCCTCAGGGAACGCGGAACTGGGACTCGTCGCCTTGTCGTCCGTCCTGAGCCGGGGCGGCAGCTATTGGGAAGTTCCTCCGGACCTGTACGCGCCAATCCGCCAGGACGCAGTCCTGCTGGACCGTGCCGAGAACAACACGGCCGCCCGCGACTTCCACGTCTTTCTGAGCAGTCCGAAGGCGCTAGAGACGATCGAGTCGTTCGGCTTCGTCGTCGGCGGAGCAGGCGGGCTAGGTAACGACAGTCAGCCCCGGCACTCGCACGCTCCCTGAGGACCGCGACGATGGACCTGCCCGAACTCGGCCCGTTGTGGCTCAGCCTGCAGCTCGCGGCGTCGGCGACCGCCGTGTTGCTGGTCCTCGGAACACCGCTTGCCTGGTGGCTGTCCGGTACGAGGTCGCGTCTGAAGCCGGTGATCGAGGCGGTGACGGCCCTCCCCCTGGTGCTGCCGCCGACGGTGCTCGGCTTCTACCTGCTGCTGCTGATGAGCCCTCGTTCGTGGCTCGGCGGGCTTTGGGTCGAGGTCACGGATACCACCCTCACGTTCTCGTTCACGGGTCTGGTGATCGCCTCCGTCGTCTACTCGCTGCCGTTCATGGTGCAGCCGCTCCAGGCCGCCTTCGAGTCGCTGGGCCGGGGGCCGCTGGAGGCTGCGGCCGCCCTTCGCGCTTCGCCCCTCGACGCCTTCCTGAGCGTCGCCGCGCCGCTGTCCCTGCGGGGCTTTCTGACCGCGGCAGTGCTGACCTTCGCTCACACGATCGGCGAGTTCGGGGTTGTCCTGATGGTGGGCGGCAACATCCCCGGCCGGACCAGGGTCATCTCGATCGCGATCTACGAGCACGTCGAGACGCTGCGCTACGCGGAGGCGCACACGCTCGCGGCCGGGCTGCTGCTGTTCTCGTTCGCGGTGCTGGTTTTCGTCTATGTGTTCAACCGGAGGCTGCCGGTCCATGTCGCCTGAGCGTGACGCGACGGGAATCGCGGGGGCCGGCGCGGCGACCGAAGCCGTGCTGGAAGTGGACGTTCACGTCGAGTTCGATGCGTTCGATCTCCAGGTCGAGCAAACGATCCCGGCGACCGGCGTTACAGCGGTGTTCGGCCCTTCGGGTAGCGGCAAGACGACGCTCCTGAGGTCGCTGCTCGGGTTCGAGGCGGCAAGCCGAGGCCGCATTGCCCTGGACGGCGAGGTGTGGCTCGACAGCGAAGGCGGCGTCGTGGTCGCGCCGCATCGGCGCCCCGTTGGCTGCACGTTTCAGGATGGACGCCTGTTTCCGCACCTGGATGTCGCCGGCAACCTCCGCTACGCGGAGAGGCGCAGCGCCGGAGCAGCGGGTCCGCCGACGTCCTCGTCGGCATCGGCTGAGCGTGCCGTGTCGATCACCCGCGAGGATGTCGTCGACGCCCTGGATCTCGAACCGCTTCTCGACCGGCGGCCCCACACCCTGTCGGGAGGCGAGCGCCAGCGCGCCGCCCTGGGGCGGGCGCTGCTGAGCCGGCCGCGCCTGCTGCTCCTCGACGAGCCCCTGTCGGCGCTCGACCGGCACCGCAAGGCGGAGATCATGCCGTACCTGCTGGCGCTGCATCCGCGCTTCGGCATCCCCACCCTCTACGTCAGCCATGCGGTGGATGAAGTGGCGCTGCTGGCGGACCGCATCCTGGTGCTTGCCGAAGGCCGGGTGCAGGCGTTCGGCGGCACAGTCGAAGTCCTCGAGCAGCTCGATCTGGCGCCGCTGACGGAGCGCTTTCAGGCCGCGGCCGTGCTGGAGGCGCGGGTCAGCGCACAGGACGACGGGTACCGCCTGACCTGGCTCGACCTCGACGGTCAGCGGCTCAGCGTGCCGCGGATCGCGCATCTCGAAGTGGGGGAATCGGCACGGTTGCTCGTTCGCGCCCGCGACGTTTCGATTGCCACCGAACGTCCGTCGGCGACGAGCATCCGAAACGTGCTGTCCGGCGTCCTCGTGGCGCTTCACCAGGACGAATCGACGGCGTTTGCCGAAGCCACGGTCGATCTGGGCTCGCACCGGCTGCGGGCGCGGATCACCCGGGCGTCGGCGGCGGAGCTCGGCCTCGCGGTCGGTTCGCCGGTGTTCGCGCTGCTCAAGAGCGTCAGCCTGGATACGCGAGCGGGGCGGTAGCGCCGGTCGCCGTCTGCTACGGTCCCCGCCTTGTCCGAAGAGTCGAAGTCGCAGGAGGACAGCTTCAGTCCGGGGTACTCCCGCTACGTACTGACGATCCTGTTCCTCGTCTACGTCTTCAACTTCGTCGATCGGCAGATCCTCTCGATCCTGATCGACCCGATCAAGGAAGAACTGGGCGCGACGGACACCCAGATGGGGTTCCTGACCGGTTTCGCCTTCGCGATCTTCTACACCGGGTTCGGCATCCCGATCGCCCGCTGGGCGGACCGGGGCGTGCGGAGGTCGATCATCGCGGCCGGTCTCACGGTGTGGAGCGTGATGACGGCGCTCTGCGGACTGGCCCAGAGCTTCGTCCATCTCGCGCTCGCGCGGATCGGCGTCGGCATCGGCGAGGCGGCCGGGAGTCCGCCGGCGCACTCCCTGATCTCGGACTACTTCCCGCCCGAGCGGCGGGCCGCGGCGCTCTCGGTCTACAACATCGGCATTCCGGTCGGCGTGATGCTGGGCTACCTGGCCGGCGGCTGGATGGTCGAGTTCTTCGACTGGCGGGCCGCTTTCTTCGTCGTCGGCATTCCCGGCGTGCTGCTGGCCGTGATCATGCGGTTCACCGTTCGCGAGCCGCGGCGCGGCATGTCGGAGGCGGCCGGCGCCGACACGGCGTCGTACTCGCTGGGTGAGGTGGTCGCGTTTCTCGCGTCGCTCCGCTCCTTCGTGCTCCTGGCTGTGGCCTCCGGCATCGCTTCGCTTACCGCCTACGGCTTCGGCGCCTGGGTGCCTCCCTTCCTGGGCCGCGTCCACGGCATGGGCAGCGGCGAGATAGGCACCTGGATGGGGCTTGAGACGGGGATCGGCGGCGCCCTGGGCATGGTGATCACCGGCCTTGTCGCCGACCGGCTGGCCAGGCGCGACGCGCGCTGGTACGCGTGGATCGGCGCCCTGACGATCGCCGTCTACTTCCCGTTCATGCTCGGCTTTCTGCTCCTCGAAACGGCGATCCCGGCCATCCTCCTCTACTTCGTTCCTCTGGCGCTCGGGACGGTGTATCTGGGTCCGGCTATCGCGATGACCCATGCCCTGGTCACGGTCCGGATGCGGGCGCTCGCGTCCTCCGTCCTGCTGTTCGTCCTGAACCTGATCGGCATGGGGCTGGGGCCGCAGATGGTGGGCTACCTGAACGACGCGCTCGCGCCGCGCTACGGCATCGAGTCGATCCGCTACTCCCTACTCTGGGTGGGCATGGCCAAGCTGCTGGCGCTGGTGCTGTTCCTGCTGGCCGCGAAGTACGTGGTCCAGGACCTGAAGGCGAAGGACCGGCTGAGCGAGTCCGGGTAGGCTCCGTCGGCCCCTTACTTCGGAGAAAGCACGATGAAGCCAACGTCGAAACTCGCCCCTCAGTTGATCCTCACCTTCCTCGCCAGCCTGGCGGCGATGCCGCTGCTGGCCCAGGACATGCCGGACGGCGTGACCAGGGTGGCGTCGGTCGAAGGAATCACGGAGTACCAGTTGGAGAACGGGCTCCGGTTCCTCCTGTTTCCGGATCAGAGCAAGCAGCAGGTCACGGTTAACATCACGTACCTCGTCGGATCGCGACACGAGGGCTACGGCGAGACGGGGATGGCGCACCTGCTCGAGCACCTCGTGTTCAAGGGCACGCCGAACCACCCCGACATTCCGGCCGAACTGACCGAGCACGGCGCGTTCCCGAACGGGACGACCTGGTTCGACCGCACGAATTACTTCGAGACGTTCCCGGCGACCGACGAGAACCTCGACTGGGCGCTCGACCTGGAGGCGGACCGGATGGTGAACTCGTTCATCTCGGCCGAGGACCTCGAGTCGGAGATGACCGTGGTGCGGAACGAGTGGGAGAGTGGCGAGAACCAGCCGGCTGGCGTGCTGCGCAAGCGGGTCATGTCGGCCGCCTTCGACTGGCACAACTACGGCAACTCGACGATCGGCGCGCGCTCGGACCTGGAGAACGTGCCGATCGAGCGGCTGCAGGCCTTCTACCGCAAGTACTACCAGCCGGACAACGCGATCCTCGTCGTCGCCGGCCGGTTCGAGGTCGACCGGGCGCTGGAGCTCGTGGCGGAGAAGTTCGGCGCCATTCCGCGCCCCGACCGCACGGGGGCGAACACGCTGTTCGAGACCTACACCGCGGAGCCGGCCCAGGACGGTGAGCGCACCGTGACCCTGGAGCGGGTTGGAGACACCCAGTACGTGATGTCCGTCTACCACGTGCCGCCGGGCGCCCACGAGCAGTACGCCGCCGTGGAGGTGCTTACCCACATCCTGGGCGTCGAGCCGGCGGGGCGTCTGTACAAGAACCTGGTGGAGCCGGGGCTTGCGTCCTCCGTCTTCGCGTCCAGCTTCCAGTTGAACGAGCCGGGCGTGCTGACCGCGTCCGTCGAGGTCCGTCAGGGAGATTCGCTCGAAGCCGCTGCCGAGGCGCTCTTCGCCACCTTCGACGAGATCGCCGCCGAGCCGCCGACCGAGGAGGAGGTCGAGCGCGCCAAGCGGGACTACCTCTCGCGGATCGAACTCGCCTTCAACAACCCGCAGCGGATCGCCCTCGATCTGAGCGAGTGGGCTTCGATGGGGGACTGGCGACTCTTCTTCCTCCACCGCGACCGGCTGGAGCAGGTCACCGCCGAAGGCGTCCACGAAGTGGCCCAGAGCTACCTGCGGAACTCGAACCGGACGGTGGGCTACTTCCATCCGACGGACACGACACCGGAGCGGGCCGAGATTCCCGAGCCGCCGGACATCGCGACACTGGTCGCCGACTACGCCGGCCGCGAGGCCGTGGCCGAGGGCGAGGCCTTCGACCCGACGCCCGCGAACATCGATCGTCGGACGCGGCTCCGGACTCTGACCTCGGGCGCCAAGGTTGCGTTGCTGCCGAAGCAGAACCGTGGCGAATCGGTCACCGTACAGTTTGCTCTCCGTCACGGCACACAAGAGGCGCTGATGGGTCGCGCTATTGCCGGCGATCTGGCCGGGTCGATGCTGATGCGCGGTACGAAGAACCGCTCGCGCCAGGAGATCAGCGACGAACTGGATCGCCTGAAGGCTCAGGGTCGCGTCAGTGGCAGCGTGCTGGCCTCGAACGGTTCCCTGACCACGGTGCGGGAGAACCTCGTGCCGGTTCTGCGCCTGGCCGCGGAGATCCTGCGCGAGCCCGCTTTCGACGCGAAGGAGTTCGACCTGCTGCGCGAGGAGCGTCTGGCAGCCATCGAGTCCCAGCGCTCGGAGCCGATGGCTCAGGTGCCGCAGGCGATGAGCAGACACTTCAACCAGTGGCCGGTCGATCACCCCCGCTACTCGCCGACATTCGACGAACAGATCGAGCGTCTGAATGCGGTCACGGTAGAAGAGGCGAAGGCGTTCTGGTCTTCCTTCTACGGGGCCGAGGGCGGCACGATCGCGGTGGTAGGGGACTTCGACCCGGAACAGGTTGCTGGTGAGCTCGAGGCATTGTTCGGGGACTGGGAGGCGGCCGAGCCGTACGAGCGCGTTGCCGATCCTTATCGCGCGGTCGAGACCGTGAGCGTCGACATCGAGACACCGGACAAGACGAACTCGATGATGATGGCGGTGACGACCTTCGCGATGCGCGACGACAACGAGGACTACCCGGCTCTGGTCATGGCGAACTACATGCTCGGCGGCGGCTTCCTGAGTTCGCGGCTGGCGACCAGGATTCGCCAGGAGGAGGGGTTGTCGTACGGCGTCGGTTCGCAGATCGCCGTGCCGCCGGTCGATGACAGCGCTCTCTTCCTGACCTTCGCGATCTTCGCGCCCGAGAACGCCGACAAGGTGGTCGCCGCCTTCCGCGATGAGATGAGCAAGGCGCTGGGGGACGGCTTCACCGAAGAGGAACTCGAGGCCGCCAGACGTGGCTTTCTCGACGCACAGCAGAACGCCCGATCCCAGGACCGGACGCTCGCGGTGATGCTGAACAACAACCTGTTCACCGGCCGGACGATGGCGTTCACGGCCGCCCAGGAGCAGGCGATAGCCGAGTTGACGCTGGACGGGGTCAACGAGGCGCTGCGGAAGGCCATCTCGCTTGATGCGATCTCGATCTTTCGCGGCGGTGACTTTGCAAGCAAGCTGAATCAGTAGAGCCTGCAGAGCAGAGCCGGCCAGAAGGCCGGCGCACCCAGTGGGCGGCTACAGGGTCGCCACGAGTGCGGCGATCGACTCCGGGTTCTGGAGCGTGCCGACGTTGACCGCCGTCTCCACCGCCTCGCCGGCGAGGATCCGCTTGATCGGCACCTCGAGCTTCTTGCCGGACAGCGTCGTCGGCACCTCGGGAATCGCCCGGATCTCGTCCGGACCGTGTCGTGGCGAGAGCCGGGTGCGCAGGTGGCGGCGAATGCGGCCGGCTAGTTCCGGGTCGAGAGTGACGCCGTCCGCCAGCACAACGAACAGCCACAGCTTGCCTTCGCGGTCCATGCTCCCGGTGTCGACGATCACGCAGTCCTCGACTTCGGGCAGCTCGGCGGCCGCGCGGTAGAACTCGGACGTGCCCATCCGCACGCCGCCCCGGTTGAGCGTCGAGTCGGAGCGGCCGTAGATCACGGAACTGCCGTCTTCGTCGAACTCGATCCAGTCGCCGTGGCGCCACACGCCGGGCCAGTGGTCGAAGTAGCTCTCGCGGTAGCGCTCGCCTGACGCGTCGTTCCAGAAGAAGAGCGGCATGGAGGGCAGCGGCTCCGTGATCACCAGCTCGCCGACCTGCCCGGTCACTCCGCGGCCGCTCTCGTCGAAGGCTTCGACCTTGGCGCCCAGGGAGCGGCACTGGATGCGGCCGCGCCGAACCGGCTGCAGCGGGTTCGGGCCGACGAAGCCCGTGCATACGTCGGTGCCGCCTGACAGCGAGCCGAGCCAGACGTCGGACTTCACCTGCTCGTACACCCAGTCGAAACCCTCGGCCGGCAACGGCGCACCGGTCGAACCGATCGCGCGCAGGGCCTCGAAGTCGAACTGCCTGCCGGGGTCGAGACCGGCTGCCCGGCAGGCCATCAGGAAGGGCGCGCCGACGCCGAAGCAGGTCACCGCTTCCTCGTCGGCCACGCGGTACAGGCCGTTCAGGTCGGGCCATCCGGGCGAGCCGTCGTAGAGCACGACCGTGGCGGCCACGAGGAGTCCCGAGACCAGGTAGTTCCACATCATCCAGCCGGTCGTCGTGTACCAGAAGAAGCGGTCGCCCGGACTGAGGTCAGTGTGGAGCGCCAGTTGCTTCAGGTGCTCGACGAGGATGCCGCCGTGGCCCTGGACGATCGCTTTCGGTAGGCCCGTCGTGCCGGAGGAGTAGAGGATCCAGAGCGGGTGGTCGAAGGGCACAGGCTCGAAGGCGAGTTCGCCCGGTTCGGTGGTCAGTTCGGTCCAAGGCAGGTGGGCCGTTGTTTGGCCGACCGCGCCGGCGCTGGGAACCAGCACCGCCGTCTCGAGAGTCGGTAGCGAGCCGACGATGCGGTCCAGGTCGTCCCTGCGGTCGTACTCGCGGCCGTTGTACGTGTAGCCATCAACGCCGATCAGGACCTTCGGCTCGATCTGCCGGAAGCGGTCGAGCACGCTGTCCACCCCGAACTCGGGCGGACAGCTCGACCAGATCGCACCCAGACTCGCGGTGGCGAGGAAGGCGATCACGGCTTCGGCGTCGTTCGGGAGGTAGGCAACCACGCGGTCGCCGCGGCCGACGCCGAGCCGACGCAGACCGGCCCTTGCGGCGCCGACTTCGCGGCGCAGGTCGTCGCGGCTGAACTCGCGTCGCACTCCAGTCTCGCCGCGGCAGATGAGCGCCGGTTTGGGTCCGCCCCGGGCGAGCGCGTGCTCCGCGTAGTTCAGTTCGGCGCCGGGGAACCAACATGCACCGGGCATCGCGCGGTCGGCCAGCACTCGCTCCGGCGCTGCATGGAACCGGAGGTCGAAGTAGTCGGCGATCGAACTCCAGAAGGCTTCAAGGTCGGTTACCGACCACCGCCAGAGATCGTCGTAACCGGAGAACCGCAGGCCGCGTTCGGACTCGAGCCAACGCAGGTAGCGAGTCAGGTTGCAGGCGCCGACCTGAGCTGCCGATGGTCGCCAGAGAATCTCGCTCTTGGTCACGTTGTTTTCCTCACCGCTCGGGTCCGAACGCTACGCTGGTGTGACGCGCAACCACACAAGACAGGGGAGGTAGACGATGAAGCATCTTCCAATGCTCGCTCGCGTGCTGTTGGGACTCATCTTTGCAGTCTTCGGCGTCGTAGGCCTGTTCGAGCTGGGCCCGCAACCGGAGATGGGTGAAGAGGCGGGTGCCTTCATGGGCGCGATCATGGACACCGGCTACCTTTGGCCGGTGATCAAGGTGACGGAGATCGTCTGCGGCGTGCTGCTGATCCTCGGAATCTTCGTGCCGCTCGCGCTCGTCGGGCTGGCGCCGGTGGTCCTGAACATCCTGCTCTTCCACATCTTCCTTGCGCCCGAGGGCGTGGCCATCGGCATCGCGGCCGTGGTTCTGGGCCTCTACGTCGCCCACCAGCATCGGGACAGCTTCAGCGCCGTTCTGCAGCGCAAGGCCTGAACGAACTGATCGAACGCCCGGTGGGCGTTAGGAGCCGTCGCCAGCCGCGATCAGGTGGCGCCGTGCCCGGAAGTAGATGACGCCGTCCGAGATGGCCGGCGTTGCCATCAGGGTTTCGTCGAGTTCGTTGACGGCGACCTCGTTCAGGTCCGGACCCGGCTCGATCACGTAGACGTCGCCGTCCTCGCTGTTGAAGTAGATGCGGCCACCGGCGGCGACCGCCGAGGCGCTGAAGCCGGAGGCGCCGCGGCCCAGTCGCTTCTGAGTCAGGCGTTCGCCGGTCGTCCAGTCGACGACGGTGACGACGCCGTTGTCGTAGCAGAAGTAGGCGAGGTCTCCGACGACGATCGGGGTCTGCATGTAGTTCCCGAGCCGCTCGTGGAACCAGGCCACGGCGTCGTGGCCGGGGTCGAGCTTGCCCTCGGCGTCCGGATCGATCGCGTAGATCGGCTTCAGCCGGCCATGGGCGTTCGTGATCAGGATCGGACCGTCGCCGGCGCGTATCGGCGTCGGCACCGGGATGTCGCCGCCGCCTTCGAGGCGCCACAGTTCCTCACCCGTGTCGAAGTCGTAGCCGCCGATGTGGCGATAGCCGTTCAGGACGACCTGACGACCGCCGCCGTCGCGCGGGAAGACGGCGGGCGTGCTCCAGGTGGCGACCTCTTCGCGGGGTGTGCGCCAGACGTCCTCGCCGGTCGCGGCGTCCAGGACGGAGACGAAGGAGTCGCTCAGGATGTCGACCTGGATGATCACCCGGCCGTCGTGGACGACCGGCGAGCTGGCGAAGCCCCACTCGTAGGTGGGGAAGTCGTAGGGCCCCGAGTCGAGCACGCCGAACTGACGGTTCCACAGGGGGTTGCCGTCCAGGTCGTAGGCGTGGAGCCCCTCGGAGCCGAAGAAGGCGACGAGGACGTTGCCGTCGGTCGCGGGCGTCGAGTTCGTGTGCGACGCCTTCGTGTGGCGCTTGATCGCGGGGACGCCGTGGAACGCGGTGTGCTGCCAGAGGAGTTCGCCGGTCCGCTTGTCGAACGCCAGCAGTTGGAAGCGCTGGGGCGGCTCGCCGGCGACCGGCGTGCCGTCGCCGTAGAGGCCGACCTTGAGGGACGCCTCGCCGCGGTCGGGCACGGCCGAGGTCAGAAACAGGCGGTCGCCCCAGATCACCGGGCTTGAATGGCCGAGGCCGGGGACCGCGACCCGGAAGAGGATGTTCTCGCCGGTCTCCACGTTCCAGGTGGCCGGCGGCGAGCCGGTGCCCCTTCCGTCCGCGGCGTTGCCACGGAACGATGGCCAGTTGTCCGAGGCGGCGAGGGCCGGGGCGGCGGCGGCTGCCAGCGCGGCCAGCGCGGCAGCCGCCGCGCTTCGTCTGCTGGAAAAGGCGGCCATCGCGGACTACGACCCGGCGCCGATCGCGATCAGGTGCCGTCGCGCCCGGAAGTAGATGACGCCGTCGGAGATCGCCGGCGTCGCCATCAGCGTCTCGCCGAGTTCGTTGATGGCCAGTTCGTTGAGTTCTCTTCCGGCCTCGATCACGTAGACGTCGCCGTCCTCGCTGCCCATGTAGACGCGGTCGCCGGCCGCGACCGGCGAGGCGGTGAAGCCGGAAGCGCCGCGGCCCAGGCGCTGCTGCGCGACCCGCTCGCCGCTCTTCCAGTCGAACACGGTGACGACGCCGTTGTCGAAGCCGAAGTAGGCGAGGTCGCCGACGACGATCGGTGTCTGCATGTAGTTCCCGAGCCGCTCGTGGAACCAGACCATCGCTTCGTGCTCCGGATCGATCCCGCCCGCTGCGTCGGGATTGATCGCGTAGACCGGACGCATCGGGCCGTGGGCGCTGGTGATCAGGATCGGGCCGTCGTCTCCGGCCCGTATCGGCGTCGGCACCGGGATGTCGCCGCCGCCTTCGAGGCGCCAGAGTTCCTCGCCGGTGTCGAAGTCATAGCCGCCGATGTGCTTGTAGCCGTTGACCACGACCTGGCGGCCGCCGTCGGCGCGAGGGAACACGGCGGGGGTGCTCCAGGTCGGAATCTCGTCACGGCGGGTACGCCAGATGTCCTCGCCGGTCTTCGTGTCGAGAGCCGCGAGGAAGGAGTCGTCCTGCACGTCGACCTGGATGATCACGCGGCCGTCCTGGATGATCGGCGAACTGGCGAACCCCCACTGCGCTGTCTTCACCCTGAAGTAGCCCGAGTCGAGCACCCCGAACCGGCGGTTCCATAGAGGCTTGCCGTCCAGGTCGTAGGCGTGGAGCCCCTCGGAACCGAGGAAGACGACGAGCACCTCGCCGTCGGTCGCCGGCGTGGAGTTCGTGTGCGACGCCTTCGTATGCCGCCTGACGGCCGGCGTGCCCTCGAAGGCAGTCCGCTGCCAGAGCGGCTCACCGCTTCGCTTGTCGTAGGCGAGGACCACGTAGCGCTGCGGCGGTTCGCCCACGACCGGCGCGATGTCGCCGTAGAGGCCCACCTTGAGCGACGCCTCCTCGCCCTCGGGTACGGACGAGGTCAGGTACAGGCGGTCGCCCCAGATCACCGGGCTCGAATGGCCGAGTCCGGGAACAGGGACGCGGAAGAGGACGTTCTCGCCGGTTTCCACGTTCCAGGTGGCCGGCGGCGTCCCGGTGCCGTTGCCGTCCGCGTCGTTGCCGCGGAAGGACGGCCAGTTGTCGGAGGCGGAGACGGCCGAGGCGACCGCTGTGTACAGTGCCGCCAGGACCAGGAGACGGCGAACCGGCGAAGTTGTCATCGAGATGTACGCTACCCCAATGAACTCGCCGATGACTGTCTTCTGGGACCCGCGTTGCGAGGTTCACACGGTGCCGCGGGGGTTCCCGGAGCGACCGGAGCGGCTGCAGTCGGTATTGCCAACTCTGCGTGAGCGGGACTGGGACCTGGTGGAGGCCGGTGCGGACGGGCCGCCGGGCGGGATGGCGGGCCACGCCCGCCGGCTGGCGGCCCTGGTCCACGATCCGGAGTACATCGAGCGGATGGAGGCGGCGGTGGCCGAAGTCGCGGCGTCGGCGGCGAAGGGCGACTTCCCGCTACGACCGACCCCGATGCTCGACACGAACGACAACCCCCTCTCGCCGGGGACGGCGGACGCCGTTTGGGCCGCGGTCGAAGCCGCGCTCGCGGCGGGCGACCACGCGATGCTGGGGGCCGGCCACCGGGCGATGAGCGTCACTCGGCCGCCCGGGCACCACTGCGAACGGGACCGGGCGATGGGCTTCTGCTACCTGAACCAGATCGCGATCCTGGCCCAGGGCCTGATCGACGTGCATGGCGTGGAGCGTGTGGCGATCCTCGACTTCGACGTCCACCACGGCAACGGCACCCAGCACCTGTTCGACCACCGGGCCGACGTCGCCTATCTGAGCGTCCACCAGTATCCGTTCTATCCGGGCACCGGCGCCGCCAGCGAGCGCGGCATCGGTGACGGCGAGGGGGCGACGATCAACGCTCCGCTGCCGGCGGGCAGTGGCGACGATGCCTACCGCGAGGTCATGGACGACCTGCTGCTGCCCGCGGTGCGGTCCTTCGGTCCCGACGTGCTGCTTGTCTCGGCCGGCTTCGATGCCTGGCGGAACGACCCGCTCGCCGGCATGAAGTTGACGGAGGAGGCCTTTCATCGGTTCGGCGTCGATCTGGCCGACCTTGCCGAAGAAGTCTGCGAGGGCCGGCTGGTCTCGGTTCTGGAAGGCGGGTATGACGTGGACGCCCTGCCGCGGTTGATCGACGTGTACCTGCGGGGCACCGTCGGGATGCCGCGAAGGGGCTAACCGCGGAGTACCGGGCCGGAATCCAGGCGCCGTCGGCGCGTTGTACGATGGTGAAGCATCGATGAGGGTGGTTGGACGAGCCCCGCATCGGGCGGGAAGCCGTTAAGAGCGGCCGGAACTCGTTGCCGGACCACCTTTGGGAACAACCAGGAGGAGGCAAACGAAGGTGAGATCGAATCCGAGTTTTCCCGTCAGGATCCGCACTCAGGGCATCCAATTGAATGAGGACCTGAAACGCACGATCGAGTTCGAGGCTCAGGGCCTGGAGCGCTTCAACTCGCGGATCGTGGACTGTGAGGTGGCCATCACCGGTCCTGCCCGGCACCGGCGCAGAGGACTGTCGTTCGACGTCGTCGTGAAGGTCGCGCTGCCGGGGCCGGACGTGGTCGTCCACAGGTCGACCGTGGGCGCGCTCCCGATCGCAATCAACCAGTCCTTCGCGACGGCCCGGCGCCGTGTCAAGCGTCAGGCCCATATGCGCCGTCGGCGGATGCCGATGAGCCGAACGTCCGGTGTCGGCCGGCGGGGAAGGGCCAGGAGTCGAGCGGGAAACCGGCAGGTACGCGCCTAGCAGCGTTCGCAGCCGTCAGGCTGCGCTGTCGCGCAGGGAACGGGGTGCGGATTTCGGACGCGGCGTTGTTCCATAGAGTCGTCGCGCTGGGCAGCGAGGCCGTGCAGGCACTGGTGTT
>LXNI01000096.1_pt1 | contig 103483 bp, 88 predicted proteins | sample 809091 | NCBI WGS metagenome assembly LXNI01 (sample SAMN04870527, study PRJNA318959) | sponge metagenome | biome: 01000161; feature: marine sponge reef; material: water | host: Sarcotragus foetidus | place: Greece: Milos, Mediterranean Sea | collected 2013-05-29 | depth 5-7 m | reverse complement strand
CCGACACACCCACCACCGACACGCCCAACTCCAGCTAGCCATCACCCTCATCATCACCAGCAAACTCATCGACTGGAGAAACCGCTGGAGCCCCAACTCAGTCCCTATCCGCTAATGCTCTTATCCCCAAGATGCGGATCACGGGGTAGAGTTATCCACATATGAACCGAGAGACAGAGACACTTGTGAACCAAGAGACACTTGTCGCGGATACCGAAGAACTGACTTTCAGCAGGACGTTCCTCGGTTATGACCCTCTTGAAGTGCGGGCATTCGTCCGGGAGGCGAACAGGCGTATAGCCCGGCTCTCGTCCCGGCGGCCTGGGATCAGCGACGACAGCGGAGGGGTACCCGAGCCGGAGTTGAGTGGCGCTATCGCCTCGGCCGTACGGGAGATTGACGAGGTCCTGGAATCGGCTCGACTGGCGGCACAGCGCATCCGTGACACGGCCGAGGTCGATGTGTCCGACAGCGTGGAAACTGCCCACCAGCAGGCTCTACACATCGTGGCCGAGGCGGAGGACGAGGCCTTCACATTGCGGCAGGTAGCTTGGGAGGCGGCCACGGAAATGCTGGAGGCGGCGAGATCCGAGGTTACCGACCTACGGGCTGAGGCCGAGCGTGATGCCCTACAGATCATCGATGACGCCGAGCGCCGGGCGATCCGGGAGTTGGCCGCGGCCCGGCGGGACTCCGAGAACGTTCTGCAGACGGCGAGGGTGGAGTACGACCGGCTGGTCGAACTAGCAAGCACGGCGAGCTCGGATGTAGACGCCGATGGGGGAGTCGGTGTGGAGGCGCAGGCCGGCGAGGACTCGAAGCCGGCTACCGCGGCGACCAAGCGGCTGGTGGTGGAGGTTCCGGCGGAGAACGAGCATGTCGAGGAGTCAGCCCCGCCGCGGGCATCCGAAACGTACGGCGCGATCCGGGTGATTCCGGCCGGTTCGAGACCGCCTGAGGTACCGACGAAGGCCGAGTTGGCTGAGAACTCCGGCAGCGACGATGGCCGGGGAGCACAAGGCAGCGAGCCTGCCATCCGGCTCGGCTGGGCCGACGGGACGCGGAGCGTTCGGCTGGTCGATACCCCCGCTACGCGAGCCCGAGTCGAGGTGGATGCCGTGGAGATGGCCCGGGAAGTGGCTCGTCTCCGGGCGGAATCGGACACAGGTAGCAAGTCGGAGAACGGAAAACCAGGCGCCGAGAATCGAGCGGATCGTCCTGATGAGCCCTCCGCGCCGGCCCGGGCCGGAAACCGGCGGGGTCCCGGCGCGCCGCTCGTAACCGCCCGTCGCACGAGGAGCGATCCTGCCGGTAGGGCGCCGTCCGATGATGAGCTGGCGGCACTCTTCTCCCGGCTGCGGAGACAAGTCCAGCGCTCCGACGCCCGGGCATGAGGTAGCCCGCTACCCTCCTGAGTCATGATAAGAATGGAGCCGGGTTCATTCCGGCGGCCTCGCCGCCGTTCCAGTCGCTGGCTGGTCCTTGTGGCGGTGGTCGCCTTCGTGCTGCTGATGTTGCTGAGCAGCGTGGCCACCGCGTGGACCGACTATCTCTGGTTCAGTTCGGTCGACGCCACGTCGGTATGGGTCACGACCCTGCTGTCACGTATCCTGCTGGGGCTCGCCGGGTTCGCGGTGGCCGCTCTCGTCATCTGGATCAACCTAGAGGTCGTCTCCCGTTGCAAGATCGACCCGGTGATGGACGGAGGCCCGGACGATGAAGTGATCCGGCGTTTCCGCCAATGGGTCCTCTCGCGCCGGATCCGCGCCCACCTGGCCGGGGCGACGATTCTCGGGCTTCTGCTCGGCGTCTCGGTAGCGTCGTGGTGGCGGGACGTGCTGGTCTGGCTCAACGAGGTGCCGTTCGACAAGACCGATCCGATCTTCGGGATCAATGTGTCCTTCTACGTGTTCGACCTACCGGTCTACCGCCTCATCGTGGGCTGGTCGATCCAGCTCGTGGTGGCTACCGGATTGGTCTCGCTGGCATACCACTACTTGACCGGTGGTATCCAGCGGCTGCCGAACCGGTTCCCGCTCGTCTCCAGGGGGGTTAAGTCCCATCTGTCGGTGTTGCTGGCAGCCCTGGCGTTACTCAAGGCGGTTGCCTACCGGCTCGACGCCTACGAACTCCTCTACTCGACCCGGGGCGCCATATTCGGCGCCTCCTATACGGACGTCAATGCCCATCGCCCGGCCCTGACGTTGCTGATGGCGATCTCGATACTGGGCGCAACCCTGCTGCTATGGAATATGCGCCAGGCCGGTTGGCTTCTCCCGGCGGTGGCGGGCGGACTCTGGCTCATCGTGTCGGTAGTGGTGGGTGGCGTCATCCCGGCGGCCATCGAGCGGTTCCGTGTCCAGCCAAACCAGTTCAATCTGGAGCGCCCCTACATCGAGCATCACATCGAGTACACCTTGGATGCCTACGGGATGGGGACGGGGCAGGTAGAGACCCGTGACTTCGCGGCCTCTCCCGACCTAACCGACGAGGACATCGCCGGCAACCAGGCGACCATCAGCAACGTGAAGCTCTGGGACCCCGGTGTGCTGGTGTCGGCCTACTCCCAGCTGCAGGCGATCCGCCCCTACTACCAGATATCGAACGTCGATACCGACCGGTACGAGATCAACGGGGAGCTGACCCAGGTGATGGTTGCGGCCCGGGAACTGGACTCGGAGGATCTTCCGGCGGAGGGATGGGTCAACGAGAAGCTGGTGTACACGCACGGGTTCGGCGAGGTGATCTCCCGTGCCAACGATGTCAACCCGACCACGGGCGAGCCCGCCTTCCTGGTACGGGACGTTCCACCCAGGTCGATCGTGCCCGAGCTGCAGACCATCCAGCCCCGCATCTATTTCGGCGAGGAGGCCGCGACGGGTAGCTACGTCATCACCCGGACCAACCAGCAGGAGGTGGACTTCCCCTCCGGTGAGGACGACACGGTGGTTCGCAACACCTACGAGGGGGAGGGCGGCGTGCAGCTGTCCAACTTCGGGGTCCGGTTGGCGATGGCCTTGCGGTTCGGTGACCTGAACACGCTCATCTCGCCCGAGCTAACTCCGGAATCCAGGGTGTTGATGGTGCGCAATGTGGTCGATCGCCTCGCCCGCGTGGCGCCCTTCATGCAAGCCGACAACGATCCGTACCTGGCTTTGATCGACGGGCGCCTAGTGTGGATCGTCGACCTCTATGCGACCACCAGCAGGTACCCGTACTCAGCGCCGGTAATCGACGCCCGCCTCGGGATCACCTCGGACCTGTCTCGCGATTTCAACTACATCCGCAATTCGGTCAAAGCAGTGGTCGACGCCGAGGATGGCAGCATGACGCTCTACGTTCTCGAACCCACCGATCCGCTCACCCAGGCCTACCGCAACGTGTTCCCCGACGTATTCACGGACGCGTCCGAGATGAGCGAGGAGCTACGGAGCCATCTGCGCTATCCCGAGGACATGTTCCGGGTCCAGTCCGAGATGTACGCCACCTATCACCAGCTGGCTCCGCAGGACTTCTTCCAGGACGAGGACAAGTGGCAGGTCCCGGGCGAGCCCGGCACATCCGACAGGGAACTGCTTCGTGGCGACACTTTCGATCAGGACGGCCGGGTCAGAAAGGACCTCCGCCGGAGCCTGCCCTACTACCTGCTGATGAGGTTGCCGGATGAGGAGGATCTCTCCTACCTGATACTGCAGAGCTTCAACCCGGCCAGCCGGGACAACATGACCGCCTTCCTGGTGGCCAAGAGCGGTCCCGAAGAGTACGGCAAGATCATCGACTATCGCCTGCCCCGCGGGGAGCTGATCAACGGGCTCGAGCAGGTGAGCGCCCGGATCGACCAGGATCCGGTCATCTCCCAGCAGTTCACGCTTCTGGGCCAGCAGGGATCGGAGATCATCCGGGGCAACATACTGGTGGTGCCGGTCGAGGAATCCCTCCTGTTCATCCAGCCCATCTACCTCAGGGGCGAGGGGGTTCTGCTGCCCGAGTTCAAGCGGGTGGTCGTGGTGTTCGGCGAGCAGACCCCACCGATCATGAGCGAGACGCTCGATGCGGCACTGGCGGAGATCTTCGGATCGGCGCCGGTCGTAGACAGGTCCGGTGTCGATACGCCGTCCGAGGATGCCGTGACCCAGCCGAGTGACGGGACCGTCGACCTCCAAGCCACGGTCCTCCTTATCGACCAGCTCCTGGCCGAGGCCGATGCGGCCCTCGGCGCCGGCGACCTGGGTGAGTACCAGACCAAGGTCGACGAAGCCACCCTACTGACCGGCCGTCTGGTCGGGCTGCTGGAAGGGTGAGCAGCTGACCGGAGGGACATCCGGCCGATCCTATGATGGACGGCCCGCGACCATCGGAGGCGCTTCATGTCGGGACTGATCAGGTGGTTCGCGGATGTATCCCTCCGCGACATTCCACTGGTGGGGGGCAAGAACGCCTCGCTCGGTGAGATGTATTCCAACCTGGGATCGCTAGGCGTGGTCGTGCCCAACGGTTTCGCCACCACCGTGGACGCGTTCCGGCTGTTCATGACCGAGTCGGGACTGCAGGGTCGTGTCGACCGCCGGTTGCGCGAGGTCGGCACGGGTAATCCGGTCGCACTACGCGACGCCGGAGAGGACATCCGGCGCTGGATGGCCGGTGCGCCGGTGCCCGAGCGGCTGGTCGATGAGATTGGCGCCGCCTACGAGAGCCTGGGCGCCGAGCCGGGCGGGTCCGTGGTGGCGGTACGCTCGTCTGCCACCGCCGAGGACCTACCGGATGCTTCCTTCGCCGGTCTCCAGGACACCTACCTCGGCGCGCAGGGCGCCGACCGGGTGGTCCGGGCGGTTCGGGATGTCTTTGCCTCCCTCTTCAGCCACCGGGCCCTCGACTACCGGATTCGAAGCGGCCATGACGAGGGCCGGGTCGCCATCTCCGCAGGCGTGCAGAGGATGGTGCATAGTGCCGCCTCCGGGGTCGTCTTCACCATCGACACGGAGAGCGGGTTCGATGGAGTGGTGTTCATCACGGGCGCCTACGGCCTGGGGGAGCTCCTTGTCCAGGGAGGTATAAACCCCGACGAGTTCTACGTGGCCAAGCGGAATCTGGCCGCCGGGCGGCCGGCGGTGATCTCCCGGACGCTCGGAACCAAGACGCAGCAGATGGTGTTCGGCGAACCGGGGGGATCCGAGGTCGAGGTGGAGGACGTGCCGCTGGCCGACCAGCGTCAGTTCTGCCTCAGCGATACCGAGATCGAGGAGTTGGCCCGCCAGGCGGTCGCCATCGAGGACTACTACGGACGTCCGATGGACATCGAATGGGCGAAGGACGCCAATGACGGTCGGATCTACATCGTTCAGGCGCGGCCGGAGACCGTGCGGAGCCGGGAGAGCCAGGGAATTCTCACCCGGTTCCGGCTGGAGGGGAGTAGCACCGTGCTGGTGACGGGCCGCAGCGTGGGCCAACGGATCGGAACCGGCACTGTGAGGGTCGTCCACTCCGCCCGGGAGATGAACCGGGTGGAGGAGGGTGATGTCCTGGTCGCGGACATGACCGACCCGGATTGGGAGCCGGTGATGCAGCGAGCCGCGGCCATCGTGACCAACCGTGGGGGCCGCACCTGTCACGCCGCCATCATCGCTCGGGAGTTGGGAGTTCCAGCTGTGGTGGGGTCCGGGAACGCCACCCGGCGGCTGGAGGGCGGCGTAGAGGTGACTGTCTCGTGCGCTCAGGGTGAGATCGGGAGGGTCTACGAAGGAGCCGTACCGTTCAGGACCGAGGTGGTTCAACTGGATCGCATGCCGGAACCACCCACCAAGGTGATGATGAACGTAGGGAATCCATCCCGGGCCTTCGGGTTCAGCCGGATTCCAAACCACGGCGTGGGGCTGGCCAGGATGGAGTTCATCATCAACAACGCCATCGGAGTCCACCCGAAGGCGTTGCTCGACTACCCGGACGTGCCGGGCGACATCCGGGAGGGCATCGAGGAACGCATCGCCGGATACGAGGATCCCCGGTCGTTCTTCATCACCAAGCTGATGGAGGGGATCGCGACGTTGACTCTCGGCTTCTATCCCAAGCCGGTGATCGTCCGCCTGTCCGACTTCAAGTCGAACGAGTATGCCCATCTGCTCGGCGGGAGCCGGTACGAGCCCACCGAGGAGAACCCCATGCTCGGGTTCCGTGGAGCTTCACGTTACCGGTCCTCGGAGTTCGCCGATGTGTTCGCGCTCGAGTGCGAGGCGCTCCGGCGGGTACGGAACGAACTGGGCCTCGACAACATCGAGGTCATGGTTCCATTCGTCCGCACCGTGGAAGAGGCTTCGAGCGTGGTGGAGGTAATGGCTCGCAACGGCCTGCGTCGCGGGGAGGACGGGCTACGGATCATCATGATGTGCGAGATACCGTCCAACGCCCTGCTCGCTTCCCAGTTTCTGGAGTTCTTCGATGGCTTCTCGATCGGATCGAACGACCTGGCCCAGCTCTCCCTGGCATTGGATCGCGACTCCGCCCTGGTAGCCGGCCTTTTCGACGAGCGCAACCCGGCTATCAAAGAGCTGATCCGGATGGCGGTCAAGTCTTGTCACGATGCCGGCAAGTACATAGGAATCTGCGGTCAGGCGCCCTCCGACTATCCGGACTTCGCGGCCTGGCTGGTGGATGTCGGGCTTGAGAGCGTTTCGTTGAATCCCGACACGGTGGTCGAGACCTGGATGTACCTGTCCGGCCACGAGGCATGAGGTCGTGCCCGGGCGCCGGCAGTTGGCGGACCGGTTTCTAGCTGTTATCAGCAGGCATCTCTGATGCCCCCGGGATCATCCGGAGGCCGGGGCCGTATACCCGGGCCGGTTTCTGACGCACCGTGTCGGTAGTTTTCGCCCTGCTGGCGGCGGCGAGCTTCTCGGCCCTCGCCATCACGGTCACCAGGGGTTTCCGTACCAACAGCTTGATGACCGGGCTGATGGTGTCGTTGCCGGTCGGCGCCCTCGTCACCGGCGCCTTCACGCTGGCCGATCCCCCGACCGGGCTGACCCTTCGAGCGATCCTCTTCTTCGTGGCCGGCGGGATCGTCGGAGAGGGTGTGGGCCGGACCGCCTTCATCTTCGCGGTGCGGCTGATCGGGCCTTCCACCGCCACTCCCATCCAGACCGCCACCTATCCGGCGCTGGCCCTGATCGGGGGATGGATCCTGCTGGCCGAGGCGGTGACGGTCTGGCGCATTGTCGGAGCGCTGGCCATTGCGGCCGGTATCTCGGTGCTGGTCAGGGGACAGCCTTCCACTGTGCCATCCACCGTCGAATCCGGCGACATCCGGCAGCCCCCGAGGCGCAGGCGGTGGGCCTACCTCCTCCCGGTACTGGGGGGAATCTCGTTCGCGTCCTCCGATCTGCTGCGCAAGCTGGGACTGGAAGAGGCTCCCCACCCGGCCTTCGGCGCGGTGAGCGGCACCATCACGATCATCCTGCTCTGGGTGGTCATCCTGGCGCTGGCGCCCCGCTTACGCGCCACGGTCCGCCTGGAACCGGGGTGGCAGTGGTTCATTCCCACCGGGCTCCTGGCCGGCCTGGGCGTGCTCTCGGTGTTCCGGGCGCTGGAGTCCGGAGACGTCTCGGTGGTAGGCCCGATCATCATGTCCCAGCCCCTGATGGTGGTATTTTTCTCGGCCCTATTCCTGAGAGACCTGGAGAAACTGACCTGGAAGGTTGTGACCGGCGCCGCCATGACCGTCCTGGGGGTGGTGACCCTCAGCGTGAGCGGGTGAGATCGGGAGGGGACACGAGCCGTCCTCGCCCGAGTTCAGACCACTAACTCAGACCGCTAGCTCGTCGAGACTCGCTCGCACGGCGTCGGCCAACTCGGTCACCTGGCTCTCCGTCATCACGAAGGGCGGCGACACCTGTATGGCGTTGCCGAACAGGATCCGGCTCAGCACCCCGTGCTTGCGCAAGGCGCCGTTCATCCGGTCCGGCAGATGCGGGTTCTCGGCGACCGCATCGGGCGCCAGCTGGACCGCTGCCAGAGCGCCGACCCCGCACCTCACCTCGCTGACCAGCTCGTGAGCGGCGAGCGGGCCCAGCCCGGTCGCCAACTGAGCCTCTAGCCGACTCGCCTCCGCCAGCAGGTTCTCACGCTGGATTATGTTGAGGTTTGCGAGGGCGGCTGCCGCCACGGTGGTGTGTCCCGTGTAGGTATAGCCGTGCCGCCACATCCCGGCGTCTCCCTCGAACCACGGCTCGGCCACGTGGGGCGCCGCGATCACCGCTCCCAGCGGCAGGTAGCCCGAGGTTATGCCCTTGGCACATGTGACCAGGTCAGGCTCCAGGTTCCATCGATGGCTGGCGAACCACATCCCCGTGCGCCCGAAGCCGGTGATCACCTCATCTGCGATGAAGAGGATGCCTGTGTCGCGGCAGATGCCCCGGATCTTCTCGAGGTAGCCGGGTGGAGGAGCGAGAACGCCACCGGCGCCGATGATCGGCTCGCAGATGAAGGCGGCGATGCGTTCGGCGCCTATCCGTTCGATGGCGTCCAGCAGTGAGTCGTGCGAGTCCCATTCGACCAGGGCTGTGTCGGTCAGCAGCCTGCCGTATCCGTCATTGTTGGCGGAGATACCGGCGATGCTGGTGCCGGCGGTGTGCATACCGTGATAGCCGCGCGACCGGCTCAGCACGAAGGTCCGGTCGGGCCGGCCCATTGCGGTGTGGTACCGGCGGGCGAGCTTGACGGCGGTGTCCACCGAGTCGGATCCGCCGCTGGTGAGGAAGCTGACGCTGTCTGGAACCGGTGCGATCATCGAGAGCCGGTCGGTCAACTCGTTGACCGGAGGCGAGGTGAGGTCTCCAAAGGTCGAGTAGGTCTCGAGGGTGCGGATCTGGTCGGAGACCGCGTCGGCGATCTCGGAGCGCCCGTGCCCGATATTGCAATACCACAGGCTGGCAGCGGCGTCGAGGTACCGCTTCCCGGAGTCGTCCCACACGTAGCATCCCTCGCCGCGCGCTATCACCAGCTCGCTGCGGAGCACTGCCCGCATGTCCGCGAACGGGTGCCAGAACTTGGTAGCCATCGGTAAGCCCCCCCAACGGTTGCTGCGGTCGATCATGCCCAGTAGCAGGGCCGCCGGAATGATAGCGAGGCGCCCGGTCCGGGGGAGACGCGAATACTGCGGCGTCTCCCGACCGATGGTCGTTACTAGCCTTGGACGGTCCTGCCCAATGCGAGGGCGAGGGCAGCTCTACGGTCCGGGAGGTCGAGGCGATGGCGAAGCCGGCGGTTTTGTTCGGAGGTCCGTCTCCCGAGCATGACATCAGCGTGCTGACCGGGCTGCAGGCCGCCCGGCTACTAGCTGAGGCCGGCGCAGAACCCCTGGTCCTCTACTGGTCGAAGACGGGTGGTTGGTACCGTGTGGCCGCGGACGGCGAGGCCGAGGACTACGCGGCCGGGATCCCTCCGAGGGCGCGGGAATTGCGCTTCGAGGCTCGCCCGCAGGCCGGATGGTTCCTGAAGCGGCGCCGCTTGGAGGTGGATACGGTCCTGGTGTGCTGTCACGGTGGCCCGGGCGAGGACGGGACCCTGCAGGCCGCCATGGATCTGGCCGGGATTCGCTACTCGGGGCCCGATGCGGCGGCGTCCAACCTGCTGATGGACAAGCTGACCTTTGGGGCCCTGATGGCCGCTTCCGGGTTCCCCTGCCTGCCCAGGGTACCGGTGGGTACGGGCGATCCTCCCGACTTCCCTCCCCCCTACATCGTCAAGCCCCGGTTCGGCGGGTCGTCGATCGGCATCGAGGTGGTGAGTGATTACGAGACCGCGGTCGCGCTGCTCCGGTCCTCACCCCACATGGACAGGGGCGCCGTGATCGAGCCCTACCTCGAGGGTGGACGGGATCTCAACGTGGCGGTACGGACCTATCCGCGGCTGGAGTTGTCCGCCATCGAAGCGCCGGTCAGCGAGCAGTTCTACGACTACCGCGAGAAGTACCTGTCGGGAGGGGGTATCGAGGGTTCGGCCCGCGAGCTGCCGGCGAGTCTCCCCGGCGAGGTCGAAAATCGGATCCGGTCGATGGCCCGCCGGGTCACCGGACTGACCGGGATCCGGTCGATGGCCCGGATCGACTTCCTGGAGAGGGACGGCGAACTGTGGATCAACGAGGTCAACACCATCCCCGGCAGCCTCTCGCTCTACCTGTGGGTGGACCCTCCAATCAGCCGCCGGCAACTGGTTCTCGACCTGGTTGCCGAGTTGGAGGTCGCGGACCCCCGCCGTTTCTCCGTGGTGGGGGCTGATGGAACGGCCCTGCGGGGCGCGGACGCCATCTCCAAGAAGCTGGGTTGACTAGTGGCCAGTGGCCTGTTGCGCGTGGCCAGTCCATCTCACCTACGGCTACAGGAATAACGCTGCTTGATGGGGGCTAAGTGGTCAGTGACCTCGTTAGCTCACTGACCACTGACCACTGGTGTCTAGAGGTTGATGACCGGGCAGGTGAGGGTCCGGGTGATGCCGGCGATCGACTGGATCCGGGCAACGACCAGCCTTCCCAGACCATCCACATCTTCGGCGCCGGCCCTGACGACGATGTCGTACGGTCCGGTCACGTCGTCGGCCTGGGACACTCCATCGATCATGCGGACTTCTTCAACAACTTGCTTGGCCTTGCCGACTTCCGTCTGGATGAGGACGTATGCCTCGACCACGCTGCTCCTCTCGGTCTAGGTGGGTGAACTATACTGAGTCGGAGCGTGTCCGGATCACCGGCCGTCCGAGCCCATCCGCACTGAGTGGACGAATCTGAGACCGTCCGATTCCTCAAGGTCGAAGATGATCCGCTGACCTTGGCGGAGCAAACGGAAAACGCTTCCTGCCAGCGATCCGGCCCGGAGATAGACCTCGCTCCGGTCGTGGTCGAGCACCACCACTCCGGACCCGGTGTTCGGGTCGTAGACCTTGACCACGCCTTGCATGGTCCGGCATTGTAGGAGGGTACCGAGAAACTTCCAGTCGGCCCGGCCGGCAACGAAACCACAAGGTCGTTCTCAGGTCGAGGCATTGAGGCCAACCAATCCCCGTCTCTTTTCACCCTTCTACCCGTCCGCGCCGGATTGCCCGGCAGGTGTGGCATGAGGTCGCATTGCCGTATTCTTGGTGGGCATGGTGCCCACGCCCGACCAGCCCTCCCCAGGGTTACCCGCCAAGAGCCTCGCCTACCTCCACGACGTCGACGTCGGTCGCGTCAAGTGGATCCGCGGCAAGCGGGCGGCGGCGTTGAAGAGCTCGGGAATACGATCGGTCACCGACCTGCTCCTGTACGCGCCGCGCCGCCACATCGACCGGTCCCGTCGCCTGGCCATCGACGAGCTCACGCCCGGGGAGGAAGCCACCGTCATCGGGAGGGTGGAACGGGTCGTGGTGCGGCGTCCTCGCCGACGGATGGCCATCGTGGAGGCCACCATCACTGATGATCGCGCGTCCATCAAGGCGGTTTGGTTCAACCAGCAATACCAGGCCCGGCGCCTCGAGCGCGGGATCGAGGTGGCGCTGTCGGGCAGGATCGACCGCTACCGAGGCCGGTTGCAGATCAACTCGCCGGCATTGGACGTGCTGGACGCCGGACCCGGCAACCTGGCGGTGGGCCGGGTGGTTCCCGTCTACCGGACCATCGGTTCGGTCGGCGCCGGAGTGCTCAGGCTGGCCGTCCACAACGCTCTGCTGCGGTCCCGCCCCATTCTCGATCCGCTACCGGCGGACCTGATAGAGCGTCATGATCTGGTTCCCAGGGAGGAGGCCATCAACTCCATCCACTTCCCCGAATCCCTGGCAGAGGTGGGCGCCGCCCGCCGCCGGCTGGTGTTCGACGAGTTCTTCCGCCATGAGGTGGCGCTGGCGATGACGAGGAAGCGACAGGAGAGCGAGTCGGTCGGCATCGCGCACCGGATCCATCCGGAACCTGACCTGGTGGAGCGTTTCATCGATGGCCTTCCGTTCCGGCCGACCGGTGCTCAGCGCCGGGTAATCGACGAGATCGGAGCGGACATGGCGTCGCCGGTGCCGATGCACCGCCTGCTCCACGGCGAAGTCGGTTCGGGCAAGACAGTGGTGGCGGTCGCAGCCCTGCTGGTGGGTGTCCAGAGCGGCTACCAGGCGGCCATCATGGCGCCCACGGAGGTGCTGGCCGAGCAGCACTACGAGGGTGTCACCAGCCTCCTCTCCGAGGCCCGCATGGCGCCGCGTTTCGCCGGTCCCCGGAACCTGTTCGACCCTGCCCACGACGATCCGGATCGTCCCCGGATCAAGGTGGGGCTCCTCACCGGAAGCCGTACCGATACCAACCTGAGGGATCGGCCGGGGCGTTCCGGTTTGCTCGCGGACATAGCGGCCGGGGACGTCGACATCGTGATTGGTACCCACGCCCTGATCCAGGAGGGGGTGCGGTTCGCCAGGCTGGGCGCGGCCGTGGTGGACGAGCAGCATCGGTTCGGGGTGCACCAGCGGGTGAAGCTCAAGGAGAAGGCGGAGGGGGCGGATCCCGATCTGCTGATCATGACCGCCACCCCCATTCCCCGGACACTGTCGATGACCTTGTACGGCGCACTCGACGTCTCCGCGCTGGATGAGATGCCGGCCGGTCGAAAGCGGATCAAGACCTGGTCCGTTTCCACCATCGATGAGGACCTGGAGCGGGCGCACCAGGCCATCCGGGACGAGGTGGAGAAGGGGCGCCAGGCATTCGTGGTCTGCCCGCTGGTGGAGGATTCCGATCGGGTGGAAGCCGCCTCGGCGATCGCTGAGCACCGGCGGATGCGCAGCGTGTTCCCGGACCTCCGCCTGGGCCTGCTTCACGGCCAGATGCGATCCGAGGACAAGCGGAGCGTGATGGACGGGTTCCGGTCAGGGGACCTGGATGTGCTGGTGTCCACGACCGTTATCGAGGTCGGGGTGGACGTGCCCAACGCGACCATCATGGTCATCCGGGACGCGGACCGGTTCGGTCTGAGCCAGCTCCACCAGCTGCGGGGGCGGGTGGGGCGAGGCGCCCAACCGGCCCAGTGCGTGTTGCTGGCCGATCCCGCCACCAAGGACGGAGTAGCGCGGATCAGCGCCATGGAGAGCATGGCGGACGGTTACCGGCTGGCCGAGGAAGACCTCCGTATCCGCGGCCACGGCACCGTATTCGGGGCTCGGCAGTCAGGCTTCTCGGACCTGCGGATCGCCGACATCCTGGCCGATGTCGCGGAGTTGTCCGCGGCGAGAGATGAAGCGTTCGCCCTGGTGGACGGCGATCCGGCGTTGGATCGGCATCCCGATATCCGGGAAGAGGTCAGGGTGCTACTGGGGGACGAGGTGGAGTGGCTTTTCAGGTCGTGATCCGGCTCCGGGCATGAGGATCATCGCCGGCATCGCGAAGGGGAGGATCCTCAAGGCGCCTTCCGGCTCGGGTACCCGCCCGATGACCGGACGCGTCCGCGAGGCTGTCTTCTCGTCCATCGCCCCCAGCCTCCCGGGCGCGGATGTCCTTGACCTCTACGCCGGGACCGGTTCGCTCGGGTTGGAAGCGCTTAGCCGGGGCGCGGCGACGGCTGTGTTCGTGGAGCGGGATCGAGCCGCCCTCCGGGCCCTCCGGGCCAACATCGGAGCGGTGGGCCTGGGTGGCGAGGTGGTGACCGGAGGCGTCGGCGCCTATCTCACTTCGGCGACCGCCGCTCCTTCGAGCGGTCCGGCCGTCCGGTTCACGCTGGTGTTCGTGGACCCCCCCTACGAGCTTCCGATCACACCCGTGGAGAAACAGCTGGCCGCCGCGGCGCTATTGCTCCGTGACCGGGGATCGCTGGTACTCCATCGGCGGCTGGGGGAACGCCGTCCGGAGGCGCCGGGGCTCCGGCTGACCCGGACGCGTGCCTACGGAACCGCCCGGATATGGCGGTATCAACAGGATCCGGATGGATTCCGGTTAGATTTACCCCAATCCGCGAGAAGACGGCGAGGTGATGAGGGTGGCAAAGGCGGTCTGCCCCGGTAGCTTCGATCCGCCCACCAACGGCCACATGGACGTGATCCGGCGGAGCCTGTCCCTGTTCGAGACGGTGGTGGTGGCGGTCATCCGCAACGCGTCAAAGAGGCCGATGTTCTCGTCCGAGGAACGGGTCGAGATGCTCCGGGAACTGCTTGCCGCAGAACCCAGAGCGGAGGTGGTCGCCTTCGACGGGTTGCTGGTCGACCTGGCCGGGGCCCAAGGGGTGGACGTGATCGTCAAGGGACTGCGGGCTGTTTCGGACTTCGATTACGAGCTCCAGATGGCTCAGATGAACCACGGGCTGGCGGGCATCGATACGGTGTTCATTCCCACCAGCCCGGAACATGCCTATCTGTCCTCCTCGTTGGTGAAGGAAGTGGGGAGTCTGGGCGGTTCGGTATCCGGCCTGGTCCCCGGGCGCATAGCAGATCTGATGAAAGAACGGTGGTCAGAATGATCGGTGATCATGAGCCTGAGGTGGGCGCGCAGCAGGCAGCCGCCCCCACCTCGCCTGCGACGGTGGGGGAGTTGAATGAGTTGATTTCGGAAATGGTCATGGCGCTGTCGGAAGCCAAGGCAATTCCCGGATCGGGCAGGGTGCTGATAGATCGGGAGCAGATGCTCACCGTTCTCGAACTCCTGTCGGATCGGCTACCGGAGGAGATGCGGCAAGCCCGATGGATGGTGCGGGAGCGGGATACTTTCATCGCCCGGACCAACGAGAAGGCCCGCGAGGTGATCGAGCGAGCCCGCCAACGGGCCAAGGAGATGGTCTCGAACACCAATATCATCGCTGAGGCCACCGAGGAGGCCAATATCCTGGTTCGCCGAGCCGAGGACAGGTCCCATCGGATCAGGCTGGAGGCGGAGGACTATGCGGAGGATCGTCTGTCCCGGCTCGAGGACGTGCTGGTGAGAGTGCTCGACCAGGTGCGCTCCATGCGGTCCGAGCTCCACCAGACCCGCTCGATCGGGTAGGGACTGCTTAACCGCGCCGGCACCGCTATTCGATGGACTCCATGGACACCTTCGTGGTCAACGTCTCCCGCCTGGTCAGGCGCCCCGGCTCCACCCGGCAGGTCACCCTTGCCGGGCAGGTGGAGCCGGCGCTGGACCAGGTCGAGCGGTGCGGGCCTGTTACGGCGGAGTTGCGGCTCGAGGCGATGGCCGGTGGCGTATGGGTCCGCGGCGTAACCTGTGCGGAGATGTTGCTCCGGTGTAACAGGTGCCTCTCCCGGATCAGCTTCAAAGCCGAGGTTCCGGTACGCCAAGCCTACGGTAAGGACGAGAGCGAGGACATGCCGGCGATCGGTCAGGAGGGAGATATCGACCTCTCCGGCCTCCTCCACGATGAGCTATGCCTGTCCGTGCCGCTGGTACCGCTATGCTCAGAGGCCTGCCGGGGTCTTTGTCCGGTTTGCGGCGCCGATCGGAACGAGGGTTCCTGCCAGGGGCACTCCGAGTCTCGCGAGTCTCCGTTCGCCACGCTGGAAGCCCTGCTGGAGGTCCCGTTCGAGACGGCGTGATCGGTAGAGGGGCGGATGCTTCCGCCCATGGTCCAAGAGGTGTTTCATGGCAGTACCAAAGAAGAAAATGTCGCGCTCCCGCACCCGCCGGCGGAAGGCGGAGGCTATGAAGATGCGGCCGGTTCGCACAGTCACCTGCGCTCGGTGCGGAATCCCGAAACTCCCGCACCGCGCCTGCACCGGCCCGGGGGGTTGCGGCACCTACCGCGATCGAACGGTCGTGGAAACCTACTCCTAAGACCGGTTCCGGCTGGCGCCGATAGTCTTGGGCGGTGAGATATAGTGGTCAGCCTGCGAGTTAGCCTGGTGTGCTCTGGCGGTCATCGGCGCCCCTCGCTGCCGACGCCATACCACACCGCCATTCCACAGACAGACCACCGTGGTCAGCCTGCGTAACAGCTTGGTGTGTTCGGGCGGTCATCGGCGTCCCGTTGCTGCCGACGCCATACCACTAGGAGTGGCCCCTTGGCACGGATAGCTCTCGACGTCATGGGAACGGATCGCGGCCCTGCCGAGATCGTGGCCGGAGCGATCATGGCCGCCGGCGCCGGGCACGAGTTGGTGCTGATAGGGGACGGGGAGGTCATCGAGCCTGAGTTGAGGGCGACCGGCGCCGACCTCGCAGTGGTCCACGCGCCGGATGTGGTGGGGATGGGAGAGAATCCCGCCAAGGCGGTGCGGGACAAGCCGCATTCCTCGATCATGGTGGCCGCCCGATTGGTGGCGGCCGGGGATGCCGACGCGCTGGTATCGGCCGGATCGACCGGCGCGGCCATGACCGCGGCTTCCATCGTCATCGGGCGCATGAAAGGTGTCCAGCGTCCCGCTATCGCCACACCGATTCCTCGTGCGACCGGAGTCCCGACCTTGGTACTCGACGCGGGGGCCAACCTGGAGGTGAAGCCGGTCCATCTGGTCCGGTTCGCTGTCATGGGCGCGCTCGTCGCCGAGATCGTCTACGGGATCGACCGGCCTCGAGTGGGCTTGCTGAACATCGGAGAGGAGCCCTCCAAGGGTCGGGAGGTGGAGCGATCCGCCTTCGCTCGGCTGGAGAAAGCCCCGGTGAACTTCGTGGGCAATATCGAGGGAGGGGATATTCCTGGCGACGTGGCCGATGTCGTGGTCACCGACGGGTTCACGGGCAATGTGGTACTGAAGACTATGGAGGGGACCGCCGGTCTGGTCCTCGCGTTGGTCAGCGATGCTTTCGGGCGCCACCCGGGCGGCAGTACCAGAGACATGCTGAGGGTCGTAGAGGAGGTTCGGATGCTGATCGACCCCGAGTTGTGCGCCGGGGGGGCCTATCTCCTCGGCACCAGAGCCGGCGTGGTGATCGGCCATGGATCGTCGTCGCGGAATGCCGTCTTCAACGCCGTCCGGCTGGCTGCCGAGGGTGTCAAGGGAGGCCTGGCCCAGCGGATGGAGCGGGGGCTGGCCCGCTCGTGACCGGGAGGAGCGGCCTCGAATCGGCCCTCGAGTACCGCTTCCGCGATCCGAGCCACCTGGACCGAGCCCTGCGCCACCGGTCATGGGTGGCCGAGACCGGTGAGGGGCCCTCCAATGAGCGTCTGGAGTTTCTGGGCGACACCATTCTGCAGCTGGTGGTCACCGATTTCATCTTCCACGAATACGCCGGCCTGTCCGAGGGGCAGATGGCCAAACTCCGGGCGTCAGTGGTCAACAAGGATGTCCTCCACCGGATGGCCGAGGGGTTGGACCTAGGCCGGTACCTGGCTCTCGACAAGGGGGAGGAGTCTACAGGTGGCAGGACCAAGCCCTCCATCCTTGCCGATGCCATGGAAGCTGTCATCGGCGCCGTGTATCTCGACGGTGGTCTGGGCGCGGCCCGTGAGTTGGTCATGCGTATATGGGAGGAGCGCATCACGACCGAGGCGGCATTGCCCGGTAGGAGTGACTACAAGAGCCGCTTGAACGTGGAGTTGGGTAGCGATGCGCACGAGGTGCGGTACACGGTCACCGGCGCCGGACCCGATCACGAGAAGCTCTTCACCGCCCGAGTCTCGATCGGGGACGAGGAACTGGGGTCGGGGTCGGGACGGTCGAAAAGGGAGGCCGAGCAGTCGGCGGCACGCCGAGCCCTGGGCGAGCTGAGCCGCTAGCCCGTTGGTCAGTGGTCACAACTAGCTAGTGCCGGAGCTCCCCGAGGTCGAGACCACCCGGCGCGGGCTCGTACCGGCCCTGGCCGGCCGGCCTGTCGTGAGGGTAGAGGTTCTCCATCCTCGTATGCTCCGGCGCCAACCGGATCCGGCAGACTTCGTGGACAGGCTGGCGGGCAAGGTGGTGGGCGAGTTGCGCCGCAGGGGGAAGTTCCTGCTCATCGAGGTGGGGGCGGGCCTCACATGGGTCCTTCACCTGGGCATGTCGGGCCGGATGTCGATCGCGGCTCGGGGGGCGTCCGCACATACCCACACGCGGGTCGTGGTCCGGACGGATGCTCGTCACGAGGTCAGGATGGTGGACCCGCGCACCTTCGGTTTCACAGCGGTGTTCACGCCGGACGAGCTGGCCGAGTCGAGCATCGCCCGCCTCGGGCCCGACGCCCTGACCGCGCTCCCCTCCGCCCGCGAGATGGCTTCGAAGGCGGCAGGCCGTCGGGTAGCGACCAAGACCCTGCTGATGGACCAGCGCTACCTAGCCGGTCTGGGCAACATATACACAGACGAGGTGTTGTTCCAGGCCGCTGTCGCAGGCGATCGTCCGGCCGGCTCGCTGACCCTTGCCGAGATGGGAACGATACGAATCGCCATAAGGCGGGTGCTGGCGGATGGTCTCGAGCACGGGGGGACATCCCTTGACGATCTCGCGTACCTGCTCCCCGACGGAAGGGCCGGCCGGCACCTCGAGTACCTGTCGGTGTACGGACGGGAAGGGAAGCCGTGCCGGCGCTGCGGCGCCCTGATAGTGAGAGAGAGAATCAACACCCGGTCTTCCTACCGGTGCCCGGGCTGCCAGGCTTGACGACAAGTCCCGCGGAAACCTGGGTTCTGGTGGAGTGGCGCGAACCCACAGACTTCCGGCGAACACGGTTAAACTTGCCGTAACGGAATCACATGGATGTGACTTGCGCCTAAAGTCGATAAAGCTGCTCGGTTTCAAGTCGTTCGCCGACCGGACCCTCCTGGAGTTCGGTACCGGCGTTTCGGTGGTGGTCGGACCCAACGGGACCGGAAAGTCGAACATCGTGGACGCGGTGTCATGGGTGATGGGAACCCAATTCACCAGGGCTCTGCGCGCCGACCAGATGGACGATGTGGTGTTCGCCGGCACTGCCGACCGGCCTGCCCATTCGAGGGCGGAGGTCACGCTGGTAATGGACAACTCCGACCGGACTGTGCCCCTCAACCTCGACGAGGTCGCCGTCACGCGCCGGCTCTTCAGGGGCGGAACGTCCGAATACGAGATCAACGGCGCCCCATGCCGCCTGCTCGACATCCAGGAGCTGCTCTCCGACAGCGGATTGGGCCGACGCCAGCACCTGATCGTGGGTCAGGGCAGGCTGGACACCGTCCTGGGAGGTAGTCCGGGGCAGCGGAGGGAGATCATCGAGGATGCGGCCGGGATCCGTAAGCACCGGATCCGGAAAGCGAAAGCCATCCGCCGGCTCGAACAGTCGGATGCCGATGCGATACGTATCCGGGACATCGTCAGCGAGATGGAGCGCCGCAAACGACCGCTGCGGAAACAGGTCCGGAACGCGGAACGGTACGAGGAACTGCGCTCCGAGTTGCGTTCGCTCCGCCTCTGGCTGGGTGGAGAGGAACTCCGTGGCCTGGCCCGCCGGAAACAGGATCTGGATCGAGAGCGAACCGGCATCGAGCGCGAGGTCGCCGCCAGGGAGTCTGAGCAGGGCGGGGTCAGGGAGCTGATCGAAGCCACCGAGCATCGATCGGAGCGGTTGGCGGCCGAGCTGGACCGGTACGGGGAGGAGATTGGCGACCTGCGGACCGTTGGCGCTCGGCTCGGCGGCATCGCCCAAGTGGCGCACGAGCGGGCAGGCGGATTGGCCGACCGAGTCGGTGAGATGGAAGCCACCTACCGGCGCCTCACCGACCAGGCTGTCGAGCTGTCCGCCCAACTGGACGGGGCAACCGCCCGGGAGGAGCAGGCTCGCCAGGAGGCGGAACGCTGTGAAGCGGAGTTGCGTATGGCCGAGGAGCGGCTCCGGGACATGCCCGCCGATGTAGCTATTCGGCCCGGCGATCAGCTCGCGATCCTGAAGTCGGAGCTCAGGAAGAGCGAGGTTGCGGCTGACAGGGATGCTCGCCGCATTGCCGAGTACGTGCGGGTGGCTGAGGAGGCCCGTGTCCGGCTCTCGCAACACTCCCGCCTCGCCGACCAGCTCACCCGAGAGGCCGCATCGGTGGAGGAGCGGATGGAGTCTTCCGAGCTGCTGGCACGAGCCCAGAGAGAGGATCGTCACCGGAGCGAATCGGAATGGGAGCGATGCGCGGACCGTCTGAGATCGGTCGAGACCCGTCAGGCGGCGGCGCGAGCCCGGCTGGAAGCACTGAAGGCCACGCGCGGCGGCGCGTCATCCCGAACCCGGGAGCGGATCATGGCATCGGATGGAGTGCTGGGTGAGCTGATCGAGCTCCTGGATGTTCCCGAGCGGCTGGTGGGTCCGGTAGCGGCGGCGCTGGGGGCGTGGGCCGAGGCGCTGGTGGTGGACAACCCGGATTCGGTCGGGGCGGTAGTGGCCGGGATCAAGACCGGCGGGAAGGGGTCTGTACCCCTGGTGGTGCCGGAATCCGACCCGCGGACCGCGGTAGCCCGAGAGGTGGCAGACCGGTGGGGCGTGAAAAGGCTCGGTGACCAGCTCGGGCCGGTGGCCCGTTCGGGTCTGGCGGCCGGCCTGCTCGGGAACGTTCTGCTGGTGGAAAGCTGGCGCCAAGGATGGGAGATGGTCCGCAGAATGCCGGAGGTGCGGGCGGTGACGGCCGAGGGTGACCTGATTACCCGGTTCGGCATCCACCCGACCGATCCGGATTCGGGCTCGCCGGATATGATCGTCGCCGCACGGCGGGCTGCCGACGAGGCAGGTCGGGAGATGGATGCCGCCCGCGAGGCTGAGGTGGAGGCCAGAGTCCGGATGGAGGGGGCTCGCCGGGACGATGAGTCCGTCCGGGCAGAGGTGGCCGTGCTGCGGTCACGGCATGAGGACCTGACCGGCGCTCTGGACCGCAATCGCCGGGCACAGGCCGCGCTGGCCGAGGAGATTGCCGGCCTGGAAGCGCGTACGGCTACGGGCCGCCGATCGGCGGAACGGAACGGCTGTCGCCTCGCCGAGCTCCGCGACTTGGTCGCTGAGGCGGAGGACGGTCAGACGGCGCGTCGTGATTCGAGTGAGATCCTGGCCGGGCAGAGGGCATCGGCAGAGGGCCGGCAGGCGGAGGCGCGCGCTGCCCGGGAGGAGTCGATACGGGCGCTGGGAGCGGCGGCCGAGCGGCGTCGCCTGCTGGCTGATCGGGTCGAGTCGGTCACCGCACGGTTGGCGGACGGAGTCGACACCACCATCGAGAAGGCACGCCTGGAACATGCCCGCAAGATCGAGCGCTGGACGTTGCGGGTGGCGGAGGTGGCACGCCACAGGCTGGGAGAGCTCGTCAAGCGCCGTGAGCGGTCGAGAGCCATGGCCACGGTCTCCACGGGCGAGGTGAACGCGCTTCGCGCCCGAATGGCTTCCCTGGATCGGGAGCAGGAATCCGCCCGGAGTCGCTTCGGCAGGCTCGAGATAGCGGTCGCCGAGATCGGGATGCGGGAGGAATCGGTTGCCGAAGGGTTGCGGCGGGACACAGACTCCACGAAGGAGGAAGCCCTGGCCGCCACCGTGCCACCGGAACAGCGACCAGGCGCCGAGCCCCGCGTGGAGGAACTCACCAGGGAACTGGCGCGGATGGGTCCCATCAACCGGCTGGCCGGCGAAGAATACCGGGAGATGGACCAGCGATACCGGCACCTGACCGATCAGTTGGCAGACATCGAGCAGGCAAGGTCCGAGATCGAAAAGGCGATCGACGCGCTCGACGCCGAGATGCACGAGCTCTTCAGGAAGACCTTCGACGACACTTCTCGCCACTACCGGGACTGCTTCTCGATCCTCTTCCCCGGCGGCAGTGGAGACCTGATCCTCACCGGATCGGCGGACCCGCTGGAGGCGGGCGTGGAGATACGAGCCCAACCGTTCGGGAAGAAGGTCGGCAAGCTGTCGTTGCTGTCCGGAGGGGAGCGGTCGCTGGCGGCGCTGGCCTTCCTGTTCGCGGTGTTCAAGGCCCGGCCCGGTCCCTTCCACATCCTCGACGAGGTGGACGCCGCTCTTGACGAAGCCAATCTGGGACGATTTCTGAGAATGGTGGAGGATTTCCGAGACTGCTCCCAGCTGTTGCTGATCACCCACCAGCAGGCCACGGTACGGGTGGCCGATACGCTGTACGGGGTGACCATGGCGCCGGGAGGATCTTCGAGGGCACTTGTACGAGATATGAACCGGATGCCGGCGGGCGCGGTACCGGCGCCCTAGTTGATAGTTGATAATCAGCGGCCTCCAACAAACACAATCAACCAGAAACTAGGAACTAGCAACCAGCGACTACGGGGATAGAATCGTTCCTAGTGAGGTCGCCAACCGGTGATCCGCTATCGAGAGGTCCGATCCGATGGCTCCCGTAGTCCCATCGCCGGTTGCCTTCGTGGGCATCGAGATTCCAGAGTCGATGGCTTCCGTAGCCGTATGGCTGCTTGCCGTCGTGTTGGTGGTCGTGCTGCTCGTTCTAGCCTGGGCGCGAAGACGCCGGCAGAGGGCACGCCCGCCGGAGGGGCAGCCGCACGGTACGGCTATGGGGGATGCCCTCTCCAGGGTCCGAGAGCACCTCGAGTCCGTATGGTCCCGGACGTCGGGATCGGCGGCTCCCTGGGAGCAGATGGAGGAAGAACTCATCGCCGCCGATATGGGATTCAAGGCAGCGCGACGGATCGTCGATGCAGTGCGCGATTCCGGTCCATCCGGGGCTGATGAGATAAGGTCCGTGGTGCGCGCCGAGTTGAACCGTAGCCTGGCCGGCTACGACCGGGACCTCCACTTGAGCGGAAACCCATCGATCATCGTGCTGGTAGGAGTCAACGGGGCGGGAAAGACCACAACCGTGGCCAAGCTGGCGGCCCGCCTCGATGCGGCCGGCAAACGCCCTCTCATCGGGGCTGCCGATACATTCCGTCCCGCGGCCGATTCGCAGCTCAAGGTCTGGGCAGACCGCTTGGCCGTTCCGATGGTCGGGGGTGCCCGGGGCGCCGATCCGGCGTCGGTGGCCTACGATGCGCTCCGCTCGGCCCGCGCCCGGGGCGCCGGCGTGCTGATCGTCGATACGGCCGGCCGCCTCCACACCAGCCACAACCTCATGGAGGAGCTGGCCAAGATCGTCCGTGTGCTGGGCCGGGACGGTGATCGGGTATCGGAGGTGCTGCTGGTCATGGACGCCACCACCGGCCAGAGCGGGCTGGCCCAGGCGCGCCGGTTCGCCCGGGTCGGAGTCACCGGCGTGGTCCTGACCAAGCTGGACGGTACGGCCAAGGGGGGAGTGGTGCTGGCGATCGAGGATGAGCTCTCGCTGCCGGTGAAGTTCGTGGGTGTAGGGGAGGGGAGTGGCGACCTCCTGCCGTTCGACGGACCGTCATTCGTGGACGCCCTGCTGAGCGCGGCGTGACCACCGACGATCTGGTGGCCGAGGCACGGCGGGCCGCCCTGCGTTCCTATTCACCCTATTCGCGGTTCCGGGTCGGGGCGGTGGCGGTGGATTCCGAGGGTCGGCGCCATACCGGCGCGAACGTGGAGAACGCGGCCTACGGGTCGTCGATCTGCGCCGAGGCGACCGCCATCAGCGGAGCGGTGGCCCGTGGCGTGCGAAGGATCGAGGGTGTGGCCGTAGCCTGTGTCGATGCCGCCGATGTCGATAACGCCTATCCGTGCGGGAACTGCCGGCAACTGATGAACGAGTTCGGTGTGGAGTGGGTGATCGTGGCGGCGGGGGAGGGCAGCGGCGTACGGCGCCACCGCCTGACCGATCTACACCCCCACGGCTTCTTTCTCCAAGCCTGACGCGGCTGCTCGTCTCCTATGACCAGAATGGTGGTTGAGGTACTTGCCGGGTAGGCGGGCAACCTTCCCTGCCGTCCTGGCCCTCCGGCCCGGTGACCACCACCAGCGTTGCATGTCCTGTCCCGATGGGTTGAGCCCGGGTCGAATGGAGCGAGCCCTAGTATCGCGGTCGTCCCCAAGAAGACCGGGGTAATCCACCGTGAGCGAACTTCAGTAGTGGAGGGAAGGACCGAAGGGATGACACCTAGCCGGGGTTCTGTCCCCTCACTTTCCTACGGGATCCACCCTCCGATCAAGCCGATGATGGCTCGGGTAAGGGAGACGCCACCCAGCGGAGAAGGTTGGGTCTACGAACCCAAGTGGGACGGGTTCCGCATGATTGCCTATAGCGGAGACCCGCCGCGACTGGACTCCCGTAACGGCAAGACCCTGTTGCGCTACTTCCCCGAACTCCGGGCTGCTCTGGACCGGCTGGCGCCGGGCACGGTGGTCGACGGTGAGATCCTCATGGTGTTGGATGACGTGACCCGGTTCGACCATCTGCAGATGCGGATCCATCCTGCGGAGTCACGTATCAAGCGGCTGGCGGAGGAGTACCCGGCCCGGCTGGTGGCCTTCGATCTGCTGGCCGATGCCGGCGAGAGCCTGCTGGATGCGCCCTACCGCACCCGCCGGGAGCGCTTGGAGCAAGCGGTCGGCCCCCTGGCGGCCCCCTGGCACCTGACGCCGGTCACCGGCGACTTCGAGGAGGCCAAGCGGTGGTTCCATGAGTTCGAGCCGGCCGGATGCGACGGCATAATCGCCAAGCGAGCCGGCGGAACCTACCGGCGCGGCAAACGGGAGTGGATCAAGTGGAAGCATCGCCGCGACGCGGACTGCGTGGTAGGCGGCTACCGCATCCACAAGGAGGGTGACCGGGTCGGGTCGCTCCTCCTAGGCTTGTACAACACGGAGGGCAAACTGCACTTCATCGGGCATACATCCGGACTGTCCGACCAGGAACGGATCGACCTGCTTCCGGTGCTGGAGGGGATCCGCACCGAGGCGAGCTTCGGCGGCGATGGCACGCGCGCCCCGGGATCCGAGAACCGCTGGACTGGGCAGCGTTCCATGGAGTGGATCCCGATCCAGCCCGTTCTGGTGGTCCAGATCAGCTATGACCAGCTGCAGGGAGAGAGATTCCGCCATGCCACCAGGCTGGAGCGGTGGCGAACCGACAAGAACCCCCAGGACTGCACCATGGACCAACTGGTCCGGCCCGAGGGGATGGGTTTCTCGGAGATCGTCGGGTGATCTCGGAGGTCCGGGCTGCTCATCCCCTTCGCATCGCCCGGATCCGCCCTGTGACCGCCGACGCGGTCACGATTACCTTCGATGACCCGGATCAGGTGATCGGGGGATCGGCCGGCTGGTACGTGATCGTGCGCGTCATGGTGGAGGGGGAGGAGCACCGCCGGGCGTTCTCGCTCAGCTCCACACCGGAACTGGCCCGGTCCCCGGCGATAACCGTGAAGCGCCATTCCGGCGGCCTGGTGTCGAGGTCCCTGGTCGAGCGAACCCGGGAAGGTGACGTGGTGGGCGTGGAGCCGGCCGCCGCCGGCGCCTTCGAGATGCCGATCAGCGCCCGGAGGCGCCGCACCCTCTACGGCTTTGCGGCCGGCAGCGGCATCGTTCCGATCATGAGCATCATCCGGGGTGTCCTGGCGCTGGAGGAGGGTTCGGTGGTGCACCTCCTCTACGGCAACCGGACGCCAGACAATGCCATCTTCACCGAGGAGTTGGCCGCGCTGGCGGCAGATCACCCGGAGCGGTTCCGCGTCTCCCGCCTGTTCAGCGTCCGGGGCGAGCGCATCGACCACCGGGCGGTGGATGAGTTCCTGATGTCCGGGCCGCCGACCACCGCTGACGTGTGGTACCTGGTGTGCGGACCGCCCGGCATGAACCGCACGGTCGAGGCGCGCCTCCGGTCGCTCGGGGCACCCGATGACCGGCTGCTGGTGGAGCGCTACCAACCGCCGCATCGGGACGGCGCGCCCACTCCCTACGCCGGCGCGCTGGTGCGCCTGGAGGATCACGACCACGTAGGAACGGCCGCCAGCGGAGATGTGTTGCTGGACGCGCTCGGCGGGCCGGCCTCGCCGCTGTTCTACGCGTGCCGATCGGGGGTGTGCGGCACCTGCCGCGCCCTGCTGATCGCCGGCGAGGTGGATCCCGGGGTCCCGTTCGCCCTTTCCGAGGCGGAGCAGGCCGCCGGCGTGGTACTCACCTGCGTGGCCCGGCCCCTCAGCACCGAGGTGGTGTTGCGCTCGCTGGACTAGTTTGTAGTTGATGGTGGTATATACCGAGTACCGACTAGGAAAGCCTCCGGCGGTGCCACCTTTCCCAGAGGGCCAGCAGGGACGGCAGAACCAGGATGGCTGCCACCAGGGAAAGTCCGACGGCGTACACCGTAACCTGTCCCATCTGCTGGAAGGGTACGAGCCTGGAACTGATCAGGATCCCGAACCCGGCCATGGTGGTGAATGCCGATCCCGCGAGTGCGCCGCCGGTATGGCGGGATGTCGAGCGCAAAGCCTCATCGAGACTCTCCATGCGGACTCGGTCCTCCCCGAACCGCCGGGCGATATGGATGGTGTAGGGGACTCCGATTCCTATCGACAGGGCTGACAGGGTGGCGGTCACCGGTCCGAAGGGAATGCCGGTGGCGTACATCAGTCCGTAGGTCCAGAACACCACCAGGGCCACAGGGATCATGGTGATCACACCCAGGAAGGGTCGGCGGTTCTCGAACCAGAAGCTGACCATCAGCACCACGGTGGCAACCACCAGGGTGATGAGCAGCGAGGTCGTCTGGGACTCCGCCAACTCCTTAACGATCAGGTTGCTGATGATCTCGGTGGAGGTTGCTACCACGCTGATCCCCAGCTCGGAAACCTCCGAAAAGTTGTCCAGGAGGTCCTGACGCAGTTGCAGCGCTCCGGTCTCCCCTCCCTGGGTGCCGATGTCGAAACGCAGGGCGTCGTAGCCTGACCCACCTCGGTGAAGAACGTTCGCCGCCCGCTCCGGGGCCGCATCGAACAGGGCGTCCCAGAGAGGGGTGACGTCGGCGCCGGAGGGAACTCGAAGATCCCGGTCCGCGCCTGCGGCCCGGGCGGCGGCGGCGACCGGTTGGGAGGGCGGACCCTGGGGGCCGCCCCGGTTGAGGGAGTTGAGTATCGAGATCGGAGAGTTGGCAGAGGCGATCGGCCCCGCCGGAGTCGGGAACACCAGCACGTTCTCGACTTCGTTCAGTCTCGCACTGGCGGAGACCAGGGCGTTGTGGACCTCTGGTCTGGAGAGGTCCTCACCTTCGATCAACACCTGGGTGGATTCCCCGAGGCCCCCTCCGAACTCCTCCTGCAGGATCTCCAGCGCCTGGATTCCAGGAGCGTCGCTGGGCAGGAAGTCGGTGAACGAGAAGCGGGTTTCCAGTTGGGAGAGTCCCCACACCCCCAGGCCTCCCAACACCATGGCTGCCATGACCATCACGACGGGAATCTTCTCCGCGAGCACCGAGGTACGGGCTATCAGCGAGGGCAGCAGGCGTTCCGAGTTGGCTTTCATACCGGCCACGGGCAGGGAGCCACTGGATTCGATCTGGCGGTCCACCTTCCGGGCCACGATCAGGAGCCGCACGAAGGCCCAGGAGAGCTTGCCCCGCCGCTCGGTCCGACGATCCAGGATCTTGCGGGCGGCCGGGAAGAAGGTGAGGGTCAGGACGAACGAGGCGACTATTCCGACCGCCGCCAGGATCCCGAAGTCCTTTAGCGCCGGCACCGGGTTGAAGATGTTGGTGAGGAAACCGATGGCAGTGGTGACGGTTGCCAGAACCAGGGCTATACCCACGGTGCCGATGGCGGTGCGGGCGGCGCCGTCCACATCCTGTCCGCGGCCGATCTCCTCGCGGTAGCGGGTGGTGATATGGATCCCGTAGTCGACCCCCAATCCGATGAGAAGTATGGGGATGATCTGGGTGACATTGTTGAAGGAGGCGATGATCCCTGCTCGTTCCAGCAGCACTCCGATCCCCTGCATGAAAGTGATGGCGGCGAAGATGGTGAAGAGGGTGAGCAGGGTGTCGGCGAGGGTCCGGCGCCCCGATTGGATGAGGGCGCCCCGCCCTGGCGGCTTGAGCCAGTACACGAAACAGAGAATGACGAGAATGATCAGGGCGGCCAGCCCGAAGAGCCGCCCGATCTCGCTCCCGGCATCACCACTATCTTCGAAAAGCAGGGTGAAGCTGAAGGGAATGACCTCCAACCCTTCGGGGGTGGGTATCGCACGTAGGGCGTCCGCAACCGCCGAATCGTTCTCGATTGCCTGGTCGAAGGCCTCTTCCTCGAGCCCCACCGGCACCTTGGTGAATATCAGCATCAGACCAGCCTGGGCTGTCGCCGAGGACGGGTTTCCGTTGCGGCTGACCAGCGAGGCGAACTGCGGATTGGCCTCCGGCCCCGTTGTGGCCTGGATGTACAGGTCCTTCACGTCCTGATCACCGGCGACGAGGGCGCCGTTCTCTTCGACCATGTCAATGGCCGGGTCTAGGTAGCTGAACGAGGCGCCCCTCCCGGGAACGGACGAGAGGTTGCCGGCTAGGGCCTCGCTAGCGAGGGCGGCGTTGATGTCGGTGACCACGTCGTAGGCGTCCTTGGTGAAGACGTCGCCTCCCTCCTTGCGGACGATCACCTGGATGACGCTCTCCTGGGTGTCGTCGCTGCCGAACAAGTCGCTGATCCGGTCGGAGGCCAGCAGTTCCGGGTTGTCGGGCGAGAGGCCCTCGTTGCCCTGGCCTATCTCAACCTGGGTGGACAAGAAGCCGAAAATCCCGAATAGGACCAGCGTGGTTGTCACTACCGCCCAGGGCGCTCGCGACACCACGAACGCGAAGGCTCTGACGAACGTCTTCACACAGGTTCCTCTCTGGGTCAGGTCGGCGGCGGTGGAGGGGGCATCTGCTAATTCCGCCGGCAGGCTACTTGTCCCTAGGTTCTATCGGGAATGGGTATAGCCCCCGGGGCTAGATGATTAGTTCCTAACCGGTAGTTGGTCACTAACAACTAACAACTAACAACTAGCAGCTACTTCCAGTTGGCCTTTACCATCTTGGATGGCTGCACTCTGGGTGGTTCCCCCGGCATCTTGGGGTAGTTGGGCGGCCAGGGCGCGTCGCCCACGCCGTCCGCCTCGTCCCTCTCCACCCACTCAAGCAGCTGTTCGATCCGCCCGGGGTGTTCGTCGATCCCGTCGGTCAGGTCGCCCACCGCCGCGTACCGTCGATGGAAGCGATCCATCGGGAAGTCCTCGATTTCCACATCGGGTAGCTCTTCCCATGTGACCGGGGCCGATACGCATCCCGTAGGGCGAACCCCGTATGCCGAGGAAACGGTCTTGTCCCACGCGTTCTGGTTGTAGTCGATGAACACTCCGCGCCGCTCTTCCTTCCACCATCGCGTGGTGATCAGCTCCGGATGGCGGCGCTCCATCTCGCGACCGAACGCCAGCACCGCCCGGCGGGTCTGGTAGAAGCCCCATTCCGGTTCGATGCGCACGTAGACATGGATACCACGGCTTCCGGAGGTCTTGGGCCATCCCACCAGGCCGACCTCATCGAGGAGAGCCCTGGTTGCGAGCGCGGCGCGCTTGACGTCGGCGAACGTGAACCCTTCGGTAGGGTCGAGGTCGAGCCGGAGTTCGTCCGGGTGATCGAGGTCCTCGGCTCGTACCGGCCACGGATGCAGGTCCAGGCAACCAAGCTGGACGAGCCTCAGGATGTCGGCCTGGGAGCGAGGCACGTTCATCCGGCCGGGCCGCTGGGACGGGAAGCGCATCGGAGCGGTCTCGAAGGGGGTGTTCTTAGGCGCCCGCTTGTGGTAGATCGGCGCCGTGTCTACGTTCTTCATGTAACGCTTCATCATGGTGGGGCGGCCGAACACGCCGCGCAGGCATCCCTCAGCCACTGTCCGGAAGTAGCGGACCACGTCCAGCTTCGTCCATCCCTGCCGGGGGAAGACCAGCCGATCGGGCGAGGTTATCCGGACCTCCTCACCGGCGATTCCAACCATGGTGGCGCTTGCCATGCGGTCACGCTACCGGATGGAAACGGGGGCGGGTGCCGTCCGGTGGGTGTCGCATGAGGAACCCGGAACGGCCTGGCGCTCCTGGTCAGTCCCGGCTGCGGAGCGTCTCGGCGAGCCTGGGCAGGACGTGGTGCACATCGCCGACGATCCCGAGGTCGGCAACCGAGAAGATCGGCGCCTCCGGGTCCTTGTTGATCGCCACGATACGTTTCGAGTCCTTCATCCCTACCAGATGCTGCATGGCGCCCGATACCCCGCAGGCGATGTAGACCTCGGGCTTCACGGTCTTGCCGGTCTGCCCCACCTGTTTGGCGTAAGGAACCCAGCCGGCGTCCACGATCGCCCGGGTTGCTCCGGTGGCGGCGCCCAACGGCTCGGCGACGCTCTCGATCAGAGAGTAGGCCTCGGCGCTCCCCAGCCCCCGGCCCCCGCTGATGATGACCTTGGCGCTCCCCAGCTGCGGTCCCTCCGCCTGCTCTACGGTTGTGTCCACCACCTGAGGCGATCCTGCGTGCCCGGCATCGGGAAGCGGGTATTCCTCGACCCGGCTAACGGTGCCTCCCCGCTCCTCGGCGGAGAAGGACTTGGGTCGCACCAGCACCAGGTGCGGACCCGGTCCGGTGAAGGCCGTTCGGACCAGCTGCGTGCCCCCGAAGACCTCGGTGGTGACGGTACAGCCGTCATCGATCGCCACATCCACCGCGTTCGATATTACCGGCCGGTCGATGCGGGCTGCCAGCCGGCCCGCCACGTCCCGCGATGTGTAGGTCTGGGCGAATAGCACCGCCCCGGGAGATTCCCGTTCGACCAGCTCGGCCAGGGCCGCCGTGGCCGCCGCCGCGGGCAGGTCGCCGCCCCCGGTCAGGTTGTACACGGTTGATGCCCCGTGGGCGCCGAGGACGGCGAGGGCCTCCCCGGAAGCCTCTCCCAGGTAGACGGCTACCGCTTCACCATGGGAGGCAGCCTTGGACAGCACCTCCAGGGCTGGCTCGCCCGGCCCGCGTTCGGTAGCTTCCGCGAAAATCCAGACAGCCATCTAGACCACCCTCGCCGCCTCGAGGAACTCCACGATGCGAAGGTGGCCGGTACCGCTGTCCTCCACCACCTCGCCGGCTTGCCGTTCCGGGGCCGGCGCCACCGAGACGACCGTCTGACCAGGGTCGCACGATACGGACAGGTCGGCCGCGGTCAAGGTATCGACCGGTTTGCTCCGGGCCGCCATGATGCCCCGGAAGGTGGGATAGCGGGGTTCGACGGCCCCGGCGGTGACGGACAGGACGGCGGGGAGCGGCGAGAGGACCACATCGAAGCCCGAGGCGGTCTGGCGCTCGATGCGCAGGGCGGGTCCGTCCATCTCCACCCGCCGGGCGAAGGTCAGCGCCGGTACTCCGAGTAGTTCGGCCGTCATCTGGGGCACCACGCCCGAGTAGCCGTCGGTGGACTCGACACCTGTGACGAGGACGTCGAACCCTTCACGGCGGGCGGCGGCGGCGAGGACCTTGGCGGTGGTCAGGGCGTCGCTGTCCTCCAGGGCGGGGTCGTCGATGAGGACCGCCTTGCCGACCCCCATGGCCAGGGCTTGGCGGATTCCCTGCATGGTGCCGGTCGGACCCATGGACAGGAGGGTCACCGCGCCCTCCGTCTGTTCGGCCAGCTGGAGACCCACCTCGATCCCGTATCGATCCGTGTCGTCCAGCACCTGCTCCGGTGGTCTCACCAGGCGGCTGGTATCCGGATCGAGCGACGAGGGGGAGGCCGGATCCGGTATCTGCTTCACGCACACCAGTATCTGCACTGCCTATGAACTCCTGACAACCCGACAACCTGCTGGGACGGGCTGATCCTAGCCGTCTGCGGCGGCATTGAGGCGTGCCGGCGACGAGCATGGCACGCCTAGCCGGGGTCCAAGCAGCCGGCCCTTTAGGAGGGTGCTGAAAAAGCCGAGGATGGGTTGGCCCCCGTGATGTCTCGATCCGGGGTTCGTTGTGGATTACGGGGCCAACCGGATATTTTTCAGTACCCGCCTAGCCGACCGTTTCCAGGATGAGGGGTCGCTGATCCGGCTCCAGATCGCCGATGACGTAGGCGCGCTCGACGAGACGCGAGGCGCGGGCTGCGAGGCCGGGATCGTTGAAGCGAAGGGTGGCCAGCACATCGCCCCTCCGCACCTCGTCACCCACCTTGGCGGACAGCGTGATGCCCACCCCGTGATCTATCCGATCCTCCATGGTCTCGCGGCCGGCGCCGAGACTCATGGCCGCCAGCCCCATGTCCCGAGCGTCGATGGACGTGACGTAGCCTTCTCCGGTTGTCCGGATCCTCCGGGCGTGTGCCGCGCCGGGAAGCCTTTCGGGTTGTTCCACCACTCTCGGATCGCCCCCCTGGGCCTTGATCATCTCGGCGAGCTTGGCTAGTCCGGCCCCGGACTCCAGACTCCGGTGGATCCGGTCGACGGCGCCATCCACCCCGGCCGCCTCCAGCATGTGGATACCGAGTGTCTTCACCAGCAGGGCAAGGTCGGCCGGACCCTTACCCCGCAGCACGGCTATCGCCTCGGCGACTTCGTTGGCATTGCCGACTTCTCGCCCGAGTGGTTGGTCCATACCGGTCAGGAGCGCCCTGGTGACGACACCATGGGAGCTGCCGATCCCGACCATGGTCCTGGCGAGCCGGCGCGCGTCTTCTACGGTCTCCATGAAGGCGCCCGTCCCCACCTTTATGTCCAGCACCAGCGCATCAAGGCCCTCGACCAGCTTCTTGGACATGATCGAAGAACTGATGAGGGGCACCGAGGACACCGTGGCGGTGCTGTCGCGGAGGGCGTACAGGATCCGGTCGGCCGGGACGATCCGGTCGGACTGGCCGGCGATGATCACCCCGGACCGGGTGGCTATCCGTCCGAACTCCTTGGGGCTGAAGGCGGTTCGCAGGCCCCGGATCGACTCCAGCTTGTCGAGGGTTCCTCCGGTGTGTCCCAGGCCCCGGCCCGACATCATCGGTACGGTCACGCCACAGGCAGCGACCAGCGGGGCCAGGGCAAGGCTCACCTTGTCGCCCACCCCGCCTGTCGAGTGCTTGTCGACCTTGGGCACGGTGGAGGGAATGCTCAGGCGTTCTCCGGATTCGATCATGGCGGCGGTGAGCGTGGCCAGCTCGGGGTCCGACATCCCGCGGAAGTAGATGGCCATGAGCATGGCGGCTGCCTGGTAGTCCGGGATCGAGCGGCGTACCACGCCGGTTACGAAGTCCCGGATATCCTCGGTGTCGAGTTCTCCGCCGTCGCGCTTGTGGCGGATCGCCTCCCGGATACTCCGCCCGCTCATCCCGGCTTTCCCTCGCGGGGCCCTACCACCCGGTTGTGCCGGATTGCCAGCCCTTCGCGGGCCAGCCGGAGGGCATGTTCCTCCTCCTGGCCCGGGACGAGCCGGCCGTCTCTTGTGACCACTCGCCACCATGGCAGGCCGTCCGAGTTTGCCAGAATCCGTCCGACAGCCCGGGCGGCGCCCGCCCGGCCGGCTTCGGCCGCGATCTCCCCGTACGTGGCTACCTCCCCCTCGGCGAGCCGTTCGACCATGGAACACACGCGCTCGGCAAATGTCCGCCCGCCCCCGTCGGCGGGAACGGTGCTCACGGTGTATCGAAGAGCCGGTCGCCCATGTCGCCCAGTCCGGGAACGATGAAGAAGTTGTCGTTCAGGCGGGGGTCGATGGCGGCGGTGACCACCTCCACATCGGGATGCTCGCGCTCCATCCGGGCGGCGCCCTCGGGTGTGGCCACCACGCAGAGGGCGACTACATACGTCGCCCCGGCCTCCTTGACCCGCTCCACCGCCCAGCCCAGCGAGCCTCCCGTGGCGAGCATGGGCTCCAGAACCAGGACGGTTCGTTCCCGCATCTCGGGGAACTTGGTGTAGTAGGCCATCGGGCGGGCGGTCTCCTCATCCCTCTCGACTCCTGCGTATCCGATCGCCACGTCGGGCACGAGGTCGACCACCGCATCGACCAATCCCAGTCCGGCCCGGAGTACGGCGACTGCCACGAGCGGCCGGCCGGGTCGGTACCCCGTGGTCGGTGAGAGGGGCGTTTCCAGGCGGTACTCGGTCTCGGGCAACCTTGATGTGGCTTCGAGGGTGAGGATGTACGAGAGGCGGCGGGTAGCACGGCGGAACTCGGCCGTAGCGGTGGCCCGGTCGCGGAGAATGCTCAGGTAGTGGCGGCTCAGCGGGTGGTCTACGACGGTGATTCCCAAATGGACTTCCCCTCCGTTATGGCGCCGAGGCAATCTGGGCGCCGCTATCCGGAGGATACCCCCGCCATACCACACCGCCATTCCGCAGACAGACGCGAAAGTGGTCTGTCTGTGCAATAACTTGGTGCGTTCTGGCGGTCATCGCGCACCGCCATTCCGCAGACAGACCACTAGTTTGTTTCCAGCAACCCCACGAGGAGTCCTGTACCGGTGTTCGAATCCCTGACAACCCGCTTCGAGGAGGCGTTCGGTCGTATACGGGGCCGGGGCCGCCTGAGTGAGCGTCAGGTCGACGAAACCCTGCGCGAGGTGCGCCGGGCACTCCTGGAGGCCGACGTCAACCTGGAGGTCGCCGACCGCCTGCTCGACCGGATCCGGGTTCGGGCGGTCGGCGCTGAGGTGATCAAGAGTGTCACTCCAGGCCATCAGGTGGTCAAGATCGTCCACGAGTCCCTCCTCGAGACGTTGGGTACTGAAGCTGTACCCCTGGTACCCACCGATGCAAAACCCCATACCGCGCTGGTGGTCGGGCTGCAGGGCTCGGGCAAGACCACTACCGCCGCCAAGCTGGCCCACCACTACGGGCGCTCCGGGAAGAGCGTTCTGATGGTGGCGGCCGATCTGGTGCGTCCCGGAGCGGTGGAGCAGTTGCACCAACTGGGTGAACGGATCGGCATCCCCGTGTTCGAGGGCGGTCGAAGGAACCCGGTATCTGTGGTGAGAAGCGCGCTCCGGCAGGCTGACCGGGAAGGTATCGATGTCGTGGTGGTCGACACCGCCGGCCGTTTCCAGATCGACCGGGCCCTGATGAACGAGTTGGGCGCCATGGCTCGCGTCGCCTCGCCCCACGAGGTGCTGCTGGTGCTGGACGCCATGACCGGGCAGGAATCGGTGGCGGTGGCCAGAGGCTTCTCGAAGCACATCGATCTGACGGGTGTGGTGCTCTCGAAGCTCGACAGCGATGCCCGGGGCGGTGCGGCGATCTCGGTGAGGGAGGCGACCGGCTACCCGATCAAGCTGGTGGGTACCGGTGAGGCACCCCGCGATCTGGAAGTGTTCCATCCCGAGCGGATGGCGTCCCGCATACTGGGCATGGGCGACGTGCTGACCCTTGTCGAGAGGGCTGAGGAGGCCGTAGACCAGCAGCAAGCGGCCGACATGGCTCAGCGCCTGCTCCGGGCCGAGTTCACGCTTGACGATTACATCGAACAGGTGAAGAGCCTGCGCAGGATGGGGTCGGTGGGGGAGCTACTTGGTATGATCCCCGGTGCGCGTCCCGCTATGGCGGATGCGCAGGCGGTAGATCGTGAGGTTGGCCGCTCGGAGGCGATCATCTACTCGATGACCCCCGCCGAACGGGCTAACCCCAAGGTCATCGACGGCAGTCGCAGGCGCAGGATCGCCCTGGGTTCGGGAACCTCCGTTCAGGATGTGGTCGGTCTGGTACGGCAGTTCAACCAGATGCGCGGCATGTTCCAGTCGCTGTCCCAGGGCAAGACCAGGATAGGTTTGCCCGGCATGCGCGGCGGGTTCCCGGGAATACCGGCCGGCGGCCTGCCGGGCGGTCTAACCGGTCCGGCTATGAAAGGTTCGGCTGGCCGCGGTCGTCGCCGTCCGGCAGGTAGACCGAAGAAGCAACCAAGAACTCCGAAGAAGCTTCAGAAGAAAAAGAAAAAGAGGTGACGAATGGCGGTGAGGATCCGCCTCAGGCGAATGGGTAAGAAGAAGCAGCCGACCTACCGGGTGGTGGTGGCCGATGCGCGATCTCCCAGGGACGGTCGCATCATCGAGTCGATCGGTCGCTATGACCCCCGCGGGGAGCCTTCGCTGGTCGAGATCGACAATGACCGGGCCCGGTACTGGCTGGGCACCGGGGCACAACCCACCGAGCGGGTGCAGAAGCTACTTGAGATCTCCGGGGCGGTCACGCAACCGAAGGTGTCCAGGGCGGGTGTCTACCGTCTCGACGACCCTCCGCCAAGCCCGTCCCCCGATGCCGACCCCCCGGAATCACCGGAGGGTGCCGACGAATCGGCCGCGGAAGAACCGGCCGTCTCTCCGGAGGAAAGTGAACCCGTCGGAGAGGACCAGCAGGAAGGTGGATCATGAACGGCGCGATTGTCGAACGTGTTATCCGGTACGTGGTTACTTCGATCGTTGACGATACGGAGGCCGTCGAGGTCACGATGATCGACCAGGGCGAGGACAGGATGCTCGCCGAGGTAAAGACGGCTCCCGGCGAGATGGGTCGAGTGATCGGCCGGGGTGGAAGGGTGGCGCGGGCCATCCGGACCGTCGCCCAGGCAGCCGCCGAGGAGGAAGGCCTCACCGTCGGGGTGGAATTCGTCGATTGATCGGCCGGCACGGGTCGGGCGTCAGGAGGCAGCCGCGGTAGGCACGCCTCCAGCACGCGGCGCCGGGCGACCTGGGGAACCGGTGGTGGTCGGGCAGATCGTCAGCCTCCACGGGATGGACGGTGGCGTGCGGGTCCGGGTCGAGTCCGACCATCCGCAACGCTTCGTCCCGCCGGCCCGGTTTCGTACCGGGCTACCCGATGCCCCTCTCCTGGTCCTCAGGAGCGTCCGAGCCGGCTCTGGGGACCCGATCGCCGAGTTTGCGGGTGTCACCTCCGCAGAGCAGGCGAAGCGCTTGGTCGGTGCGGACCTCCTCATCAACGAGACGGATAGGAGGGCGCTGCAGCCAGGTGAGTACTGGCCCGATCAGCTGATCGGGCTGAACGTGCGGGTTGGATCCTCGACCGTCGGCGTGGTGGACGATCTGATCGAGGCCCCGCAGGACCGGCTCGTGGTCAGGTGCCATGACGGCTCCGTGGCAGAGGTCCCCTTCGTGCAGCCCCTCGTGCCGGAGGTCGACTTGGCCGGGGGATGGCTCCGCTTGGACCCTCCCGAAGGTCTGCTCTCCTAGTTGTTAGTTGTTAGTTGTTAGTTGTTAGTTGTTAGTTGTTAGTCTACGTTGCTGACCACTGACCACTGACCACTGACCACTGACCACTGACCACTGATTGTCACGCCTTGTCGAGCAGGGACTTGGCCAGCTCTCTCGCCTGATCCAGGTCCTCGGTGTAATGATCCTGCGGGATCCGCCGGAGGACATCGAACGCGTCCAGGCTGGTCTTGGCGTGGCCGTCCAGGCCCATCACGATGCATTCGGTGTGCTCCGCCAGAGCGACGTTGATCAGCCTCCCCACCACCTGGGCGGCGCTCGGATCCACGTAGAGGGTCTCGGAGAAGTCGAGGATCACCACCTCGTGTTCTCGAATATCGAGACCGATCGCGGTGGTCATCCGTTTGGCGGAGGCGACAGTGAACGTCCCTCGCAGTTTGACCAGGCCCACCCGGGCCGAGAACATGTCGAAGTCATCATCGTCCCCGTCGAGGTCCAGGACGCCGAGGAAGCTCGTGTCGAGCAGGGGAACGGACACGATGCTCTCAAGCTCCAGCAACTCGAACTGCCGGGCGCTGGTGAGGGCAGCCGCGATCAAACCGATCCCGACGGCCGTGACCAGGTCCACAAAGACGGCGAACACCACCGTGATCAGCATGACCAGGAAATGATGGCGCTGGATGAAACGGAAGCGGACAAAGAAGCGCCAGTCGATGATGTCGAAGCCCACCTTTGCCAGGATGCCGGCCAGAACCGCGTGGGGAATCCGGTCGATGTATCGCCCCAGGCCCAGGACGAGGGCCAGGATGATGGTGGCGCACATCACACCCGAGACCCGGGTGCGGCCACCGGCGCGGATGTTGGCGGCGGTGCCCGTGGTGGCGCCGGCGCCGGGGATGGCGCCGATCAATCCGGCGACGACGTTACCCATGCCCACCCCGATCAGTTCCCGGTTGGGGTTGTGGTCGTCGCCCGTCATCGAGTCCGCCACGAGAGCGGTGAGGAGGCTGTTGATCGATGCGATCAGGGCGATCGTCAGAGCCGGGAGGGCCGAATCGGCGAGGGTGGCGAGGGTCAGGGAAGGCAGGGTGATCCCGGGGAGCCCGGTCGGCACCGTGCCGATGCTGGGAGCATCGGTGAAGACCGTCATACCCAGCACGGTCCCCACTACCAGAGCCACCACGGAGGTCGGCAGGATCGTCCGGAGCCGTTCAGGCCAGATGATGCTGACCCCGATGGCGGTGGCGCCGAGAACCACGGCGCCCAGGTTGATGTTGGCGAGCGCGTCGGGCCATCCCCGCACGGCCGCCAGCGCGCCCCCCAACGCGTGATCGGCGCCGAGTAGCGGCAACGTGGTCACGAACAGGATGATGCCGCCGACGCCGGTTGTGAACCCGGACACAACGGGATAGGGGGTATAGGCCACGTAGCTACCGAGCCGCAGGGCACCGATGAGTATCTGGAAGATGCCCGCCAGCACCGCCACCGTGAGGGTCTGGGTCAAGCTCTCGCCGGTGGAGATGAAGACCACTGAGATGGCCACGGCCAGCGGCGCGGTCGGACCCGAGATCTGGGTGTTGGTACCTCCGAATACCGCGGCGAAGAACCCGACCGCGATGGCGCCGTACAGTCCGGCGATGGCGCCCAGCCCCGATGCCACGCCGAACGCCAGCGACAGCGGCAGAGCAACCACCGCCGCGGTGATGCCTCCGAACGCATCATCCCGGAAGTTGCTCAGGTCGTACTTCACGCGTGTCCACTCTACCCCCGGTCTGCCTTCCACTCCCCCCTATCAGCGAAGATCCAGTCGGTTTCGGACCGCCGCGGGGGCCGCACAACCCGAGCCCGACCTGGTAGTCCTAGGGTCAAAGGTCTCCGAGGCCTTGCGACGGCTTATCCACGCACCCTCTCATCGGGTCAGTACGGGCGGTGCTCGATATTGTCTGGTGGGTCAGGGGCGAGGCCTGACGCAGGCAGCGAGGATCAGGATTCCCGCTGCCGCGGCGAGGGACAACAGAAAGACGCCGAATGAAGCGTGGTTTCTAAGCACCTGGAGCACAATCGGCGCGGACAGCACGGCGACTACGATCAGCAGCAGAGGCCCCCAACCGCGCCGACGTTCGCGCCGGGAGGCTGGCGGGTCGGTTGGCCGCTGATTGGGCTGTGACACGTTGAAAGCTTCCTTCGCTTACTGCGAGCGCAATTTATCCACGTGGGGACGGTTGGCTACGGATGGCCCGTGCCGGTTGAACGGCTCTTACTCATAGGGCCCGGCAGCAGCACCACCACTGTGCTGGCCACCCTATCATGCCAGCCGCGGCGCCGAGAGTCGAACAGTGGCGAAGCAGCAACCAGGATCGTCAGGGGCAACCCGATCAACGGGATCAGCAGCGGGAGGTAGAGCACCGCCCACCTGGCAGAGGCTTGTCTCCATCCCGGAACAGCACCATCAGCCGTACGCACCACTTGGGTACTGGTTAGCATCTTTCCGACCGTCTGTCCGCCGATGGCGGTGAGCGGCAACTCGTATAGGAGGACTACGGCCAATCCGAGCGTGACCAACTGAAGGAGGAAGACAAACCCCCAAAGATCGGACCGTGGTAAGACGAAGGTCTCGATGCTGATAACAGTAGGGGCACCAGGAAGGAACGTCCAACCGATACTAACGAAGGATGTTCCCAACATTCCGAGCCACATCACCAGCGAGAACGAGAGCCCCAGGCCACCGATCCCGTATAGGGCACAGTCGATGAGGCGCGCCAACAATCGCCTGCCTACGCCAACGTTGGCGGCAGATATCGGAGCAACCGACGGTTCCGTCCCCATTCGCTCAGCTAGGCCATCTGCGGACAAGCGAGCGTGCCTATGAGCGCTCGGGTTGGCTTTCCCACTCGGGCGGTCTCCTGGTCATCGAGGCTACGCAATGAATCGCAGCGAGCCATGGTTCTGCGGGTCAGCATCTATCCGCGCGGCCTCCTACAGCTACGACGTAGCAACTTGCCAACCAGGGAACGCGTCGTCCATATGGTGGACCGGTGTGAACAGTTCCCGCATGAAGAGTCCAATACGCTTGGCGCCGTGGACGAGGCCATAGGCGGTTGTACCGTCGTACCACGGGCCACCAGAATCGCCGCCAGCGCCGTCCGAACGATGCATAGCGACCAGCCTGTCATACTGACCCTTACTCACGCTCAGCTTGTACACCCGCTCGTTCCATGAACCCGTAGCCGCTCCGTATCTCCACAGACGCTGGCCCAAAACGGGAACCCCTGTGTCGTATACATACTGAAAGTCACCGTCTCCGGAGTCGTAACGGAATGTGTTGACCAGAGTGTGTCCTGACTCGATGGTGTTTCGCTGGAGGTCGCCCCACTCGCCTTGGTGTGCTACTGCAGAGGTAAGCGCGATAGCGTCATCGTCAAAGTCGATGTCGTCGATATACGTATCATCCGGGCAGTGTCCTGCTGTGGACATGTTCCGATTAGAGCCTTTTTTGATGACGAAGCCAGCTGTACACGACGGCATGTGGGTCCCACCACCAACGTTCTCAAAGGTCTTACCAGCGATTACGTCGACGACGTTATACACAACATCTGCACTACTGACAGTAGCGGGTAGCTCCAACCGGAGCAGGGCAACGATTGCGTTCTTCTCGCTGGGGTCAGTCACCCGCTCACGGGGAGCCACGGTCACGATCAGCGCACCGGTGGCGATGTCTGGGTAAGATATGGCATCCGACACTTTGCTGTTGCTCATCGCACTGGCGTGAGCCTCGATCACGGCCTGCGTCAATTCCGCCTCAGTGAATCCTCTCCCTTCGATGATCTGAACGGAGCGTGGGAAGGACCTTATTGATGCCGCGGCCCCAGCAGGTGCTTTTCCGGAGAAAGCAATCCAAGCCGTAAGATCATCTTTAATCTGAGCTCCCGCGAAATCGTTAGGATATCCTTCACGAATTTGGTTAACCAGGTGCGCAAAAGGAGTTTGCCAAGCATAATTGCTCATAGCTTCGTCGACCGATATGCCCGCTTGTGTTGCATATGCTGTTAGCTGTGCCCTCCGCGCCTCCGGGATGACCCCGGCAGTGAACTCAGCGACCGGGTCGGCATAGCGTCCGCCACCTGGGGGGTTGTCGTTCGTAGCTCCCGTGCCTGCGATCAGGCCTCCCACGGCGAACAGAATCACGAGCACACGATAAAGACGCCCTTTAGGCAAACTTGGCCTCCTCCAGACAGACAACGAGGATATGGCATCATAGCCACTCAAGGCGGAGGCTTCGAGTGTCAGTAAGGTCGGGGCTCGGTTCGTTCCGACCACGGACGGTCCGGCCTGGGCCGTCGCGACGTCCTCGTCGCTATGATCCGGTGCTCGAATGGGCAACCCACCTCCCGACCACCAGCTTGCTGTCGACTACATAGACGGGAAACCGGATACGAAACCGCTGTTCGAGCTCGCGGGCCGGATGCGGGACGAGGGGCGGGGACGCACGATCACTTACAGCCCCAAGGTGTTCCTTCCGATCACCACCCTCTGCCGGGACGTCTGCACCTACTGCACCTTCGCCAAGCCACCCGGAGCGGGAGGGGAGTATCTGACGCCCGATGATGTGCTGGCAATCGCCGAGGCTGGTGATGCGGCCGGGTGTTTCGAGGCGCTCCTCACGCTGGGGGACCGTCCCGAGGAACGCTGGCCCCAGGCCCGAGAGTTCCTTCGCTCTCAGGGTCACGACACCACGATCGGCTACGTGCGGGCTATGAGCGAGCTGATCGTGGAGAGTACGGGTCTGTTCCCCCATGCCAATCCCGGGATCATGACCATCCAAGACATCGAGGCATTGCGTCCGACCAACGTGTCGATGGGCCTGATGCTCGAGAACATCTCTCCCCGGCTGATGGAGCCCGGGATGCCCCACTACAACTGCCCCGACAAGGATCCGGCCGTTCGGATGAGGACGATTGAGGACGCCGGTGCGGCCCGCGTTCCGTTCACTACCGGGATCCTGGTGGGGATCGGCGAGACCACTCCCGAGATCGTTGACAGCCTTTTCGCCATCCGGGAGGTTCATGCCCGCCGGGGCCACATCCAGGAGGTCATCATCCAGAATTTCCGGGCCAAGGCCGACACCCTCATGCGCAGGTCGGCCGAGCCCATCCCGGCGTGGTTCGCTCGGGTTGTGGCGGTGGCTCGCTGGATCCTCGGGCCGGAGATGAACCTCCAGGTGCCCCCCAACCTCACCGAGCGGTACGAGATCTACCTGGACGCCGGCATCAACGATTGGGGTGGCGTGTCACCGCTCACGATAGATTGGGTGAACCCGGAGGCGCCCTGGCCCCACTTGGACGAGCTGCGGGCCCGGACCGAGGGCCGTGGATTCGATCTCACGCCTCGCTTGCCTGTCTATCCGGAGTTCATCACCGAGGCGTGGATAGACCCCGGCCTGATCGGACGGGCGAGCGGCGCGACCGATGACCACGGGTACGCTAGGAGTGTGCAGGACAATGTCCAGTTGGCCGGATAGTCAGCAACTTAACCCCCGGTCAACGAGTGGCGGGCCAACCCGTCCTCGTCGTTGTCTGCATGCTCCTAGGTACCTGGAGGCATCCGTATGAAACCATGGGCCCACACCGACATCACGTTCTGCCGCCTTCGGCCGGCCCACCGGGTCACGGAGGCTACGGCAGCCACGCGCCGCGCCGAAGGCACCACCACCCTCGAAGTGCCAAGCCCGGACGACCGGTCCGTAACCGCCTGCCTGTCCGGAGGATTGCTTCCGGTGTCGGTAGGTGTAGCCGATGGAGAGGTCATCTCCTGGGTGGTAGCACCGGATGAGGCTCTGGATCTGTCGGGTCGAGGAGTTGGCGGTTGGCGACTCACGGTGGTCCACACGGACAACCGGTCCGAGGTGATCGACGCCCTGGCAAGAACAGGAGCCGCTTTCCTGCGCACCGGGCGGAGCCGTGTGGGCGAAGCTGCGGACATCTGCGGCCTTCCTGCCATCGGTTCCCGGCCCTCGGTGTTCGCCGACTCGGTAGGGGAAGCCGTGACCGCGGTCGATGAAGGCGCCCGCGACCTCCTGCTGCGTGATTGGGATACTGAGCGGATCGGCGAACTCAGGGTGGCGCTGGGAGGCCGGTTGGTCGAACGGGTGGCCGTGCCCGGCGGGATCACAGTGGACGCGGCCCGGGACGCGCTGGCCCGCGATCTGTACAAGGTGTACCTGGACCTGGTCGACGGGAGCGGGTATGCCCGGCCTCGGTACGCATGGGCGCCCGGTATGGCGGCCTCGCCTCCTCTCAGCCGGCGGAGGATCTCGGCGGCCTGGCCGGATGCTCTGTGGACGGACGGAGCCTGGCCCGGGATGGCCCAGGCATCGCCGGAGGTTCGGGCCATACTCGATCGGTCGATCGAGGCGACGCCGCCCACGGTGCCCGAGATCGTCACGCTCCTGTCGGCTCGCGGCGATGACGTGGACGCCGTAGCCGCCGTGGCGGACGTCCTCCGGAGGGAACGGGTGGGAGAGACCGTTACCTACGTGGTGAACCGCAACATCAACTACACCAACGTATGTTACTTCCGATGCGGCTTCTGCGCCTTCTCGAAGGGTCCCCGTAGCCTGAACCTGCGCGGTGACCCCTATCTCATGTCCATCGAGGAGGTGGTGAATCGCACGACCGAGGCTGCGGAGCGAGGCGCTACCGAGGTATGCCTCCAAGGCGGGATACATCCTGAGTTCACCGGCCGGTTCTACGTGGACGTGTTGTCGTCGATCAAGGCGGCGGCACCGGAGATACACGTCCACGGCTTTACCCCGCTGGAGGTGTGGCAGGGGGCGGAGACCCTCGGCATGTCGATCCGGGCATTCCTGGAGATGCTCAAGGAGGCCGGTCTCGGCACCCTGCCCGGGACTGCGGCGGAGATTCTCGATGATCGGATCCGCAAGCACCTCTGCCCCGACAAGATCCGCACGTCGCAGTGGGCCGAGGTAATGCTCACCGCCCATGAGTTGGGTCTCAGGTCGACCTCCACCATCATGTTCGGACACATCGACGACCACCTGGCATGGGCCAACCACCTGGAGGTGATCCGGGAGATCCAGCGCCGTACGGGCGGCTTCACCGAGCTGGTGCCGCTTCCGTTCGTCCACATGGGATCTCCTATCTACCTCAGGGGCCGGGCGCGGCCCGGCCCCACCTGGGATGAGGTGGTCCTGGTTCATGCGGTTGCTCGCTTGGCCCTGGACGGTCTGGTTCCCAACATCCAGGGGTCGTGGGTGAAGCTGGGCCTGGACGGCGCCGCCCGGCTCCTGTCGGCCGGATGCAATGACCTGGGAGGCACTTTGATGAACGAGACGATCTCGCGGGCGGCGGGGGCGTCACACGGCCAGGAGGTCGATGCGGCGGAACTCGATGCGACCATCGTGGGAGCGGGGCGTATCCCGGCCCGGCGCAATACGCTGTACGAGGTGGTCGGGGGCCGGGTCAGCCCTCTTATCTGAGGGTGGGCGGTCGCCTGCGCGGTATAGCGGAGGGTGCTGAAAAATGTCCAGTTGGCCCAACAGTCGACAATCCCAGGTCCAGATGTCGCGGGCCAACCTACCCCCGTCTTTTTCAGCAGCCTCCTCGGGGATCGAGGCAGGAGGGCCGGATCCATGATCGACGTGGCGGTCATCACCCTGTTCCCCGGGTTCTTCACCGGTCCGACCGGGGTGGGAGTGGTCGCGAAAGCCCTGCGAACCGGAGCTATGGATCTGAGTTTCATCAACCTCAGGGAGTACGGGATCGGCGTTCATCGCCAGGTCGACGATGCCCCCTTCGGGGGTGGCGCGGGGATGGTGCTGATGCCCGGGCCGCTCGCTGATGCCATCGAGAGCCGACTCCATTCCCACAAGGTGCTGTTGACACCGGCCGGACAGCCTCTCCACCAGACCACGCTGGACCGGCTGGCCCGGTGCGAGGCGCTGACCCTGGTATGCGGCCGGTACGAGGGCCTGGACGAGCGATTCGTAGAGGAATTCATCGACGAGGAGGTCTCGCTGGGCGACTTCGTCCTAGCCGGAGGAGACGCCGCCGCGCTGGCCGTCATAGAAGGGGTGGCCCGCCTGCTCCCCAGCGTGCTCGGTAACCCTCGATCGCTGGAGAGCGAGTCGTTCCGCAACGGCCTGCTCGAGGAGCCGCAGTACACCCGTCCAGCCGTGTTCAGGGGTCGATCCGTGCCTGAAATCCTGGTGTCGGGGGATCACGGCCGGATCGAGGTCTGGAGAGAGGCCCAACGGGTGAGACGAACTCGGGAGCGACGCCCCGACCTGATCGAATAGGAGGATGCCGAGAAGGACGGGGATGGGTTGGTTCCGAGATGTGTCGGCCCCGGGGTTTCGTTGTCGGCTATCGGGCCGGTTGGGCACTTTCAGTACCCTCCTAGTTGCCGGGTCCAGCCGGTTCTCGTTGGAATCGGCCCTCGGAACGGGGTAGACTGCCTGCGCTGCTTACCCTGTCCGGCAGACCCACGATCTCTTCGAAGCAGCCGGGTCGCGGGACCGGCAGGATCGCAATCGTGAGGAGACCTCGATGAACGACCTCCAGCATGTCGAGCGCGCCCATCTGCGCGAGGAAGTGCCTGAGTTCCGTCCCGGCGACACCGTCAAGGTACATGTTCGCGTGGTCGAGGGCGGTCGGGAGCGTATCCAGATGTTCGAAGGAGTGGTGATCGCCCGGGACGGAGGCGGCCTTTCCGAGACCTTCACCGTCCGGAAGATCAGCTTCGGTATCGGAGTGGAGCGCATCTTTCCGGTTCATGCCCCGATCGTCCAGAAGATCGAGGTGACCCGGCGCGGCCAGGTCCGCCGCGCCAAGCTCTATTACCTGAGGGGGCGGGTCGGTAAGGCGGCCCGCATCAAGGAACGGCGCTAGCCCCTGGGCGGGTGACAAAGAACTCCTCTGTCAGCGGACATCCGGCCGGCGCGTTGATCGGCCACGGGTGAACGACCTGCCGCCTCCCCCCCAAGCCGGTCCGGCCCGGTCCGGTACGGAAGCTGTCCAGTCACAGGCGCACGCCGCGGCGCCACTCCCAACAGGTCGTCGCGCCGGCGCCCGGTTCGCGCGAGAGGCGATCGGCGTGCTGCTCCTGGCCTTGCTGGTGGCGATACTTGTCAAGGTCCTTCTCGTCCAGGCCTTCTTTATCCCTTCCGAGTCGATGATTCCCACGTTGGAGATCGATGATCGGGTGTTGGTGAGCAGGGTCGCTTACCTTCTCGATGATCCGGACCGGGGTGAGGTGATCGTCTTCGACATGCCGATGGAGTACGAGGATCCCCCCGAGCCGATCTGGGAGAGCATGGTTCGCCACGTTGTCGAGGCGGTCGGTATCCGGGTGGCCCGGGTCGAGGATCTGATCAAGCGGGTCATCGCGGTGGGTGGAGACAAGCTCGAGGTCCGGAATAACCGGGTGATGGTCAACGGCGTTGTGCTGGATGAGCCCTACGTGCCGCCCGGAGCGCGGATGGCCGACCTCGGCCCGATCTACATACCAGACGGGCATGTGTGGGTGATGGGTGACAACCGTGACAACAGCCGCGACAGCCGGAGTTTCGGGCCGGTTCCGGCCGATACCATCGTGGGACGTGCCTTCATCCGGTTCTGGCCCCTGTCTCGCTTGGACGGGCTGTAGCCACGACTCTTCTAGATGCTAGTTTATAGTTGCTTATCACAGCTTATATTGACAACCACTGACTACCGACTATCGACTACTAAACACTGACATGTCACAGACGGGCCGTAGGTTGGGTGGAGCGGCCGGCTCACCGGGGCGGCCTGTACCGCAGACCAGGAGGCCCGATTGATATGCCGGAGAGGGAGTTCAGTGCCCACCGGCGCCACCTGGGCGCGTTCGGGGAGCGGGTTGCGGCCTCGTTCCTGGAACGGAACGGGGTCCGGGTGCTCGGGAGGAACATCCGGATCGGCAGGGGAGAGGTCGACCTGATAGCAGCGGACCGGGCAGGCCGGTTCGTTGTGGAGGTGAAGAGCGGTACGGAGACGTTGGACGAGCACCCCCGGTGGAACTTCACGGACCGCAAGGCGCGGCAGGTGGTGCGGATGGCTCGGTCTCTGGGAATCCGCCGGGTCGATCTGGTCACCGTCGTGGTCGGCGCGGACGGCGTAGAGGTCGAGTGGTACCCACGGGTCGCGTAGGAGGGCACTGACGAGCGTCCGGATGGCCCCAGGGCCGGCAACGAAACCACGGGTCGAGGTGTAGCGGGCCAACCTGTCCCCGTCTTTCTCAGCTCCCGTCTAGCCGGACCCGCCGACCTCCAAGCCGCCGTCGCTCCTTGTTCCAGCATCCCTTGTGCCAGTGTCGGCGCAGGTCCGGGGCCTCGTGGGGTACCACCACGAGGTGATACCGCCCCTTCGGGATGGTTTGCCCGCAACCTCCGCATTCGTAGGCCTTGAGAGCCGAGGAGGGCTGGACCGGACGGACGCTCAGCTGCCCAGGAAGGCCCATGCCACCAGGGCGGCTGTCACGGCGATCGCTCCCACCACCATTGCCAGATCGGCTGCCCGGCGCTCCTGCTTTCGGAAGGGGTTGAATCCCATGCGCCGATGTTATCTCGCACTCGCCCGGGGTTGGTCCCCGTAGCCATCACGGGAACTTTCGCGTTCTCGAGGATCGTGTCACATCCCCTCTCCATGCTTGAGGTCATGTTCGCATCAACCAACTCCGTAGCCCTGGTCGGCGTAGAGGCGCGCGCCGTGAGGGTGGAGGCTCATGTAGGAGGAGGAGAGAAAGGCCGTCTGAACGTGGTGGGCTTGCCCGATACCGCGGTTCGGGAGGCCAAGGACCGGGTCATGGCGGCCATGTCGGTGGCGGGCTACCGATTCCCCGCCAGAACGGTGACGGTGAATCTGGCGCCGGCAGACCTTCCCAAGTCGGGGAGTGCGTACGACCTTCCCATCGCCATGGCGTTGCTGGCAGCGGCCGGCGAGATCCCGAAGGGCGCCTGCCAGGTGGTCGCCCTGGGTGAGTTGGCTCTCGACGGGAGCATCCGGCCCGCCCGGGGCGGGCTCGGAGCGGCCATCGTGGCGTCGGATATGGGACTCCCGTGCCTTCTGCCCCCGGGAGCCGCCGAGGAGGCGAGCATCGTCTCGTCAGCCAAGGTGCAGATGGCGGGATCGCTGGGTGCCGCGATAGCGGCCGCACTGGGAGAGGGTGACTTCCGGCCACTGCCACCGGCCGAGCCGCCCACCGTGTCCATGCCCGACCTCTCGGAGGTGAGAGGCCAGCCACTCGCGAAGCGGGCGCTCGAAGTGGCAGCCGCCGGCGGGCACCACCTGCTCCTGGCGGGAGCGCCGGGATCAGGCAAGACGATGCTGGCTCGATGCATGCCGGGCGTACTGCCACCACTTGACGAGAAGGCCGCTCTGGAGGTGGCGCAGGTCTGGTCGTCAGCAGGGCGGCCCAGACCCTCGTTGTTCCAGCCTCCCATCCGATCGCCGCACCACACAGCCACCACGGCAGCCGTAATCGGCGGGGGATCGGGCATGCCTGTACCGGGCGAGCTCAGCATGGCGCACCGCGGCGTGCTGTTCCTGGATGAGCTCGGGGAGTACCCACCGAGCCTGCTGGACGGACTCCGCCAGCCGCTGGAAGAGGGTCAGGTGACCATCGCGCGTAAGGGTATATCGGTCACGTTCCCGGCTATGGTCCAGCTGGTGGCGGCCACCAATCCGTGCCCCTGTGGATACCACGGTGACAACCGGCATCCGTGCTCCTGTTCGGACCGCATGAAACAGCGCTACAAGCGGCGCCTGTCGGGGCCCCTCATGGACCGCTTCGATATCAGGGTCAAGGTTGCCAGGGTGGATCCGGACGCGATGATCGGCCCGCCCGAGGAGCCTTCGATCGAGGTGGCCAAGCGGATAGCAGCGGCGCGTGAGGCACAGGAGCTACGCGGGGCTCGCAACCGCGAGTTGAGCCGGACCCAACTCGATTCCCTGGAGGTGGCCCTGGGAGCCCGGCGGTTGGTCGAGGGCGCCCTCCGGCATGGCAGCCTCACCGGACGGGGCTTCGACCGGGTCCGCCGGTTGTCTCGCACCATCGCCGATCTCGATGGGTCTATTGCGGTCGAGGAACCTCACGCCGCCGAGGCGCTGGCTCTGAGGGGGTTGGTATGACCTACGACCCGGACGCACTCATCAGGCTGGCCCATGTAGGTATGCACCCGGATCGACTCCGCAACCTCGTAAGGAAAGCCGGAACCCCTACGCGGGTCCTGAGGAAGATCGAGCTCGGCGAGCTGGCGGTCCCGACTCTCGCTCGGGAAGCGGCCGCCGTCCCCGCTGACGAGCGCAGGGAGCAGCTCAGCCGAGCCGGGATCGACTTTCTGGTTGGAGGCGAGGCAGATTTTCCAGGTCGGCTAGGCGACCTGGATGACGCGCCGCTGTTCCTCTTCCAGAAGGGAGGCCCGTTCCAGGGCAGGGCGGTGGCGATCGTAGGTACCCGCGCCTGCACCACCTACGGGAGACGCTTGGCTGAGAGATACGGAGAGGCCGTGTCGCGAGCCGGCTGGTGGGTGGTGAGCGGGCTTGCCAAGGGCATCGATGGCGCCGCCCACCGCGGTTCGTTGCGTGGTCCCACGCCGGGTATCGCTGTGCTGGGTTCCGGGGTGGACGTGTGGTACCCGAGCCGGCACCGCGACCTCGGGATGTCGCTCCTGGAGATGGGCGGTGCGGTGTGGAGCGAGGCCCCTCCCGGGGCCCGCCCGCTCGGCTGGCGCTTCCCGCCCAGGAACCGCCTCATATCAGGAATCGCCCATGCCGTGGTCGTAGTGGAGGCCGGCGCCAAGGGAGGTGCGCTGGTGACCGCCAGGATGGCCCTGGAGCAGGGCCGCGACATCTTCGCAACTCCTGGTGACGTAGGCAGGCCCAGCTCGGTGGGGTGCAACTTCTTGATCCGGGACGGCGCCTTTCCTGTCCTGGACGCCGACGACCTGCTGGAGAGCCTCGAGCTGGTCATGGGACCGTCTCCCGGCGCCACACCGTCCGAGGCATCCGCGGCAGCGGGCGATCCGGGCCTTCCTGTGGCGGAGTTCCTTGCGACTCTAGGCGAAGACCCTGTTTCGGGGATGGCCGAGCTGGGGCGCTTGATGGCTCAGGGGGCGGTGACGATCGACGGTGACGGAATGGTGGTGGCCCTTCCCGGCGCCCCGGTCCCGCGCGACTGACCATGAGCGGTCTGTCTGCGAGATGAGTTGGTGTGTTCTGGCTGTCATCCCACACCACCGTTCCGCAGACAGATCACTGGCTACGCTGGCGCCATGCAATTGACGGTGCTGGGCGCCAGCGGCACCTATCCGACCACCGGACGCCCCGCCTCCGGATACCTGGTTTCCGACGGCGAGACGAACCTCTGGATGGACGCGGGGCCGGGCACATACCTGGCTCTGTGCAACGAGTTGGACCCGATGGAGATCGATGCTGTGTTCCTATCCCATCGGCATCCCGACCACTGCTCCGACATCTTCGCCCTGTATCACTCGGTCGCCTACGGGCGGGGCCGCCGGGGCCGGATCCCGGTCGTCTGTCCGGAAGGCCTTGCCGAAGCGCTGGCTGCGTTCTTGCAGCACCCGGCGGCACTCGACAGCGCATTCGAGTTCGTCACCGCGGGCGACGGTGATTCGCTCCGGTTGGGGTCGATGGGCGTCTCGATGGTGAGGACCAATCATCCTCCGCCCACTCTTGCCCCGCGCATATCGGCGGGGGAGCGCTCGGTCACCTACACCGCCGACACCGGCCCGAGCGACGCGGTCACATCGCATGCGGCGGGATCGGACTTGCTGCTGGCCGAGGCGAGCATGTCCGGCAGGAGGGGTCCCGACTCCTATCCCCACCACATGACCGGCGCCGACGCCGGAACGATGGCCGCCAAGGCCGGCGTCGGGCGTCTTGTGCTGACCCACATCCCAGCCCATGTGGATCCCGGCCGGATCGTGGCGGAAGCGGAGTCCGAGTTTGATGGCCAGGTCGCGCTGGCCGTACCCGGCGCTCGCCTGACGGTGTAACGAGAGAGGTGGTGCGCATATGAGTTTTTCGAGGGAGAGACCTGCCGACGAGTTGAGGCCGATCAGGATCACCCAGGGCTATACCGAGATGACGCCCGGCTCGGTGTTGATCGAGATGGGTCGTACCGTGGTGCTGGCCACCGCTTCGGTCGCGGATACGGTGCCGCGTTGGATGCGGAATACCAAGCGGGGATGGGTGAAGGCCGAGTACGCCATGCTGCCGGGATCGGGCAACCAGCGTATCTCACGGGGTGCCTACACATCGGGGCGTCCCAAGGAGATTTCCAGGCTCATCGGTCGCTCCCTTCGCTCGGTGGTGGCCCTGGAGAAGATGCCCGACGCGATGGTCACAGTGGATTGTGATGTGATCCAGGCCGACGGAGGGACGCGCACAGCGGCGGTCAACGCTGGATGGATCGCCCTTCACGACGCCCTGGAGTGGGCGGTGGGCGAGGGCCTCGTGGCGAAGAACCCGCTGCTCGACAGGGTGGCCGCCATCTCGGTGGGGTTGGTCGGAGGCATGGCACTGCTCGACCTGGAGTACGTGGACGACGTGGCGGCTTCGGTGGATCTGAACGTGGTCATGACCGGGCGCGGCTTGCTGGTGGAGGTCCAGGGCACCGCCGAAAAGCTCCCGTTCAGCCGGGCGGAGCTGGATGAACTTCTTGACCTGGCCGCTGGCGGGATTGCCCGGATCGCAGAGCTCCAGGCGGAGTTGGTGGCCGGGTGAGCCATCCGGTCATAAGCCGCGCCGTGGTGGCCTCGAAGAACCCGGACAAGATCGCCGAGCTCGAAACGTTGCTGACCCGCCATGGGCTGGTCGGCGAGGTGGTGCGGGGGATGGAATGGCCCGATGTGGTGGAGGACGCGCCCACGCTGGTGGGTAACGCCCTCCTCAAGGCTCGCACGGTGGCAAACAGCACCGGCCTGCCCTCGATCGCCGACGATACCGGTCTGGAAGTGGAAGCACTGGGAGGAGCACCGGGAGTCCACACGGCCCGCTACGCGGGTCCGGACGCTACCTACCGGTCGAACGTGGACGCTCTCCTGCAGGCCCTCCTGGGCGTAGAGGACCGGACCGCCCGTTTCCGGACCGTGGTGGTGGCAATCCTGGCGGACGGCGCAGAAGTGGTAGCGGAAGGAGAGCTGATCGGAGAGATCACCTTGGAGCGGCGCGGATCCTCCGGATTCGGATACGATCCGGTCTTCGACGTGGATGGCCGCACTCTGGCGGAGATGGAGCTGCAGGAGAAGGACCTGATCAGCCACCGGGCTCGTGCCATCCGTGCGCTGGCGGATGCGCTGACCGCAAGAACGCGCCTGGTTGTTTCAGAGGTAGCCCACTAGAATGCTCCGTGGGTCGCTAGCTCAATCTGGCAGAGCAACGGACTCTTAATCCGCAGGTTCCGGGTTCGAGTCCCGGGCGACCCACTCCCGGGACGGTTCCGCAGCGGTCAACAGCGTCCCTCGTCGCGGGTGTGGCGGAACGGTAGACGCGCCAGGTTTAGGTCCTGGTGGGCAATGCCCGTGGGGGTTCGAGTCCCTCCACCCGCACTGTTAGTGGCCAGTGGCCGGTTTCAAGTGGCCAGTGGGCGACCTGGAAGTAAACAAGTTCCTTTGTGCCCTTGAGCCTGTTGGGTTGCCCGTGTCAGTCCCGAGCTACAACATTCACTGACCACTGGCCACTGACTACTGGAACGACACGAATACCGGCAGGGGGGTGAGTTCCAGCACCTGGTCGGGTGTGGCAGTGGGGGAGTCCTCGTCATAGAAGTTCTTCCAACCCCACCAGAACCGGCCGGCGTCGGGTTCGCGGGTCAAAGCGTTCCAAGTGCTGTACTTGGCCCCCAGACTTCCCTGCCCGTCCATCTGGATCAGCACTGCCAGCTCGGGCGGCGTCTCGATCAGGCTGCGGTTCGTGATCATGGAAAACCGGAACTGGTGGACGATGAAAAGCTTCTGGGGGAGCGCTTCCTCGCGGACGATGGCCGCAAGCCATTCGACCACCCGGTTGATCTCCGCAGCGTCGACCGTACCGATCTGGCGCAGATGGACCTGATCGGGCTTCAGCCTCCACTCAGGATCGAGGGCCAGGCCGACATGGGGCAGGCGTAGGAACTCTTCGTATATCTTCGCCTGGGTCAGGAAGTCGGTGCGTCCCGGCTGCAGGTCCAATACCACGTAGACGTCGTTGGCGGCTGCGATCTCGATCCACGGCCGGATCACGTCCCGCGCCGTTTCGGACGAGTAGTCGCCGTCCCCGCCGGCGCCGGCCGAGGCGACGGTGGCGATTATCTCGAAGGCGGGAACTACGCTCAAGCCGTCCGCGCCGTAGCCCTCCATTATCGATCGGAGCCGGTCGACGCCTTCCTCGGGGCCTTGCTCGCCCAGCACTCCGAGGGCGGATGTCACCGGGTGGCCGTAAGTAGCCACGAGGCGGCGCCCGTCGCCCTCTCCGAACATGATGAGGCCGCCCCCGGGGATCTCGTCGTTCCGCCGGACCACCTCCAGTTGCCAGGCAGCGTCCTCCTCGAAATCCGAAAGCAGGTCCACCCTGGTAGCACCGGCAATCATCTCCCGCGCATAGGCCGGAAGCGCCCGGATATCCCCCTCCACGGCAACCACGCCGACACCGATCTGGATGCCGAGGGCCATCAGGGAGGCGGGTGTCTTGGCCGGGTCCACCAGCCAGACGCGGTCTGGAGCCGTCGAGTACGACGGGAATGCCGCTTCCCAATCGACCGCCATCGGCTCGACGGTGAATCCGGCGAGCGCCTCGCGGAGTATCCCCTCGTCGAAGCCGGCGGCCACGATCCGTTCCGGCGCCAGCCGGTGAAGCTCGGCGATCAACCCATCGTCGAACCACCCTCCTACGAGCAGCAGAGGCCCTCGAATCTCGCTCGCCGCCATGGTGGTTATGGCCGGCGGGTGGGTGGCGAAGGCCAGACCTACCTCGTGAGCGCACTCAAAGGCGGCTTGCGAGACCTCGACGCTGGCCGGACCGGGAGCGGTCTCGGTGAGGCGGAAATCCTCCGGGATACGAGGAGTGCAGTCCCTCTCCGCCGGAGCCGGCGTGGAGGCCGGAGGGGGGGAGGGCTCCTCGGATCGATCCACCGGCTCGGCAGCGTGACTGGTACCGGTATCGGCAGAGGCCGTATCCGCGGCGGAATCCGCCACGGAGTTTGCCGGATCGGCCCGTGAGGTGTCCTCCACCGTGGCGGACGGTGGGGCCTGCTCCGTAGGCTCTCCGTCCGATGGCCAGGACAAGGCGATGGCAGCGATGAGGGCGCATGCCGTAATCAGGCCTGCCGCGAAGCGGAGAACCCGGTTCCCACGTGTGCTCGTAGGGTTAGAATCCATGTTCAACGAGCGCTCCTGAGGGTGCTCGACCGGGCTGTGGCGCAGCTTGGCAGCGCGCCTGCTTTGGGAGCAGGAGGTCGTCGGTTCGAATCCGACCAGCCCGACCTGAACTTCCTTGTGCAGGCGGTGTGAAGACTAGCTGTTCGCCCCGCTTTTTGGCGGACCTGTCCGGCAAGGGCGCGCCCTGACCGAGTCGACAAGGCATGTATTATGGAGAGGACCGGCGGGTGTAGCTCAATGGTAGAGCTCCAGCCTTCCAAGCTGGTGGTGAGGGTTCGATTCCCTTCACCCGCTCTGACGGATGAGTCCTGGACCGGGCTGCTGGAGCGTAGGGCTGTGATTAGCCCCCGTAGCTCAGTGGACAGAGCAGGAGCCTTCTAAGCTCTTGGTCGGAGGTTCGAATCCTTCCGGGGGCGCGCCACGATCGGTACTGATCCGGATATGGCGGGTCCGAGACAACAAGGAGCCGGGTGTAGCGCCCGGCGCATGGTGGCCGTAGCTCAGCCTGGTTAGAGCGCCTGGTTGTGGTCCAGGAGGTCGGGGGTTCGAGTCCCCTCGGTCACCCTGGTGCGAGTCGTTCGGCCGCGCCTTGCCCGACTCCTGGGAGTGTCGTGTCATTCACCGTTGCTGAAGTGAGCGAGTTCGAGCGTCGTATCACCCTTCTGATCGACAGCAATCGCCTCGAGGCGGCCCACTCGCGCGCCGCCCGGAGGCTGGCGCGCGACATCCATGTGAACGGCTTCCGCCGCGGCAAGGCGCCCCGCCGCATGGTGGAGCGGGTGGTCGGCAAGGAGCGGGTCCGCAACGAGGCCATCGAGGACCTGCTCACGGTCCGTCTCCCCGAGGTATGGGAAGGCACCGGCCTGACGCCGGCGGTCTCGCCGGTGGTGGATGGCATCAGGGAGGTCGCCGAGGGTGTCGAGGTGGACCTCTTCGTGAGCCTCTGGCCTACGCTGACCACTCCGCCTGTCTACGAGGGACGGACGGTGGAGCTCGAAGTTCCTGAAGAGATCGGTGAGGAAGCCGTCGGGCGATACTTGGATCGCTACAGAGAACAGTTTGCCGAGCTGGAGACCGTAGAGCGGCCCTGCCGAGCGGGCGACTATGTGGCCATCGACCTCCGATCCTCGTATGACGGGCACCCCCTGGAGGCGCCGTCGGCTACCGGATTCCTGTACGAGCTGGGCGTCGAGGCGCCCATCGAGGACTTGACCGACCACCTGCTGGGCTGCGAGGCCGGCGCTGTAGTCGAGTTCGAGGCGCCGCTGCGCATCGCGGTCGGAGACCTGACCGAAGGTACCGTGATCGGGGTAACGGTGATCCTCGAGGAGGTCCGGGAAAAGCTCCTTCCCGATCTGGACGATGAGTGGGTCTCGGATTTCACCGACTTCGACAGCGTGAGCGAACTGCGGGAACAGGTGTTCAAGGACCTGGAGGGAGAGCGCCTCGACTCGTTGCGGAGCCAGCTGCGCGGGGCAGTCCTGACGGAGCTCGCCGAGGAGATGGCGCTCGATATCCCGGCAGCCGTGGTCGACGCATCCTCGATGCGCATGTTCGAGGAGTTCCGTGGACGCCTCGATGAGCAGGGGTCGACAGTCTACGAGTACCTGGAGGCAACGGGCCAGGACATCGAAGCCTTCTTCGGCCAATTCCGTGACCGAGCCACGGCGCAGATACAAGTCGGAGCGTTGCTGGATTCGGTTGCCGAGCACACGGGAATGGAGGTCAGGGAAGAGGAACTCCTCGATGCCTACCAGGCCGTAGCCGCGCGAACGGAGCGGTCGGCCGAGACCATTGCCGAGGAGATGGCGGGCAGTGCGCTAGAAAACAGCGTGCGCGGTGATATCCTGCGGACCCGGGCGCTGGACACACTCATGAGAGGTGTCGTGGCTACGGACGGTGAAGGGACTGTGATCGACCTCAGGCTCGATCCACCCGATGACCCGGAGAGCGTCGAAGACGAGATCGAGTGAGGAGAGCAGTGAGCGACATCATGCCGCCGGTCAGCGCCGTCACGGATCCTCCGGCCACGGGCTACCTGGTACCGACGGTCGTAGAGTCCACCAGCCGGGGGGAGCGGGCCTTCGACATCTATTCCCGCCTGCTCAAGGACCGGATCATCTTCCTCGGCACGCCGATCGACGACGCAGTGGCCAACCTGGTCATGGCACAATTGCTCCATCTCGAGTCTGAGGACCCCGACCGTGATGTAAACCTCTACATCAACTCCCCGGGTGGTTCCATCACCAGCCTGTTCGCCATCTATGACACGATCCAGTACATCAAGCCGGACGTCAGCACCGTGTGCATGGGGATGGCCGCCTCGGCCGCCGCGGTGATCCTGGCCGGCGGCGCCCAGGGGAAGCGGTTCGCCCTGCCACACGCCCGGGTGATGCTGCACCAGCCCCAGGGAGGGGCGAGCGGACAAGCCACGGATATCGAGATACAGGCCCGCTTGATCGTCCAGATGCGAGAACAACTCAACCGGATCCTGGCCCTTCACACCGGCGAGAAGTACGAGAAACTGGCACAAGACACCGACCGCGACTTCTGGATGCTTGCCGAGGAGGCCAGGGACTACGGGGAGCACGGAATCGTGGACGCGGTGCTGACCAGTCGCGAGTTGGTGGCGGTCGAGGACCTCTGAGGCGTGGCTACCAAGTACGGGGACGGGAGCGATCTGCTCAAATGTAGTTTCTGCGGCCATTCGCAGAAGCAGGTCAAGAAGCTCATTGCCGGGCCTGGGGTCTACATCTGTGACGAGTGCGTCCTGCTCTGCACAGAGATCCTCGACGACGACCTCTCCACCAAGGAGTCCGAGCACGACGGGGAGCTGCCCAGGCCGTCCGAGGTTTACGACTTCCTGGAGGGCTACGTTATCGGGCAGGAGCGCGCCAAGAAGACCCTGGCCGTGGCGGTGTACAACCACTACAAGCGGGTGCGAGCCGGAACACCCCGCAAGGAAGAGGTGGAGCTCTCCAAGTCCAACATCCTGTTGATCGGCCCCACCGGATGCGGCAAGACGCTGCTGGCCCAAACCCTGGCGCGCATGCTCAACGTGCCCTTCGCCATAGCCGACGCAACCGCGCTCACCGAGGCGGGCTACGTGGGAGAGGATGTGGAGAACATCCTGCTCAAGCTGTTGCAAGCCGCCGACTACGACATCAAGCGAGCCGAGCAGGGCATCATCTACATCGACGAGGTCGACAAGATCGCCCGCAAGGCCGAGAACCCTTCCATCACGAGGGACGTGTCCGGGGAAGGTGTGCAGCAGGCCCTCCTGAAGATACTGGAGGGCACCGTGGCCTCGGTGCCCCCTCAGGGTGGCCGCAAGCACCCTCATCAAGAGTTCATCCAGATCGACACCACCGACGTGCTGTTCATATCGGGTGGGGCGTTCGCAGGACTCGAGGAGGTGATCTCCCGCCGGATCGGCAACAAGGTGGTCGGGTTCGGCGCCGACCTCCGATCCAGTCCCGACCGGCCCCAAGAGGAGTTACTCTCGGAGGTCATGCCGGAGGATCTGATCAGGTTCGGCCTGATCCCGGAGTTCATCGGGCGGCTTCCCATGGTGGCCACCGTGAACGCGCTGGACAAGGACGCGCTGATCCGGATCCTCCAGGAGCCTCGCAACGCCCTCGTCAAGCAGTACGCACGGATATTCGAGATCGACAACGTGGAGTTGGTGTTCGAGGACGATGCTCTCGAGGCGATTGCCGACCTGGCGATGCTACGGGGCACCGGCGCCCGTGGTCTGCGGGCCATCTTGGAGGAGGTCCTCCTCGACACCATGTACGAACTTCCCTCCCGTCCGGACATCGGCCGGGTAGTGATCGACCGGAAGGTGGTCGAGAAGAGGATGAACCCGACCCTTTTGGCCATCAGTGACATCGAGCGCCACGAGAGGAGCGCGTAGCCGCCGGCCGTGGCCGGGTTAGCGCGGCCGATTCCGTCTCCGCAATGACTACCAGGCCCCCAGATCCCCTTCAGGGAAGCTACGACCCCCGGAGCGTGGAAGCGCGCTGGTATCCGATCTGGGAAGGGTCGGGCGCCTTCCGCCCCGAAGTCAACCCGGACGGCGAGCCGTTCTGCATCGTCATACCGCCCCCCAACGTGACCGGCGTGCTCCACATCGGACATGCCCTTGACCACTCGATCCAGGACGCCATCATCCGGCGGAAGCGCATGCAGGGCTACGCGACGCTCTGGCTACCCGGCACCGACCATGCCGGCATCGCCACCCAGATGGTCGTGGAGCGGGAACTCGCCCTCGAGGGCCTCAGCCGGCACTCCATGGGTCGGAAGTCTTTCGTAGAGCAGATCTGGCAGTGGAAGCGACAATCGGGTGGCGCCATCACCGCGCAGATGCGAGCCCTCGGGGACTCGTGCGACTGGACAAGGGAGCGCTTCACCCTCGATGAGGGTCTTTCGGCTGCGGTGCGCGAGGTGTTCGTGCGCCTGCACGAGAAGGGCCTCATCTACCGGGGGCAGCGGATCATCAACTGGTCGCCCGGGCTCATGACCGCCATCTCGGACATCGAGGTGGAGTACCGGGAGGTTGACGGCCGGCTCGTCCACATCACCTACCCGTTCGCGGACGGGGATGGGGAGGGTATAACCGTTGCCACCACCCGGGCGGAAACGATGCTCGGCGATACGGGCGTGGCCGTCCACCCCGGCGACGATCGCTACCGGCATCTGGTCGGTCGGACGGTGCGCCTCCCGCTCATGGGGCGAGACATCCCGGTGGTGGCCGACGAAGCGGTCGAGCCGGGCTTCGGGACGGGAGCGGTCAAGGTCACGCCTGCCCACGATCCGCTCGACTTCGATATCTCGCTCCGAGCCGGACTGGTCCCGGTGCAGGTAATCGGTGAGGACGGAAGGATGACGGCCGCCGCCGGTGATTTCGCGGGGCTGGACCGGTTCGAAGCCCGTGCGCAGGTGGTCGAAGCCCTCCGGGCCGGCGGGTACCTCGAAGGCATCGAGAAGCACCGCCATACGGTTGGCCACTGCTCCCGCAGCGGCGTGCCCATCGAGCCGCTCCTTTCCAACCAATGGTTCGTGCGGGTGGCGGAGTTGGTCGGCCCGGCGGTGGAGGTGGTGCAGGAAGACCTGGCCAGGTTCGTTCCCAAGCGTTGGGAACGGAACTACTTCCGCTGGATGGAGAACCTCGAGGACTGGTGCATCAGCCGACAGCTCTGGTGGGGTCATCGGATTCCGGCCTGGTACTGCGAAGCCGATGGCGAGGTGATGGTGGCGGCGTCCCGACCGCGTGCTTGCGTGGAATGCGGCTCGGCGCAGCTACGGCCGGAAGAGGACGTGCTGGACACCTGGTTCAGCTCGGCTCTGTGGCCCTTCAGCACGCTTGGATGGCCGGAGGAAACGGCCGACCTGCAACGGTTCTATCCGACGGATGTGCTGGTGACCGGTTACGACATCATCTTCTTCTGGGTGGCCCGCATGCTGAAGATGGGCGTGCATTTCACGGGCGATGTCCCGTTCCGCGAGATCGTCATCCACGGATTGGTCCGGGCATCCGATGGCCGGAAGATGTCGAAGTCGCTCAACAACATCGTGGATCCATTCGAGATGATCGAGCAGTACGGCGCCGACGCCCTCCGGCTCAGCCTGCTGCAGTCGGCCTCCCCGGGCCACGACGTGCCATTCGATGTCAGCTGGGTGGATGCAGCCCGGCGTTTCGGCAACAAGCTGTGGAACGCCACCAGGTTTGCCCTCATCCACCTCCCGCCCCGCTCGCTGCCGGCAGCCGGAGGCTATCCGGAGGTCCCGGGGCCTGTCGACCGATGGATACTCGCCCGATTGGGAGAGGTGGCGGAGCGGTTCGACGAGCTGTCCGACGCCCACCGCCTGTCGGATGCCTTCTCGCTCATGTACTCGTTCGCCTGGTCGGAGGTGTTCGACTGGTACCTGGAGATGTCGAAGCCGGCGCTGTCGGCCGGAGGGCCCGAGGCAGGGCCCACCCGCCAGACCTTGGGAGTGGTCATGCGTGACCTGCTCAAGTTCTTCCATCCGGCCATTCCTTTCGTGACCGAGGAGCTCTATAGCCACTTGGTGGCCGAAGAACTACTGATCGTCTCGTCGTGGCCCGAAGTGCCGCGCTACGCGGCGCCCGACGGGATGGAGACCCTCCAAGACCTGATCACCGCCCTGAGGGGATCCCGGTCCGACCACGGGTGGTCTGCTGGTGAAGCGCTCAAAGCGGTGATCCATGATCCGCACCGCACTTGGCGTGACTGGTGGGCGCCCCAGCTGGCCTCGTTGGCGGGGATCGAGGCGAGGGTGGGCGCGCCTCCGGAAAGCTCCGGTTACCTGCGGGTGGCGGCGGGCCCGGTGGAGGCTTACGTGGAGGTCCACGGTGTCATCGACATCGAGGCCGAGCAGGAGCGGTTGGGACGCCGCCTCGGGAAGGCCCGCGCCGCGCTGCAACAGTCGGAAACCAAGCTGTCCAACCCGGCCTTCCGCACCCGTGCGCCTGGGGAGGTAGTGGCCAAGGAAGAGCAGAAGGCGGTGGCGTCGCGAGCCCTGGTCGATAAGTTGGTCTCTCAACTCGAGGCGCTCGGAGACGTGGTTGGTTAGCCGGGGCGCCGGTCCGCATCCGACCAAGCGTTGAGCATATGAACTACGACCAAGCAGTCGCATATCTGGATCGGCACATCGAACTGGGGTGGAAACCGGGGCTCGAGCGGATCCACCGGCTGCTCGACCTGATGGGGTCTCCACACCTTCGTAGCCCGGCCATCCACATCACGGGAACCAATGGCAAGACGACGGTCACCACCGTGGCCGCCTCGGTGCTGGATGCGATGGGTCTCAAGTCGGGCACGTTCACGTCCCCGCATCTCGAGCGAGTGGAAGAACGGTTCAAGGTGGCGGGCGAGATGGCGACGCCGGAACAGTTCGCGCGGGCCGTTGCGGATATCGCGCCTTTCGTGGATATGCTGGAGGCCGAGACGGGGGAGCGCGCCACCTACTTCGAGTTGACCACTGCCGCGGCCTTCTCTCTCTTCGCGAATGAGGCCGTGGATGTGGCGGTGGTCGAGGTGGGGATGGGTGGTCGCCTCGACGCCACCAACGTGTTGGAGAGCCAGGTGGCGGTGCTGACGGGTGTTGCGATCGATCACGCCGAGTACCTGGGGACCACCGAGGTCGAGATCGCGGGCGAGAAGCTGGCCATACTCAAGACGGGCGGGGTGTTGGTGACTGGAGACCTGTCCGATGAGGTGGGCCCGGCGGCCGCTCGGAGAGCGGAAGACGTAGGCGCTGTCCGCCGGACGGTGGGCCGCGACTTCCGGGTCGAGGACCTGCGCATGTCGGTGGGGGGCTGGTCATTCGATCTCGACGGGATCTACGAGCAATACGACGACCTGTACGTCCCACTTCACGGTCGCCACCAGGCAGCCAACGCAGCCGTGGCCGTGGCGGCGGTCGAGGAACTGTTCGGGCGGGCCTTGCCGCCTGAGGCCGTCCGGGACGGCCTGGCCGGTACCAGGGTTCCGGCCAGGGTGGAGGTGGTGGGAAGGGCCCCTCTGGTGGTGCTGGACGGCGCCCACAACCCGCAGGCCACCGATGCGCTGGCTCGGACGCTGCGCGAGGAGATGCCGCCAGCAGGTTGGACCCTGGTGGTCGGCGCCTTTCGAGACAAGGACATCTACTCCATGCTGGCGCCGTTCGCCGGGCTGGTGGACCAGGCCATCGCCACGGCGGCGGATCATGAGCGAGCCGCCGAACCCAGCGATCTGTTGATGGCTCTGGAGCGGGTGCTACCCGGCATCCCGGTCACGTGGGTGACGCCCGTCCGCGCCGCCGTCGACCTGGCCAAGGAGTGGAGTCAGGCCGAGGGCGCCGTTCTGGTGACCGGCTCCTTCTATGTCGCGGGTGAGGCTCGCACCGCGCTCCTCCGGTAGCCCTGACCATTCATGTTCCCTGCACACCGATGCGCATCAGGCCGCTTCAACCGCATCATTGCGGAGCGACACCCCTCGCCCTGGCGGTGAATGCACCTCACTACGGAGGCGGGTCTGTCAAATGGTCGTAACCCAGGTCAGGCAACCCGAACCACCGCTCCTTCTCCCCTTCAACCCCTATCCATGAATGATCGGGGCGAGGAGGGTTTTGAAGTAGTCCGTACGAAGAGGTTTGCGCGCCGGACCTATCATCGGGCATGTAGTATGTCCACCTGCGAATCCCCGCAAGAGTCACTCTTATTGTGCCTCCTAGAATCGTTCCCCCGACCGCAAACGTCTCTCGGGCCACGGGGTGGCGCGACTCGATCAGGCCGGATCCGGATCCTCTGCTCGGTATGAAAGGCAGGCATAGCGATGGCCCAGGAAGACACCTTCATAATGGTGAAGCCGGACGGGGTGAGGCGCCGCCTGGTGGGCGAGGTGATCTCCCGGTTCGAAGCCAAGGGGCTCGACCTTCAACGCCTCGATATGGTCCTGCCCGATAAGGCCGTCGCGGCCGCCCACTATGCGGAGCACGAGGGGAAGCCCTTCTACGACGACCTCATCGACTTCGTAACTTCCGGTCCGGTGGTGGCCATGCACTGGTCGGGCGAATCGGCGATCACGGTGGCTCGATCCATGATGGGGGTTACCGATCCCGCGGTTGCCCTTCCTGGCACCATCCGGGGTGACTTCGGCCTCGAGGTCGGGGAGAACATCGTTCATGGATCCGATAGCCCCCAGAGCGCAGCGCGCGAGCTGGCCCTCTGGTTCACCTGATGGCAACAGGACGCAGAACCGGCCGGCTATCCGTTGAGCCAATACGTAGGGTAGAGTTGGCCGGAGACCTGCGACAGGGACCTTTCACCCATGCCAGATAACCCGTTCGTCGTTGCCGGCCAGGACATGGCGGTCGATCTGGGTACAGCCAATACCCTCGTGTACGTCCGTAACCAGGGTGTCCTGCTCAACGAGCCGTCGGTGGTGGCCATCAACACCAACACCAACGAGGCGCTGGCCGTCGGTATGGACGCCAAGCGCATGATCGGGCGCACTCCCTCGCACGTCAAGGCGATCAGGCCTCTCCGGGATGGGGTCATCGCCGACTTCGACATCACCGAGCGCATGCTCCGTTACTTCATCAAGAAGGTCCACCGCCGCCGCTGGGCTAAGCCGAGGATCGTGATCTGCGTCCCGTCCGGCATCACCGGGGTGGAACGGAGGGCCGTGGAAGAGGCGGCCTACCATGCCGGCGCCCGGAACGCCTTCACCATCGATGAGCCGATGGCGGCGGCCATCGGATGCGGATTGCCCGTCAACGAACCCACCGGGTCGATGGTGGTGGATATCGGGGGCGGTACCACCGAAGTGGCGGTCATCGCGATGGGTGGCATCGTGGTGTCGAAGAGCGTCCGCGTGGGTGGCGACGATATGGATGAGCGGATCGTCGAATGGGTTAAGAAGGAGCACAACCTCCTGCTAGGCCTGCGGACAGCGGAGCAGATCAAGATGGCGATCGGATCGGCATATCCGTATCAGAACGAGCCGAGCGCCGAGGTAAAGGGTCGGGATCTGGTGGCCGGCCTGCCCAAGACCATCCTGCTCACCGCTTCCGAAGTCAGGGCAGCTATCCAGGAGCCACTATCGATGATGATCGATGCAGTCCGGTACACCCTGGACAACACCCCGCCCGAGTTGGCCGCCGACCTGATGAACGCGGGAATCGTGATCACGGGCGGGGGCTCCTTGCTCAAGGTTCTGCATCACCGGCTGGCGTTCGAGACCGGCTTGCGAGTTGAGATCGCGGAGCGGCCGCTCCAGTCGGTGGTGGTCGGATCCGGCAGGTGCCTGGAACAGTACGACGTCTTGCAGGGAGTCCTAGAGTCATCCGGCCGGTTTTAGGAGGATGCCCAAGAAAGGCCAGTTGGCCCTGGGATCCGGCAACAAAGCCCCGGTTCAAGAAGTAGCGGGCCAAACCATCCCTCGTCTTCTCCGGCACCCTTCTAGGAGTCGTTCCAAGTCCGATAGCCGGGTCCGCCGGATGATGAATCCCGATCATTCATGGTCGGGGCTTGCAAGGGTGACGGAGCGGGCGCTTCGGGTTGCCTGGCCTGGGGTTATGTTCACTGGCCTGGGGTCATGTTCATTCCACAGGCCCTCTTCATCCGGGCGTGGCACTCACCGCCCAGGTGAGGGGCAGCCGCTCCGCGATGATGAGGTTGAAGTGGCCGGATCGCATCGGTGTCCTGGGCACATGAATAATCAGGGTTAATGAAGGGCCAGGGAAATCTCCGCTCCGCCAAGACTCTCGAATGCCGGTAGACGGGCGCTGCGGCGCGCCCGAGGCACGGGGAGGAGGGGTGCTCCGACCGATCGGTCCGCCTACGTCGCCATCGGCCTCCTCGTAATCTCACTCACCCTCATGACTCTCGACATCCGTGCGTCGCGAGGTGGTCTCGGGGCCGACCTTCGCAACACCGCACAGGTGGTGGTAGCGCCATTCCAGGCGGCTGTGAACGCGGTGGTGACTCCCGTCGTGAGCTTTTCCGACGGCCTGTCCAACCTGGCCGGGCTCCGCGAGGAAAACCAGCGGCTCCGGAACCGGATCGAGTCCCTGGAACGGGAAGCGGCACAGGTCGGTCACCTGGAGGCCCAGGTATCCGAGTTGGAGACGCTGCTGGCGCTGCGGCTTGGCGAGGATCTGTACCAGCTAGCGGTCTCGGCCGAGGTCACGGCTCGGGGAGGAACCCTCGACCCGACGCTGACCATCAATCGCGGTACCGGTGACGGGGTTCATCCCGGCCAACCGGTAGTGGACGGCCAGGGGGCGCTGATAGGTCTGGTATCCGAAGCGAGCGAGGCGGGGGCGAACGTCATTCCGATCACGTCGCGCCGGGCGCCGGCGGTCACGGTGCGCTTACCCGATGGACAGCGCGGGGTGGTGACGGGACAGGGCGCCGGAGCGTTGGGGCTCTCCATTCTGGAAGCGTCGGATCCCGTGGAGGGAGGCGAGTTGCTGGTGACCTACGGGCCTTACGGAGACTCCAACGCCTACCCGAAGGGCCTGGATGTCGGCATCGTGGCAGAGGCCGCGGTTCCACAGTTCGGGATCATCAGTGCACGGGTGGAACCCATGGGGGATCTCGAACGCCTCGAATACGTGGCGGTAATCCCCTGGCCGTCCGCTCCCTCGCCACAACCCGGAGATGGTGAGTTCCCCGGGCTATCGGAGGTGGGGGCCGGCTCCGCCGACCCGGGTGGCGAGACGGATGCGGGAACGTAAATGGCGAGCCTGCGGTTCCTGCTCTCCCTGGTGCTGGTCATGGTGGCGGCTCTCGTTCAGACCAGCGTGTTCCACAGCATCAGGCCCTTTGACGCAAGCCCCGATGTAGTCCTGTTGATGGTGGTGGTCGGTGCGATCTGGCTCAAGCCCGAAGTGGCCGTGTTGCTGGGTTTCCTGGGCGGGCTGCTGCTCGACATGCTCGGATCGGCGCCGCTGGGTCTGAGTGGGCTGGCGTTCACGGTCGGCGCCTATGTCACGGTGCGGAGCCGCGATCGGTTCAACTACGGGCTCCCGGTCGGTGTGATGACTGTGGGAGGGATCACGTTGGTCATGCTGGTGACCAACGCCCTGATCGGGACCCTGTTCGGTGAGGGCACGCTAGGCAATCCCGACATCATCAGGACGTTGCTGCTGGTGCCGATGTACAACATGGTGCTCGCGCTGGGCGTTCTCCCGCTGGCCGACTTGCTGTTCTCTTCGGTGGCCGGTCCGCGCCACACCTGGAGCCGGAGCCGGTTGTGAGCGACAGGAAGCGGCTCGACCGTAGGGAACAGGCTACGAACAGTTGGCGTGTGGGTGTCCTGGCCCTGCTGTTCACGGGCGCGTTGTCGATCCTGTTCTTCCGGTTGTGGTTCGTGCAGCTCGCGGCCGGCCCGGAGTGGCTTGAGGAAGCCGACCAGAACATCGTCAGCAGCCAGCCGATCGCGTCGCCGCGGGGTGACATAGTTGATCGGAACGGCATCGTGCTGGCCACTTCCGTACCCGGTCTCGTCATCGAGATCGATCGATCTCTCCTCCCGATCGAGGTGGAGGACGACGTACTGCAGCGGCTGGCGGCCATCCTTGGCCTGTCGCCGGTCGAAGTGCGCGAGGCCGTAGAGCGAACCAGATCGGGAGAGGTCGCCGCCCTGACGGAGTTCGAGATCGATGCCGACACGGCCTACTTGATAATGGAGCAGCGAGCCACCCTGCCGGGTGTCACGGTGCGAGCCCTGCCCGTTCGTGGGTACACGCAAGGGTCGTTGATGGGTCACGTGCTGGGTCATATGGGGCTGCCGTCCCCGGGCGATCTCGAGCGACTACCCACGTCCGATACCAACACGCCGATCGGAAAGCTCGGGGTGGAACGGGAGTACGACGAGTTCCTGCAAGGGCAGCTCGGGAAGCACGTGTACCGGATAAACCCCGAAGGCGCCATTCTCGAGGAGATCGGGACCGTGGATCCGGTCCCCGGCGCCACGGTCCGGCTGACCCTTGACGTCGAGGTCCAGGCTGAGGTCGAGAGGATACTGGTCGAGGCCATTGCCCTGTCGAACGCGCTGAAGGAAACCCAGGACGAGACTGATCCGGAGCGGACGCCGCAGCCGACCGAGCGAGCCACCGCCCTGGTGATGGAAGTGAACACGGGCGCCATCCTGGCGATGGCCTCCTACCCGACCTTCGAGCCGCAGGCGTTCGTGGGCGGCATCGATGTCGATTCTTTCGAAGAACTGTCCGATCGTCAGGCTTTCAACAACCTGGCTATCCAGGGTGTGAAGCCGCCGGCATCCACCTTCAAGGTGATCACCTACGTAACGGCTGTAGAAGAGAACATCTTCCCCGAAGGAGTGTCCACACCGGAGGAGACCATCGAGTGCTCATCGCAACTGGAGCACGGGTTCGAGGACGACTCGCAGCTGCTTTGGAGGAACTGGACCTATCCGGAGTCGGATGGGCGGCAGAACCTCCATGACGCCCTCCGGCGATCCTGCAACATCTACTTCTGGGAGGTGGCGCTCTCCATCTGGAGAGCGTACCGCCGGACCGACCGGGAGGGGATGGTGCAGGAATGGGCGCGGGCGGTGGGTGTGGGCCGCCCCACCCAGGTCGACCTTCCGTTCGAGCACGATGGAATCCTGGGTGATCGCCAGCTCTTCGAGGAATGGCAGGAACGGCAACCGTGGCGGGTCCGGGCGGAGGGCTGGCTCGGCGGCGACCTCATGAACCTCGTGGTCGGCCAGGGACCGATCGTAACCACGCCGCTCCAGATGGCGGTCGCCTACGCCTCGATACTCAACGGGGGAACCGTATACCAACCCCGGGTGGCGGAGGCAATAGAGACAGCCGACGGGGAGCGGTTACGAACCCTCGAGCCCCGCGTGCTCAGGTCGGTGGACATCAGTCCGGAAACCGTGGCGTCCCTGAGAACGGATCTGACCTCCGTGGTCCGTTCAGGTACGGCTCGGCGAGCATTCGAGGATCTGGGCGGGCTGGTCGAGTTGGTGGGAGGCAAGACCGGCACCGCCCAGTCGTTCACCGACCAGGAAGGGGTATTCCACGACTCGACGGCGTGGTTCGTCGGTGTGGCGCCGATCGATGCTCCGAGGTGGGTTGTCGCGGTGATGGTGGATGAGGGCGGTTCGGGAGGCGCGGTGGCAGCGCCGGCGGCACGGGCCATCTTCCAGTACCTGCTCGGCGCCGAGGTCACGCCGTTGGTCGCGGGTGAGGACACGGAGCGGTAGCGCATGGCGGTGCTGGACCGGACATTGGAGGGTGTGGGCGGGATATTCGAGGACCGGCCCAGGCCTACCCCCGACCTAATCGTGTTCGTATTGATGGCAGCCCTCATGGCCCTGGGCAGCGTGATGGTCTACTCGTCGACGTTCGTCCGGCTGGAGGAGGAAACGGGAGATCCCACGTCGGCCATGCGGAGGCAGATGATCTTCGCAGGCGTGGCGCTGGTCACCTATGTGGCGGCCTCGATGATCGACTATCGCTGGTACCGGCGCTTTCCGGGTCTCATCTACGGCGTCACGATGGTGGCCCTGATCGGCGTCCTGTTCGCCGCTCCGCAGAAGGGCGCCACCCGCTGGATCCCCGTGGGCGCCTTCCAGTTCCAACCGTCGGAGTTCGCCAAGGTGGCCCTGATAGTCGCCCTGGCGAGCCTGCTGACCAGGGAGGCCAGCCGGCGCATATCGTGGAAGACCCTTGGGACGGCCCTCCTGATGGCGGCCGCGCCCAGCTTCCTCATCTTCCTGCAGCCCGACCTCGGCACCATGCTGGTGGTGGGTTTCATCACAGTAGGCATGCTCTTCGTAGCCGGCTCGAGCATTCGCCAGGTCCTGGTCCTGGGAGCTTCCGGGATCGTGGGTGCGATAGCGGTGTTCCAGCTCGATATCCTCAAGTCCTACCAGACAGCCCGGCTCGCCGGGTTTCTCGATCAGACCTCCGACTTGCAGGGGGTCAACTGGAATCTCTACCAGAGCCAGATCGCTATCGGCTCCGGCCAGCTTGTCGGAAGGGGACTGCTCCAGGGCACGCAGACTCGTCTCAGCTTCATCCCTTCCCAGACCACGGACTTCATCTTCACGGCGGTGGGGGAGCAGTTCGGGTTTATCGGAGGTTCAGCGGTAATCCTCGCCTACGCCATCCTGATATGGCGGGTGCTGATCGTGGCGGCGGTAGCGCCTAACGGGTTCGGGTCCATGATCTCGGTGGGTATGGCCGCGCTCCTGTCGTTCCATGTATTCGTCAACATCGGCATGACCGTGGGTCTGGTACCGGTGACCGGACTTCCACTGCCCTTCATGAGCGCCGGTGGTTCAGCCATGATCGCCATGGCGGGCGGGATGGGGATAGTGAACTCGGTCTGGCGATCGAGGTCACCGGTCAGCGACCGGCCGGAGGCGCGCGATCTCTGATTCGGCTGTTAAGATCAACTGCGGTGGGTGGCGGTTCGACCAAGCCTGACGTCCAGTCGCCCCCTACCAAGCCCGTCTCGGAAGGCCGTTCCTCGTGGGAGTCATCCGCTCCGGGACGATTTGCGGGAAAGTCGCAATGGCATGGGAACTTGTGAACCTTCGATCAGGTGTATCCGGCGCGAGCGCCAAAGTCGCTCGCCCTTGACTGGTTCGGCAAGTCACGGAACGAACGAGGCGTCACCGCCATGGGAATCGTTGCCTCCCGAGGCTGCCGGTCGGCGGGGCGAACCCCCGCAGGCCAAGGCCCACCGGCATACGTCGAAGCAGTAGCCGCACCCGCAGGAGAAGGGACCGGAGACCGTGACAGAGCAGCAGACCAGAGTCTCTGCCCGTACTGGTTGCACCGTAGTCCGATCGATCTTGCTCCCTGCCCTTGCAGTCGCGTGCGTCATCTCAGATCAAGGAGACATCAGTAATGCCTTTCTTTCGGCGCAAGACAGCCGAAATAGTTCGCCGCGGAGTCGGCGACGAGTCGACCGAAGAACGAACAACCAGAAAAATCAGCGGTAAGACCGTCAAGGTCCGGCGCGTACGAGAGCTGCCGAAAAAGCCGAAGCATGTGGCCACCAAACGGAAGAGCAGGCAGCCCAAGCACGGGTCGGCCCGGCCCGGGAGCCGTCATCGGGGTCGTTCGCGCCCCCACGCGGAGGGGACGGTTCCGCTTCCGGCGGCCGGACGCCGCCAGATGCTGGTCCGGGTGCTGCCCCACCAGACTCAGATCGTGGTGCTGGAGGGTTCTCTGCTGGTGGAGCACTACGTGCACCGGTCCGATCAAGAGTCGCTGGTCGGCAACATCTACAACGGTGTCGTCCGCAGCGTGCTCCCGGGCTTGGAGGCCGCTTTCGTGGACATCGGCACGGAGAAGAACGGCGTCATATACGCGGGGGATCTCAATTCGACCCGGCGTACCCACGGCCGGGGACCGCGCATCGAGCGCCAGCTCAAGCAGGGTGACCACCTCATGGTCCAGGTTGACAAGGACCCGATGGGCAGCAAGGGACCGCGGCTCACCAGCCAGATGACCCTGCCCGGCCGGCACCTGGTGCTGTCTCCCAAGAACTCGATGCTGGGTATATCCCGTCGCCTGCCCGAGGCGGAGCGCAACCGGCTGCGACTGCTACTCCAGGCGGAGCGCCCACCCGGCTACGGCCTCATCGTGCGTACGGCGGCGGCCGGTTCTTCGAGGCGGGAGATCGTGGCTGACATTGCCCGTCTCAAGGCCAAGTGGGCGGAGGTCGAGGGCGCCGCTAAGGGCGGGTCCGCGCCTCGGCTCATCCACGAGGAGCCCAGCCTCCTGATCCGGGTAATCCGTGAGCACCTCACGCGGGACTTCCGGCGCCTGCTGATAGATGATCGCCGGGCTTACGAGGCGGTTCTTAAGTACCTGAAGGAGGTCTCCCCGGATCTGGTCGACCGGGTGCATCTCAGCCAAGACCGGCATCAGAACCTGTTTGCCCGCTTCCGGGTGGACGACCAGCTCCGCCGGGCGCTGGACCGCAAGGTATGGCTGCCTTCCGGGGGACACCTGGTGATCGACCGGACCGAGGCGCTGACGGTAGTGGACGTGAACACCGGTAAGTACGTGGGGAAGGCGAACCTCGAGGACACTGTCCTTCACAACAACCTTGAGGCCGCCGAGGAGATCGGGCGCCAGCTTCGCCTGCGAGACATCGGTGGGATCATCGTTATCGATTTCATCGACATGGAGATCAAGAAGAACCGTGAGGCGGTTCTGGAGCGGCTCCGGGCGGCGCTCGCCTCCGACAAGACGACCACCCAGGTGCACTCTGTCTCGAGTCTCGGTCTCGTCGAGATGACGCGCAAGAACGTGTCCAGCGGTCTGATAGAATCCTTCTCCGAGCCTTGTCCAACCTGTGATGGGCGCGGTCTCGTGCTCCACGAGAAAGCGGCTACCTCGGGGGTTCCGATCAATCCGGTGGGCGACAGGGTGGCGATGTGAACCGTGGGTCCGGCGGTGGAGCGCACCCGGCCGGGTTACGGTCGAAAGGTTGTATTTCCGACATGTACGCGATTATCCGCTCGGGTGGCAAGCAGACCAGAGTGTCCAAGGGCTACGTCATCGACGTGGAGCTGCTGAAGGATGCCGGGGATGAGGTGACCTTCACACCGTTGCTGGTAGTCAGCGATGAAGGCAGCGTGATCACCAGCCGGGAAGAACTCGCAGGGATGCAAGTCAAGGCCCGGGTGCTCGGTGACGTCAAGGGTAAGAAGGTCGAGGTGTTCAAGTACAAGAACAAGTCGGGCTACCGGCGCCGGAAGGGCCATCGCCAGCGCCACACCCGCCTCGAGATAACCCATGTGGGCGCCATCGGTTAACCCTGATAGTGGACAGTGGCCGGTTCCCAGTGGCCAGTGGCGACCCGGAGGTAATCAAGTTCCGTTAGGCCCGTAGGTATGTTGGGTTGTACGTGTCTTCCGAGTTACAACACTTGCCGACACTGACCACTGACCACTGACCGACTAGGTATAATCGCAGGTCAGGAGCCCAGACTCCTGCTCTATTCACCGTACGAAACCCGATCTATGAGAAATCGGCGCCAGAGGAGGCCTGTATGTCCAAGACCAAAGGTGGAGGGTCCACCAAGAACGGCCGTGATTCGCACGCCAAGCGGCTCGGCCCGAAGGTTTTCGATGGTCAGGAGATCACGGCAGGGACGATCCTGGTTCGCCAGAGGGGCACCCGCATCCATCCGGGAGTCAATGTACGTCGCGGTGGAGACGACACGCTCTTCGCGATCGCTCCTGGCACGGTGAAATACCACCGTCAGGGGGGTCGCCGCCGGGTGAGCATCCTGACCGACTCTCACTGATCGTCAGGACGCCCGTACGGGACATCCCTGACCTCCGGACGGTGGATCGTGTTCATCGACCAGGTCCGCGCCCATCTTCGATCCGGTAACGGCGGGGCCGGCGCGGTGTCGTTCCGCCGGGTCGGTCGCCGTCCCCGGGGAAAACCGGCCGGCGGATCGGGCGGGCGGGGCGGAAGCGTGGTCGTCGCCGTGGACGAGGGCATGTCCACCCTGGTGGACTTCCGCAGGCGCCCCCATCGCGCAGCAGGTGGCGGGAGCCATGGGGCATCCGACCTTCGTCATGGGCGCCAGGGCGAGGATCTGATCGTGCCGGTGCCTGCCGGCACCATGGTGATCGATGACGAGGAACGGCTGGTTGCCGACCTGGTTTCGGCGGGCCAGCAGGTCACGGTCCTGGAAGGCGGCCGGGGAGGCCGCGGCAACGCGGCGCTGGTCTCGGTCGCCCACCGGGCGCCGTCCTTCTGCGAGCAGGGCGAGTACGGCACGGAGGCCTGGTTCACTCTGGAGATGAAGCTGGTTGCTGATGCGGCGTTGATCGGTTTTCCCAACGCCGGCAAGTCGACCCTGATCTCGCGGGTATCGGCGGCTCGGCCTAAGATCGCCGACTATCCCTTCACCACGCTGGTCCCCAACCTTGGAGTGGTGATGATCGACGACCGGTCCTTCGTCATGGCCGATGTACCCGGCCTGGTGGAGGGGGCTGCCGAGGGCAGGGGACTCGGACACGAGTTTCTCCGTCATTGCGAGCGAGCCCGGGTGCTGGTGTTCCTCCTCGACCCGTCACTGTTGCAAGAGCTTTCCCCGGAACGCCAGTACGAGGTACTCGAGCGCGAGCTTCGCCACCACGACCCGGATCTGGCCGACCGCCCGCGGGTGGTGGCCGTCACCAAACGCGACCTCTCCGTAGAGAGCCCGGTGACGACTGCCCTCCTCGAGGTAGCTCCGGACCTGATCGAGATCAGCTCCGTGGCCGGGCAGGGACTGGAAGATCTCGTCCATCGGATCGCCGACGCCGTTGACCGGGCCGAGAGGACGACTGAGCAGGGTAAGGGCTATGTCCTGCATCGTCCGCTCGGTCCCACCTTCGAGGTGGACCGCGTGGATGGTGTCTGGGTGGTGAACGGCCGCGCCGCGGAACGGGCGGTAGCTCTCAACGACCTGACCCGGTCCGACGCCGCCCTGCTCGCTTCCCGTAGGCTCTCCCGCCTCGGGGTGGATGACTCCCTGCGCCGCGCAGGCGCCCGGGAGGGTGACGAGGTCCGGATCGGCGACCTGGTCTTCGAGTATTCGGAGCCCGACGTTGGATGAGGGTGTGGGCGGGCGTCGCGAGCCCCCGCCGCCGGGGAGCCCTGTAGTCCTTAAGGTCGGCTCGTCGAGCCTCACTCGTGCGGACGGCGCGGTGGACGAACGGGCCATCGAACGGGTGATGTGGCAGGTGAGCGCCTTCTGGGAAGCCGGCCACCCGGCTGTTCTGGTCTCTTCAGGTGCGATAGCGGCCGGATCGCCGGCCGTAGGTGGGCGTCCTTCCGACATTACGGGTCTGCAGGTGGCGGCCGCGGTCGGCCAGACGTTGCTGATGTCGCACTACAGCCGGGTGTTCCCGACCATTGGCCGAACGGTTGGCCAGGTGTTGCTGACCGTGGACGTGCTCCAGATGAGAGCCCAGTATCTCCACGCTCGGGGAACCCTTACCCGTATGCTGGAGCGGGGCATAGTCCCGATCGTCAACGAGAACGATACGGTGGCCATCCACGGCTGGAAGATGGGCGACAACGACCGGCTCGCCGCCATCGTGTCGCACCTGGTGAGTGCGGGGATGCTGGTGCTCCTGACCGACACGGACGGTCTCTACTCGGCCGATCCCCGCTCGGGAGAGGGTGAGCCGATCCTGACCATACGGCACCGGGATCCCATCCTGGACCGGGTGGCCACGGGAGCCCCTGGGCCGGTTGGATCGGGAGGGGTGAGGACCAAGGTGGCGGCGGTACGGATGGCGGCCTGGTCAGGTATCCCCACGGTGATCGCCAGGTCAGATCGTCCGGGTGTCATAGACACCATCATCCAGGGCGGGGAGGCCGGCACCTACGTGGTGCCCGGTGACACCAAGCTGTCGGCATGGAAGCTGTGGTTGGCGTTTGGGCAGCAACCCGGCGGCACTCTCCGGATCGATGACGGCGCCGTGCGGGCGCTGGCGCGCCGGGGCGGCTCGCTATTGCCGGTGGGTGTCACCGGGGTGGACGGCGAGTTCCCGGCGGGCGCGTCGGTTGACGTCCGGAGCCCTACCGGTGTCCTGGTGGGGAAGGGGCTGGTGACATCCGATTCGGATCAGATCCGGGATCGGATGGGTAAGCGCACCACGGACACCGGAATCCCCTCCGAGGTGATCCATCGCGATCGCTTGGTGGTCCTGCTGGACGGTTGAGTCCCCGGTCCCGCCGCGGACGGCCGGCTCACCGGCGCCAGAGCGATCGGGTGAACAGCAGGAGCACCGGGAAGAGTTCAAGGCGGCCGGCGATCATGAACAGCGAGAGCAACCACTTGCCCGGCCACGTCAGGGCGGAGTAGTTACCGGTCGGCCCCATCTCGCCCAGCGCCGGACCGATGTTCGCGAGCGCGCTGGCGGTGGCCGATGCCGCCTCCACGAGACCGAGTTCAGGTCCGAACACGGCGCCGAGGAAGCCCAGCAGGAATGTACCGGTCATGAACAGGAACATGAAGAAGAGGAAGAACGACTGGACACTCTCCACGACGGGCTCGTTCACCCGCTTCGAGCCGAACCTGATCAGGAATATCCCTCGAGGGTGGATGAGGCGTCTCAGGTCGGCCGCGGCCGCTTTGACCAACACGCCGATGCGGTAGATCTTTATACCGCCGGCGGTCGATCCCGCCATGCCGCCGACGAACATCAGGCCGACCACGAACAGCTGCAGGGCCGGGATCCATGCGCCGAAGTCGGCGGTGGCGTATCCGGTGCCGGTGACCAGGGCCAGGGCCGTGAAAACAGAGTCGCGAATGACGTCGGATGCCGGTTCCTGCCCCCACAGGCTCAACGCCATGACCAGGGTGGCGACCGCCACGATGCCCGCAAATAGCCGGAACTCGGTGTTCTTGAGATACCGACCGGGATCCCGCAAGGCTCGGAAGTGGAGCGCGAACGAGGTTCCGGCAATGAACATGAAGACGATCACCACCCACTGCGCATACGGGCTGAAGCCGTCAATGGAGGTGGCTTCGGTGCTGAAACCGCCGGTGGCCATGGTGGTGAAGGCGTGATTGATGGCCTGGAAGAGGGTCATGTCCCCCGCCCACAGTGTCAGGACCTCCACCAGGGTTAACAGGGCATAGACATACCAGAGCCGTTTGGCGGTCTCGCGGAAGCGAGGCGTGAGGCGATCGGGTTCGGGCCCGGGTGACTCGGCCCGAGCCAGCTGGACGCCGCCGGTGCCGAGCAGGGGAAGGATGGCCAGCGAGAGAACGATTACCCCCATCCCGCCCAGCCACTGGGTGGTGGATCTCCACATGAGTATGCCGCGTGGCAGCGCAGCCGGATCGGGTACCACGGAAGCGCCCGTAGTGGTGAACCCGGAAGCGGTCTCGAAGAAGGCGTTGGTCAGGTTGTCGATGGCGCCGGTCAGCAAGTACGGGAGTACCCCGAAGCAGGCCATGGCGAACCAGGCCAAACCCACCGAGGCGAAGCCCACCTTGGTGGTAAGCGTCCCGGGGCGACCCATAACCCGCCATCCGAATAGCCCGGCCAGGATGGTGAGCAGCGCGGACAGGGTGATCCAGCCGGCAACTTCCTGTTCCCGGTAGATGAGTGAGGTGACAGCAGCCGGAAGCATGGCCACTCCGGCCGCGACTACCACCGCTCCGATTACGTAGGACAGACGCCGGAAGATGGGTCCAGGGCGGCTAAACCCGAACGATCGTCCGGATGAGGTCATGTCCACCGATGGTTGTGGCCTGGTGAAGGGCTGGCGTGGCTCACGCCGAGAACATCGACTCGACGGCTGCCATGGCGTCGGGTACGGCGAAGATGATCAGGTGATCGTGCTCCTCGATGGTAGTGGCACCGGAGGGGACGAAGGCGATGTCGCCGCGCACCATCCCTCCGATCACCATTCCACGGGGCAGGGTCAGTTCGAGGAGCGAGTTTCCCACTGCCTCGGCTCCGGGAACTGCTTCCAACTCGAGCACCTCGGCGTCTGTGTCGGAGAAGGTCGCTACCGAATAGACGGTGCCCCGCCGCACGAACCGGAGAATCGAGGCGGCGGCAGTCAGGCGGGTGGACACCGTGGTGTCGACGCCGATACCCGCCAGCAGACCTACGTAACTCATACGCGTCACCCGGCTGATGGTGGTGGCAGCACCCATGGCCTTGGCGACCAGGCAGGGGATCAGGTTCATGGAATCGACCCCGGTGAGGGCGACCACGGAGTCGTGAAGGTTGGTGTCGAGCTCTCCAAACACGACGGGGTCGGTGGGATCGGCGGCGATGACGAGCGCGGATGGGATCTCCTCAGCGACTGCGCCGCATCGGGCTTCGTCGGGATCGATCACCACGACCTCCATGCCCGCTCTGACCATCAGGTCGGTGGTGAGCCGGGCCACCCGGGTTGTTCCGATGATCAATACTCGCCGGATGTCACGGTCATGGATGCCGATCAACGACCTGGCCCGATCGACGTTCTTGCTCTTGACCATCAGCAGCAGGTGGTCACCTTCCAGCACCGTCGTGTCGCCATGGGCCACGATGGTGGTGCCGTTGCGGACCGCGGCGATGGCCAGCCAGTTGAAGCTCTCGCTGCGGGGAACATTCTTCAGCGGTACTCCGACCAGCGGCGAGCCGGCGGTGACGGTACCTCCTACTAGCGCCAACTGCCCTTCACCGAACTCGATGAGCTCGGTAAGCCCGGACTCGACCACCAACGTGGCGATTTCCTCGGCCGCCGTCTCGACCGGATCGATGACCACATCGACAGCGATGCCGTCGAGGCCGTCCCTGAGATCCGGGTCCTGTACCCGGGCGATGGTGCGTTGCACGCCCATCTTCTTGGCGGTGTGGCAGGCGAGGATGTTGGCGCCGTCGCTGGCGGTAACCGCGAGGAGTAACTCGGCCTGACCGACTCCGGCTTGTTCGAGTGTGGCGGCGCTGGCGCCGTTACCGGTGATGACCAGAGCGTCCAGCCGGTCCCTGATCTCGGCGGCCCGGCGAGAATCGATGTCGATCACGACCACGTCCTGGCCCTCTAGGGATAGGCGTTCGGCGATGTAGCCCCCTACCGCTCCCGCACCCACCACCACGATGCGCATCTACAGCCGCACTCTTCCCATCGGTCGGCACCCCATTGTAGGAGCCTGTTGAGAGATTCCACCCAAAGGGTTCGCGCGGTAACAGGGAATCCTCATACCAGGTAGTTTGCCACGGTGGGAACGCCTTCGGATTCGTTTCCCGGCGCCCTCCCTCGGACGCAACCGGCCGGATCGCCCGGCCGGGTCGGGTGAAGGTCTTGTAACGGGCTCCGCATCGGGGTACGTTCCGATCAGGTGGGGACGCTCGACCCTGCGCGCAGGCTCGGGCAGCCCACCAGGTGCGCAGGCCGGAGAGCGACGGGGGGCAGGAAGTCCTACTGTGATTGCTGTTCGCCCGTCTATGTTGTTGATCGCCGCCGCGTCGCTACTCATTCCGGCAGCGGTCGCCCGGAGTGCCCCAGCGGAGGGTCGTTCGTGTGTGGGTCTGAGCCCGCCCGTGGACGGGATCGTCACCGCGGACTTCGATCCCGGACCGGGTTACGAGGGCCACTGGGGGGTCGACTACGAGGGAGACCACGACGGCCTGGTTCAGGCGGCAGCCGGAGGAACCGTCATCTTCTCCGGCCGGGTGGTGCACAACCCGGTGGTCACCATCGACCATGGGGGAGGGTTATGGACCAGCTACTCCTACCTGGAACACCTCACCGTGCTGAGCGGCGAGGAGGTAGAACGCGGAACGGTGGTCGGTACCGTCGGAGGCGACACCGGCCACGGGGACGTCCATCTGTCGGTCCGGATCGATGGCCGGTACATCGACCCCCTGCAGGTAATGGGCTGCCTGGCCAGGGCGCCGTCCGCCGGGCTCCGCCTGGTGGAGGTCCGGTGACCCGGTCCGGCGCCTTGCTCAAAAGGTCGCCGAGCATGCGGAATTGGGTAGCCTCACGGGATGCGCATCGGCCTCCTAGGCGGCACCTTCGATCCTCCGCACATCGCTCACCTGGCGGTGGCCGAGGCGTCCTTCCGGCAATTGCGCCTGGATGCGGTCTGGCTGGTCCCGGCCGGGTCGCCCTGGCAGAAGGAGGGATCGGCGGTCACGCCGGCCGAGCACCGGTGGGCCATGACCGTTGCGGCGGTGGAGGGGATTCCCTACATGGCGGCCGACGACCGCGAGGTGGTGCGCTGCGGCCCGACCTACACCTTCGATACCGTGTCGGGCCTTACCGATCACGATGTGACCCTGATCCTGGGGGCGGACGCCGCCTCCCGCATCGACTCATGGCACCGGAGCACCGAACTTCAGGAAATGGTCAGCATCGCGGTGGCGCCCCGTCCCGGCGTCGATCCGGACACGGTGGAGGAGGCCGTGATGACCCGCTTGACGTGGCTGCATGTCCCGTTCCTCGACATCTCGGGCACGGACCTGCGCAAGCGTGCCGGGGCAGGTCGGAGCCTGCGCTTCCTGGTGCCGGAGGGCGTGTGGCGCTATATCGAAACCAGCGGCCTCTACCGCTGAAACACCGAAGTCCCCTCCCCGGCTATGATCCGGGTTGAGCCGAGGAGGTGACGCTAATCCGGGAAGGCCGGCCATCGAGGACCAGCTAGCGACAGGCATAGAGCTCACCGCGGTGGAACTTGCCGCCATCGCGGCTCAAGCCATTGATGCCAAGCAGGGAAGCGAGGTAGTGATCCTCGACATGGGGGATCTGCTGGGAATCGTGGACATCTTCGTGATCGGCTCCGGTACTTCGAAGCGTCAGGTCCGCACCATGATCGAGGAGGTCGGCCTGCGGCTCGGTCGGCGCGGCCGCAAACCGCTGCGCACCGAAGGCCTGGACACGGGTGAGTGGGTGCTGGCGGACTACGGCGACCTGGTGGTCCACATCTTCCAGACCGGGGCGCGGGACTTCTACGCCCTGGAACGGCTGTGGGGTGACGCGCCGCGCCTCGGCTGGACGCCTGACTCACCGGACTGACCGGGGGCCGTAGGGCAGCCGGCGAAACTTGGTAAGCTGGTGGGCGGTCCTCCGCCGGTCGAGGGGACCGACCACGGGGCTGTAGCTCAGCTGGCAGAGCGCTTGCATGGCATGCAAGAGGTCACGGGTTCAAATCCCGTCAGCTCCACCGAACTCCCGCAACCCCGCACCCCCCCCCGACCGTGAGATCCGCAGCGAATGCCGCTCGAGAGGCTCTGCGGGCAAGCTGGTGGTCAGGTGACCTTCCCACCAGCACCATGGACCCGCGCAGGACGCGTGCCCCGAAATGTGGACGTGGCGAGAAGGGAGCCGCGCACTATGAGCGCCGAGCGGATCGTCATCGTTGGTGGGGGCTTCGCCGGGCTGAGCGCCGCCTACACGCTGATGAAGCGGGGCGTCACTCCCGTCCTGCTCGAGGCGAGGGAGCGCGCTGGGGGCCGCGGGATGGGCGAACGCGTGGACGGGTTCTCGGTGGACATGGGCGCATTCGTCTTCACGTCTACCTACGACACCGCATTCCGCATATGCGAGGAGCTGGGGCTCCCGCTGGTGCCTTCGCAAATGAAGTTCGGGCACCGCCGCAATGGGCGGTGGGTCACAACGACACCGGAACAATCCTTCTGGAACTTCGTGCGGCAACTGCCATCGGCCATGGCAATGGGGTTCCTGTCACCCTCGGGGATACGGGCCGGCTTCAGGGTGATGCGGCAGATTCATCGCGAGTCGGATTACCTGAGCTTCGCGAGCGACAGCCGCCTCGCCGAGATAGACGACGAAGAGAGCTATGGCGACTACCTGGAGCGGTCGGGTGTGCCGGAGAAGCTCCGGGTGACACTCGGAGGGCCGCTTGAGATGGTGCTGGGCGATGCGGAGCCCGCAGGACAAGCGCTGATGCGGGCGTACATCGGCGAGACGATGCTGAGCAGCGGAAGGGTCTACATGCCGGAGCGAGGCATCGGGACTTTGAGTGGGGCGCTCGCCGCCGCCTGCTCCGAAGCAATCCGCGTATCGACGCCCGCGCGGCAGGTCGTCGTGGCGGACGGGACGGCCAGGGGCGTCGTGGTCGACGGCGGGGTCATCGAGGCGGATGCGGTCATCTGCGCCGTGCCAGGCACGAAGGTCCCGGACCTCATCCCCGACCTGCCGGAATCGACCCGGCGCGCGCTCAGCACCGTGAATTACTCGACGGGATGCCGGGTGGTGATTGGGCTGGACCACCCACCTCTCCCTCCCGGCTGGCACGGGGCGCTCTACCCGGAGGACGACGACACTCCGCTGCTGCTGGACCGGTCCGCCTTCCTGCCCGCATGCGCGCCTCCCGGCAAGAGCATTCTGGACCTACTCATCGGGCGCGACCGGGCCAAGCAGTTGATCCCGCTGGGGGACGATGAGATCAAGCGCCGGATGCTCGGGGCCGCTCGCCGGAAGGCGCCACCCGGCTCCGCTCTTCCTGCCGACAATGAGGGGCTGTTCTACCGCGTGTACCGCTGGGAAGAGGCGCTGTGCATGGGGACACCCGGGATGCTGGCCGCGCTGGCGAGGGTTCCGGGGCAGCTCGCAGGGAGCATTGACAACCTGTTCCTGGCGGGCGACTACATGGGCATCCCGTCGGTCAACGGCGCGCTCTCGAGCGGTCACAGGGCCGCGACGGAGGCGGCGGAGCTCCTGGAGACGCGCCGGACCTAGCGGTAGCGCATTGGCGCTAACCAACGCGTACCAAGGGGTTCGTATGCCACATCGTGACCCCAGAACGGGTGGTCTGCCGTCTGCGAAGCCCGCAACGTCGATTGCTCAGCACCCTCCTAGAATCACCGGCGTGACGAAACGGAACCAGAGATACGACCACGGCCGGGTCGAGGCGCGCTGGCAGGAAGTCTGGGAAAGAACCGGGATCTACCGCGCCGAGGTCGACTGGGAGCGTCCCAAGCACTACGCGCTGACCATGTTGCCCTACCCGAGCGGTGATCTCCATATCGGGCATTGGTACGCCATGACGCCCTCGGACGCCCGGGCTCGCTACATGCGGATGAAGGGCTACAACGTCCTTTTCCCGATGGGGTTCGACGCGTTCGGGCTCCCGGCGGAAACCGCCGCGGCGCGGGCCAACATCCACCCCTGGAAGTGGACCTACGCCAACATCGAGCGGATGCGCGGCCAGCTCCGATCGATGGGAACCATGTTCGACTGGGAACGCGAGGCGGTGTCCTGCACGCCGGAGTACTACCGCTGGACGGAGTGGTTCTTCTCCCGGCTCTATGAGGCCGGATTGGCATATAGGGGCGAGGCCCTGGTCAACTGGTCCCCGAGCCTCCAGACCGTGCTCGCCAACGAGCAGGTGATCGACGGGAAGGACGAACGGACCGGCCAGCCGGTGGTCCAGCGGATGATGGAGCAGTGGTTCTTCCGTATCACCGACTACGCAGAGGAACTCCTCAGCTTCAGTGGTCTCGACTGGCCGGAGCCCATCAAGGCCATGCAGACCAACTGGATCGGACGCTCGGTGGGGGCCCGGGTCCGGTTCCCGGTCGAGGGCGCCGACCCGATCGAAGTGTTCACCACCCGCCCGGACACCCTCCACGGCGCCACGTTCATGGTGCTCGCTCCGGAGCATCCTCTGGTCGAGGTGCTGACCACCGCCGACCAGAGGGAAGCGGTTGAGGCCTACCGCGCCGGCGCCTCCGGCCGTTCAGAGCTCCAGCGAACCGACCTGACCCGCGACAAGCACGGGGTGTTCACCGGTGGCCACGCGACCAATCCCGTTACCGGCACAGATATTCCTGTCTGGATAGCCGACTATGTGCTGATGAGCTACGGAACCGGCGCGATCATGGCCGTTCCGGGCGAGGACAGCCGGGACTGGGAGTTTGCCGCCAAGTACGGGTTGCCGGTGGTGCGCACCGTCCAGCCGCCCGACCACTTCGAGGGCGACGCCTACGAAGGGGACGGCCCGTCCATCAACTCGGACTTTCTGGACGGCCTCTCCATCGCCGAGGCCAAGGTGGCCATGATCGATTGGCTCGAGGCCGTGGGACACGGCGAAGGGGCAATCCAGTACCGGCTGCGGGACTGGCTGATAAGCCGGCAGCGCTACTGGGGTTCGCCGATTCCCGCCGTCTACCGAGAGGACGGAGCCGTCGAGCTGGTGCCCGATGACGCCCTTCCGGTGGAGCTGCCCGAGGACGTGGAGTTCACGCCGACGGGACGGAGCCCCCTCGTCTCCCATGAACCGTTCCTGAATGCGGTGGACTCGGAAGGCGGGCCGGCAACCCGCGAGACCGACACCATGGACACCTTCATGTGTTCGTCCTGGTACCAGCTCCGCTACCTGAGCCCGGGATACGACCTCGCTCCCTTCGATCCCGAAGAAGCGGCCTACTGGCTACCGGTCGACACCTACACGGGTGGCGCCGAGCACGCCGTGATGCACCTCATGTACACCCGGTTCTTCACCAAGGCTCTTCGAGACATGGGGTGCTTCGACGACACGGCTGCCGCGATGAGGGCTCACGGTCGCGATCCCGACGGCATGTTCGACGAACCCATGGTGATGCTCCGGAACCAGGGCCAGGTGCTGGGGGAGGAGCGCCGGGGCGACCGGGTGCTGGTGGTCGGCCGGCAGGAGGAGGACCGGCTGATGGCCGACTCGGTGCTGGTGGTGACCGATCCCGACGTTCAGTTGGAGTACGCGGATGGAGACCGTCTGGTGGGTGAGATTGTGAGCCGCACCGAACACGTGCTGGTGGTCCAGCCGCCGGATGGTCCCGATCCCGTGACCGTGGAGATAGCCGAGGGGGCGACGATCGAGATCCCGACCATTCCGGGACCCAACAGCGTCACCCAACTCCGCCACCGGCTGGACGTCCAGCGCATGTCGAAGTCCCGCGGCAACGTGGTCAATCCCGACGACCTCGTGGAGCGGTTCGGCGCCGACACCGTCCGGACCTACATGATGTTCGCCTTCGAATGGGAGAAGGGCGGCCCCTGGGACAGCCGGGGTATGAGAGGTTCTCAGCGCTTCATCGTGGATGTCTGGCGCCTCGGCACGGCCGAATATCGGGCGAGGAGTGTGGACGACTCCGCCGGCGCCGGGCTCCGCCGCCGCGCCCACCAGGCGATCATCAAGGTGGGGCAGGACCTGGAGTCGTTCTCGTGGAACACCGCCGTGGCCGAGTTGATGAAGCTCCGCAACTCCATGAACGACGCCCTTGCTGCCCGCAACGTCACCCCGGAGGTCTGGCGGGAGACCCTCTCGATCCTGGTCCTGTTGCTCGCGCCGATCGCTCCCCATGTCACCGAGGAGGTCTGGAGCCGTCTCGGCAACAGGATCAGCATCCACCTCCAACCCTGGCCCGAACCGGACATGGAAGCCGCCGCCGATGAGTCGGTGACGATGGTGGTCCAGGTCAACGGCCGGGTCAGAGCCCGGATCGAGGTGCCGGTCGGCATCTCGGAGGGCGCTGCGCTCGACCTGGCGCTTAGCCACCACAACGTGGCTCGCCATGTCGGTGAGAGCGAGGTGCGGAGGGTGATCGACCGAAGGCCGAGGCTGCTCAACATCGTGGTGTAGGCCGGCGCCGGCTACGCATCGGGGACGGAGTACGTGGTCAGGCCGGGTAATCCCCTGGGGAGTCAGCCTGGCCGCCATCTTGGCGGGGATCTACGGCGCCCGTGTCTGCCTCGGGATTCTCCGCTCCCAGGACGGTGTGGAGGATGGCCTCTGCGTCTACCTCGGACACCTCGAAGTGACCGAGCGTATGAGCGATCAGGGCATCGAGGGCGGCCTGGCGTTCAGTGACAACGTGATCGACCAGGCCGTCCCGCTGCAGGTAGGTGGCGTCGGCGACATCCTCGGCCCAGGCGAGAATCACGACAAGTGGGTTGTGTTCACGGGCAACGCGGGCGAACTGTTCGGTTGTCGCGGGTGGACTATCGACAGCAAGAACGATCCGGGCTTCGCTCAGACCGGCCCGTTCAGCGATCAGGTGGCGCGACACGTCCCCGACCAGAAACGCCCGGCCGCATTCCGCGGCGAGCCGCTCTGCCTGAGGATCCAGCGAGACGATCGTGTACGGGACCCCCACCTCTTCGAGGGCGTCGAGGATGCGATGGGCGCGTGGCCCGTATCCGGTAACCACGACATGGTCCCTTAGGTCGCTGCCATGATCGACGAAGGCGCCGGGGGCGCCCACCACCTCCGTCTCCGCCCGTCCTGTGGATGTAGCGATGCGGGCCGCCATCCTGTCACCCAGCCGCAGGGCATATGGGCTTAGCGCCATCAACACCACTGTCACGGCGATGAAGGCATCGGTGCCGCCGGCCAGGCCCGCCGGCACAAGCCCGAACTCCTCTCCGGCTCGTTCGAGCACGAAGGAGAACTCGCCGATCTGGGCGAGAATCAGCGCCGAGGTGACGACAACGGTCCTGGGTTGTCGGAGCACGGCGGCCGCTGCGACAGTCGACAACAGCTTCACCAGGACGACGCCGATCGCGAGACCGATGACGAGCATTGCATTGCGGGCGAGGTATGCGGGATCGAACAACATGCCGATAGACACGAAGAAGGTGGCCGAGAAGAGGATCTGCAGCGGCATCACCTCCCCCATGGCGCGCGCCGTGAGGCGACTCTCGCTGACCATCAACCCGGCGAGGAACGCGCCGAGCGAGATCGATATGTCGAGGAGGCTGGTGAGGTATGCGGTTCCGAAGCAGATTGCCAGCACGGTCAGCAGGAAGACCTCTCCCGACCCATGGCGAGCCACCCACCGCATCAACCTCGGAACCAGAGTCCGGGCCAGGATCACCACCACGGTGACAATCCCCAGCGCTTTGCCGATCGCCACGACAAGGTCCACCGGACCCGAAGGCCGGCCCCCCAGGAATGGCACCAGCAACACCATCCCGACGATCGCAAGGTCTTGGAAGATCAGGAGCGAGACAGCGACGTTGCCGGTGGGAGAAGTGGTCGCGCGACGTTCCGCCAGCATCTTGAGGACGATGGCGGTGCTACTGAGGGATACAAGCAACCCGGTGAACACCGAAGTTCGCCACCCTGCGCCGAAAGCGGCAACAAGCAGCGTGACGAAAGCGGTCGTGATGCCCACCTGGATTGAGCCACCCACCAGGAACAAGGACGCCAGTTTCCGCACCCGCTCGAGGCTGAATTCGATACCGAGGGTGAAAAGAAGTAGCACCACGCCGATGTCCGCCGACTGGTTCACCAGATCGATGTCGCCAACGAGGCCGATGCCGCCCGGACCGATCACCGCGCCCGCCACCAGGAAACCTACGATCGGCAGCGTACCCAGCCGTGCCGAAACCAGCGCGATCAGCGTTCCCGCTACCAGCAGGATCGCGAGTTCCTCCATTAAGGGAGGGACCGAGAGTGCCAGCAGCATCATCTCACCATAACCCTTCCCCGCCGGAACCCTCCCCGGAGCAAAGAGCCCTTCCTCGGGTGCTTCCCCGCTATCCGGCGGGCCGGTGGGTGCGCCGAATTCAGAACTCGGCGGAGCGGTAGGCCTGCCGGGCCTTGACCCGGGTGCGGTAGTTGAACACCCCGCCGGCGTATACCCTCCCCGCTGCCCTGATCAGCAGGATGATGAAGCCGACCATGAGCACGAACGCGGCCACTTGCTCCCATGGGGCCACCGAGTCGGACACGGCTCGAACCGGGAGCACGAAGGGGGCGGTCACCGGAACCAGCGTGAGAACGGTCGACCAAACCGTGTCCGGATTGCCGGAGACGTAGATGATGCCTACCAAGTAGCCGGCCACGGTGACCATCATCATGGGGAAGGCAGCGTTCTGGGCGTCCTCAGGACGGTGGGCAATGGCCCCCACCGCCGCATAGCCGGTGGCGTAGACGACGTAGCCGAGCACGAACCAGAGCAACGAGATGGCCAGGAAGCCGGCGTCTACTTCGGGCAGGGTGACATCGAGGACCAGGCGGACCGCGACAATCAGGCTTGCGGCGATCGATCCGAACTGCAAGAGGCCGAGCAGTCCCACCCCGATGATCTTGCCGGCCAGGAGCTGCCATGGACGTAGGGAGGAGAGCAACACTTCCGACACCCGGTTGGTCTTCTCCTCGGTGACACCCAGCAGCACCCACGATCCGGTAGTAATGACGGCCATGAACAGGAGTACCAGCGCCACCTGAGCGATCAGGAATTGCCGAGCCTCGGCCTCGGCGTCGGCATCGGGTTCGGCGGTCACGATCCTCACCCTCTCGCCACCCATGATCGCCACTGCCCGCTCGGATACCTCGCCGGAAGCCACCATGCGCTGCACCTGGTAGGAGAGGGCGGCTTGTCTCAGCGCGGCCTCGAGTTCCCTTGGCGTGTCCTTGCCCACAAGTACCTTTACGTGTTCCCCCCCGACCAGGGCGGCATCCACCTCTCCGTCCACCACCGCCGCTGCGGCTCCGGTGCTGTCCGAGGATGGGCTGATCTCGATCCGGTAGGAGCCCGGTTCTCCCGGCGCCATCGCCTTCGCCATCTCTACCGAACCCACGCTCTCGACGCCGACGGTGGCGACCCGGTAGGTGCGGATGGATCCGTCATCCCCGAAGAACCCCGGGATGGCTATGCCCGCGCCGACGAGGATGGCCAGAAAGAGCCAGCTCAGCGCATAGGACTTGCTCAGGCCGCGCTCCAGGAGTTCGCGCCACGTCACGAGGCCGATCGCCCTGTAGGCGGTCACGATGTCACCGCTTCCCTGAAGAGGTCCGATAGGCTCGGCGGACCGTAGGAGAACTCTCGGACCCTTCTGCCGTCCGCAAGCGCGGTCATTATCTCGTCCATGCCGACCTCGGCGGGCACCCTGAGAATGTGACGGGTACCGCGCGACTCCACCAGCCGGACACCGGGAATGGTGGGGGTGAGGGCGAGCGACGAGTCCGAATCCACCTCGACTCTCCGGTGGGTCGCTCGGTCCTTCAGCGTCCTGACCGGTCCCGACAGCGCCACCCGGCCCTGGTTGATGATGGCAACGTCATCACATAGGTGCTCGACGAGATCCAGTTGATGGCTCGAGAAGAGCACCGCCGATCCTTGTTCCGCCCGCTCTCGCAGTATCCGGGACATCTCCTCGACGCCGAGCGGATCCAGGCCGCTGAAGGGTTCATCCAGTACCAGGAGTTCGGGGTCGTGCACCAGCGCGGTTAAGAGTTGCACCCGTTGCTGGTTTCCGTGAGAAAGGTCGTCCACCCGTGAGTCTGCCCGTTCCTCGAGCCCGATCCGGGCGATCCACCGGTCGGCGGCTGCGGCGGCGGCCGCCTTGTCAAGCCCGTGGAGGCGACCGAAGTAGATCACCTGGCGGCGCACCGGCATGCGGGGGTACAGGCCGCGCATCTCCGGCATGTATCCGAACCGCCGGCGAGCGTCGTGGGTGACGGATCGACCCATCCAGGTTACGGTGCCCTCATCAAGGCGCAGCAGGCCGAAGATGGCGCGCATAGCGCTGGTCTTGCCGGCGCCGTTGGGGCCCAGGAACCCGACTATCCGGCCTGGCATGACGGAGAAACCGCAGCCATCCAGGGCGACCACCTCGCCGTAGCGCTTGGTCAAGCCGTCAAGTTCGAGCACGGGCACCTGTCATTAGACCGTAGGGAGGGTAACCGTCCTCGGGTTACAACCCACCGCCATACGCCCCGGAGGGCAGGGGGCTTCTCAATCACCTTCCATGCCGGTACAAGTACAGCCGCGTTGCGGGTGAAGGAGGCTGTGCATGTCCGAGACGCCGCCCGGCCGCGGCGTGCCCGCCGGGGCGCCGGGCCTTCCGGTGTCGCGGCGGGGCGCCCTGCTGGTCCTGGGGGGCGCGCTGGCGGTCATGATCGGGTTTGCCCTCTGGAACCGACCCCAGGTCCCTCCCGCGGAGCCGGGACCCTCCCCGGAGGTAGTGGTGGTACCCGTGTCCGCGATCGGGACCGCTCCGGCTCTCGTGACGGTTCACGTCTCGGGTGCGGTCGCGGCGCCCGGCTTGGTGGTGTTGCCGGAGGGAAGCCGGGTCGCCGACGCGGTAGCGGGGGTAGGTGGCGCGCTGCCCGGTTCGGAACTCCGCCTGGTCAACCTGGCGGCGCCGGTAACGGACGGCATGCATCTCGACATCCCGTGGGCCGGCGACAGGCCGGTCGCGGTGGTCTCGGCTTCGTCCGGCGCTGGATCGAGCTACCCGGTCGATCTCAACCGGGCGGATCAAGTGGCCCTTACGGGTATCCCCGGGGTGGGGGAGGTGCTGGCTTTGCGCATCGTCGCTCATCGCGAGGCCCATGGCCCCTTCATGGCGGCGGAGGATCTGCTTGACGTCCCGGGCATCGGCGAGGGCAGGCTGGCCGGAATGCGCGACTACGTAGAGGTGGGTCGATAGACCGCTTGCCCGACCAGCGAGGCAGATGGTTTCTGGCCGGCGCAGCCGCAATCTGGATCGGAATAGTCGCCGGGATGGGGTTCCCGTGGCTCGCGGTCCTGGCCTTGGTGGCCGCGGGTGTGGCCGGTGCCGTGCGCAGATGGGGCGTCGCCCTGGTGGCGGGCCTGGTGGCCATGGGGGTGCTCGGCGGCCTGTTCCTGGGCGCTCGCCAGGAGGAGATGGGGAACACCGTGCTTCCCACGGGCGAGGTAACCGTACTGGTCGAGGCTCTGGCCGATGCTTCGGGTCACCCAGGCCAGGATCGGGTGCTCGTACGAGTCCGGTCTATCGAGGGACCGGCAGGGCCGGTTTCATGGGATGGTCCGGCCGGACGGCTCCGGGGTGACGTAGCCGGCTGGACACGGGAGAGCCGGTGGTGGGTCGAGACGACGATGTACCCGGGCGCCGATCCGGCCGCCGGGAGCAGGGCCAGAGATCCCGTGGTCTGGCAGGGCCGGGTGGTCCGCGCTCGTCCCGCTCCTGAACGGGTCGGATGGGCGGCCGAACAGGCCGCCCGGGTTCGCTCCCTCATCCTCGATCGTCTCCGACCGGACGCCGACCGGGGAAGAGCGCTCCTGGCCGGATTCTTGCTCGGGGACGTCTCACACATGCGCACGTGGGAGGAGGAGACGATGCGCCGCGCCGGGTTGTCGCACTTCGTGGCCGTGTCGGGAAGCAACGTGGCGCTGTTTCTGGGGGCCATGTTCCTGGTGGCGGGTCCACTGGGCTGGAGTTCTGTCCGTCGAGCAGTCCTGGGCCTGGCCGGCCTGGTGTTCTTCGTTCTCCTCATCGGGCCGGACCCGTCGGTGGTGCGGGCCGCAACCATGGCGGGGCTGGTGCTGCTTGCCCGACCTTTCGGCCTGCGCCCGGACATCTGGAGGGTGATCGGGGTCGGGGTGGGGCTGCTCCTCCTGGTTTCTCCGGAGCTGGCCTACAGCCTCGGATTCCAGCTCTCGGTCGCTGCCACGGCCGGAGTCGTGGTCGGAACCGGGTGGTTCCACAACCTCCGCCCCCGGTGGCTGGCCACGTCGCTGGGAGCTGCCTGCGGGGCACAACTGGCGGTCGCCCCGATCCTCCTGCTCGCTATCGGGCAGCTTCCCCTGTGGTCTCCCGTCGCCAACGTAGCGGCTGCGCCGCTCGTGGTGGCGGCAACCGGGTTGGGAGGAGCGGGGGCCGTCGTGGGCATGGAGGGGTTGGTGGAGGCAGGGGCCCTGGTGGCTCGCGCGGTGCTGGGGATTGCCGATCTCTCTTCAACCCTTCCGCAGATCGGCTGGACGGCCGCACTGCCGCTCGCCGGGTGCGGGTTGGTGGCGATTTCTCGCCGGTTCCGCCCGGTGGCGGTGCTGGTCGGAAGCATGCTCGCGTGCCTTCTCACGGTCTTCGCCGCTCCGCACACGTACGTGGGTGCCCCGGTCAGGCCCGCCTTCGTGGCTCTCGATGTGGGCCAGGGCGACGCGCTGCTGCTCCTGGGCGAGGCTGGCGAGACCGTGCTGGTCGACGGAGGAAGCGACGGCGCCAAGGTCCGGGCCGGGTTGTCCCGGTTCGGCGTGAGAGGCGTTGATCTGCTGGTCGTGTCTCATGCCCATCACGACCACTATGGCGGCCTGGTGGATGTTATCGGGGCTCTTCCGGTCGGCCAGATGTGGTACGCACCGTTCCCCGGCCAGGCGGACGCGTACTCGAGCCTGGTAGAGGCTGCCGAGCAGGTGACGCGGGTCACGATCCCGAGCCTGGGCGTTCATCAGATCGGTTCCATCCGGCTTGAAGTGCTGGGTCCGGCCCGTAGGTATGCCTCTCTCAACGACCAGTCGATAGCCATCCGGGCGACGCTCGGTGGTGAAACGGTCCTGCTGTCCGGTGACATGGAACGTGTCTCCCAGTCCGAACTCGAACCTCCGCGGGTGGATGTGCTGAAGGTTCCCCACCAGGGCGCCGCAACCTCCGATCCCGAGTGGTTGGTAGCAACGGGCGCCTCCGTGGCCGTGGTCAGCGTCGGACCCAACCGGTTCGGCCATCCCTCCGAGGAATTGCTGGCCGCGCTCGAGCAAGCTGGTATGGACGTGCGACGAACCGACCGCGAGGGTGACGTGGTGATCAGCTTCGGGTCCTGACGGTACGGCTCGGGTCGAACATGCCTCCACCGCTACGATCCGGTCCGATGGCGATGACCGATCATTCCAAGCGGATCCTGATCACCGGGGCCGGCAGATGGTCCGAAGGGGGCGAGGGTGGCCTGGGGGCGGAGCTGGCGATCCGGCTCGCCGGCCAAGGACACACCGTGGTCATTAATCACCGCTCCAGCGATGAGGCGGCCGAGCGCCTGGTCGAGGCGATCCGGAATGGGCCGGGAAGGGCACTGGCCGTCCGGGCGGATGTCACCGACCCGGATGAAGTCGCGAGGATGGCGAGGACCGTCCGCCAGGAGCTCGGAGGGCTCGATGGGCTGATCAACAACGCCGGCCTTTTCCTGCTCAAAGACTATGAAGATCTGACGCCCGTTGAGTGGGAGTCCCAGATCGCGTCCACCGCCACCGCCACGTACTACGTGTCCAAGACCCTGCTACCCCTCTTGCGGGAGCAGCGGGGCAGGATCATCAACATCTCCGACGCGGGCGCCGATCGGATCACCTCCCGGCCCCGAACCCTTCCGTACCACATCGGCAAGATGGGAGTGCTGATGATCACCCGGACCATGGCCAGGGCGGAAGCCGGCTACGGCGTAACCGTCAACGCCATCCTGCCCGGGGTGCTGGAGAACTCCAAGCCCCTGCCGGATCGGACCCGCATACCGGCAGGACGCCACGGCACCGCGGACGACCTCCTGGAAGTGGTCACCTTCCTCCTCAGCGAGAAGGCCGGCTACGTAACCGGCGCTTTCATCCAGGTCGGCGGGGGGTGGAACCTGTGACAGACCACTAGCCGGGATCTAGCCCTGATGATTCATGTTCCCAGCACACCGATAATGGTTATAACCCCAGGTCAGGCCACCCGAAGCGCCACTGCCTTCTCGCCTTCAAACCCCCACCATGAATGATCGGGGCTAACGGTGAGTACCCTCACGCATCTCAGGGGTCCTTCCAATCCCGGTCCTGGCGACCGGCGGGCCCTGCTCGACCGGGCCGGCGAGTTGCTTGCCGGCGCCGGGATCGAATCCTCCGACGTCATCCGGATTGACGTACCGGGCCGGGGCCAATCGGTGGGGGGAGAGGGACTCCTGCGTCCCGAGGTCGAACCGATCGTGCCTGCCCTGCAGTCCGGGTCCCTGTTCGGCGGGCGTACGGGCGTCATGCTGGTGGATGCTCATCGACTCCAGGTCGACGAGGCCGCCGTCGTGGCCGATCTCCTCGCTCAGGATGCTGGTGCGAGCCGGCCGGTCGTACTGATTACGAGCGGAAAGCTCCCGTCGCCGCTCACTGCCCACGTGAAGAAGAACGCCAAGGTGATATCCGTTCGAAAGCTGGCCGACCGCGATGTGGCCCAGTGGGTACACGGCGCCGCTCGCCGACGCGGGCTACGCCTCGGTTCGGACGCCATCCAAGCTCTCATCCGACGCTTCGGGTCCGATCTGGGCGCTATCGACCAGGCTCTCGACCAACTGAGCGTTTCCGACGGTCCGGTAACCGACCAGATCATCCTGGAACGCTTCCGTAACCGGCCGGATCAGCCCCTCTGGAAGCTGACTGACGCCTTGGGCAAGGGAGAGGCGGACGACGCCATCCGCCGCCTGCATGAGCTTCTCACACACGGGCACCCCCTCGTCCTCGTGGCAGCTATCGAGAATGACCTCCGGAGAAAGGCTCTGGCGGCGGCTGCGCCGGACATCGCCACCTTCGCGAAGTGGATCGACGCCAAGCCCGGCGCCTACCCGACCCGGAAGGCGTGGCAGGCGGGGCGGTCCATGTCGAGGGAGGATCTGAATAAAGCCGTAGACGCCGTTCGCAGGGTCGATGCCACGCTGAAAGGTATGCCCGAGGAGACCCACCTACCGACCCTGGAGCGCTTGGTGGCCGCGCTCTGTCACTGGTACCAAGGCAATTAGTTGCTAGTTGTTAGTTGATAACGTAACCAACAACTACAAACTAGGAACCAGAAACTAAGTGCGCCAGCCTGGCTTTCCGCCGGGCCGCGGTGTTCTTCTTTAGAACACCCTTCGCGACAGCCTGATCGATGCGCTTCTGGGCCATTCGCAAAGCCTGCTCGGCAGCCTCGCGGTCGCCGCCCCCGGCAGCTTCCTCCACCTGCCGCGCCCTGGTCTTCAGTTCGGAACGGATAGCCCGGTTGCGGGCCCTGTTGGCAATAGCCTGCCTATCGCGCTTCTCCTGGGACTTGGTGTGGGGCATCTGTGGACTCACCGTATTCGGTCGCTTGCCGGACAGGCTCGGGTTTGTCGAGCGGTCTTCGCAGGGTGGGGCATGCGAGAGCCGCAAGGCTAGCAGGCCTGACCGGCCGGTCCAACGGAACCGTCGCCCTGCAATCGTCCCCTGGCACCGCCTGCGGGTATGGGTATCATATCCGGCCATGTTGGACGGTCGGCGGGCTCGGATCCTGCGCACCATGATCGAGGAGCACATCCGCACGGGTGGACCGGTCAGTTCCCGCGCCATCCTCGAGGCCGGCAACCTGGCCGTTTCCAGCGCTACGATCCGGACCGAGCTGGTCGCTCTCGAGGCTGCCGGGTACGCGTTCCAGCCTCACACCTCTGCCGGGCGGATCCCGACGCCGCACGCTTACCGCTACTACGTGGACAGCCTGATGCGTCCGCGCGAGACACCGGTCGCCTCCGCCAGAGTGGCCGAATTCTTCGCTTCCGTCCAGACGGAGTTGGGCCGCCTGCTCAAGGCCACGTCGACCCTGCTCAGCGAGATCACCCATTACCCGTCGGTGGTCACCGGCCCGAGCATGGTCAACGAGGTCATCCGGGCGGTCCACCTGGTTCGCACCACCGCCGATACGGTCCTCATGGTGGTCGTGACGCTCGCCGGACGGGTATCCCAGTTGCTCGTGCATCTGCCCGAACCCGTGGACGGATCCGAGGTACAGGAGGCCGAGAAGCTGATCCGTCGCTTCCAGGTCGGCAACTCGATGTCCGAAGGACTCGAACTGGAGGCGATGTCCCTGGCCAACCCGCCCGACGGGGTAGCGTCCATCGTCCGCCACGCTGCGGCCGCATTCGAGAACGCAGGCGCATCGGAACACGAGTTATACCTGGGTTCGGCTTCCTACTTGACGGCTGCCTGGGGAGAACTCTCCAAGGTTCAAGGCGTCCTCGATGTCCTGGAGCGGGAAGCGTCCCTGCTCGAGGTACTGGGCCACCTTCCGGCCGGTACCGAGGTGCGGATCGGCTCCGAGTTGGGCATCGACACCGCCACGGATATCTCCCTCGTTACCACCACCTACGGCGAGGAGTCGTCCGGTCCCGGTGGCCGGCTCGGAGTGCTGGGACCGATGAGGATGGACTATGGCCGGACCATCCGGGTCCTGGAGGAGATCGGCGTCGGCCTCGACGAGAGCCTCGGCGAGAGCTGACAGGCACCGACAGCAGAGAGGCGCAATGGCCGACTACTACCGCACCCTGGACGTTGAGCGCGACGCGTCCCGAGACGAGATCAAGCGGGCCTTCCGGCGACTGGCCAGGGAATCCCACCCCGACGCCAATCCCGATGATCCCACGGCCGAGGCTCGCTTCCGCGAGGTTGCGGAGGCATACGAAGTCCTGTCCGATCCCGAGCGGCGAGCCCGGTACGATCGTGGAGAGACGCTCGACCCGGGCAGCTTCTTCCACGGCGCGGGTTCGCTGGACGACCTGCTGCGCTCGGTATTCGGGAGTAGCAGCATCTTCGGAACGGGTACTCGGGAACCACGGGTCAATCGAGGGCGGGACGTACGGGTAGAGGTGGTGCTCACTCTGGAAGAGGCGGCGTTCGGGGTGGAGAAAGCAGTCGTGTTCCGGACCGCCCTGACCTGCGAACCGTGTGCGGGCTCGGGCTCCGGAGACGGCGCCGGTCTTCGGGCATGCCGGATTTGCGGAGGGAGCGGCCAGGTGAGGATGGCGCGGCGTAGCGTGTTCGGCTCGCTGATGACTCTGACGACCTGCCGGGCTTGCCGGGGTGACGGGTCGGTCTTGGCCGATCCCTGCGCGACCTGCGGTGGAGAGGGAGTCCGGGAGGGTGAGAAGACCGTTCAGGTCGACATTCCCGCCGGCGTGGAGGCAGGTAACCGGCTCCGTCTCCCGACTAGAGGGGAAGCCGGTCGCCGCGGGGCCCTCGCCGGCGACCTCTACCTCGATCTGGTCATTGAGCCGCATCCGGTCTTCGAGCGCGACGGGAACGACCTGATCAGCGAAGTCAAGGTGGGTATGGTCGCCGCAGCGCTGGGCACCGCGGTGGACGTACCCCTCCTCGATGGCGGGACCCACCGGATCAGGGTGTCGGCCGGGTCCCAGCATGGAGAAGTCATCCGGGTGCCCGGCAAGGGGATCACGCGGCTCCGCACATCGCGTCGAGGCGATCTCTTCCTGCGCATCAAGGTGATCGTGCCCACCAGACTCAGCCGGGCCCAGCGTAAGCTCCTGCGCCAGTTCGCCGATGCCGGCGGTGAAGAACTCCCGTGAGCAGTGGCTAGTGGTCAGTGGTGTGTAGTTGTCTATTGTCAGTAATATTAAGAGTTATATGTCTGTAACCAGCAACACCAGCCACGTGTCAGTGGGCAGGGGCAGCCATGCCGGGCCACTGGCTACGGGCCGCCGGCCACTGGATCCTTGGAACTCCTCGTCCAGGGCGTTTCATCGGTAGTCCAGCCGTTCGTGGTATCCTGACCGGGCCTTTGGAGCCCCGCACCATCGCCCTGTCGCGTTAATGCTTCCTGTCGCGCCGCCTGCCCTCACCGTGCATGTCCCCGGGATCAGCTTGATGCTGGACCTGCTCGGCGAGCGAGATTCCCACCTCCGGATGGTGGAGTCGGCATACCCCGAAGCCGTGATCGTGGCGCGTGGTGACGAGATCGTGTTCCAAGGCGAGGAGCGGGCGGCCCGCCGCGCCCACAAAGTGGTGGAGGAGTTGCTGATGCTGGTACAGCGGGGTATGAGTCTGGAGCCGGAAGGTGTGCGTCGGGTGATCAAGATGGTCAATGACTCGGTGTCCTCTCCTAGTGGTGTCCTGGGAGAGACCATCGAGGTAGCCCGCGGCAAGATCATCCGACCCAAGACGGTGGGGCAGTTCCGCTACGTCGAGGCGATCCGCCGATCGACCCTCGTCTTCGGAATCGGCCCGGCCGGGACCGGCAAGACCTATCTGGCCATGGCAGCCGCGACCGAGGCCCTCATCACGCGAAAGGTCAAGCGGATAGTTCTCACCAGACCAGCGGTAGAGGCCGGAGAGAGGCTCGGCTTCTTGCCCGGCGATCTGGAGGCGAAGTTCAACCCCTACCTCCGACCGCTGTACGACGCCTTGTACGAGATGCTGGGGCACGACGATGTCATGGGCTACATGGAGAGAGGGACGATCGAGATTGCCCCGCTGGCCTACATGCGGGGCCGTACCCTCAACGATTCGATCGTGGTGCTGGACGAGGCGCAGAACACGTCCCGGGCGCAGATGAAGATGTTCCTCACCCGGCTGGGGTTCAACTCGAAGATGATCATCACCGGCGATGCCACCCAGGTCGATCTGCCACGGGATCGCCTGTCAGGATTGGTTCACGCCCGGTCCATCCTGGATGACGTGAGAGACGTGGCGGTGGTCCACCTGGGCGCCGCTGACGTGGTTCGCCACCGTCTGGTGGCGGAGATTGTGGAAGCGTACGAGGCGGCGGACAACCGGGCGCCCGACGGATGACAGGTCGCGTCAAGGCCATCATCACCGGGCTGATCCTGGTCGCGACTGTGACCCTCTCCTGGGCCGGCATGCTGATCGAGCAGCAGTTCGCCACGGTCCAGGTGATGGTGGGGGAGCCGGCGCCTCAGGCCTTCGTGGCCGAGGACGCGATCGAGATCCAGGATTCTGCTGCCACCGAAGTCGCCCGCCAAGCGGCCCGGGACGCGGCGGACCTGGAGTACGGGAGGGACGAGGAAATCGACGCCATCGTGATCAACGACATCCAGGCCTTCTTCCAGTCGCTCAGAGCCGCCACCGTGGATCAGGGCGCTCGCCCGCTTCCGGTGGTTACCACCACCAGCACGGTGGCGCGCGAGACGGTGGCCACCACGACCACCACCGTTACCACGATCGTCGATCCGGCAACCGAGGCAGGGCAGGAATCGGTCCCGCTGACCGAGCAGGCGCCCACGCCGACCACCCTGCCTGCGGCCGTGGCCGCGACGGCCGGCGTCACCGGGCGGGTGTTCATCGATACCGATACCAACGGATTCTTCAATCTCGGCGTGGATCACGGCCTGGGCGAGGTCAGGGTGGTGGCATACGACGTGACCGGCACTCGATTCGAGACGGTCACGTTCTCGGACGGTAGGTACTCGCTCGGACGGATGTCTCCAGGGCTTGCGTCCGTTCTCATCGATACCGATACCGTTCCTGATAGGTTGACCGGATCGGAGCGGCTTCTCTACCAGGAGGTGGAACTCCAGGATGGCCAGGAGACCCCGACCATCCATATCCCCCTACGCCTAGCCGTAACCTCCAAGGACACCCAACTGGTCAGCCTCCAGGCGAGCGGTCTGCTGCTGTCGGACAGCGCGGTCTCGCTCCTTGTGGACATCGCCACGGGCGACGTCCTGCGCGAGGTCCTGGGCGAGGAGCCATGGCTGCTCTCGATCGAACGCGAGGCCCTCCTGCTGGCGACCGAGGCTCTCAACACCGACGGTGGGATCCTCAGCGAGGATCTCCGCGCAGTCCAGATACAACTCCGCTCCACGCCCAGGTTCGTGCAGCTTCCGGGCGCTGACTCGGCGCTCTGGCAACAAGTCTCCCAGGTGGTGCCGGAAGTGGCCACCGTGTTCCTGGCTGCCAACAAGACGGTCGACGCCGTGGCCACGGAGGGTCTCCGGGAAAAGGAAGCCGCTGAGGTCGTCCCCCTGACCATCCGGTATGAAGCGGGTGAAGTGATCGTGGAGGAAGGTCAGGAGGTAACGGAGGAGATCGAGGCGGCACTGTCCGACGCGGGGTTGCTCGGGCGGGCGGCACCCCGCTACCTGGCGCTGGCCGCAGCGGTGGCCATCGTGGTCGGATTACCGGCGCTTTACCTGTACAGGTTCCAATCGAGCGTCTGGAACTCGATGCGCCGCATGTCCCTGTTCGGCCTGCTGGTGGTGCTTGCGGCCGTGTCGGCCCGCGGGGTGGCGGTGCTGGCCGCCGGAGGGGACGGCGCCATAGGCTTCCTGATGCCGGCGGCCGCCTTCGGCCTGATGACCGCCATCCTGTTCGACGCCCGCACCGCGGTGCTGATGTCAGTGGTGGTGGGGTCGATGACGGCCATCGCCACTACCGATCCGGCCTACACGCTGTACGCCGGCCTGTCGGTTCTGGTCCCGATCCCGTTCGTATCGGCTATCTCGGCCCGCCGCGACCTGCGCCGGGCCGGCCTGTACATCATGGCTATGTGCGGGGCCTTCGCTGCTCTGATCGCCTGGTTCTTCCCGCAGGACATCAGCGTGCTCCGGGCGGCGGCGTTCGCGGTCGGAGGCGGCGCCATCTCCTGGCTGGTCGGAAGCTCGCTACTCTCCGTTCTGGAGATCGTGTTCGACATCACGACTTCGTTGCGTCTCCTGGATCTGACCGATCGGAACCATCCTGCCCTCCGCCTCCTCGAGGAGAAGGCCATCGGCTCCTTCAACCATTCCTTGATGGTGGGGACGCTGGCGGATCGGGCGGCCCGAGCGGTGGGCGCCAACCCCTTGCTGGCCCGAGCCGCCGCCTATTACCACGATCTGGGCAAGACCGAGCACCCCCAGTTCTTCATAGAAAACCAGTTCGGCATCCAGAACCCTCACGATGAGATGCCCCCATTGCAGTCCGCCGAGGTGCTGCGTCGCCACGTGCTGGACGGGCTAAGCCTTGCCCGCAAGTTCAGGATCCCCGGAGATGTGGCCGAAGGCGTTATCACCCACCATGGCGACGGCATCATGCATTTCTTCTACAACAAGGCACGGAAGGAGTACGGTGCCGATGCCGTGGACAGGGAGGACTACCGCCATGCCGGGCGCAAACCGGTCAAGAAGGAAATGGCCATCGTGATGATGGCCGACTCGGTCGAAGGCGCCTGCCGGGCGGTCTTCCAGGTGGAAGAGCCCACGCCCGAACGTATCGAGCAGTTGGTCGAGAAGGTGGTGGGAGAGAAGGTAGCCGACGGCCAGCTCTCGGCCTCGGATGTGACGCTGGGGGATCTCACCAGGGCGAAGGAAGCGATGGTCAAGGCGCTGGTAGGGCACTACCACCGGCGCATTCCCTACCCGGACTTTCCCGGCGGAGAACCATCTTGACGGCCAGAGCACGCCTAGTTGTTTCGCGGACAGGCCACTAGCGCGTGGAGATTCACTTATCGAACCACCAGGACCTACCGGTCGACGTGGATGCGCTCCGCGCTCTGGCCGCGAACGTGCTGGAGAACGAGGCAATGCCGTCGTCAACCGAGGTAGGGATCATGCTGGTCACAGACGATGACATGGCGGCACATAATCGCCGGTTCCTGGACCGGGACGGGCCCACCGACGTGCTGGCGCTACCCCTTGCGCCACCCGGGGCGGAACACCGGCAGAGCGCCATTCGGGCGGGTGCCGGGATTCCGTACGCGCTCGGCGATGTGATCATTGCGCCCGGTTACGTGCGGAACCAGGCGCGACGCCTGGGCATCGCGTACGAGGACGAGATGGTGCTCATGGTGGCTCACGGGCTGCTCCATCTGATCGGTTACGACCATGAGTCGGACGTGGAGGCCGAGCATATGGAATCGAGGGAGCGCCGGCTCCTCGCAGGGATCGGGGTGGAGCGGCGATGAGCTGGCTGGCCTGGGTGGCAGTGGCCACGGTGCTCGCGCTGGCGGCGGCACTCCGGGCGGCCGGGGAATCGCTGGTCCGCACGCCTCGAGCCGATGCCCTGCATGACGCCGCGGATGGCAAGGAGGGCGCCGGGACCGTGGCGGCCCTGCTGGAGCACCCTGCGCGTATACAGCCGGCCATCTCGCTGATCCATGCCACCCTCCTGGTGACCGCCGCCGTGTCTGCGGCCTGGGTTACCGGCACCATGTTGAGCGGGTCGCGGCTGGTCATGGCCCTCGGGATGGCGGCTGCGATGATCGTCCTGCTCGGAGACCTGTGGCCCCGCTCTGTCGGCCGGAACCGACCCCACCACATCGCATACCGCCTGGCCCGACTGTTGCGGCTGGCGATCTGGATCGGCGGCCGGGCGGCAGACCTTATCGAGGACGAGGTGGACGGCGCCCCCGCGCCCGCCGAGGCCAATGGCGATCATGACCCCTCCGATCAAGAGGAGATCCGCATGATCTCCTCTGTTCTCGAGTTCTCCGATGCCATCGTGCGCGAGGTGATGGTGCCGCGGACGGACATGGTGACGCTGGGCGCCGCCTCCACCACCACCGAGGCTCTGGATCTCATCCTGGACTGCGGGTACTCGAGGGTTCCGGTCACCGGTAGGGGGACCGACGACATCGTGGGGATGGTGTATGCCAAGGACCTGTTGGGCCGGGTGGCGGAATCACGGGATCCGGAAGCCGTAGCCGGGATCTCTCGCGACCCCTACTTCGTCCCCGAGTCCAAGCCGGTGCGTGACCTGCTACGGGAGATGCAGTCGAGGCAGATCCACATGGCCATAGCTGTTGACGAGTTCGGCGGGACCGCCGGGCTGGTCACTATCGAAGACCTGATCGAGGAACTGGTGGGCGAGATCGTCGACGAGTACGACACCGAGGCGCCCATGGTGCAGCCTCTGGATGACGGAGGGTTCCTGGTGGCGGCTCGACTGTCGGTGGACGACCTCAACCAGGTATTGGGCGCCGATCTGCCCGATGACGAATGGGATACGGTGGGCGGCCTGGTGCTGGGTCTGGCAGGACGGGTTCCCATGGTGGGGGAACGGTTCGAGATGGGTGAGGCTGTGCTGGTCGCCGACCGGGTACAGGGTCGGCGCGTGGAGCGGGTCCTGGTCCACCGGGTGGGAAACACCGGTGGCTGAGGTCTGAGTGCGTTCCGGATTCGTCGCGGTTGTGGGGCGGCCCAACGTCGGCAAGTCGACGTTGATAAACAACCTGGTCGGTCACAAGGTGACCATAACGTCCCGGCGGCCGCAGACCACCCGATTGAGCGTCCGGGGGGTTCTGACGGTGGACGATCCCGCCGCCCAGCTCATCTTCGTGGACACGCCCGGGCTCCATCGCCCGCGAACGGCTCTGGGCGAGCGCCTCAACTCGACCGCATACCGGACCGTGACCGACGCCGACTGCACAGCGTTCGTCATAGACGCCACCGCCCGGGTAGGGCCCGGAGACCGCCGGATCGCAGAACACCTCCTCGACACGGTTGATCCCGAGCGGGTGATCCTGATCGTCAACAAGGTGGACGCTGCCCGCCGAGGTCGAGTGGCGGAACGGCTGAGTGAGGCGGCGCTGTGGGACTTCGGCGCCTACATCCCGGTCTCGGCTCTCGAGTGCGACGGCCTGGAGAGGGTGGTGGCAGAGCTGATTCCCCGCTTACCGGAAGGTCCGGCACTGTATCCACCCGGTGTGGTGAGCGACCGTCCGGATGAGGTGTTGATCGCCGAGACGGTTCGGGAGAAGCTGCTACCCGGGCTCTGGCAAGAGTTACCGCACTCGGTGGCTGTCAAGACCGAAGGGATCGAGGTCCGGAAGGACGGATTCACGCGCATCGAAGCCGTCATCTACGTGGAGCGGGAGTCGCAAAAGGGGATCGTGGTGGGGGCGGGAGGCGCCAACCTGCGCGATGCCGGAACCAAGGCGCGGCTTGAGCTGGAGGAGACGTTGGGGCGGCGGGTGTTTATCGATCTCCGCGTGAAGGTCGAGAAGGACTGGCAGCGCTATCCCGACCGGATAGAGCGCCTGGGCCTGTAGGCCTACCGCGGGCTGTGAGCCGGCCGGATATGCCGGGCCGGGTACACTCGCCCTGCCCGCCCGTGAAGGGGCGCATGTCGAGGCCACGAAGGTGAGGGTTGGTGCGGTTCCGGATCGAGAAGGACTCCATGGGGGAGGTGGAGGTCCCGGCGGACGCTCTCTACGGCGCCTCGACCCGGAGAGCACTCCAGAACTTTCCCATCTCCGACCGCAGGTTCAGCCGCTGGTTCATCTGGGCGCTCGGTCTGATCAAGGGCTCGGCCGCGCAGGTGGCGGGCGCGACGGGTCATATACCCGGAGAGATCGCCTCCGCGGTGTCGCAGGCGGCCGACGAGGTCATGGCTGGTCGCTGGGACGACCAGTTCGTGCTCGACGTCTTCCAAACGGGGTCCGGTACGTCCACCAACACCAACGCCAACGAGGTCATTGCCAACCGGGCCGCCCAGCTGCTCGGAGGGTCGATCGGCGACCGGTCGGTCCACCCCAACGATCATGTGAACTTCGGTCAGTCCTCGAACGATGTGATCCCAACTGCCATGCACGTGGCGGCTGCCTGTGCCACCAGGGAGGACCTGGTGCCGGCCCTGGAGGCGCTGGCTCGATCGCTCAAGGAGCGGGCCGCCGACTTCGCGGATGTGGTCAAGTCCGGTCGCACCCACCTGATGGACGCCACGCCGGTGACGCTCGGCCAGGAGTTCTCCTCGTACGCGGCGCAGATCGTCAAGGGCGTCGAGCGCCTGGCGGCGGTGTTGCCAGACCTCGACGAACTCGCCCTGGGAGGCACGGCCGTCGGTACGGGGATCAACGCACCGCCAGGCTTCGCAGCCTCGGTTATCGGGATGATGTCCAGGAGGGCCGGTTACCCCTTCCGGGAGGCCGGCAACCACTTCGAAGCCCAAGCCGCCAAGGATGCGGTCGTGATGTCTTCGGGTGCCCTGAAGACCGTGGCGGTGTCCCTGTTCAAGATCGCCAACGACCTGCGCTGGCTCGCGTCCGGACCTCGTACGGGCCTGGGGGAGATCAGGCTCCCTGCCCTCCAGCCGGGGTCCTCGATCATGCCGGGAAAGGTCAATCCGGTCATTCCCGAGATGGTATGCCAGGTTGCCGCGCAGGTGATCGGGAACGACTCGGCCATCGCTTGGGGAGGCGCCAACGGTAACTTCGAGCTCAACGTGATGATGCCGATGATGGCCCACAACCTGCTGGAATCGATCGGGCTGCTGGCCAGCGCCTCGTCCACTCTACGGGAGCGCTGCGTCGACGGGCTCGAGGCGGATGCGGAGCGGGCTCGGCGGCTGGCGGAGAGCAATCTGGTGGTCGTCACCGCACTCAACCCCCGGATTGGCTACGACATGGGGGCCAGGGTGGCCAAGGAGGCCTACGCCTCGGGCCGCACCATCCGCGATGTGGTGCTCGACATGGGGCTGATGGAGGCGGAGGAGTTGGATCAGGTGCTGGACATCAAGCGGATGACAGAAGGAGGCATTCTCTAGTTGTTAGTTGTTAGTTGTTAGGTGTCCATATGACTAGCAACTAGGAATTATCGACTAGGGCGTGTTGACACTAAATGCCGGGGTCTGGGCTGTCCGGATAGCATAATTAGCGTATGGAACTGACACAGGAACAATACGAACGGATAGCAGACGCGTTGCCCAAACAGCGGGGCAACGTCACGGTCTCCAACCTGGACGCCCTCAACGG
>LXNI01000095.1_pt1 | contig 103799 bp, 75 predicted proteins | sample 809091 | NCBI WGS metagenome assembly LXNI01 (sample SAMN04870527, study PRJNA318959) | sponge metagenome | biome: 01000161; feature: marine sponge reef; material: water | host: Sarcotragus foetidus | place: Greece: Milos, Mediterranean Sea | collected 2013-05-29 | depth 5-7 m | reverse complement strand
TGAAAACATGCGGACAACGACAGAAAGAGCAGCAGCCAGCCCCAGGCAAACGAAACATCCTTCAGGAGAAAATTCCTGAACCAGAAGGCAAGGACGAACAAAAAGGGCAGGAAGTTGATTTTTCCGAAAACGCTTACCGCCTGGTAAAACAGCGCGAGCTTCCCCCGGGTGATGGGGGTCGCGAGATAGGGAAAAAGAGGAAGAGATATCCGGGGTCGCAGGAAAATATCCAGACCGCTCCAGAAAACGAGGAAATACAAGACGACCCGGCTGGCGATCGCCGGTATATCGGCGTTGGGCGCTATCTCGTTGGGCGCTAGCTCGTTGAGCGCCAGATCGATGAATAATCCCGCAGCCGTCGCATACAGATACATCGGCATCCATAGGAACACGATGGCGAGTATCTTTGCCGTCAGATTCAGCCCCGCGAAACGGGACCGGAAAATGCTTTTCAGATAATTCGAGGCGAGCGAGCGGATCAGCATGGGATGGACAGGTTGGTACTTCGTGCGGCAGCAGAGATGCGAGGAAGACGAGACCTCACTCCCGCCGCGAATTTACAAATCGGCATCCCTTGATTTCCTGGTCTGTTCAGGATCTGGACGTGGTTGCATCGTCTCGTTCTCCCTCGCGAACTATCGCCGTTCTCGAATTGCCTGAATGTCTATGGGTTCCAAGGCGAAGCACCACCAGGCCTGAGATAATGCCAGACAGGCCTTCATAAATGTGTTGCTCCCAACCCAGCCATCGCCACAACAATGCTACAGAAAGCCCAATCACAATCGCTGACAGACTCAAGCGCAATGAAGGCTTCCAATCCAGGCAGAGTGCGATCAGCAGCGGAGCAAACGCGCTTGCCAGGGCCGACCAGGCCATGAGGACCAGGCTGAACACACTCTGGCTGTTGATCATTGCGAGGCCCAGCGCCGCCGCCGTGATGACGATAGTCGTTCCCTTGATGAGCAGCGTACGCTCTATCCGACGGGGCAGCAGGTCGTGCGTTATCGCGGCCGAACAACTCAATATCAGTGAATCCGCCGTGGACATGGCAGCGGCAAAGATACCGGCCAGAATCAGCCCCACCAGAGCCGGGTTTAACAGATCCATGGCCATGGTTGGCAGCGCCAATTCAGCATCGAAAGCAGGGACGTCACTCAGGTGAATACGTGAGAGGAGCCCCACGCCGGTGGCCAGAAAGTGAAAAACGGTGAACCACAGGTAGTACCAGGCTCTCGCCCGGCGCATGTGTTCGGAACTGTCCAGAGTCATAAAACGGACCATCACATGAGGCTGACCGATCACCGACAAACCGGCGAACATCCAGCCCAGGATGAATAGCACCATCCCCGCCACCCCGGGTAACAGCAGGTCGTCGGGAAACCAGTCGGTGTAAGCCGGAATGCTGCCCATGGCGGAGAGTGCTGCATTGAAACCGCCTAAAGATTCGGTTGCCACGAAAAACAGTACGCCCATGGCGACGATCATGACGATGGATTGAGCCGCGTCTGTCCAGATGGATGCGCGAATACCCCCGGCAAAGCAGTAAACGGTGATCAGCACGGCCCCCAATATGGCGCCGGTAGACTGTGGCCAACCGAAGAACACATGCAGCGCCTTGGAGCCTGCGACGAGTTGCGCGCTGGCGTAAGCCAACATGAACAACAGCGATACCGCGCCGATGACACGTTGCAGCCGGTCGTGTGGCGCCCCATACCAGTTGGCCAATACACCGGCATAACTCACCTCGCCGGTGCGCGCCGTGGCCGCCCGCAGCCTGCTGTGGACAAAGAGAGAGCTCAGAAAGTCCCCCGCGATCCAACCCAACATCAACCAGAATGCGGGGAAGCCAGTGGCATAGGTGTAGCCGATGACACCGATGAACATGAAGCCACTGTTGTTGGTCGCCACGGCGGAGAGCCCCACCAGCCATGGCTTTACACTGCTGCCAGCCAGGTAGTAGTCATGCCGGGTGCTGCGGCTGAGCCACGCGGAAGACACCCCGATAAGGGTAAAACACAGCAGGAAGCCGACAAAAGAAGCGATCATCTATGCCGCCTGAAACTGTTTAACCGGGGTCAGGCACTTCAAGCGTCCCGGCTTCCGCCATGAAACGTTTGAAATCAGCTTCATGACGCGGCCCCAGGGGGTTCAGAATCCCCAACCCGGCCCGGCTCCTCGCCGGCAGCAAAGGAGAAGCCCTCGTCGGCCCAACCGGTTATGCCCCCGGTCATTTCCTTTACCGGGCGCCCCAGACGAGCCAGACGGAGCGCCGCCCGCTTCGCGCCGTTGCAATGCGGACCGGCGCAGTAGACCACAAAAAGGGTATCGTCGGACCACGCTTGCATTCTGTGGTTGGTGATTTTCCCATGGGGGAGGGAAAGCGCTCCAGGGACATGGCCTGCCCGGTACAGGTCGGGGCTGCGCACATCGAGCAATACAAAATCCGTTGCGCCGCGAGACAGCGCATCATGCACGTCCCAACAATCCGTTTCCAGGGAAAAGCTGCTGGCGAAGTATGCTTCGGCTTCCTGCGAGGATGCGGCAGGAACGGCGGTAACCTGATTGGGCATGGCGATTTTCCCTGTGTGTCAACTTCATGGATCGGTGGGGGGCAAATCACAACCAGCGGAAGCAGAGCGCGGTTCCGACCGATATTAAGGATACTCTGCGGATTCGGGGCATCCCGGACTTACTCAAAGTATCATCAACTGATCCGGAAATGCTCCAGCATGACATACCGCCTTCGCCGCAACGTAGCGGCCAGAAATGCGACCCAGCGGGCGTGGCACAGCAAACCCGTTACGCCCATAGCCCCTACAGCCAGAAAAGCCCAATCGTTGTCCGGTATGAGGAAAAGAAGAAGGCCCGCCGGAAGCCATGTGACTATTCCGATCAGGATAGAGGAAAACCGGTCCCGGCCGGCCCACTTTTTTGCGCCGAATGCACTGGTATTCAAGGCCATCCGCATGGTCTGGAACATGCCTGCGAGCGCATTGGCGTAATTGACCACGCCCAATCCATAGACGAACATGCATCCTGTCCACAGAAGCATGTGGGGCTGGATGCCCCTCATCCGAATCAACAGAATAACCATCGGCGCGGCGACGGCGAAACCCAGCAACGTGCCCGCATGGGACATGCGTAAGACCCCTCGCAGTGTCAGGGTTTCCGATATGGGCCTCGCCTGCATCCCGTCATAGTATGCGCTGCGATAGGAGAATATCTGTCCCGTATAAAAAATTCCGACCGCGCTTACCGCCATGGCGAAGCCCAAAAACTCGCCCAAACCCACGGCGCCCCCGATATTCAGCCCGTCGCGCCAGGGACCGGCAAGTATGTACGATATCCCCCACAACGTAAATCCGCCGGCCATAAACGGGGAGAAGCGAGTGCGCCGGTTCCGGGTAAGCAACTTCCAGTCGAGAGAAACGAGATCGAACAGGCGGCTTCGGGAAACACTGGAACGGGAAATCTTTGCCTTGCTGGCCCGCTTCGCCCCCATATCGACATACAAACTCCGGGCTATGCGCTGCGTGGATACGTACAGCAGCGCCCCGGTCAGCGCGATCAAAAGCCCGAGCGGCCAGAAAGCCCCTCCCAGCGCGGCGTCAAAAAGAATCGCAGAGGTTCCGGAAAGCATTCTTAGGTCGAGTCCCCATTCCAGCGCGGCCAGCACAACTACCGCAAGCAGCGCAAAAAGCGCCGACCGGTAACTTTTTCCCAGGAATACTCTGAGCATATTCGACACAAAGTGGACGCACAGAAACACCATGAGAAAGGACAGCAACCAGAGCCAGGCGAAGGCTCCGGATTGCACATAAAAACTCCTGATCCAGAATCCCCCGACGAACGCCAGCAGCAACAGGTTGAAGGCACCGAAAAGCGTCACGAACTGGTAAAACGAAATGAGTTTCCAGCGCGGGATCGGGGTGGCCAGATATGGGAAAATCGGGGCGTATATCCGCCCGCGCAGGAAGAGATCGACAAGCGTCCATACCACCGCGAAATACAGCACCACCCGATTGACGATGGCAAGGTCCTCCCCGGACTCGACAAGCATGCCCACACCTGTTCCCAACAGGACTGCCGGTACGAAAAGCGGGCCCCAGAACAACAGCACAAGCAATATCTTGCCGGTCAGGCGCAATCCGCCGAACGGATATCGCAGAAGACCTTTCAGATAATTCGAGGCGAGGGAACGGATCAGCATCCTCCGGCACCTCCCGACCCGGTTGAATACGCCTCTCTCCGGGGTCCCGCCAGGCGCGGCATACATCGTTCTAACTGTGGCGCCATCCCCACCCGACCTAATTATCCTCCTCGACCGTCTCCTCCGGGTACAGCACGAATCTGGCGTACCGGTCTTCGCGCAGGTACCGGACGGCTGCTTCCTGGACCTGTTCCGCCGTCCAGCCCTCGATCATGTCGTAGCTGGGAATCAGCGCCAGATCTCGCCCCTGCTCATCCATCCCCTGTATCCGGCCAAGCCAGTAACTGTTTTCGCGCAGGTTCGTCTCCTTCGCGCGCCGCTGCGATTCGCGCACCTTGTCGACGGTTTCCGCATCGGGACCGTCGGCCTTGATCCGCTCGATCTCCTCAAAAACGACCGCGGCCAGTTCATCGGCCCGCTCAGGCGCCGAACCGAAACTGATCGTGACGTCGTACTCCTCGTCCGGCCTGTAGGTCAGCGAACCTCCCACGCCCACCCCGTACGTACCGCCAAGGTCCTCACGCAACAATTCGCGAAGCCGGATTTCCAGGACACTGGCAAGCGCGCCGATCACCGTCGATTCCTCGGGCGAATACGCCCCGTCGCCGGCGAAGATGATCTGCGTCCGGCTTTGCGGCTCCATGCCTTTGTACACGGTCTTTTCGATCACGCCGGACGGCGGATCCACGCCCAGATCCTTCCAGGTTTCCTCGCGGCCCAGATTCGGCAGCGCGCCGAGGTACTGCTCCACCAGCGGGCGGATTCCCTCCGGATCAAACGCGCCTACGAAGTAAAACGTGAAGTCGCTTGCATCCGCAAAGCGCTCCTGGTAGAAGCTGAACGCGCGATCCAGATCGATCTCCTCGAGGAGTTCCTGTGTCATCGGCCTCGACGCCCTCGGATGGCCCTGCGTCATCGTCGCCCGGATCGTATCCGAGAACGCGACATTGGGATTGGCCTCCCGATTCGCCAGGATGCCGGCCATGAGCGCCTTGTACGCCTCGAACGCCGTTTCGTCCTTGCGGGGTGCCGAGAAGTACAAATAGACGAGCTGGAACGCGGTTTCCAGATCCTCAGGCGATGCAAACCCGCTGATTCCTTCGCTCAGCGAGCCCAGTCCCGGCGACACGCCTACTATTTTACCGGACAGTTTCTTTTCCAGCGCCGTGTCGTCGAATTCGCCCACGCCGCCCCGGGCCACCAGGGTGGCGGCCCTGTTCGTGCTTACGAAATGTTCGTCGGAGCCCAGGGACGAACCGCCCGGACTGGTTGCCGAAAACCGCACTTCGTCGTCCTTGAAATCGGTGGGCTTCAGGAAAACGCGCACGCCGTTCTCAAGCGTCCAGATCGTGATTCCCACCTCATCCACGGTCTCCTCGGCCATCACCGGAGCACCCTCCGGGACTGCCGGCAGGAGCGGCGCATCGACGACCGCATCGTCGTAGGGTTCGATGTCCGCAGCGGCAACGGCCTCGAATAGTGCGGTCAGGTCGTCGTCGCCGGGCGTTTCCAGCCCTTCTTTCTCGGGACCGCTCGCCAGCACCACGCGCCCCTGCTCATTCAGCCACTGCCCGGCGAATGCATTCGTTTCCTCCAGCGTGATCCCGGGCAGAAACGCATCCACCAGTTCCACTTCCGTTTCGATATCCGGATACGGCAGATCCATCAGGAACACCCGTACGTATCCACTGGCCAATCCGCCCGATTCCTGATTCTCGCGCTCCGCCAGACGCCGCTCGTACCCTCTTCGCAAATCAACCTTCTGGCGCTCGAATTCGGTGGCCGTGAACCCGTGCCGCACCACGCGCTCCGCCTCGGTAAGCAGCGCGTTGAGCCCGGTCGCAAGCCCGCCTTCCGGAACGATTGCAATAAGCTGGTATGCATCGATAACGCGCACGAAACCGCCCTGCGCGGAAATGGCGAACAGAAACGGAGGATCGGCCTGCTGGGTCAGTTCCTGCAGGCGGGCGTTCAGCATCCCCGAATAGAGACCCTGCACAAGCCCCCGACGGAAGTCCGCCACGGTACCGTGAGAAGCCCGCGGCTGCTTGTACAATACGCCCGCCTGGGACATCTGCGCCTCTTCGTCCGTGGCGATCGCCACAAGCGGCGCGTGATCGACGGGCACGTCCGCGAACGTCCGGGGACGGGGACTATCAGGCCCGGTCAACCCCCCGAACGTATCACGTATCATGGCCTCGATCTCGGCCCCGTCGAAATCCCCAACCGCCACCACGCCCATCAGGTCCGGCCGGTACCAGTCGTCATAGAAGCGCCGTAACGTCTCCGTCGGGGCATTCTCGATAATTTCCGGCTCCCCGATCGGCAGGCGGTCCGCATAGCGCGAGCCGTGCAGCATGATCGGGAGCTGTTTGTCCTGCATGCGCGACGCCGCGCCGCGCCGGAGACGCCACTCCTCGATCACCACCCCTCTTTCCTTCTCGACCTCTTCGCTTTCAAAAAGCACGCCCCCGGCCCAGTCCTTGAGAATCTGGAATGCAGTCGCCAGGACTTCGGGATCGTCCATAGGCACTTGCAGCATATAGACGGTTTCGTCGAAACTCGTATAGGCGTTGACGTCGGGACCGAACTGCATGCCGATCGACTCCAGATAATCGACCAGTTCCTGTTTTTCGAAGTTCTCGGTGCCGTTGAACGCCATGTGCTCAACGAAATGCGCCAGTCCGAGCTGATCCTCGTCCTCGACGATAGACCCCACATCGACGACCAGACGCAATTCCGCGCGGTTCTCCGGTTGGTCGTTCTCCTGCACGAAGTAGCGCAGCCCGTTGTCAAGCTGGCCGACCGCGACCGAGGAATCCGGAGGAATCGGGTCCTCCGGCGACCAGTCCTGCGCAACGATTCCCGACCAGGGAGCAAAAGCGATCAGGCCGGCGCACAAGGCAGCCGGTACCCATACACGTAAGATATATAGCATAATTACCTCAGGATACTCTGATTAGGTATTAAGTCCGCAACGCCCCGAATTCGCAGTGCTTCCCATAATTCCGACAATGGAATCATGACATGGGTACTCTGATCAGGTCCGCAAATCTCAGAGGCTGCGAGAAAAGTACAGTGCTGAGCGAAGCGGTTTCGGTCAGAATATCCTGACTACTCCGCCGCCGCTGGCGGATCGGTGCGAAAACTCTCGGCGGCGCCCTCTACGGAATCGTAGGCGGTGAAAACCGGTCCGAGCAGGCGAGTCATCATGAACAAATTGCGAATACGCTTCTCCATGTTGGCCAGGCGCACTTCGCCGCCCGCCTTCCGCATGGTCGTCAACCCGCCGATCAGCACCCCGATGCCGGAAGAATCCATGAAATCCGTTGCCCCGAGATCGATAACCACGTTGACTTTCCCGGCCTCTTTGAGTTGATCCAGCACATCCTTCAGTTCGGAGCCGTGTACGCTACCGAGAAATTTGCCCTTGATCTGGACAATGGACGCCTGGTACTGGTCTTGAACGCTTATGCTCATATCGAAAAGAGTTTCGTGAAGCCCTTGAACGGAGCGATGAAGAACACCCTGCAAAGCACATCCCCGCAACCTGTGCGTATGTATGGGGCGTAACATACGCAAAACGGCGAACATTTATGCTGCATATTGCGCAAACCGACTCCGCTTTTCGCTTGACGTCGCCTTTCGAACCCACGGGCGACCAGCCTCGGGCCATCGACGAACTGACCGAGGGCGTCCTGCGCGGAGACCCCTTCCAGACCCTGCTGGGGGCCACGGGCACCGGAAAAACGTTCTCCATGGCGCATGTGATCCAGCGCATCGGGCGCCCTGCCCTGATCATGAGCCACAACAAAACGCTCGCAGCGCAACTGTACGCCGAACTCAAGTCCTTTTTTCCGGAAAACGCCGTCGAGTTTTTCATCTCCTACTACGATTACTACCAGCCCGAAGCCTACATCGTACCGACGGATACGTACATCGAAAAGGATATGTCGATCAACGACCGGATCGACCGCCTGCGCCTGCGCGCCACGAGCTCGCTGGTTTCGGGGCGAAGCGATGTGATCGTGGTGGCCAGCGTGTCCTGTATCTACGGTCTCGGCTCGCCCGAAGAATACCGCTCGGAAATCGTGCAGATCAGGAGAGGAGAGGATATCCCCCGTAATGACCTCCTGCGCCGCCTCATCCACATCTACTATACCCGCAACGACGTGGAATTTGCGCCGGGGACCTTCCGCGTCCGGGGCGATGTGGTGGAAATCTACCCGGCCTATTCGGAAGACGTGGCCTGCCGGATCGAGTTCTGGGGCGACGAGGTGGAAAAAATCACCTTTTTCGAAGCCGAGACCGGCCATACGCTCCGGGAAGAAAGCTACCTGACCATATACCCGGCCAAAATCTTCGTCACCCCGAAAGAAAAGATGGAACAGGCCATCGGCGGCATCGAGGAAGAATTGCGATGGCGGCTGGCGGTGTTGCGCGACGAGGGGCGCCTCCTCGAAGCGCAGCGCCTCGAACAGCGCACCCGGTTCGACATCGAAATGATGAAAGAAGTCGGGTACTGTTCGGGGGTCGAAAACTATTCGCGGCACTTGTCCGGGCGCGACCCGGGCCAACGCCCGTACTGCCTGTTCGATTATTTCCCCGAAGATATGCTCCTTGTCATCGACGAGAGCCATGTCACCATCCCGCAGGTGCGGGCCATGTATAACGGCGACCGGGCCCGCAAACTGGTCCTCGTGGAGCATGGCTTCCGGCTCCCTTCAGCGCTGGACAACCGCCCCATGACGTTCGAGGAATTCGAGGCGGAAAGGAAACAGGTCATTTATGTCAGCGCAACGCCGAGCGATTATGAAATGGAAAAAACCGGCGGCGTATTCGTGGAGCAAATCATCCGACCGACCGGCATCCCCGATCCGGAGGTCGAAGTGCGCCCCTCAAAGAACCAGATCGACGACCTGCTGGAGGAGATTCGCAAGCGGACGCAGCAGCGGGAGCGCACACTGGTCACCACGCTCACGAAGCGCATGGCCGAGGACCTCAGCGACTATCTGGCCTCGTACGGGGTAGCGGTGCGCTACATGCATTCGGACATCGACGCGCTGGAACGCGTGGAGATTCTGCGCGACCTGCGCCTGGGGGCGTTCGACGTACTGGTAGGGGTAAACCTGCTCCGGGAGGGGCTCGATCTGCCCGAAGTTTCGCTCGTGGCCATCATCGACGCGGACAAGGAGGGCTTCCTGCGAAGCGAGCGATCCCTGATCCAGACTGCAGGACGAGCGGCCCGCAACGCGAACGGGGCCATCGTGATGTACGCCGACACCATCACGGGGTCCATGCAAAAGATGATGAACGAAACCGATCGCCGCCGGAAAATACAGCTTGCCTGGAACGAGAAACACGACATCACGCCGGAAACCATCTACAAATCGCACGACGAAATCAGAAAGGGAACGATCATTGCAGAAGAACAGACAGCCTACGAAGCGCGAAAGGACAGGTACTACAGCGGTCCCGAACAGACAGGAGCGATCGTTGACCCGGTCATGAAGCATCTCACGAACGACCAGAAACGCGATCTGGCGGACCAGATGCGCAAGGACATGCGGCAGGCCGCCGAGGCCCTGGACTTCGAACGCGCCGCCAGACTACGCGACGAGATCGAACAGATCGAAACCCTGTTGGAGGGGAAGAACGGAAGCCCCCGGACAAGGAGAAAATGAATGGGTGCGGAAACTTGCGCGGTACAGGCGATGCGCCTGGTTCGCCAATAAACGCCGGCGGAACCGGCGCGCCCGTCCTGCGTTGACAATTGCGCTTGTTTTTTCGACATCGACACTCCCGGCACGTTCGAGTCGACCCGCCCCCGATTACATTTTGCCTCTTACAACTCGCAGTATCCTCTTGCGATGAAACAGAATATCCATCCGGATTACAAGAAACTCACCGTCCAACTGGCCGACGGCACCAAATTCGAAACGCGATCGACGATGAAGGCCGACGTGCACAAATCGGAGGTCGATTCGACGAATCACCCCTTCTATACCGGACGCCGCCAGTACGTGGATACCGCCGGTCGCGTCGAGAAATTCCGCCGGCGCTATGGCGGCAATCCGGACGCACAGGAGGAAGAAGAAAAGGGCTGAGCCTTTTGCAGCAGCCCTGCCGCTCCGCAGGAGTCGCCACAAGAGCGAATGTCTTTCCGCGGCTCTGCCTCGGGCTGCCGACCCGATTTCTCCCCGCCCCGCCGTTTTCGGCCGTTGCGGTTCCGGCTACAAAAAAGGCGGACACGCTCCTCTACAGGTAGAAGGACGCCGCCGACCCGGAACTTCCCGGAACCATGGCGACCCCTGTCCCCCTGTCCCCCTGTCCCCCTGTCCCCCTGTCCCCCTGTCCCCCTGTCCCCCTGTCCCCCTGTTCGCAGATCGCGCACCGGAGACGGCAAATCGCACATCGTTTCCTTCCAGCGAATCCTTCCGGGATACTTCTCGTACACCCTTGATGTATTCGCTTGGGATATTCTGAACTTCGCGGACTTAATCAGAGTATCCCTTAGCAATCGCTTCCACGCATAAGCACAACTGCATACGTCATGTCCGTCTGGTCCCGGTTCACTCGTTTCGTCAAATCCATCTTTGGAGGAGCCATTTCGGCTCTGGAAGACCCCCGCCTCATCCTGGAGCAAAATATCCGGGAACTGAACGATCAGGTGCCGAAAATGAACGAGAACATCGCCAGCGTGAAGGCGAATGTGATCATGCTGCAGAAGCACCTGAAACGAGTGGAAAAAGAGGTTGCCGACCTGATCGCCAAGGTAAAAGCCGGCATTCAGGCGGAACGCGACGACATCGCACAGCGCTATGCGATGCAGCTTGAAAAAGCCAGAGAGTCCCTCGCCAGTACAAAAGAACAGCTCAAGCACGCCTCGACTGCCTACGACAAGGCGCTCCAGGTCAAAAAAACCTTTATGCGGGAAAAGGATCGCAAGATTCAGGAAGCGAAGAATGCGCTGCGCGATCACGAGCGGGCGCAATGGCAGACGAAAATCGCCGACACGCTGGAGCAGTTCGAGGTGACGGGCATCGACCAGACCCATGACGAAATGATCCAGCGCCTGCAGGAGCAAACGGCCCATAGCGAAGCCCGGCTGGAAATTGCGCTGGATTCCGTGGATCAGGACGCGCTCCGGATCGAGGAGGATGCAGAGGAAATCCGCGCATCCGAGATCGTCAAGCAATTCAAGGCGGAAATGGGCATGACGGGGGCGCCCGCAGAGGAATCGGCCGCCGACAGCGATCCGGAAACGCCCGAAGAGGAAGCGCCCGAAACGGCGAAAACCATCGGGAAACAGCGCACCGGCACAACGTAGGGAAGACCGCAGGCCGCAAAAAACCCGCCGGAAGCCATGGATATATTCTTGCCCGATACCGCCCGGCGGAGATCAACCGCATCGCCGTGAACCGTTCGCAGATCAATTACACGAAAGAGGCTTTCCTGAACCCGCTTAATCTCGGGTTCCTGATCGCGGTTATGCTCGCTGCGTTTTTCGTGAGCGGCTCGGAAATAAGCCTCAATCTCATGCTGATCATGGGCTCCGCCATCGAGCTCATGTATCTGGGCGTCGTCCCGCGCAACAAGCGATTCCGCCGAATTATCCGATCGCAGCGGGCCGCCGAACATGCCAAACCTCCTTCCGACAAAGAGATTTTTCGCCTGCTGAGCAAATCGAGCCAGCGCCGGTATGCACGCCTTCGGAAACTCGAAAAAGAGATTTCCAATAATTACCGAAAGCTGAGTTACGCCACGCAGGGCTTGCTGGACAGCCATCTCCGGAAGATTGACGGCCTGCTGATCTCTTACCTGAATATGCTGTATCAAAAACAGCGATACGAACTCTCGACAAGCAGCGGCAGAGAGCAGGAAGTGATCCGGTCCATTGCGCACCTTCGTACGGAAATGCAAGACGATTCCGAGAAGGTGCGGGCCATCAAGGAGCGGCGGCTCCACATTCTCGAACAACGCCTGCAGCGTTTCGAAAAGGGCGCCGAACATCTTGAAATTCTCGAAGCGCAAATCGAGACCATCGAGGATGTCGTCAAGTATATTCACGAACAATCCCTGACGCTCCGCAACCCGGAAGAAATCACGTTCCAGCTCGATACGCTTCTGGAGGAGGTGGGAGAAACGGAGGCCGCCATCTCGGAAATCGAAGATGTCTTCGCTCCAGTGACGTCTATCCTGGATAATATGGACAGCTACGAGCCGGAACGACAAGGAGAAGGCCAGGAATCCGGGTCCGTCCTCCATTCCGATAGCTCGCGCACACGAAACTGACGCGAATGACGTTCGCGATCATTCTTCTGATGCTCGTTCTGAGCGCGTTTTTCTCGGGTTCCGAGATCGCTTTTGTGGTCGCGAACCGGTTGCGCGTGGAAGTCCTCTCCCGGCGGCGGGGACTCGTGGGACGCATCGTCCGCGAGTTCATGCAGGACCCGTCCGCGTTCCTGACGACGACGCTGGTCGGCAATAACATCGCGCTCGTCGTCTTTTCCACGCTCACGGCGTTTTATCTGGAGGATCCGCTCCATCGTCTCTGGGTCGCAGCGGGTCTGGGCAGTTCGGGCATCGAGCTGGCCATACTTATTTCGCAAACGGCGGCAGCCAGCGTGCTCGTGCTGGTAGTCGGCGAGATTCTACCTAAATCCGTCATGCGCGAGACGGCGAACCGGGCGGTTTTCCTGCTCGCAATCCCTCTGCGCATATCCTATTACCTGCTGCTGCCCCTCGTCAAAACGGCAGCCGGCGCGGCAACGTGCATGATGCGCCTGTTTCGCATAGAAACAGACTCGTTCGTCGGATTCATGCGTCGGGACTTCGAGGCCATCATCGAGGAAAGCCGCGAGAGCGGCGAACTCGATCTGGACGAAGAAGAAACCGAGATGCTCTCGAACGTTTTCGCAATGAACGCCATCCGCGTGAAGGAATCGATGGCGCCGCGTACGGAAATAGAGGCGGTCGAAGAGCATACCCCCGTCGACGAATTGCTGCACCGGTTCCTTGAAACAGGGCATTCGAAGTTGCCTGTCTACCAGAAGAATATCGACCATATCGTGGGGATGGTCTTTGCGTACGATCTGTTTCACGGTCCGAAAACCATGAAGGAAATCGTGCGCCCGGCGCAATTCGTACCGGAGGCCAAGCGATCGAAAGAACTGCTGCGCGAGTTCCTCGAAACAAACACGTCGGTGGCTATCGTGATCGACGAATACGGCGGGACGGCCGGCCTGGTGACGCTCGAGGACTTGCTGGAAGAACTCTTCGGAGACATACAGGACGAGTTCGACAGCGAGAAAGAAGCGCTCCGGCAAATTGGCGAGAACAAATACATCGCTGCGGGGCGCGCGGAAATCGACGAGCTGAGCGACCAGTTCGGGATTGTGCTGCCCGAAGGAGATTATGAAACCCTTGCAGGCTATTTGCTGGACCGGATCGGCTCCATTCCCACGCAGCACGAACACTTTGCGTTCGACGGATACCGGTTCGACGTCCTGAAAGCCGAGGTCAACCGGATCGAGTTGGTCCGCCTCACGAAACTCGACGCGTAAGGATACTCCGATCGGAAACGGCGCGAATTCGGGGCAGTGCGGGCGTGACGCGCCCTTCGGGAGGCTGCGAGGGACACGCTGTCCGCGGAAAACGGCAAGGCCCGACAAGCTACGCGTTCCTTGTCTCGTCGCCAGCCCCGGCCTTCTCCGACGCCGCGGTGCTCCGGCAGTATGCCCCCGTGACCCGGAGATGCGCCCCCAGTAATCCCGCAAGGCCCATCTTGCGTAGCCTTACAGACGGGGTTTCGGGCAATTTCGGAGGACTGATGCGACCCATCCAGAGTTCCATCCCGTTTGTGAGCATCTCCTCTCCGGGAAACGTCGCTTCGGGGAACTGCGCTTCGTAAAATCGCTGCTTGCGCTGCAACCGGCGGTCCACCGCCTCGATCGCCGCCGGCTCGGCCAACGACGGATCGTTGCGATCGAGCATATCGAGCCCTGTGAGATAGCGCCGGTAGGTGTACGGCAATGCCGCCAGCACAGGCTCTGCGGCAGCGGCCGCTTCCGGCGAATCCCGGAGACCGGCCTGCGCCGCCCGCAACGTGACGACGGCCACGAGACACAATGTCTCCTCCGCCACCACATCGGGGTCCGCCCCCTCTATATCCCGGAGAATGGCCCCGGCCAACTCCTGCGTGACGTTCAGCGCACCCAGCGAGCAAAAAGCCACAATAGAGGTGATCATCGTGTGCTATCCGGCCAAGGGTATGACACGACCTGTCCGGTGCGACTATTTTCGCTTATCGTCAACACCCTCTTGCCCGATGGAATCCCTCATGCGCGTGTCCGCCTCGACATTGCGCAGCGTGTAGAAATCCATGGCGCCGATGTTGCCGCTGCGCAGCGCATCCGCCAGAGCCTTGGGGACCTCCGCTTCGGCGGCAACCACTTTGGCCCGCTGTTCCTGAACGGCTGCGCGCATTTCCTGCTCCCGGGCCACCGCCGAGGCGCGCCGTTCTTCGGCTTTCGCCCTCGCTACCTGCAGGTCGGCTTCCGCCTGATCCGTTTGCAACTTGGCCCCGATATTCTCGCCCACATCGACATCTGCAATATCGATGGAGAGAATCTCGAAGGCCGTGCCCGAATCGAGCCCCTTGGACAACACCACCTTGGAAATCGAATCGGGATTTTCAAGCACCAGGGCGTGCGTTTCGGAGGAACCGATCGTGGACACGATACCTTCCCCGACACGCGCAATGATGGTCTCTTCGCCGGCCCCGCCCACCAGACGCTCGATATTGGCCCGAACCGTCACGCGGGCAATGGCGCGCACCTGAATGCCGTCCTTGGCCACCGCGGACACCGCAGGCGTCTCGATAACCTTCGGGTTGACGGATACCTGCACGGCCTCGAACACGTCCCGGCCTGCAAGATCTATGGCCGTCGCCCGTTCGAAAGTAAGATCAATGCTGGCCTTGTCCGCCGAAATCAGCGCATTTACGACCTTTTGCACATTCCCCTGGGCCAGGTAATGCGCCTCGAGTTGCGGCGTATCCACGTAGATCCCCGCCTTGTGCGCCGTAATGAGCGGCCTGACGATCGAGTGGGGCGGCACCTTGCGCAACCGCATCCCGACCAGATCGCGAAACAGCTTGAGCTTGACTCCTGAGAAATAGGAGGTTACCCATAGCCCGATCGGCACGAAATACAGGAGAAAAACGATAAAAAGAACGATCAGCGCGATAATCAGCAAACCAATCGTGGTAAAAAGGCCTTCCATGCGGGGTGTAGAATCTCGTGAAAAATACGGACGGCAAAGGGCCGTACCGGAGTATACGACGAAATCGCCGGATGGTTACGCCGGGTTCGCTTTCGGAGAACGTTTATACGCGCCGCTGGCGCCGCCGGCCTTCGCCAGCAGCCGGATATCCGTGATGAGAATGTCCTTCGAAATGGCCTTGCACATGTCGTATACGGTAAGGCACGCCACGGAAACGGCGGTCAGGGCCTCCATCTCGACGCCTGTCTGGCCGACGGCTTTTGCAGAGGCCCGCACTTCTATCGAAAAATCCTCCTCGCACAGATCGAAGGTCACCTCGACGCCCGCCAGGGGCACATTATGACATAGCGGGATGAGGCCGGCGGTGCGCTTGGCCGCCTGTATGCCGGCCACCTGGGCCGTGCAGAGCACATTTCCCTTGTCTGCGGTTCCTTCCGCCACGGCGCGGAAGGCTTCCTTGCCCAGGCGGACGCGCCCCGCGGCGGTCGCCGTGCGGGCAGAGCCGGGTTTTGCCCCCACGTCCACCATGCGCACGCCGCCTTCGGGATTCAGATGGGTCAGGGAAGGAGCGTCGTCTGGCATGATGGCGGAAAGGAGGGGTGCGGAGGAATACGACAAGCCCTGCGAAAACGGGGGTACAGGATAAAAAATAGGCGCATGCGGGCTGACCGGCAAGCGCATTATGCGTCATGGCGGCGTTCCACCCAAAGCGTCACCGGCCCGTCGTTCACGAGATGCACATCCATCATGGCGCCGAACACCCCGGTCGGGACCGGGGCGGCGAGGTGTGCGGACAGCCGTTCCGCGAACGATTCGTACAGCGCTTCGGCCTGTTCGGGCGGCGCCGCATCCACGAAGGAAGGCCGGTTGCCGCGCCGCGCATCCCCGTACAACGTGAACTGGGACACGACAAGCGCCTCTCCGCCCGCTTGGACGATCGAGCGATTCATCTTGCCTTCGTCGTCGGAAAAGATGCGCAGACGGGCGCACTTGCCGGCCAGCCAGTCCACTTCCGCTTCCGTATCCGTGCGGTGGGCGCCGAGAAGAATCAGCATGCCGGGGCCTATGCGCCCGACCTCTTCCCCCTCGACCCGTACCGACGCCTCCCGCACCCGTTGAATCAATGCAACCATGCCATGGATACTTGGATTAAGTCCGCGAAGTTCAGAGTATCCCTGAATCCGCCCGGTCGTGGAGATACGCTGCAAACTGCCGGAGCGCCGCTCCCCGGTGGCTTATGGCGTTCTTTTCCTCCGCATCCAACTCCGCAAACGTGCGGTCTCCGCCTTCCGGCACAAAAATACTGTCGTAGCCAAAGCCCTTGCTCCCCCGCTCTTCGGCAATGATCGTACCCCGGCAGACGCCTTCAAAAAAGCGGGCGCCCGTTTCGTCTGCAAGAGCGATCACGGTGCGGAAACGGGCGGACCGGTTTTGGGCGCCTTGCAGCTCGGCAAGCAATTTCCGGCGGTTCGCCGCATCGTCGGCAGACAATCCTGCAAATCGGGCCGACTGTACGCCGGGCAATCCGCCAAGGGCGTCCACTTCCAGACCGGTATCGTCAGCCAGCGCAGGAAGACCTGCGAAAACATGAAGCGTTTCGGCCTTCTTGCGCGCGTTGCCCTCCAGCGTGTCGGCGTCCTCTTCAACGAACGGCGCCCCGTCTATCTCCGAAACGGAACGCAGCGCAATGGGCAGGTCCGACAATAGCAAGCGTATCTCGGCGATCTTACCCGGATTCCTCGTGGAAAGAAGAAGTGTCATGACACAGGAACACTCTGTGGAGAACAATGGTTTTATAAGACTACCGCAAAAAACGGTTAGCCCAACCAACGGAATCGTAAGGAGAATAATTTTGTCCGTAGGAGTCAAAGTTCGAGACAGCGAATCCATCGATCGCGCCCTGCGTCGTTTCAAACGCTCCGTGAATCGCAGCCGCATTCTTCGCATCTATCGCGCGAATATGGCCTTCACGAAGCCCTCCGAAGAACGGCGGATCGCCCGCGAGAAATCGCATCGCATGTCCAGAAAACATTCCAGAAGGCACTGAGCCCAGCCGTCGCTCAGGTCGCCATTTCTCACCGAAACGGTTCATAGGCCGGCAGGCGAGACCTTCCCAGCACGGTGCTGAGGATGTTCTCGGTTTCGGCTTTGTGCATTTCCGCGCTGCCCGTTGCCGGGCTCGCACTGCCCGGACGCCCGACGTAGGCCGTTCGCCCGTGTCCAACGCGGCTTACCTTGTCGAGCAACGCATCGAGACGAGACTGCATGTACGTCCATGCGCCCATGTTGGCGGGCTCTTCCTGCACCCAGCACACCTCGGCCGCGTCTCCGTAACGCACCAGTTCGGCCAGCACCTCTTCTTCGGGAAACGGGTAGTGCTGCTCGATCCGGGTAACGGCGATGGACGTATCCTCCCTTTTCTGAAGCGCCTGCACCAGATTGTAGTAGACCTTGCCGGTGCACAGTACATGCCGCCGAACGGATCCGGGATCGGCGTCGGACGGAATCACCTTCCGGAATCCCCCGTTGGCGAGTTCCGACGCCGGGGAAACGAAAAGCGGATGCCGTAACAGACTCTTCGGAGCCATCACGATCAGCGGTTTGCGATCGGAAAAGCGCACCTGCCGGCGCAACGCATGGAAATAATTGGCCGGGGTCGTAAGGTTGCATACGATCATGTTCTCCTCGGCGCACATCTGCAAAAAGCGTTCGAGGCGGGCAGACGAGTGCTCGGGACCCTGTCCTTCCCATCCGTGCGGAAGCAACGCCACAAGACTGCTTTGCTGCGCCCATTTCGCTTCGGCCGCAACCAGGAACTGGTCGAACACGATCTGTGCGCCGTTGGCGAAATCCCCGAACTGCGCTTCCCAGATAACGAGGGCGGAAGGATCGGCCACGGAATACCCGTATTCGAAACCAAGCACCGCATATTCGGAGAGGAGCGAATCGTAAATGTGGAGATTCGCCTGCCCCTCGCGGATGTTATTCAACGGGATATATTCCCGACCCGTTTGCTGGTCGTAGAGCACCGCATGGCGCTGGCTGAACGTGGCGCGCCGTGAATCCTGACCGCTCAACCGGACCGTAGTCCCATCGAGAAGCAGGGACCCGAAGGCCAGCGCCTCGGCATACGCCCAGCCAACCTGCTGCTCCTCGAGGTACAGCGCCCTGTTTCGCCGGAACTGACGGACCAGCTTCTTGTGTACCCGCACAGTTTCCGGGAATTCGGCCATGGCCTGGGCCACTGCATGCAGATTTTCCTCCGGCGCAGAGGTGTCCGGCTCCTCAAGCGACAAGGGAGCGGGCGCCGCTAACGCGGCAGCAAGATTCTTCGCCCGTTCGGCATCCATGGCTGTCGTCAGGTCGAAGGCTTCCTGCAGCCGGTCCCGATAGTCCTGCAGAATACTTTCCGCTTCTTCGGGATCCATTTCCCCTCGGCGCAGAAGGCGCTCCGTATACAATTTTCGGGGAGAGCGCTTCTCCTCTATCCGTCTGTAGAGCAATGGCTGGGTGAAGGTCGGCTCGTCCCCCTCGTTATGCCCCCTTACGCGATAGCACAACATGTCGATGACCACATCCTTGTTAAAGGCGTTGCGGTATTCGAGCGCAAGCTGCACCACGCGTACGCAGGCCTCCGGATCGTCCCCGTTCACATGAAAAATCGGCGCCTGGATCGTTCGGGCCGCATCCGTTGCGTACGTCGAACTGCGCGCATCCGAAGGCGATGTCGTGAATCCGATCTGATTGTTGATCACGATATGAATGGTCCCGCCGGTCGTGTACCCGGCAAGCTGACTCAAATTGAGCGTTTCGGTTACAACGCCTTGTCCGGCGAAGGCCGCATCGCCATGAATCAGGAGCGGAATCACCGCATCCCGGGATTCCGCTTCGACCAACGCCTGCTCGCCGTATTGCAGAAGGTCCTGCCGGGCGCGCACCATCCCCTCGACGATCGGGTTGACCGCCTCAAGATGGCTCGGATTGGAAGCCAGCATGAGTTTTACGGTGGCGCCTCCAGGCGCAGTATGTTCGCCATGTGCGCCCACATGGTACTTGACGTCGCCCGAACCCTGTGTCGTGGAGGGATCGATGTTCCCCTCGAACTCGGAGAAGATCGCCTCGTAAGGCTTGTCGAGAATATTCGCAAGAATGTTCAGGCGGCCCCGGTGCGCCATGCCGATGACCACCTCCTGAATATCGTGGTCCGCCGCCTCCGACAACATGGCGTCGATCATCGGAATCACCGACTCGGCGCCCTCGAGCGAAAACCGCTTGTGCCCTATGTATTTCGTATGCAGGAACCGCTCGAACGCCTCCGCTGCATTCAGTTTCCGGAGGATGCGGCGTTTGGCTTCGGGGCTCACCGGCTCCTCGCGCCCCGTCGGCTCAAGCCGATCCTGCAACCACCGTTTTTCGGTGGGGCTCGATATGTGCATATACTCGATGCCGATCTTGCGGCAATAGGTATTGCGCACAATCTCCACGATATCGCGAAGCGGCAGCACATCCCGGCCGCCCATGCCCCCTGTCAGGAATTCCCGGTCCAGGTCCCAGATCGTCAACTCGTACCAGAAAGGATCCAACTCGGGATGATACATCCAGTTATAGCCCAGCGGATTGATGTCCGCCTGCAAGTGCCCCCGCACCCTGTGCTCCCGGATGAATTGCAGCACACGCGCCTGTTTATGCACCATATCGACACGATCCCCCGGCTCTCCCCCGCCAATCTGCGGGGTCGTATCCGTCGAGAGCTCGTACGGTTGATACGGTATGTTCAACTGCTCGAAAATCTGCTGATAAAATCCGTGCTTCCCGAGTAAGGTGTCCGCGAGATAGAGCAGAAACCCGCCGCTTTCGGCCCCCTGGATAATGCGATGGTCATACGTCGAGGTAATGTTCATCACCGGCGAGATACCCGCCTTGCTCACCGCCTCGGGCGGATAGGAATGGTATTCCGGGGGATACCCTATGGCGCCTGCGCCGATAATCACGCCCTGGCCGGGCATGAGCCGCGCAACGCTCATGTTGGTGCCGATCATGCCCGGATTGGTGAGCGTAGCGGTCGTGCCTTCGAAATCCGCAACGCCGAGTTTGCCGTTCCTTGCACGGCGAACAATATCGTTGTATATGCCCATCAACTGGGGGAAACTCATGCGTTCCGCCCCTTTGATATTGGGCACGAGCAGCGTGCGCCGGCCTCTCCGTTCGATATCGATGGCGATACCGAGATTGACCTGCTCCGGAAGCACGTGCCGGGAAACCCCGTCCTCGCGCAAAAAGGTCGTATTCATGTTGGGAAACCGGGCCAGCGCCTTTACGAGCGCCCACATGATCAGGTGGGTGAACGAAACTTTTTCCCCGCCCTGGTGCTGCTGGTAAGCATTGATAAGGATGCGGTTCTCGATCATCAACTTGACCGGAATGGTCCGCATGGAGGTAGCCGTGGGCACGCCAAGGCTTGCCTCCATGTTTTCGACGATCTTTGCCTGCGGCCCCCGGATAACATCCTTGTCCGGCTTGGGCTTGGGCTTGGGAGACGGCGGCGCTTCCGCCTCGGGCGCAGCCCCGTCCCCCTGCTCAGGAGTCGGCTCTACAACCACCTCGTCGGGAAGAGGCGCTGTAACCTGCCGCGCCTGCGCGACTGCGCGAAACGGCTCGTCCGGCTTGTAGTCGGCAAAGAATTCCCGCCAGGCCTCGGCTACGCTTTCCGGGTCTTCAAGGTACTGGTGGTAAAGATTCTCGATGTACCCTGTATTGAATCCGAGCGCACTCATGGTTTTGATCATTGAGAAATTAACATGAAGGCGGCCTTTCGTACCGTCAACGATACCACCTTGAATCGGTTCTCCCGGCGGCGCCAGGAAATATTCCGGCATGACCGGCGCGAGGCCCCTGACGGGGACCCTCTGCCCCGCGAGAAGCGCCGCCTCACAACCATCCCTGCGCGCGATACCACGCAATAGCGTCCGCAACCCCCTCCTTCAACGAGATGGCGGGACTATAGCCGAGCAGCCGCTGCGCCTTGTCGATGGAGCACATCTTGCATGCATACCTGATTTCGCGAGCCTTTTCCCGGTGGAAAGGCGGTAGCCCTCCGCCCGGCCGGGAGGCCTCTTCCACCAGCGCCCCCAACATACTAACGAGAGGGGACGGTACGGATACGGTAATAGCCCCCCGCCCCAACGCCGCCGCTGTCGCCTCCTTGAGATCGCGCCACGAATAGAACGCCTCGCTACCGAGAAAAAACGTTTCCCCCTCGGCGGCCGGCGTCTCCGCCGCAGCCATCATGCCCTGCACCAGATCGGCGACGTGCACCAGGCTCATCGTCGGCTCGCGGGTATTCCCGACCACCGGACAGATCCCCTTGTTCGCCATCCGAAAGAACGTGAACAGGTCGGCTTCTCTCGGCCCGTATACGGTAGAGGGACGCACGATCGTTATGGGCAAGCGGTCTTGCCAGGCAGATAACGCCTCCTCCATACGGGCCTTGCTGGCGCCGTACCGGGTCAAGGGCTCGAGAGCGCTTTCCTCGGTAGCTACCCGGTCGGCGCAGCGCCCGATGACAGCGAGGGTACTGGTAACCACTACGCGCCGCACTCCCGGATTCACGCGGCCCAGCACTTCCATCAGACGGAGGGTCGCCTCGACGTTGCCCTGTCGGAAAATCTCGTCGTCCCGAGCGCGCGTGACCCCGGCATTGTGATAGACGTAATCCACATCACGCACGGCCTCGGCGATGAGCGCCTCGTCGAACAAATCGCCGCGCACGGCCCGGATCGGGAGGCCCTCCAGCCATTTGCGCCGGGTTCGGACGAGGCAACGTACTTCGTCCACCCCCCGGCGCAGCAATTCCTCGACGAGATGGCTCCCTATGAAACCCGTACCCCCGGTAACGAATGCTTTCTTCATAGTGGCAGAACAGGTATCCCGGCGCGAAGTTATGTTTTCCGGCGCAGCTTGACCACGTTTTCGATGTGGGGCGTGTGCGGGAACAGATCGACGGGCTGTACCGCCTCGATGCGATAGGCATCCCGGAGCATGCCGAGATCTCGTGCCTGCGTCCTCGGATTGCAGCTCACATAGACGAAGCGTTCGGGGCCTGACTCGCCTATGCGCTCGACCACCTTCGGGTGCAGGCCGGCGCGCGGCGGATCCGCGATAAGCACGTCCGCCGCTCCGTAGCGCTCCGCGAAATCGGGTCCGAACACCTCCGGCATATCGCCCTGCACGAATGTACAGTTTTCTACCCCGTTGGCTTCGGCATTGGCGCGGGCGTTACGGACCGCTTCTTCTATGAGCTCGACCCCCGTCACACAGCGTACGGCGTCCGCCACGAAGATAGAAATAGTCCCCGCCCCGCAATACAAATCGTAGACCCTGTCCTCCGGTTGGAATTCCGCAAAAGCGCGCACCGTTTCGTACAACCGCTCCGCCTGGGCCGTATTCGTCTGGAAAAAGGAATTGGAAGCAATCTCGAACGTATGCGGCCCGATCCGGTCACGGATGACGCCGGGGCCGAACAGGGTCTCGACCCGTTCTCCAAAAGCCGTCTGCGCTTTCCCCGTGTGGATCGTATTGACGAACGTGGTCACTTCAGGAAAATCCTGTCGGAGAAAAGCAGCCATCGCGGCCATCCGCTCGGCATCGAATCCGTTCGTCACGAGGTTGACCATGATCTCGCCGGTGCGCTCTCCCGCGCGAATCACCAGATGCCGCAGAAAACCGGTATGCTTGCGTATGTTCCAGGGGGACCAGTCCTTCTCCCGGACAAAATCGCGGATCCGATTCACCATCCCGTAGCTTGCCGTCGAGGGCAGATGGCATTCGCGCAAGTCGAGCACCTTGTCGAAATGCCCGGGGACATGCAGGCCCAGCGCAAATTTCGTGTCGAAAGTACTGCCCGAATCGATTTCTTCCCGCGTCAGCCAGCGATTCGCGCTGAACGAGAACTCCATCTTGTTGCGATAGAAATAACGATTCTCCGACCCGATGGTCGGGAGCACCGTAACCTCCGCAAACTGACCGAGACGCATCAGGGCGTCGCGCACGCTCTCGGTCTTGGCGTCGAGTTGCGCCTGGTATTCCACATGCTGCCAGCGGCATCCGCCGCATGTCCCGAAATAGCGGCACGGCGGCGCAACGCGCAGCTCGCTCGGCTCCAGCACCTCCTCGATCGCCGCTTCCGCATACCCCTTTTTCTTTTTGTACACGCGGGCGCGTACGCGATCTCCCGGTACGGCCCCGGGAACGAAAATCACGAATCCGTCCACGCGGGCGAGAGACCTTCCTCCGTCGGCGAATTTATCGATGGATAGTTCGATATGCGCTCCGCGCTCTACGATGCGGTTACCTCCCTTAAAAAGCATGCCCCAGGCCGAAATGCCACCGGCGTTCTCCAAGGCCGTCGGGGAATGCTCCTAAATCGGGACGACGAGGATCGTAGACCTTTACGGCCAGATCGACCCGCCCGATCAGATATTTCCAGTCCAGCCGAAGGCCTATCCCGGACCCGACGCCTATCTGGCGATAGAAGGAATCGAAGCGGAAGCGCCCATCCAGGTTCCCGGATACGTCCTTTCCGAAGCCGGGATTCCGAGAGCCGAACCATACGTTGCCGGCGTCCACAAAGAATGCGCCGATCCAGTCCACGCCGAGAAAGGAATGAAAAAGGACCCGCCGCATTTCCACGCCGGCTTCCAGTTTGATATCCCCTCCGAGAATATTCGTGCCCTCCCCGGAATCTTGCGCAGACTGGAATTGGGCGCCGCCAGGACCCAGTTCCCGCCAGTCCCAGCCCCGCACACTGGTGGCGCCGCCGATATAGAACCGCTGACCGAACGGCACCAGCCCCGTACCGCTGCCCAAAGGATGCGCAATGCCGCCGATGAACTTCAGCGCAACGACGGAAGAAGCATTCATCGCGTGATACAAGCGGAAATCGCTGGCGAAACGAAAATATCGACGGTACAAGAGCTGATCGGATGGCCCCTCGGAGGCAAAGAAAGAAAGACCGGGAAGATGTCCTTCCACGTTGCCTGGAGAATAAGCGAAACGGTCGAGCAAATAGGGTATATTGTTGCCCAGTTCTACCGATGCCCCGATGCTATGCCCCCGGTCGCGCCGGAGCGGATTCACATTGGTCGAGCGCAACGCATACCGGAACGCCGTATTGATTTGCGGCACCGTGTAATCCTCGAGAATCTGTGCCCGCTGAACCGGGTCTGAAACCGGATTGAGCAGGTCATTCAGAATCTCGTCCTGGAAATTCCGCAACGTATCGGGGTTGCTCAGGCTCACGTCCACCAGGTCCAGTAAGGACGTCAAGGTTGCATTATGACGCAACTCGAGGCGGTACCGGGCATTGCCGCGCGCGCGGATGATGAGACCGAAATCGTCGCGCCGGGCAGTGAGCAGGCTGAATGTCAGGCGGGTTCGTGCATCGTACAGGGAAAGCGCAGGATCGAACCCGCGAAACGGACGCATGAGATACGGCATCGTGAGCGACGTCACGACCTCCGCCTGCGCCGCGGTCAAGGTGCTGAAATCGTCGAAATCGGTCGATATGGAGCCGGATGTTCGTATACGGAACGCCTCGCCCCGACCCAGCAGATTGGCGTTCTCGTATGTGACGGCGACCCCCGCAGCCAATTCCTTGTCCGAGTTATTGAACGGATCCACGCGCTGAAACACGGACGGCTCGAAACCGATCTGATGCCGGTCGCGCGTACGAAGATCGACATGATGCAACAAGGTCGGAACGGCGCCTGTGAATGGACCGGTCGATGGTTGCGGAACGATGTCCGTAAACAGAAACACGCCGGTGCCTTCGAGGCGCCGCCGGGTGGCAAGCACCTTGGACTGCGAGTACCAATCTCCTGGCGCAAATTGAAGCGTACGAACAAGCAAACCCGACGACAATTTCTTCTCGTTCCGAAACCGGAAAGACGCCGTACCGCCGGCTAAAGAATCCGAAGAGCTCTCGATCGAAAGGGTCTCGGACCGCTCCGCTACTTTCGGTTCGGGCCCCGCTATCTCGAACGAGACATCTCCGAAGCGATAACGCGGACCCGTCCCGATTTCGAAGCGCACATCGAAACTGTCCGGTACCGAGGAAGCGTAATTAATCACAGCGCGAATGGAATCGCGGGTAACGGCAGGATACCCTTCGTCCCGCAGAAAGGTCAGTATCCGCCGCACTTCGCTATGCAGCATCGTTTCCGAGTACCGCTGCCGGCGCGCGTGAAGATGCAGCGGTTGACTCGGATCTATGGCTTCGATGCGCAGTACGGCATCCTGCGCCAGCCGCGCATGTTGATCTGGCGTCAGGCGGTCGACCCCGTTGTACCGCACATTCCGGATATAGGTGGGCAGTCCGGGCGTCACTTGAAAAATGACGGCGGCCTTGCCTGCCGCGAGCGTATCTATCCGGACAGCCACCTCGGCTTCGAAGAACCCCTCCTGGCGATACAAAAGACGCAGACGATCCAGATCCGCCTGGAGCACATCCATGTCGAGCGTGGCGGGAGGCTCGCCGCCGGCCATCAGCGAGCCGCTCAACCGTTCCCCGAGTATTTCGGAGTCCCCGAGGCGATACATCCACAGCCACCAGGGCGGTCCTATTATGGCAAGTCTGCGATTCGGTTTCGTGCGGACCCTGCGGGCCAACGCCGACTCGCCAAAAAATTCGTTGCCCTCAAAGGCAACACGGCGTACGATGAGCGTGTCGGCGTACGTCTCTCCGGGCCTGGCGCCGGAAGAGATGCCCCCCTCGCCGTCCTGAGCGTCTGCCGCGCCGGCAATCGTCAGAACGGCAGCAAACCAGACTACCCGAAGAAGAATACGATGGGATCGCCCGCAAGGCGAGGGATCATTCTTCCTCGAAGTAAAAGTCATCGTCAGCCGTGGGGTAGTCCGGCCAGACTTCCTCAATGCTTTCGTACGGCTCGCCATCATCCTCCATCTCTTCGAGATTTTCTATAACCTCACGCGGAGCTCCCGTACGCTCTGCATAGTCGATGAGTTCGCCTTTCGTTGCAGGCCAGGGCGCATCTTCAAGGTAAGATGCCAATTCGAGACTCCAGTACATCGGGTGCGTATTTGTTGAGAGAGCCGACAAGGCAATCGGTGCGGATCAGCCGGCCGATTTTGCACATTGTGCAGGCACTATAATTTTCCGAAGGGATAAAAGCAAGTAAATAAATGGCGTCAAACTGAAGATATACAGAAAATATAACGTTTATTACCACCAATCAGCCGCAAAACAGCTTCGCAACACGCTCCACGCTCAATAATGAAGCGCCCTGGTCTCCCGCTCTGCATCCTCCTTCAATTTTGCGTACTGCGCCGGCGTCATGGATGGGGACATAAAGGAAATCGGGTTTACTGCCCTTCCACTTGCAGTCCGCACCTCAAAATGTACATGGGGCCCCACCGAGCGCCCCGAGTTGCCGCTGAGACCAATTCGTTCGCCACGCTCGATTTCACGTCCGCGCCGTATGGTATCGTCGATTTCCGAAAGGTGCGCATACAACGTCTCGGTTTCCGATGCAGGATGCGAAATAATCACATAATGACCATAACCGATGTTGTACCCCATTTTGGAAACCCAACCTGCCGCGGAAGCAACCACCGGGGAACCTTCTATTACGGCAATATCGATCCCATTATGCATTCTACGGATGTGGTGAATCGGATCCTTCCTGATACCGAATCCGGACACAACCGGACCGGAAGCCGGAAGAATCGCCGGCATCTGCTCGTTCCGATCCATCTGCTCGTTCGCAAGCGTCATCAAATCCCGCAAACTGGCGCCCTGAAGATTGATGCGGCCTTCAACCTGGTCAAGCCTTTGTGCCGTCTCCTTGAGCAACGTACCCGTAGGCGACCCCAACCGGTCGAATTCCTCATACGGATCGGAACCGCCTACGCCCAGGCGCCGGACATCTTCGGAAATCGGCTCCACGCCGAGAAGCACGCGATGCAATTCACGATCTGACTCCTCGAGCCTTTCCAATTGGCGCGCGTACATCTCCACCCGATCGCCGAATTCCAGAATCCCTTCCTCAAGCACCGCCTTTTCGGTCTTGAGGGCTACTTCCTGAGGCGTCTCGTCGACCGTGTCGATGAGCCATGACAACGGAAAGGCAACCAGAAGCGCCAGTACCGCCACCCACAATAGCTGCCGACCACTGTACGGCCCGCCCCATTTATCCTCCACATACCTGCAGGATTTGGGGTCGTAATAGTAGCGTTTTTTCGACATACAAATGCGTAATTGCGTGAACGTACACCTTGGTTTGCGGCAACATTATGCTTGACCCCCGGGGATAGGGCCGGTAATAACATAATGTCTCCGCACGGAGGACGAGTCCTGAAACGGAGGCCGAAATTTTAGGCCATGTTAGCACAAGGTAGGCATGTTCCGCCTAATTGTCAAATAGAACCGTCTGGACAGAGGAGCGAATCGGCTACTCGTAATCATGCTGAAAGTACTCGATCATCCGGGCGGGCGTGTCGGATCCTTTGGAGCGAATACGGTCGGCGAGACGCTTTGCAAACACCTCGGCAGGGTCGTAGCCGGCGCTGCGAAGCAGATGGTTCATGGCGATCACTTCGCAGATCACCGTAATGTTTTTGCCGGGCGTGAGCGGAATCTTCACCATGGGCAGATCGACATCCAGCACGCTAAAGGTGTCGCTCACCATGCCCAGGCGGGTATATTCCTCCTCGGTATCCCACAGTTCCATATGCACCACAATCTCGACCCGCTTACGAAAACGAATGGCCCGTATGCCGAACATGGCGCGAATATCGACCAATCCGAGCCCCCGCACCTCCATAAAGTGCTGGGCGAGATCCGTGCCGGCGCCCATCAGCACTTGCTCTTCCTTGCGCGTGACGATAACCACATCATCGGCCACCAGACGATGCCCCCGCTCAACCAGATCCAGCGCCACCTCGCTCTTGCCGATACCGGATTTGCCGACCAGAAGCAGGCCTATGCCGTATACGGCCACCAGAGATCCGTGAATCGTTTGCTGCAACGCAAACTGGTCGTTCAGAAAATCCCGCAAGACCGCCATGAAGTCGATGGATTGCAGAGGCGTCCGGAAAACAGGTACGCCCTGCCGCGTCGCCATACGCACCATCTCGTCGTCGAGCGCGTTGTTTACGGTAAGCACAATGCAGGGCACGGGAAAGGAAACCAGGGTTTCGAATGCCTTGTGGCGAACAGCCTGCGGCTGATGCTGCAGAAACCGGTTTTCCGTGTTGCCCAGGATCTGCACGCGCTGATGGGTGAACAGATCGGTATACCCGGCCAGCACCAACCCCGGACGATGTAAATCGACCTCGGTCACCAGTCGATCCTCACCGGAAACATCATTCACGGATTCGATATCGATCCCCGCCGCCGTCCGCAAATGTTCCACCATGAAAGCCACGGTGATGGATTCTTTCTTGAAGGCTTTCGACGTATCGGGCATAGCATCGGCCTGATTCAATAAAGGATTCGGGAGGCGGCAACTACGGAACTTCCACGGTTTCAAGGATCTGCCGCACCAGATCGTCGCTCGTCACCTCTTCCGCCTCGGCCTCGTACGATACCGCAATGCGGTGCCGCATTACGTCCGGGACCAGCATGCGAACGTCTTCCGGCGTAACATAGGCCCGGCGCTCCAGAAAAGCATGGGCGCGCGCTGCAAGGTTCAGGTGAATGGTCGCGCGGGGAGAAGCGCCGAATTCGATCAGCGGAGCGATATCCGACAAGCGGTACTCCGCCGGACGCCTTGACGCCATCACAAGATCGACCATGTACTTCTCAACCCGCTCGTCCATGTAGAGTTCGTTCAGCACGGCGCGCGCCGACAGAATATCCTCCGGTCCAACCACTTCCCCGACCTCTTCTTTCTTGCCGGTTCGGGCCATGCGGCGCATGATTTCCAATTCCTCGTCACGGGTCGGATACTCCACGCGAATTTTCAGCATGAACCGATCCACCTGCGCTTCGGGAAGGGGATAGGTGCCTTCCTGCTCGATCGGATTCTGAGTGGCCAGCACCAGAAACGGCTCCCCGAGCGGAAAAGTCGTCTCGCCGATAGTCACCTGCCGCTCCTGCATACTTTCGAGGAGGGCGCTTTGGACTTTGGCTGGAGACCGGTTGATCTCATCGGCCAGGATCACGTTCGCAAAAACAGGCCCCTTTTTGATGGAAAAAGACCCTTCTTTCTGATTGTAAACGAGCGTGCCCAGCAGATCGGCGGGAAGCAAATCCGGCGTAAACTGGATACGCTGGAACTTCGTCCCGATCGCGCGAGCAAGCGAACTGACGGTGAGTGTCTTGGCAAGACCCGGTACGCCCTCGAGCAGCACATGTCCATCGCCGAGCAGCCCGATCAGCAGGCGCTCGATCATATGACGCTGCCCCACAACGACCCGACCCACCTCGTTCAATAATTGGTCCACGAACGCACTTTCCTTGCGGATGCGGTCGCTGACCCGGGCCATATCAAAGTTTGCTACGGTTTCCACGTGACAGAAAAACGGATTGCTTGGAACAGGTATGAAGAAAGGTTTCAGGAGCGCGGTGCAGACAACGCGCGTCGTCACAGGAGGCTGACATGCACGTCCATATCGAATTTTCTTTTGAGTCCGGCTTGCACACGGTCCAGACAATGAGGGACCACAAAAGGCTGGCCCGCCATCACCACTGCACGCCCCCGATTCACGGAAAACGCTCCGTACATACCGTCAAGAGTCATGGCGTCCACTTCGTCGACCACGCTATCCGACACATCCGTCGTCGTGCCCCCCCAGTCCTTGCGCGTAGATGCGTCGGACATGAGAAGAAGCGCTCCAAAAAACTGCCAGTCTTTACGTTGAATCGCCCCTACCAGTTTCGGCACACGCTGGTTCTCCTTCACCAACCAGCGCAGAGCAGGCCGCAGGCGGAGGGGGACCGAGTCGGTCGCCACCGGTAAATCGCGGTGCTCCAGATCTCGTAGCGACGCCATCGTACCGAATCCCTTTCTGCGCAGAATGATCGCCGCCTCGGACGCCATTTTTCTTTTCCTTGCAACGGCTCCGGCTTCAAAGAAGGTACGATCTCCGGTCTCTACCAGCCCGAATGCAAGCGCATCCTCCGGAGGGGCTTCGAGCGGCATGCATTCGAGCGTAGCGGCATCTACGAAGGAATACTGTTCGGGCCGTCCTTGCTCGGCAGCCACGAGAAATGCGGGGCTGAAGGAGTGGCCCAGACCCGCCTCAACCGCTTCGTGGGCCGGTTCGCATATCCGGCGGTCCTCCCCGGCAGGCAAAAAGGTTTCCCGACAGGCATGCGCCGTGGCCACGCCGAGGGCGGCAATGTATGCATCCGCACACGAAAAGGGCACCGCGTTCGCCACAGCTACATCGGCGCGCGCATCTTCGGGCGCCAGACGGCGGAGCGTTTCGAAAACAATGCGAACGGGCGGGGGGGCCGTATCGGGAAGCGGATGATCCGGACCGTATGTCCATGATCTGTCGTTGCGTCCAAATGCAAGACGGGATGCTTCGCCCGTCGAGGCGCGCATCGCTACCGCCGTACCGGACGGGAGGGAAAAAAACAGGGCGAACCCGTCGAAGTAATGCGTATGCTCAGCGAGCAAGCTCATGCTCCCGTGTGCAAAACCTGTCCCGGAACGGGCTCCTCCCACCACCTCGAAGTGCTTCTCAAGGGTGGTACGCGCACGTTCCATGAGGCTTGACGGGGCTTCGAACGAGCGTTCAGGGACTCCTTGCGGCGCCTTCGTCAGGGAAGTCAGGCGGGAAACCGCACCAGCGCGATTGCGAATAGATTCTGACGGCATAAGGATGCTCCCGCACTATTTGAACAGATGGCCCACGGGTAGTGCATATCCCCGCAGAAAATCCATCGCCGGAAGCCGGCGACGACCTTCCTGTTGCAGTTCCAGCAGCTCTACAGATCCTTCGCCGCAAGCTACTACGAGGCGATCCGACACATCCGTCACTTGACCCGGTATGCCCTGCACGCCTCCCTCCGGGCCTGAATCCGCTACATGCGTCCGGTATATCTTGACAATGTTTTCGCCGTCACAGGTCCAGGCGCCGGGATGCGGCGACAATCCGCGTATACCGTTGTGTACCTGATGCGCGGGTCGATCCCATACAATGCGCGCGTCTTCCTTGCGAATCCGCGGGGCCGGAGTAGCTTCCTCGTCGTTCTGGGGATGTACCTCAACCTGCCCATGGTCGATGCGCCGCACCGTCTCCACGACCGCCTCGGCGCCCATCGCCATCATCCGGTCATGCACTTCTCCAGTGGTCTCGTTCGGGCCGATCGGCATGGTTTTTTGCAGGATGACGTTCCCTGTGTCCACAACTTCCTTCAGAAAAAACGTGCTCACGCCCGTCTGCGTTTCGCCCGCCATGACAGCGCGGTGAATCGGCGCAGCGCCCCGGTACTTCGGAAGCAACGAGCCATGCAAGTTGAAGGCTCCCTTTCGGGCGATCCTGAACACGTCAGGAGGAAGAATGCGAAAAGCCACCACCACAATCAAGTCCGGCGCCAATCGGCGCACCGCTTGCGCAAAGGCCGGATCGCGAAGGGACGCCGGTTGCAAAATCGTCTCGATACCCAGCCGTTGCGCTTCCTCCTTCACAGGCGTCGGATGCACGCGGCGGCCTCGCCCGCGGGGTTTGTCGGGGGCCGTCACCACCGCAACCGGATCATAGCCCGACTCCACGAGCCGTCGCAGCGACGGCACGGCAAAATCCGGCGTACCCATAAAAACGATCCGCATAGCCTGCATGAAAAGCTCCGAAGAGTAGCTTTGGAATAATTTCGGACCTTACCCGAACAGGGCGTCCACAAATGCGCGGCGGTCGAATATCCGCAAATCCTCGATACGCTCCCCAACCCCTATGTATTTGACGGGAATCCGGAAATCATTGGAAATACCGATCACAATGCCCCCTTTCGCCGTGCCATCCAGTTTGGTGACCACAAGCCCCGTCACCTCGACGCTACGGGTGAACTCCTCTGCCTGCCGCAGGGCGTTCTGCCCGGTAGAAGCATCGAGCACCAGCAGCACCTCATGGGGGGCGCCGGCAACGCATTTGGTCATCGCGCGCCGGATCTTCGCCAATTCCTCCATCAGCCCTCCGCGGGTATGGAGACGTCCCGCCGTGTCGACAATCGCTACGTCCGCGCCCCGGGAATCAGCCGAGGCTACCGTATCGTACGCCACCGAGGCCGGGTCGCTCCCCTGCGCTTGCCGAACGATAGGCACATCGGCGCGTTCGGCCCAGATCGAAAGCTGCTCCACCGCGGCAGCGCGGAACGTATCGGCCGCGCCGAGCAACACGGATTTGCCGGCGTCCCGGTACCGGTGCGCCATCTTCCCGATGGTGGTTGTCTTGCCGACTCCGTTGACGCCAACGACCATGATCACATGCGGACGGTTCGGCAACGGCGCGTCAAACCCTGCGGGGCGATCCGGGAGATCGTCAAGCAGTAGCGAGGCAATCTCGTCCCGGATCAGGCCGTGCAGTTCCGCCGTCGACACGTAGCGGTCCTCGGCCACCCGTTTTCCGATGCGGTCGATGATGTGGAGCGTCGTGCCGACCCCTACATCGCTGGTGACCAGTACTTCTTCCAGCTCGTCGAGTACCTGCTCGTCCACGGTTTTTTTCCCGCGGACAACCCGGCGGATCTTGCCAAGAAATCCCGTTCTGGTTTTGGCGAGACCCTTGTCAAGCCCCGCAGGGGGTGCTTCGCCAGCCTGAGAACCATCAAAAAAACCCATATGTCGTCCTGATACAATAACAGAAAATTCGAGTTAGGGCTCTTGCCGGATCGCATCGCTCGTTGCGTCCGACGCATCTTCCCCAGGCGGCTCACCTCGTCTCATCAGCCTGGCATACCTGGCCCCGTACGCTACGAAAGAAGCTGCCAGAAGCCCCGTTGTCGCAAACAAACAGAATCGCATCACAGGATCGTCGGCCCGCATCAGCGCGGCAAGGACGGTAACGGTCACAGCCCCCACGGCCACCTTGCCGGACCAATCGCTCATCTCCATGTGTCCTTTGCGATGTGCGAGCATTCCCGAGCCCAGCAGGATAAGCAGATCGCGCGTGATCAGCACCATCAGAAACCAGACCGGCAGCATCCCGCGAAAAACCAGTGCAAGCACGATAGCCACACCGGCGATCTTGTCGGTCAGCGGATCCAGTATTTTCCCCCAATCCGATACCCTGCCCGACCACCGCGCTATCCTCCCGTCGAGCCAGTCGCTCGCAATCATGACGGCAAACAGCGCAAAAATCCAGCGGAGCGAACCGTCGACCAGGACCAGCCATACGACAGGAACCGCCAGAAGCACCCGTCCCATGCTGAGCACGTTCGGCACGGTCCAGAAATTCCCGTCGGGGCGAAAGCGCCCGAACTTACGGGGTCGCATCATCGGCATCGGCATCGTCCTCCCAGGCGTCGATGGCCTCCATCACCGCCTCCACGATATCCTCGGACGGCACAGTACCCACCACCTCGCCCCGCTTGAAAAGATGCGCCCGTCCGCGCCCGAGCGAAATGCCCAGGTCCGCGCCGGCGGCCTCTCCGGGCCCATTTACCGCACAGCCCATGAGCGCAACGTTGAGATCCTTCTCGAAACGGGCTTCCTCGACCGCCGCCTCCACCTTTTCCACGATCGAAAACAAATCCCCTTCCATGCGGCCGCATGTGGGGCAGGCGATCACGTTTACGCCCGGACGTCCCAGGCGGAGCGACTTCAGAATGCGGTGCCCCACCTCGACTTCCCGCACGGAGGGCGTCGCCAGCGAAACGCGGATCGTGTCCCCGATCCCGTCAGCCAGCAGCGCCCCGATTCCTATCGAGCTCTTGACGGAGCCGCTATCGAAAGTCCCTGATTCGGTAACGCCGAGATGCAGCGGAAAATGCGTCTTTTCCGCAAGCAGGCGGTAGGCCTGAATCATGAAAAACACGTCCGAGTGCTTGACCGAAATAACCAGGTCCTCGAACCCGTGCTTCTGGCATATCTCCACATGCCGCATAGCGCTTTCGAAAAGGGCCTCGGGCTGCGGATAGCCATACTTGTCCAGCAGATCCTTTTCCAGCGACCCGGAGTTGACCCCGATGCGAATGGGAATACCGGCTTCCTTCGCAGCAAGCAATACTTCCCGCTCCCACTCTTCCTTGCCTATGTTGCCGGGATTGATGCGGACCTTGGCCACCTTCGATTCGACAGCCTTCAGGGCATACTGGTAATTGAAGTGAATATCGGCGACGATCGGTACGGGGGCGCCCTGCACAATATCCGGCAGCGCTTCTGCATCCTCCGGACGCGGCACCGCCACGCGCACGATGTCGGCCCCGGCCTCGGCAAGTTCGCGAATCTCGTTGAGGGACGCCTCCACGTCATGCGTTTTGGAGGTGTTCATGGACTGCACCGATATCGGTGCGCCGCCGCCGATTTGTACGGGACCCACCTGCACAGGCCGTGATTCTCGCCGATATCGTTTCATGGCTGCCAATAAATGATGATGAACAGGCGTCTTATTTAACGAAGCCAGGCGCCCTTGTGTTGCACGGAACGGGTTATCCGCAAGGAGTATCCGGAAATTCGTTAATCCCGGAGACGCACGCTTACCAGAAGCGGCAAATGATCGGAAAGATGCGCCTCCTGCACCCGGGCAGCGACGACCTCCCATTCCTCGCTCACGAACACGTAGTCGATCCGCACCGCAGGCAGCCGCGCATGGTAGGTCATCCCCCACCCCTCGCCCGCCTCCGCAAAGGCGTCGCGTAACCGGCCCGACAACGTGCGGTACACCCGGTTGTTCGGGGTGCTGTTCAGGTCGCCGCACAGAATGACGGGCAGGGTTTCCTCGTCGATCATCGCCACGATGCTGTCAATCTCCCGGGCGCGGACCCGGTACGCGGCGCGGTATTGCCTGAAATAGCGCATGATATATTCAACGTCGAAAACGGACGAGCGCGTTTCCTCCCAGGGCTTCCTTTCCCCGAACGTGCGCAAGTGTACGTTATACAGTATGAAATCCCGGTCTTGCCAGCGTATCCGGGCCCTGATGACATGCGACGTACGACTATCCGACGAATACAGGCGCCGCCGGGACACATGCACAAGCGACGGCTTGCTGAGCACGGGCTGCTGCGTCCAGGAAGCATTATCGGGACGCATGGACGAGAAGCCCAGCGAGTCGAATAAAATCGAGACATACGGATCTGCCTGGGTAAAAGGCGCCTCGTCATGCCAGGCCATGGAGGCCTCTTGCAGACCGATAATGTCCGGGCGGCTTGCCTCGATAAGGCGAGTCATGTGCGCGGGACGTTCCGGGGTAGCGTCGCGCCAGATAGCGGGAGCGTTGAATGTGAGGAGCGTCAGCGCATCGTCCGGGGCCTCCGGGACGGCGTCGAAGCGGTCGAACGGGTTGGCGCGGATCAGAAAAAGCGCCAGCAACACGCCGTTGACGACAAGAGCGCGCCGGTTCCCCGCCAGCGCAAGCAATACCGTCATCCCCGCAAGAACCAGCGCAATGTACGGCAGGAAAACGGCGACGAGTTCGAACCACCAGAAAACGCCGAAAGGCACGTAGTACGCAAGGTACCCGGCCAGAAAAAGCAGTGCGATCGGGAGGTTGACCGCAGCGAGGATTGTGCGCGCAAACCGTTTCATCGCCGATGCCCGCTAATACTTCTTCCGGCCGGGGCGTATCGGAAGTTTACCCCGCCAGTACTGTATCAGCAGGAAGCCGAACAACATGCCGCCGAGATGGGCAAAATTGGCGACGCCGGCCTGGGTGCCTGTCACGGCGGCCCACAATTCCAGTACGCCGTAAATGATCACAAGCCATTTCGCCTTGATCGGGAACAGAAAATAAATATAGATGGGCTGGTTGGGAAACATCATGCCGAAGGCAAGCAGGATGCCGAATACGCCGCCCGATGCGCCTACCGTCGGATACACCGTACCGCTGGAGGAAGCAACAATCAGCTGAATCAGTCCCGCACCGATGACACAGACGAAGTAAAACACAGCGAAACGGCGGGTGCCCCATGTGTTTTCGAGCTGCACGCCAAAAATCCACAGCGCAAACATATTGAACAAAAGATGCGTGAAGCCGCCGTGCAGAAAGGAATACGTCACCAGTTGCCACGGCAGAAACGACGCAAAACCGCCCGTAAGCCTCGGATCTCCTATCGGCCACAGCGCAAACCATTGCACAAGCACCCGACTCAGGGAAGGGGTCATCGTGGCGAGAAATACCAGGCCGTTCAGAATCAGCAGATTCTTGATGACTGGCGGAAACATCGAAAATCGCGTGAGGGGTCGGTAAGAATTTTGATACATCGTCCGATGTGTGTGCAATAACGGTATTCCTGCCCTGGATATAGGATAACACCCCCCTCTTAGGGACAAACGCCCGTAAAGTTGCGTTTTCCTGCGGAACGAACGGGCGAAAACCGGCATTCAAGGAGCACGGTTCTACTTTTCGTACTCATGTCGGATTCGCGATATTCCAAGGAAGAACTGGAGCGCTATTTTAGCGATCCGGCAGCGCGTCGCGCGGCCCCTCCCCGATCTCCCGCCGGCAAGCGGCAAGGGTATTTCCACCGCCTTTTTCGGAACGAAAATAAGGCGCAGGCTGCATTCCTGCTTTCCATCATCGGCGGCGGCGTCATCGCCTTTTCCTTCTTCATCGGGGGATGGGCGCTGCTGCTCTCCGACGAGTTGCCGGATTTCCGGCAATTGGACAATCCCGATTTGCAGCTTGCAACGGTCGCCTATACCGCCGACGGCAAGGAACTCGTGCGTTACGCCTTCCAGAATCGTTCCTGGACCAACTACGACGATATCTCGCCCCATGCGGTCAACGCCCTCGTAGCCACAGAGGACCGGCGCTTTCATAGTCACTGGGGCATTGACCCGCGCGGTCTCGCGGCCGCCGCCGTGGATGTGGTTCGGAAAGGCGAACTGCGCGGCGCCTCGACAATTTCCCAGCAGTTGGCTCGCAACCTGTACAACCAGGACATCGGTTTCGAGGTCTCCGTTTCCCGCAAACTCAAGGAAATGATCACGGCGGTGCAGCTCGAACGCCGCTACACGAAGCGGGAAATCATCGAGATGTATCTCAACACGGTGCCCTTCAGCAACAATGCGTTCGGCATTGAAGCGGCGGCCCGCACCTATTTCAGCAAAACGGCAGCGGAGTTATCCCCTCTCGAAGGGGCCACGCTGATCGGGATGCTGAAAGCGAATACGTATTACAATCCCTACCGGAATCCCGAGAATGCCCGGCGCAGGCGGAATGTCGTCCTGAACCAGATGGCAAGCCAGGGCTTCATCCCGCGCGCATTCTATGACGAACACCATGCCGACTCGGTGCGCACCGACTACAACCCGTCTTCGGAAGTGACCGCCGCCCTGGCGCCGTATTTCGCCGAGCAGGTGCGGCTGTGGATGCGGGAGTGGGCCGCGGAAAACGGCCACAACCTGTATACGGACGGCCTGCGCGTGTACACGCCGCTCGACTCCCGGATGCAGGAAATTGCGCAGCAGTCCGTGGACAAAAATATGGAGGGCCTCCAGGCGGTTGTGGATTACGAATGGAGTGACGGGGGCAGATTCTGGGATAAACTCGATCCGTACCTCGAGCAGACGGACTATGAACCCTGGGCCCGGTACTGGCGCAACAACCCCCAAACGCTCGTGTCGTTTATCAAGGGCACGGAACGCTACCGCTCGCTTTTGCGCCAGCCCGGGGCGTCGGCGGACGACGCCGTAGCCCAGCTCCGCACGAATGCGGCGTTCATGGATTCGCTGAAAACAGCCAAGACGCGGCTCCAGGCGGGCCTCGTCTCCGTCGATCCCCATACCGGACATATCAAGGCCTGGGTAGGCGGACGAAACCTCAAGACCGAGTGGTACGACCATGTCAACAAAGCTGCCCGCCAGCCCGGCTCGACATTCAAGCCGTTCGTCTACACGGCAGCGATCGACAACGGATGGGCCCCCTGGCATCAGCTTCCCGACAGTGCGTTCACGTATGTGGATCCGATCACCGGGGTAGTATGGCAGCCCCAAAACGCGGACGACCAGTCAACGGGGCGCATGATGACTCTTACCGAAGGGCTGGCCCAGTCGAAAAACACCGTCACGGCCCGCGTGATCACGGAGCTCGTGAACCCGGAACTGGTTGCGTTCTATGCACGCAGGATGGGCATAAAAAGCGAGCTGGACGCCGTGCCGGCGCTGGCCCTCGGCACCAGCGACATCACATTGCTTGAACTTACCACGGCCTTCAGCACGCTGGCGAGCGGCGGGCTGCAATACGATCCCGTCTTCGTGACGCGCATCGAGGATCGTTTCGGAAACGTCCTGTACGAGCACACCTCCTCGCCCGAAGAAGCGCTCTCCGAACAGACGGCGTACACGGTCGTCAACATGATGCGTGGGATTATTAACCCGCCCAGCGGCACAGGGCAGCGCATCAGAACCCAGTACGGGCTGGTCGACTACGATCTGGCGGGCAAGACAGGCACCACGCAGAATCACGCGGACGGCTGGTTCGGCCTCATGCACCCCAACCTGGTAACCGGCGCATGGGTGGGATTCAACGACCGGCGTGTGGCCTTTCGTTCGTTCTGGTGGGGACAGGGCGCGCACAATGCGCTCTTTCTGGTGGGGGAATACTTCCGGGGTCTCGCCAATTCCGAAGAAATCGAGATTACGAAAGACCCGTTCCCCAGTCCCGAAGAACTGGGCCTGACCTACGACACGCCCCCTGGCGAAGAAAGAGAGGTGAACGTCGGAGAGCGTGGCGTCGATTGGTAAACGACGCGAACGGAAAACGCCTGCAGAGTCCGGCGCATTGCATTGGAGCGCATGCGCATTTCAATATCGGACTACTCGTTCATGCTCGCCCCCGCCAGGTTCGGCAGCCTGATTGGCGGAGCGTGTTCTCGGCTTCCCTGGCCTGTGCTTCGCCCTCGAACACGCCGTACACCGCCGATCCCGATCCGGACAGCGAAGCGTACACGGCGCCCGCTTCTTCGAGCGCGGTCTTCGCCGCAGCGATGTGGGGATATAGGGGCAGGATGACCTTTTCGAAATCGTTCGCCAACTCTGCGCGCCAGCGCTCGGGATCGCCGGATAACAGGACCTCGCACAAATCCGGGCGATTCCGATCATTGGGCTGTACAAGGGCGTACGCTCCGGCGGTCGAGACCTGCACAGGCGGCGCCGCCACTACAAGGAGATAGGGAAAAACGTATGGCGTTCCGTCTTGCAGGAACGGCTTCAGCATGTCGCCGCGTCCTGTACCGAACGCCGCCGCATCTCCCGCTGCGAAGAACGCCGCATCCGCGCCGACGCTTGCGGCCATACGTATCAGTTCCTCCCGCGACCGACCCAACTCCCACCAATCATTCAACAGACGGAGTGCTGTGGCTGCATCGCTGGACCCGCCGCCCAGCCCGGCGCCGACGGGAATACGTTTGCGGAGTTCAATGCATGCCCCCTTGTCCGGGTCAAGGCGCCGCGCCGCGCGATAGACCAGATTATCGGGCCCCGGCGGAACCTGGAGCAAGCGGCTGGCAGGCGAGGCGTCCTCCACAGGAATCACCTGCAACGGGCCGGAAAACGCCGGAGCCCCGGCTTCCCGGTGGCCCGCAGGCGGTCCGACGGCCACCTCATCGGCCCAGCCGATCCGCAGAAACACGGTTTCGATGTCGTGATACCCGTCGCTGCGTTTGCGGAGCACATGCAAACCGAGATTGATCTTGGCGGGAGCGGCTTTACGAAGCATTCTGTGTGAAACCATAGTGAAACCCATCCCCTGAAAATGCGCGGATCGGATTGCCAATGCGGCGCGCACTCGAAAAAAACCAACCGATGTGCAGGGAACCCGATAGCGCTCCGGCTGTTGCAACACCCGAAGAAAAGAGGTATTTTTCAAAAATACGCACTATACATTTCTCCCCGGCGCCCTCTCATCCATTTCGGTCGAGCCTACCCCGAAATCGTTACAAAATTCGCTCGTACTTCCATAATCCGAATGTTCCGAAGGCGCTGCCCGCGCCTCTCGATATATCGGCATCCGGCATGACAGGCCGACCATTGTTTTTCCCGTTTCACAGGCATCCATCCATCCGGGGCGCTTCGGCGGTCGCTATGGCGTGGATCCTCCTCGCAGCGTTCCTGCTCGCACCCACGGCGGCGCGCGCCCAATTCGATTCGCAAGGGAACGGATCCGTGTCTCCGGCGACAACCGGCCCGGAGATAAACCCTCTCCAGGAGCAGCTGACCCGATTTCAAGGCGCAGGAGAGATGATCCCTCTTGAGGGAACGGTCGATGCGGAGCAGTATATCGTGGGGCCGGGCGACCTTTTCGACATATCCGTGGGCGGTCCCCAGCCGCTGCTTGCCCCGACCGCCGTCTCGGCGGACGGCTACCTGATCCTGCCGGAAGCCGGCGCCGTGCAAGTAGGAGGGCTTTCGCTGCAGGAAGCGCGCAGCCGGGCGAAACAGGCGCTCCGCGAATCCTTCGAACATGTGCGCGTGGAAATTGCGCTGGCGCAACCCAGGCAATTTTATGTGCACGTTTCGGGAGCGGTCCCGTTCCCGGGACGCTATCTGGCCACGCCCGTGGGGCGTTTGGCCGGCGTGCTGAGTCTGGCTTATGCGGACACCACCCGGGCCCCGACAGGAAACCTGACGTTTCGTCCCGCGCTGCGGAATGTTCTGCTTGTCCATACGGACGGAACGCGGAAAACGGCGGATCTGCTGCGATATCACGCCACCGGCAATACGGAACACAACCCGTATCTGCGGGATGGAGACATCGTGTCCGTGCCTGCCTTCGACCCCGATTACGGCTCCGTTTTCATATCGGGGAACGTGGCCTTCCCGGGTATCTACGACCACCGGCCCGACGATACGCTTTCCGACCTCCTTGCACTGGCTACCGGACAGGAAACGCCCGGTTATGCGCGACAGGTCCGACTCACCCGCGTGCTTCAGGACGGCTCCGTGGAAGCCGAAATATATGATATAGCCGCGTTGTACGGCGGCGAGGACGTACAGGTGCTGGCACGGGACCAGGTGCATGTGCTGGCCGAAGAAACGGTGCGCGGCGTGGCGGATATCGACGGATGGGTGCAATATCCCGGTACCTATCCTATCCTATCCGGCGAAACGACCCTGCAAGACCTCGTAGCGCTTGCGGGAGGAATGCGCCCTGGCGCTCTTGCCCGCGCGGCGCATCTCAAGCGGTCCACCCTGCCCCTGCCCGAACCGGAATACGAAAACAGGTTCGGAATGCTTGCCGGCATACCCGACCCGGTTCCGGCCGACTCGCTGGCCCTGCTGCAATCCACCCGACTGACGGACATGGATTTCTTCGGCAGCGCCTATCTGGCGCACGAACTGCGGATTCAGAGCAGCGTTCCGGTGGACCTGACGGTGGCGCTTGGGGAAGGAGCTCCGCCGATTCCTCTTCAGGATGGCGACAAGGTACATGTCCCGCGCGACAACGATCAGGTCTTTGTCATCGGACAAGTGAATCGTCCGGGGTATGTCACGCACCGGACCGGCATGTCGCCCGATTATTATGTACGCGCGGCAGGCGGGCTCGGAGAAAACGCCGGAACCTCGTACGTCATCAAGGCCGGCACGAATCGCTTCGCGAAGGCGTCCGAAGCGGAGGTCGAATCGGGAGACCGCATCTTCGTGGACCGGAAAACCGTGCTGGCCGATACGGAAGATATGCAACGTCTTCTGACGGAAAACGAGCGACTCAGGATAGACAAACAAGGGCGCATCTGGCAGGCAGTCATTGCGACTACACAGGTTGCGACGATCGTCATCGTGCAACTACTGACCCGGTAATTTTAAGGATACTCTCGAAACCATGCACCCGCCGGATAAAGAAGCCATGTCCGTCGAACACGACGAGGAGATGCGCCGCGAGCGTGCAGAGGATGCGCTCTGGACCACGCTGGGTACGTTGTACAGGTATCGGCGGCTGGTGATCGGCATACCGTTTTGCCTCGCCGTGATTACGGCAATAATCACACTGTTTATTTCGAACTATTACCGGGCTTCTTCCACTGTACTCCTGCCCGAGGGCGGCAGTTCTACGAGTGCTCTTCTCAGTAATCTCTCGGGGGGCGTTTCCTCGCTACTGGGCGGAGCATCCGGCGACTATGTTCGATATAGAGGAATCATCCATAGTCGATCTGCTTTGTCAGCGGCTGTTGACTCATTCAACCTTGTACAAGTATATCAGCTTGAAGAGGAAACTTTTCCTCAAGAAGAAGCTGTCAAGCTGCTATCGGACAATCTGCAAACCATTCTCGATCAGGAATTTGAATATTTAAAAGTCTCTGTGGCGGATAAAGACCCCGAGCGGGCCGCGACACTTGCAAATTTCTTCGTCCGGTACCTTAATAGCACAAACGCTCTTCTCGCATCCCAAAATGCCGCCAATTATCGGAGATACATAGAACGTCGAGTGACCGAAGCCTACGATACTATGGGATCTATTCTCGACACAAATGAGCAGTTCCAGCGAGATCACGGAGTGTATGATCTACCCGCACAAATTCAAAATTTCTTTCAGCAGATAGCTGCATTACGGGCAAGCGCCGTGGAAGCAGAAATTCAACATGAAGTCCTTCGGATACAATATGGAGAAGACAATGCCCAGGTGCAGGCATTGCGGAATGTAGCGGAGTCGGCCAATAGCAAATATATGGATGCACTGGAAGGTAAAGAACACCTCCTTCCTATACCGCAAAGCAAGGCTCCGGACGTAATGCGCCAATATATGAATATAGAAATGGATCGGGTCATTCAACAAACGATTCTGGAAGTACTTGCTCCTATATTCGAACAAGCCCGGCTTCAGGAAGAACAGGATTCCTATGCTGTCCAAGTGCTTGACATAGCTGTTCCTCCGACGGAAAAAGCGGGGCCTAAGCGAACGATCACCGTACTTGCCAGTGGTCTATCCACCTTGATCCTTACAATAATATATATATTGAGTCTGTCCTGGTGGCGCAATAATGCCGCCAGGATCGCCTGGGGGCTCAAACACGCTGAGAATCCTGATAAAGGCGAAACGCTCTCTGCCTGATGAAGTGGCTTTCATCGATCTGGCAGTATCCATCGCCAGGGGCGATCCGTTCGAGTGGAATTATTTTACTCCATATCGGCTTCGGGTTTACACTCCTCCTGACGCTATTCATTTCGCGATTTTTCGAGCCATTCGCTGTCCTGGTAATACCTTCATTGTTCCTGGGAGGTATCGTATTTCTCTACCTGCTAAAACATCCTCTTCTTAATCTTTCCATTGTACTTAGCCTATTTGTCCTGGTTTCTGATTACGAAGAAGGTATCCAGTTTATTGAAGTACTCTACGGGTTATACTATCTTTCCTTTTTAGCCCATTGGTTTATTACTCGGATATTTGTGTATAAAGACCCCATACTATCCGAACCGGAAGACAAGGCATTCTTTATTCTTCTTGCAGTCATAACAATCTCTATCCCTCTTACTTTTTTGTTTCAGGGAAGTCCCAGATCATTACTCAGCGAATGGACTTCTTTAATGCTCCTTGCCTTTTATTTTCCGATCAAAGAAGCATGTGTCCGTTACAAAAATGGAATCAAAGTCATTGTCGGTGTATTGCTGTGGATTGGAATTTTTGCGGCCATTCGGAATGTTATCCTGTATCGCGAATCCCTTCTGAACGCAGAATTAGCCTACCAAATAGCAACGGGGCGGGTACATTTTAATGACAACATATTAATGGCTTCATCCATTATTGCACTTTCCCTATTAACCTATTATAAGAAAATTAAACATATGATACCTTCGACAATGTTATTCATTCTTTTATTATCCGGATTAATTTTTACTTTGAGCAGAGCTTTCTGGATGGCCTTTCTCGTGGGCGCATGCCTTATGTTTCTTGCTTCTGATGCTCAGTACAAACGACGATTACTCATTCTTTCGGGTATAGGAATCGGTTGTTTTGTGTTTGTGAGCATTTTGTTTCTGAACGACTATGTGGATTTGATTTTTCTGGGGTTGGCCGATCGCCTGCTTTCTATTCCTGCGGCTATTACAAACGATCCCTCCATGATCAACCGATTTCATGAATCGAAGGCTGTGCTCAACCGGATATTTCAAAATCCGATACTGGGATATGGCATGGGAGTGCCTTATCTCTTTTATGACATCGTTCATGAGGGCACGGACCAGGATCCTTTTGTACACAATGCCTATTTGGGTCTCTGGTACAAATTTGGAGTGCTCGGCCTCTCATTGGTTATGTACATATGGGTCAAAACTGTCAGGAATGGTATCCGCTCTTTGCAAACCAATGCTATACCTTTAACACGGATCGTTACATTCTCTTCCGCAATGGCCCTGACTGCATTTGCAGTGGGCGCGATGACATCGAATCCCTTTTTCCTGATGGACGGTACGCTGCTTTTCGGTATGCTGACCGGTCTTGTCGCAGGGGGATATCGGCGCAGCCTCCTTGAATCGACTACTCCGAGGTCTTAACGCGACCTGTCATGAATCGGATGGATACATGAACGAAAAGCGCCGCATCTTTCTGAATGCGTTCATGTCTTTCGGTCAGGTGATCGTTAGCGGCGTAGCGTTCCTTTTTTTGTACCGTTACCTGCTGGACTCGATAGGCAGCGAACTGGCAGGAGTATGGGCTCTTCTTCTTGCATGGACGACCTCCCTCAGCGTTTCGAATTTCGGGATGAGCGGCGGCGCGCTGAAATTCGTTTCGAGGTATCGCGCCCTTGCAGAAGAACGCACTGTCATACGGGTTGTGGAAACATCTATTCTCTCCTGCGGAATTATTCTTGTTGTCGTACTTCCGGCCTCCTATCCCGTTTTAAAAAAACTGGTGTATCTGATCGTAGAACCTGCCGAGTATATCGGCGATGCATTGACCGTACTGCCCTATGCTATCATTACTTTTGGATTGACTTCATTGAGTAATGTCGTCAACTCCTGCATAGACGGTACGCAGCGTGTCTATTTGCGTAATATCCTGGTAATGGTATCTGCACTGTTATATCTTGGACTCGCTCTCCTTTTGGTGCCTCGTGCAGGCTTCGTGGGGTTGGCGCAAGCGCAGGTATTACAGACGAGCATTACATTGGTCGTTGGATGGATTATGCTGCGTTCCGTAATCCCGGGTCTTCCGCCCTTTCCTTTCAGATGGAGCAAGGGAATTTTCAAGGAAATATTTGCCTACTCTTTTAATTTTCAACTGATCTCCATAGCCCAGCTTCTGTTCCAGCCCGTTACGAAATCACTTCTTTCTGTTTTTGGGGGTGTTGGACAGGTTTTCTATTTCGAAATGGCTCACAAGTTGACCATGCAGCTCCGTGGCATGATTGTAATAGCGCATCAATCTATCGTGCCCGCCATAGCGCATTGGCATGAAAAAAACAGGGCATATGTACAGCTTGTTTATCGCAATTCCTTCCGTATTCTACTCGTTCTTGTCATAGCAAGCCTACCTCTTCTCATAGGCCTCGCTCCTGTCATCTCCCATCTGTGGATCGGCCATTACGAGAATGTATTCGTGCTCTGCTTCATTTTTCTTGTTACAGGATGGTTCCTGAATATCCTGTCCAATCCGGCTTACTTCGGGTATCTGGGCATCGGGCGTCTCCGCTGGAATATTCTGGGTCATCTGGCGATAGGGACACTGAGCCTCATTGCAGGAATTATACTTGGACTCAACTTCGGGGCGCTTGGCGTTGTACTCGCCTACGCGACGGCTATTCCGATCGGAAGCAGTATCACCCTGTGGGCCTATCATAGAGAATACGATATCCGCTGGATAGAGCTTGCCGATCACCGCATCGTACCACTCCTCCTCGCCGGAATCGGCGGAGGACTCGTTATCCTCCTTCTCCAGGACCAACTTTCCGGTCACCTGCATCCCTGGTTGCTTGTTTTTCTGTTATTGTTTGCCTATTTGCTTGTTGTCGCTGTTCCCCTGTGGCGGCATCCGGTTCGCAAAACCCTGCAAGGATGGGCCTCGGAACTGACGGCAACCCCGCCTCAACCGTAACGCTTCCTTTGGGACCACACAGTCATTTTGATGCGCGACATGTCCGCCAAAAACATATTGATTTTCAACGCATACATGGGCGGTCATCATGGATCGTACGTGCGAATGCTGGTGGAGAACTGGGTTGCCAGGAAGCGCAAGGGAAACTTAAGACTCGTACTGCCCCCTTATTTTGTTCATGATTTTCCGGATATAACAGATTATATCTATTCTCATCAACGGAATGGGGTCGTATTATCGCCGTATCCGGAAAAAATTAATTTCTCGGGTCAGTCGATTTTTGATTTTATCCGGCGGGATTTGACTCAGGGAAAAATGGTTAAACAGGCCATCCTCGATTATAAACCTGATCACTGCCTGTTGATGTATTTCGATCATGTCCAGGCTTCTCTATGGACAGGCCTGAGGTTCGATTTCCCGATTACCTTCTCGGGTATTTATTTCAGACCGTCCTTTCACTATGCCTCCCTTGGGTCCCCCGCCCGCTCTGCAGCCGATCATGCCCGGCGACTACAAAAACGCATCCTTTTATCCGGTGCGTTGACCAACCCGCACCTGACATCGGTGTTCTCGCTGGATCCCTTTGCTGTTCCTTTCATTAACCGACTGGGAAAACACAACAAGGCCCTTGCCTTGCCGGACGGTATTGCTACATACAGATCATCCGCGGGCCATGATCGTTTACGTCTCGATATTCGCAAAACGGACGGCCGTCGGACAGCACTACTTTTCGGAGGATTAAACCGTCGCAAGGGCGTCATCCGTATTCTCGAAGCGCTACCCTTACTTCCGAAAGAAACTCAGAACCTGTTACGCCTTGTTCTGGCCGGCCCTGTCGAGCCCGGGGAACGCGAGGAAGTACACCAAAAACTCGACGACGCGCGGTCTGCGACGACCGTTGAAATCGTTCTGGACGATCGATATGTTCCAAATGAAACCCTCCAGTCCTATATCGACGGTGCAGATTTTATTTTGGTCGCTTATCAGCGGCATATCGGTTCATCAGGCGTCCTTATACGGGCGGCCGAAGCCGGTGTGCCAGTGCTGGGATCGAATTTCGGACTGGTGGGAGCGCAAATTACCCGTAATCAACTTGGGCTGGCTGTCGATTCTACCTCGGCAGAAGCACTCTCCAGAGGTATCAAACTATTTGTCGACCAGCCGGAATCCTCGTCGCTCTTCGACCCTGAAGCATCCCGACGATTTGCAGAAGCTCATTCCGCCGACGCCTTTGCCGACACGATCTTTACTAACCTGAGCAGAGGTCCTTCCATACACTGAAGCGGACATGCGTGTAAAACAGCGAATTCAGGACATCCTCTGGAAACTGGGCATCGACGTGTCTCGATCACGTTCCTTGTATCATCCTCTTGGAAGAAAGGCCTTTCTCCTGGAGAAGAATAACATCGACGTTGTTCTCGATATCGGGGCCAATACCGGGCAATTCGGTTACGAACTTCGAAAGTATCTCGGATATAAGGGAAAAATAATGTCTTTTGAACCCTTGCGAGAAGCGTACGAATCGCTGCAGGAAAGAACCAGCTCTGACCCGGATTGGAAAATATTCAACGTTGCTCTTGGAGATGTACAAGAAAAAAGAGACATTAACGTTTCCGAGAATCTGGTAAGCAGTTCCTTTCTGGACATATTGCCTCTGCATGCCAAAGCTGCGCCTGCTTCCATATACACTGGAAGACAAGAAATTCATATTAAAACATTGGACTCATTGTTTTGGGATCTATGTGACGAACATAATAATATCTACATGAAAATAGATACGCAAGGATTTGACAGCCGGGTTATTAACGGGGCAAAAGAATCACTTTCCTATATAAAATTTGTCCAGGTTGAAATGTCTCTTGTGCCATTGTACAAGGACGAACTCCTTTTTGACAAAATGCTCGAACTCATGACGAAAAATGGCTTTCGAATGATCGCGCTCGAACCCGGATTTATGGATCCCGTTTCCGGGCATACATTACAGGTTGACGGGATTTTTCAGCGTACCGGGATATGATTTTACTGTGCCATATACAACTCAATGCGTTCATGATTCCGGCGCAGGGCATGCACGGCGCCGCTATTGGGACGATCCTTACGGAAGTGCCGATCACGGAAATCTTTTCTGTGTATTATGGGCGTACAGGTTTGCAATCTATCGAAGCACCCCCATCCGAGAGCGTACACCCATGATGAAACGCTGGAAGAAATTGGGTGGATTGTGTCGGCATCCGGGTTTTATCCCGGCGCTGGTGCGGCATGGCGTGGCCGGAGGCATAGAGCATTACGCCATGGTGAAACACCTCGCGCCACGCACGCTGATCGATGTGGGCGCAAACAAGGGGCAATTTTCGTTGGTGATGCGCAAGCTATTCCCCGAAACCCGGATCATTGCATTCGAACCGCTCCCGGAAGCAGCGGATCGCTACGAACGGCTTTTCAGCGATGACGGGCTCACCACATTGCACCGCCTGGCGCTGGATACCCACGCTGGCGAACGCACCTTCTACGTAGCTGATCGCAGCGACTCTTCGTCTCTGTTTCGCCCGGGACCGGGACAAAAAACGGCTTTCGGGAGCGCATTATCGCACGAAATAACCGTCAAGACCGCTCGCCTTGACGAGGTGGTAAGCCCGGAAGACTTGATCGGTCCGGTGTTGCTGAAAATCGATGTACAGGGTGCGGAACAACATGTTATCCGGTCCGCGGGATGCCTGCTGGACCATGTGGATCATATTTACGTGGAAGCTTCGTTTGTCGAACTGTACGATGGGCAATCCCTTTTCAGCGATGTGTTCCGCGAGCTGAACGCAAAGGGCTACCGCATACGCGGCGTGTTCAATCAGGTAATCACCTCGGCATATAACGCCACGCAAGCCGATGTGCTGTTTACGCGCGCCCACGGAAACAGCCCGGGAAATACCGACGCACCTATTGCTCCCCCACTCCCGGCGAAATAAACCTTGCCCGTGTCTATTCTGGTTGTCGGACGGTTTCCTCCCCCCTTCGACGGGGGCAGCCTCGCTACCAAGCGACTCGCAGACCTCCTGCCTGGGGGGGCGGACGTACACCGCCTGAATATAGAACCCCCTGTCGAGGCCACATCCAAAGCGAAACGGCTGGCGCATTTTCTGCGGATACGCCCTCGACTCCGGAAGGCGCTAAAGCGATATCCGCAAGCAACCGTCCTGTGGCCTTCGATTTCTCCCGATCTGGCGGGCCACTTTCGGGATATGCTGGTCACCCTGCCCGCCATCCAGCGAGATCAACGGATCGTTGCCGTGGTGCATTGGGGCAACTTTCACCGCCTGTTCGAATCAGGCATGATGTCGGCGACCGCCCGACGCCTGGTGGGCCGCGTAGACCAGTTCGTGTTCCTCTCGCAGGGACTTTCCGATCAGTGCGCCGGCGCGATTCCTGAAGAAAAACGCATCGTCATTCCCAACACCATTGACGATGCGACCGTCTTGCCCCAAAAGGAGGTCGAAGCCAAACGCCGGGAACGCACGGCGCGGGACAAACTGAACGTTTTGTTCGTGGGACATATGATGCCCTCGAAGGGCTATCAGGATACGCTGGAAGCCGTTCGACTTCTCGCGGCCCGCTCGATACCGGTGGAAGCCCATTTCGCCGGCGGCTGGATGAAACCGGCGGACCAAGAGACTTTTCTGGCCCGGGTTGCATCGCATAACCTGGAGCAGATCGTGTTCCACCATGGAGCCGTATCCGACCGTCAGGCGATGCGGGCGCTGCACCGGAACGCGGATGTACTCGTGCTGCCGACCTGGTACCGGAACGAAGCGCAACCATTGGTAATTATCGAAGCCCTCAATGCGGGAACACCCGTCATATCCACCCCCTATCGAGCCATTCCGGACATGTTCGAGAACGGAAAAGAAGGTTATCTGGTCCCGCCCCGCGACCCCGAAGCCATTGCCGAAGCCCTGCAAAAGCTCTGCGACATGGAGCGCTGGACCCGCATGTCCATCCAGGCCCGGCAACGATTCGAAAGCGCATTCGCGCCAGTGCGGATACGGGAGAAGTGGTTGAGGGTAATCGGGTAAGGCAAAACCCGGATCGGGCAGGCCTCTGACGATCCCCATCAGGTAATTCGACGAAACAGGTAATTGTGATTGTCCAGGGAATAACTTTCAGGATTTGCTGGGTAATTCCTAATATTTCTTGCAAATCACCGCATAATAAGCATGATACAACCTTACCCAAACAGGGCCACTGAGCAGTGGCAGCCATCTTTCCGTCAAGGACTTCTGAATTTGCTTGATTTTATGCTGCTGCCCATAGGCAAACCTTAACGTATCCCTGCTGAAAACGGGAGCATAGAGTCGGTCATCTATTACCTGGTATTTTGCTTGGCGAAGAAGTTCTCTGAAACTTTTCCGCGTGAAAAATTGGACATGTCCTGCACTGTTATTGCTCCTGTCTTGAAAAACCGATTTCAGCTTCCCGAAAAGCAGATTTTCCAGAGGAACTTCCGCGATCAGATATTTGAAGCCGATCTGCCCGATTGCTTGCAAGAAGGCATCCGGATGTTCCAGGTGTTCAATTGTATGGCTTGCCACAACCACATCGAAAGCATCTATGTTAAAAGGATTAGGCGCCTTGGTGACATCGGCCGTCTTTCCGTGAACTTCGGGATACAAGGACGCCATAAGGCCAATGGCATGCTCCGAAAAATCCACACCATAGCACTTGGAAGCCAATCCCCTTCTTTGAATTTCTCCAATGACCGCGCCGGAGCCGCAGCCCAGTTCCAGGATAGAATCAGGAGCGATCTTTTTCCGGGCAATAAGCGCTTCGATCGAATCGGCCTTTTGCATGGCGCCACGGCGCAACCACTCTGCCTGAAATGAAGCATTGTTCCTGTACTTCTCGGCATAATCGTCCCGACCGCTTTTTCCGGACGCCAAGGAAAAATCCCCGTTATTCACAAGACAGCACCGATGATTTTAAGGATACTCTGGTCAGGCGCCAGGACATTGACCATTTCAGGAACCAGCACCACTGGCGCATGATCCCGGTTTGGTGGCCTACCTGACGGAATGCCGGTACTTGACAATTCCTGTCATTAAAACAAAAGTAAGCGCTGGACCCGCATGTCCATCCGGACCCGGAAACGGTTCGAAAGCACATTCGCGCCCGAACGGGTACGGGAGAAGTGGTTGAGGGTGATCGAGTAAGACGAAATCCGGATCGGGCGAATATGCGCATATAAGGGAGCGATGGATCAAAACGCTCCCTTCCCGTCGCCCCCGGTTGACAGCCTCGCAACAAACCATGTACCTTTCCCTCTGCAAAAGAGCGGAACACGTGCAATCAGGATGACAGCGCCTTCCTCGAACGAATCGGCAAATAGCGACCTCGCTTATCAGGAGAAAATCCTGCAAGGCGTTTCCCGCACGTTCGCCCTTACGATTCCGCAGCTTCCGGACAAACTGCGTGACGTGGTAGGCAACGCCTATCTCCTGTGCCGCATCACGGACACCATCGAAGACGAACCCGTACTGTCCGCCGGGCAGAAGCGGTCTTTCGCGGAACGTTTCGCAGAAATCGTTGCAGGTCGGGCGGAAGCGGAGCCTTTCGCGCAGGAACTCGGCGCATTGCTGTCGGCTTCCACGACCCCAAGCGAGCACGACCTGATCGCCAACACCGTCCGGGTCATTCGCATCACCAGCGGATTCAATACCGTCCAGCGGGGAGCACTCGAACGCTGCGTCCGAATCATGGCGGGCGGCATGGCGGAGTTTCAACAACACGCCACGCCCGACGGCCTGAACGATGTCCCGCATCTCGATCGCTATTGCTATTATGTCGCCGGCGTGGTCGGCGAAATGCTCACCGAGCTGTTCTGCGACTATTCCGCCGAGATCAACGAACGGCGAGAGGAATTGCTTGCCCTGTCCGTCTCCTTCGGACAAGGGTTGCAAATGACCAATATCCTCAAGGACGTATGGGATGACCGGGATCGCGGCGCGTGCTGGCTTCCCAAGGATGTCTTCCTCGCCGCCGGTTTCGATCTGCGCTCCTTATCCCCCGGTCAGGCCGATTCCGGCTTCGTCAAGGGATTATCCGAACTCGTGGCGATCGCCCGCCGGCACCTCGCGAACGCGTTGCGGTACACGCTGCTCATCCCCTCGCACGAAACCGGCATCCGCCGGCACTGCCTGTGGGCATTGGGCATGGCCGTCCTCACCCTGCGCCGCATTCACGCAACGCCCACATTCAGCAGCGGACAGGAAGTGAAAATTTCCCGGCGCAGCGTATGGACCGTCGTCATCGTGACCAGCGCCCTGGCCCGCTGGAATCCGGCGCTGAAATTCCTTTTCGGGGCGTTGACCCGAAGGCTGCCTTCTTCCTGAATCATGCCGTCATCCAGATTTCCGCCTGCTTCGTGGACTTGTACGGAACCTCTGATCAGAAAATTAAATTTACTTGTGCTGTGTATATGTATTTTGCTCTGCGTTATAGCAAGATTGAGACACCTCGACTTTCCGGCCTGAAAACATGCCGGACTCGATAGAAGTTTAACCGGGTGCATGAAGGCTGCTGAGACAAAGAATATCCCTTCCTGCTACATTCCGGGCTATACAAGAGCCCAAACCCTTGACCCGGAGGCAGCGACCAACTACATCGCCCATACGCATATCGGAGACCCCGACGCCGATGCGGTGATCGAACAGATGGCTTCCCTGGACGGGGGAACGGCAGCGCGGTTATTCAGATTGGGGTTGAATACGGAAGACCCGGAAGAGCGAGAGCAGGTTCTGCGTGATTCACCGGCCGTACTGCGGGATTTCCTGAGAAAGCTGGACACGCCGCCCGATTGGGTGGACACCTCCGTCTATATGCCCGGCATTCGCATGTTTCACAGGAATTCGCGGCTGGTCCTCGGCGCATTCGTAGGGGGCACTTTAATAGAGGGTTTCTCCACGAACATCAGTAAGTCTTTCTTAACAACGGGGCGGTTGCGTGAATACGGCGTCCGACGTTTAAAACAGAATAACCGCCACATGATCGAGTTATTCATGCCCGGCGGTATGGAGCGAAGTGGAGACGGCTGGAAGTTGTCTATCCGTGTCCGGCTGGTCCATGCACAGGTCAGATACCTGCTGAAAAAATCCAACGAATGGGATACTGAAGAGTTGGGCGTACCGATTAGTGCAGCGCATATGGGTTTCTCCACTGCCGCTTTTTCGGCAAGGTTGCTAAAGCATCTGGAAAGCCTGGGAGCCGAATTCAATGACGAAGAACGCGAGAGTTTTATGAAGGTCTGGCGCCATTCGGGATTTTTGATGGGCGTTCCCGAGACTATCTTGCTTCGCGACGAGGAGGAGGCATTGCGGCTGTTCGATGTCGGGCGCATGTGCGAGCCCACCAGTGAGCCGGAGGCCATTGCCATGGCGAATTCTCTGATCAATTCCGCTCCACTGGTTATAGGAATCACGGATACGTCTGCTCGTTACGCATTGGCAAAGTACGTATATCGTGTTTCTCGAGCACTCATCGGAAATACGCTCGCCGATGAACTGAAGTACCCTGCGAACGTGGTGGCTGAGGTCAGCAGAATAGCCCGGAAGCGGTCCTTGGCTCCGGTGATGATCGCTTCTCTGGTCGGCACTCCGGATTTTCTAAGGTCGTTAATGAATTTGATCAGCATCAGCGAGTCGTTCACGACCACCCCGCTTACGCCGATCAGTCCGTACATCGACCAGATTCCCATACTCAGGCCCATGAACATGTGCCCTGCTATGGCGCCTATGAAGCCCAACGGAATCGCAGCCATAATGATGAGCGGCTGGGAGTAGGAACCGAAAGGAATCGCCATCAGCATGTACATGATCAGCAAAGCCAGAAAAAGCGATCTCCCCAGATCGGCATTGGCTTCCTCCTGCTGCTTCCTTTGGCCGCCGACCGTGTACGCAAAGGCCGGATCCTCGGCTTCCAGACGCGCGAGGACCCCGTGATCCAGGCGACGATTTACCTGCTGTCCCGTGGCGATCTGCACATCCACATCGGCCGTAACCGTCACCGCGCGTCGTCCATCCACCCTGTGCCGTGCAGCCGAAGACCTCGAGAACCGGGCCGTCGCGACCTGGCCCAGGGGCGCCTCGCCACCCGGCGTACGGATCAGATAGTCCTCGACATCGGTCGCGGAATTACGCTCTTCCTCAGGGAGACGCACGTATACCCGCATGTCCTCGCGCCCTCGCGGCACCCTGAGCGCTTCGGCTCCAAAGAAGGCGGACCGGGCCTGGGCTGCGAAATGATCAAGGGTCAGGTTAAGCGTGCGAGCCCTGGGCTTGAGTTCCAATTGAAGTTCCTTGAACCCTTCGTCCAGGTTGCTCCGGACATCGAAAACCCCATGGATGCCGGCTAACTCTGTGGTGAACTCGTCGGCCATCACAGCCAACCTGTCCGGATCCGGATGGGAGAGTTCATAGTGAACCGGGAGGCCCAGGGAAAGCATGTTCGAAGAAATCGAGAGAGACTTCGCTTCCGGCAAAGTACCCACTTCTTCCCGCCATATCTGTTCGAAGGTGGAGGCTGCAATGCCCGCCCGCTCCCAGTCGACAAGTTTGAACCGGACCGCCCCAAGGTGGCCGCGCGACGCTTCCACAGCATTACCTCCCAATGGGTCATAGAGCGCCGCCGCTTCCCCCACGGTGACCGCCACGCCAACCTCCAGCGGAGGCGCGTCCCCGGCCCGGCCCGCCTCGATCCGCGCCACCGCGCGGCGTCCCGCATCTTCCAGTTCGGCGGCGATCGCAGCCGTCCGCTCCCCAGGCGTGCCCACGGGCATCTCCAGATTGGCGGAGACCACCTGCCCCTCGATAGGAGTAAGAAACTGGTTGGGGACGATACCGGACCCCATGACCCCCATCGACAGGATCATCAGGCCCACGGCAGAGAAAAGAATGACGGGGGGGTGATCGACGGCCAGTCGCAGTCCGCGGTCCAGGGGACCGTCCACGATTCGCTTGAGCAGCGCATCCACAACCTTCTGAACGCCTCGGATGCGCCGGCCGAGCCAGCTGCTCCCCTTTTCTCCCGGCGAAGACAGGTGCGAAAGGTGGTTCGGCAACACCAGCAGGGACTCGATCAGCGAAAGCAACAATACCGTGATCACCACGATGGGAATGGCGCGACCGAGTTGCCCCTGGGGTCCGGGCGCGGAAAGCAGCGCCGCAAAAGCCGTCACGGTAGTGAGGACCGAAAATATGACCGGAACGCTCACCCGTTTTGTCCCGCTGATTGCCGCAGCGAACCCGCGGATGCCCCGCTCGCGCTCCGCAAAAACGCTCTCGCCCACCACGATCGCATCGTCCACGACGATTCCCAACGCCAGGACGAGCGCCATCAGAGAGAACATGTTGATGGACACGCCCAGGAACCCCATCACCAGGAAGGTCCCCATAAACGAGACGCCGACCCCCACAGCCACCCACACGGCCAATCCAATCTCCAGGAACAGCGCCAGCACCAGGAAAACAAGGAGCATTCCGAGCAGGGCATTCTCGATCATAAGACCAAGACGTCCCCCGACTTCCTCGGAGTCGTCTTTCCATATCTCGACAGAGACGCCTGCAGGAAGGGTCGGTTCGACTTCGGCGGAGAGATAGTTCCTGACCGCTTCGGCGATATCGAGAACCTGTTCGTCCGAGGTGCGGTAGACATCCACGCGAACAGCCCGCTGCCCGTTGTAACGCACAATAAGATCGGTGTCTGCGAAGCCGTCCCGTACGGTCGCGATGTCACCCACGCGAACCGATGTTCCGTCGGGTCGCGTCAGGACGATGATGTCCTCGAAGTCCCCCTGATCGTAGTTCTGCCCCAGGGTTCGGACGAGAATTTCCTCCTCGTCCGTGGAAATTTTGCCAGCGGACAACTCGAGTGAACCCTGCCGGACGGCCAACGCGACATCATCCAGAGTAAGCCCGAGCGCCCGAAGCCGATGAATCGGCGCCTCGATCGAAATCTCGTACGGGCGGGCGCCGCTGGTCTCGGCCAAAGACACTTCGGGGAGAGACGAAATCCCCTCCTCAATGTCGTATGCCAGTTCCTTGAGCGCGTATTCCGGCGCTTCTCCATAGATCAGGAGACGTATTACGCTCTGCCGGCTCGTCACTTCGCGCACTTCAGGCCGTTCGGCGCCAGCGGGAAAGGTGGGAATGCGGTCCACCTCGGCCTTGATGTCGTTCAGGGCGCGGTTGATATCCGTATTCGATTTGAACTCGGCGATCACCGACGCGAGCCCCTCGGAGGCGGTGGCCTCCACACGCTTCAGGCCGTCTACCGCTCGGATCCGCTCTTCGATCTTACGAACAATGGACTCCTCTACCTCCTCCGGGACGGCGCCGGGATAGGGCACGAGTATCTGGACACGGTCCAGAGAGAAGTCGGGCAGAACCTCCTGAATGAGATTACGAGCCGCCACCAGCCCGGCCACTATCAGAAACAGCATCAGCAGATTGGCAGCAACGCTGTTCCTCGCCATATAGGCTATGGGGCCGCGCTGCTCCCGAACAAGACGATCGTCCCCATTCATGGGGCTTCCACGACGGTGGTCCGCACCGCCATGCCTTCCGTCGCAAACTGAATACCGCCTGTGGCGACCGCCTGACCTGCTTCGAGCGCGCCGGTCACATACACGTCGTCATCGGAACGCTGCAAAACGCGCACCGGAACAATGGTCAGCGCTGTGTCGCCGCGCACCGCCCAGACCTCGTTGCCGGGCCGGAGCGCCGAGCGCCGCACAATGAAGTACCGGTCCGGAACGACCCCCTGGATATGTACTTCCACAAACTTGCCCACAAGAAGCGGCGGGGCGCCGGGACCGGCGGGAGAACCGTTCTCCCCTGCCAGGGCGCCGCCCGCAAAGGGGGCCGGAACGCGTACAATCACGTCGATAGTCCGCGTCTGTTCGTCCAGCGAACTCTCCGCCCGATCTACATATCCCTCCCAGGCGTAGCTTCGATCGCCGTACTCTGCGATGACGCGGGTGGTCACCCGCCTATTCCCGTCGCCCGCTCTCAGGTTCCAAAGACCGGGAATGAGCGCCGCATCGGCGTCGGAGAGAGGAACCACCACATCCACCGCATCCGAAGCGTAAAGGCGCCCCACGCCCTGGCCGGCCGCCACGAACTGCCCTTCATCCACGGACTCGTCCCGCACAATCCCGTTGAAAGGCGCAAGGACCTCCGTGCGGGACAACGCCAACTCGGCGTCGGCCAGCAACGTGCTGTCTCTGACCAGGGCGGCCCGCGCAGCCTCGAGCTGAGGCTCCCGAAGCGTCAAAGGACTGGCCTCGTCCGGAGATGCGGCGCCCGTCTCGCGGCGTTGAAATTGCGCGTATTCGGAACGCGCAATCAGCGCCTCTTCCTCGGCCTGAAGAAGCGCTACCTGCTGGGCAGCCACGTTGGCGCGCGCCTGCTTCACCCTGTTGCGATAATCGGCGTCGTCGATGCGAAACAGAACCTGCCCCTCCTCGACATGTCCTCCACTCTGAAAAGCAGGGTCCACCCAGGACACCTTGCCGCTGACTTCGGCGGTGACATGTATCTCCGCAGTGGGACGAACCGTGCCGGCTCCGAACACGGGGATGGGACCAACTCCGGCGGCCACAGAAGCCGTAACCGCAACGGGCGTCCGGTCGGGGGGAGGCTGGATTTCCGGCTCGGGCCTGAGTTGAACCAGCAGAACGGCCAGAACCAGGCATGCGAGCAGAATGCCGCCAGCCACCAGAAAGCCTTTACGTCGAGTCATCTGTCTTCTCTGTTTACAGAAGTCATTCGTGGCGCATCCGGCGAATCCGGCGCCGTCCAGGCGCCCCCAAGGGCGCGGTGCACTGCAAGACGGGCAAGCGCCATATCCCGTTCTGCGCCTGCAAGCGCAGACTCCACGTTCAAAAGGGTGAGTAACTCATTCAGGTAGTCCGTGTAGTTCTCAATTCCCGACGCGTATCTCCGGGACTTGAGATCTGCCGAAGCCTGGGCCTCCTCCAGACGGGATGCAAGAAAAGCATGACGCCGTTTTGCGTTTTCCAGTCCGGCCAGGGCGGCCTCCACCTCGTTTACAGCCGTAACCACGGTACGCCCGTAGGCAGCAGCCATCTCGTCGAAACGGGCATGCGCAAGCGCCACATTGTTTCTGAGACGACGGCCCTGTATGACCGGTGCGGTCAGATTCCCTATCAGGTTACGGAACCACTGGTCTACATTGAAGAGCCCGTCGACTTCCGTGCTCTGCAACCCGATATATCCCGAAAACGAGAAGGTGGGAAGCAACTGGGCGCGGCGAGCGCCGATCGCGTAGCGGGCCGCGTCCAGCCGCTGTCCGGCGGCTATCACATCCGGCCGCTGGAGCAGCAGATCCGCCGGAACGCCCGCCGGAACAGGATCCGCTGCCGGCGAGGGAGTAAGCGCATCGGGAAGGATTGCCTCCATATCCGGCCGGTAACCGCCCAGCAATACGGAGAGGCGTCCCTCCGCACTGGCCAACAGGCTTTCCAGTTGCGGCAGCCCTGCCTGTGCATTACGCAACTCCTGACGCACCCGATAGAGATAGAAAGAACCCGCAAGTCCACGGTCGTACCGGGTCAGGGCCAACTGCTCCTGCTCCAGAAGAACATCCACCATCTCGCGGGTAAGCGCGGTCTGCCGCCGCAGGGCGGCGATCTCGAAATAGGTCGTGATCGTCTCGGACAGAATGCCGATGCGGGCCGCGTGAAAGTCCGATTCCGAAGCAAGATGTTCGGCGCCCGCTGCAAGCGCGTCATTACGAACGCGCCCCCAGAAATCCAGTTCGTAGGAAAAGTTGGCGCTCAGTGCATAGGTAGTGAGCGCCAACCGGTCGGGTAGCGTGAAGGGTATGGGAAAATCACTGTCGTCCCCGCCCAGGCCCAGTTCCTGGATTTGCGCGCCAATGCCGGCGTTCGTGGGCGAGTCGATGTCGTTGACGCCCCCGCCCACCTGAATAGCCGGGAAGTATGCAGCCCTGACAATACGGGCCCTCGCTCTTGCCTGCTGGACGCGGGCAATCCCCTGCGCCAAATCAAAGTTGGAGACCAGCACCGAATCGACCACCGTGTTGAGCGCCGGATCGGCGAAGGCATGCCACCATTCCACCGGTTCATGGGGGCCTGCCGCAGGGCTCTCCGCGAAATCTCCGGGCAGTTCGGAAACAGGCTCGGGAAGCGAAGTGCGCGGCGCCAGCGAGCACCCGGCGAACAGGAAGCCAGAAACCAGCAAGCACAGAACGATTCGTACAGAAGTCATTGGCGTTCCAATGTGCCTATTCATCTCGCACAAGAGTTGACGAAATTCAGCCCACACCCCGTGCCCGTATTTCTATGGTATTAACAAGTAAACAAAGTATCCAGATTCATTGAAAAATGCTATAGGATACTCTGATTAAGTCCGCAAAGCTCAGAGGCTTGCGAGAAGCGGGCTGGCAAGGAATGACGAAGCAATGTGGCAGGCCCCTGAAATTTCTTTTGTCGGTTTCATATCTATGCGCGCGCATTCAGAGCACATGCCGAATCGCCGCCTCCAGACCATCCACCATGCCCTCCAGCGTCAGATGTTCCTGTGCGTAGGCCAGCGCGTTCGCCGAGTACCGCTCCCGGTCCGACAGCACCTCCCGAACGCCCGCCGCAAGCGCTTCGGAAGAATTGCCCGAACACAGCAGACCCGTCTCCCCGGACCGGACGTACTCGACTTCCGGGCTGTGGAACTGCACCCCCCCAACAGGATGACGAAACGACACCACGGGCAGCCCGAAAGCAAACGCATGGTTCACGGCCAACCCCAGGTACCCCGGCATGAGCATCAGGTCCGAGGCGTACAACCAGGGACTCGCTTCCTCCCGCAACAGGGAGCCGAGGAAACGCACGCCCGGTAGCGAGCGGGCCGATACCGTGGCTTCCATAGCCGCCCGCTCCGGCCCGTCCCCGATAATCAACAGGCTGGCAGAGGTCTCCTTCGTCAGGCGCGCCCAGGTTTCAAGTAGCATATCCGTTCCCTTCTCCCGGATCAACCGCCCTATGTAGACGAGGACAGGACCGTCAGGGGGGATAGCGAGCCGACCCCGGACTACCGCCTTACCCTCCGCCGCCAGTTCTTCCCGCTGCGCAAACATGGGACCCAGATCCATCGTGTTCCGGGCAACGAACAGGTTGCGTTCGGGCACGAACGGACGTAACAAATTCGCTATGCCTTCCGTATAACAGGTACACCCCTCTGCGTCTTTCGCCAGCGCAAGGCGGTATTTGTCCAGAAAATGGCGCCGGGGATTGAACGCCCTGCGGTTCGACGAAAAGTGCCCCCAGAGCACCCGCCCCGCCCCCAGCGACCTGGCGTAACGCAGCAAAAACGGCAGCGTAACGGAGCGAGGGCTCTCCTCCGCAAGAATCGCTGCCGGGGCGCCATGCTGCGCGAAAACGCCGCGAAACGGTTGCGCGTGTATTCTTTCCCCGAAAAACCAGTGGTTGCGGAGAAAGACCTGTTTGTAACCCGGCGCGGCCCCCCGGACCAGATTCCTGAGGGAGGAGGCGCCCGGCGGATCGCCTGCGCATACGACCAGCCGCCCGTCGAACCGCTCGTTCAACTCCTCCAGCACCGGGATGCGGTACCAGGGAATCATCCGGGCGAAGTAATAAATGGGGCGGCGATCCGAAGACATTGCGGGTGCGGAATCAGCGTTTCAGCAAAAAAACGCCAGGGCTATAACGGGTGGTTTCCTCATTGATTCTCCTGCTCCGCCTCCCAGGCTCGCACCTTTGGAATCGCGGCGTCGAAGATGCGCTCATAGTTCAGGCGCTCCACCTGGGCGCGCACGGCGGGAGCAAGACGGTCCCACAGCGGCCGGTACATCGTATGGGTCCGGGCATAGGCCTCCCAATTCGTCGGCCCCACGGAATCGGTGCCGAAAAGAAACCGCGTGGGGTGCTCCGCGATGAGCGCGGCCCATGCCGCCACCGTTTCGTCATCCTTGACAAGGTACTTCGCCACCTCGTCCCAGGAAATGTCGAGCGTCACGTGTCCGTAACGCGAATCGCTCAACATACGGTCGAGCAGTTCGACATGCTCCGGGGACGGCGCCACAAAACGCCCCAGTCCCGTATGGGCCCAGATGATGGCCGCCCCGGGATGCGCCGCAAAGACACGCAGCAGGTCTTCGTAATAATCCGGGTCGGGACCGGGACGCACATTGTCGATATCGCAATGCAGGATGACCACCAGGCCGATCTCTGCGGCCGTGGCCAGAATCCGGTCCAGGGCCGGGTTGTGCAGGCTGGCCGTATGCCCCGTAATCTTCGGCGACACGAACTCCTTGTGAATGCTGAATTCGCCGATCCCGGCGAACACGCCGGGGAACGTGCGCAGGACGCGCTCGATATGGTCGGCGGCGTACATGTCCGTAGGATTGAAGCCCGTAATCATGGGGTCCACCCGTTGCCGCTCCTCCTCCGACAACGACAGGTACTCGCGGGCGATCGCCGCATCCACGAACGAATAGTAGTAGAGGGCAGCATCCGAGCGAAGGTAATAGTCCGGAGCCCGGTCGCCGGACACGAAATAATCCCATTTCTGCTGCAACGGAATGCCGAACAGCGCCGTGCGGCCTACCCGGTCACCCACCAGGTCGAGATATTCGCGCACCGTGGGCCCCTCCTGCACATAATTCAGCAGGTGGAAGTGCGCATCGTTGAAATACGGGACGGGCGCACCGGCTTCGGGAACGGGCGCCATTTCTTCGCCGGAAGATTCGGTACCGGACGATATGGGGGCATGGACAACTTCGCCCACGGGCGCCGCGGTCGACACGAGTGCATTCCCGGCGTCGCCCACGGGCGCAAGCGAAGACCCCGCCGAACAGCCGGTCAATACAAGAACGACCAGGATCAGGCATGTCCAGCCTGGACGGATTCTTTTCATGGGTTTGGATGCGTCAGGCATAACGGGAAAAGACCATCTTGAAATGGTCATGGATACGGCAGGCGACCCATCTCCTACCCTCCGAAAAACGGCTCCCAGCGGGAACGATCGGGACGAGGCGTGGCAAGGCTTACGCCGACAAGCGCCAGAATAGACAACGTCACGGCGGGATACGTTACCTCCTGCAAGAACGGATGAAGACTGCCGAACCAGGTCTGCTCGGACATCCAGAACGTCCATACCAACGTGACGGTGGTTCCTGTCAGAATGGAGCTGATCGCCCCCGCCGCGGTAGCCCGTTTCCACAGGAAGGCGGCAAGGAGCGCCGGGGTGATAGCCGCCCCGTACACCAGGTAAGCCGTATAGGCCGCCGTCAGAATGGTCGGAAACTGATCCACAAGCAAATAGGCAATCACGCCCAGGAACAGCACCCAGCCCCGGCTCATCAGCACGATAGCGCGGGAACTCATATCTGGAGCAATGAAGCGCTGCACCACATCCCGCGTAAGGTTCGTGGCAGGCACCAGCAGGAACGAGTCCGCAGTGGAAACGATGATCGCCATCATGGTAGCCACCAGCGTCATGCCCAGGACGAGGGGCATATAGGAGGAGATGGCCAGAGTTGGAATGATGTACTCGGACCGGTTGCCCGCCACATCCGCCGCTCCCCCGGCGAACAGTTCGGGAATGAGCCCCTGATCGGCCGCCACCGCCCCGGTCAGGCCCACGAAATACACGGCGGATTCGAGCACCACCACGCCGATCACCCAGAAAAACACGGCCTTCTGCGCTGCGTTGCCGTCCTTTGCGCTGAATATGCGCTGGTACATGTTGGCGTCCCCCATCAGGAGCAGCATGGTCGGGATCAGAAAGGATATGGCTACGATCGGCCCGGAAGTAGCCCCGGTGCGCTCGTTCGCCCAGTTGCCGAACAGCTCCCATTTTCCTGCCGCTTCCGCATACATCACGATCTCGTCCATCCCGCCTACCGCATTCACCATGAAAAACACGGTGGCGAACACCCCCAGCACCATGAGTATGCCGTTCACGACATCGGTGTATACGACCGACAACATCCCGGCCAGCGCCGTATAGGCAATCGCAAAAAGCGCCGTGATGACAATGCCCGCCTGCACGGAAATCTCCGCCTCCGTCCCCTGCGTAATGAAGTGCAGCACATTGCCGCCGCCCCGAAACTGGTACGAAACGATGGTCAGATAGGCAATGATGGTGGCGATGGTCGCCAGCACGCTGGAAACCCGTCCGTAGCGCGCCTCGAAAATGTCCGGCACGGTCACCTTGCCGAAATGACGAATGCGCCGCGCAATAAAATAAATGAGTACGATGCCTGCCCAGGCGCCGGCGCTGGACCACAGCCCCGCCATGCCGTTGCGATAGCCCAGTCCGGCGCTGCCGAACAGGGATCCGCTTCCCATCCAGGTGGCAAGCAGCGTGCCCACCAGCACCCACCAGTGGAGCGTGCGGCCCGCCACCATGAAATCTTCCCCCGTCTTCACGATCCGGCTCTTGTAGTACCCGACCCCGACCAGAGCGGTCAGGTAAATAAGGATCGCGACGATGTAGGGATTGTCAAAAAGCGCCAACACAGGGGTTTTTCGGGGAATGTGGGCAAAAATCCAACGATTATTCGTCGAGACGTTCTATAAGGATACTCTGATCAAAACCACTTCGTTCAGCCTCTGAATCCTTGCGGATTTAATCAGAGTATCCTTAAGTGGGCATCGTTTCCACCATCTTCATGCGTAATTTACGTTTGATCCTGCACCCGTGCCGCCCAATCTGCGAACGCATACGGCGCCTGCTTCGTCAAAGGACGTCGAAACGAACCGTCGATCCCTTCCCACCCCATGACCACGCGACACCCACACACGCCGACCGCCGGCAAAGACATGCACCCGATGCGCACGCACACCTGCGGCGAACTCCGCTCCGAACACGTCGGGGAGGAAGTCGTGCTCAAGGGATGGGTGGATACCCGCCGCGATCTCGGCGGCGTCATCTTCCTGGACCTGCGGGATCGCTACGGACTGACACAGGTCGTGTGTTCTCCCCAGGACGAAAAGGAAGCCTACGAACGCGCCGATCTGGTGCGCAACGAGTATGTGATTTCTGTCCGGGGTACGGTCGGCGAACGAACGCAGGAAACCATTAATCCGAAACTTCCGACCGGCGAGGTCGAGGTGCGGGTCCGGGACCTGATCGTGCTGAACAGCTCCGAACCTGTCCCCTTTGCCGTATCGGCTCATGAGGAAAAACGGCGCGCCGCCGGCGAGGACCTGCGCCTGCGCTACCGGTATCTGGACCTGCGGCGCCCGGAACTCCAGGACATCCTGGTGCTCCGCCACAAGACCTGCCAGGCCGTGCGCAGATACTTCGACGGGAACGGCTTCGTGGAAGTCGAAACGCCGGTGCTCATGAAATCCACGCCGGAAGGCGCCCGGGACTATCTGGTGCCGAGCCGCGTGCATCCGGGCCAGTTCTACGCGCTTCCGCAATCGCCCCAGACCTACAAGCAGATTCTGATGATCTCCGGCCTGGACCGGTACTTCCAGATCGTCAAATGCTTCCGCGACGAAGACCTTCGGGCGGATCGCCAGCCCGAGTTTACGCAGATCGACGTAGAGATGAGTTTCCCTGACGAGGAGCAGATCTATGCGACCTTCGAGGGGCTCATGCAGGCGATATGGAAAGAGGTGAAGGGCGTCGATTTGCCCGTACCGTTCCCCCGACTGACCTGGCGCGAGGCCATCGAACGGTTCGGTTCGGACAAGCCCGACCTCCGCTTCGGCATGGAAATCCAGGATGTGAGCGATGTGTTCAAAGGCTCCGGCTTCCGGGTTTTCGATCGCATCCTTGAAAACGACGGACACATCGTAGCCATTGTCGCCAAGGGAGAGGGAGACCGGCCGCGCGGCCGGATGGACCGCCTCGACAAGGACATTGTCCGGCGACAGATCGGCGTCGGGGGGCTCATTTACTTCAAGCTACCGTCGGACGGCTCGGAAATGTATTCCTCGGTCAAGGAACACGTGATTGCCCGGGAATACGTAGACGCTTGCATCGAGGCCGTCGGCGCACAGGACGGCGATCTGGTGCTGGTGCTGGCCGGCCCCGACCCGGATGTTTTTCTGCACATGGGCAAACTGCGGTTGCACATGGCGAATGAAACCGGCCTGATTCCGGCGCACGGCGAGCAATGGAATTTCGCATGGGTCACCGAATTTCCGCTGCTGGAACGGGATGCGGACGCCAAACGGTTCACAGCCATGCACCATCCGTTCACGGCGCCTCATCCAGACGATGCGGCAGCGCTTGACGAAACGCCGGACAAGGTGCGGGCGCGCGCCTACGATATGACGCTCAACGGGGTGGAACTGGGCGGCGGCTCCATCCGGATTCATTCGAGGGAGATGCAACACCGCATGTTCCGTCTGCTCGGCATCGACGAGGAAGAAGCCGAGCGGCGGTTCGGTTTCCTGCTGGACGCGTTCCGCTACGGCGCCCCGCCCCACGGCGGCATCGCCTTCGGTCTCGACCGGATCGTTATGGCGCTGGCGGGCACGCACAACATCCGCGACGTAATCGCCTTCCCGAAAACGCAGAGCGCGCAGGAACTGATGGTCCGGTCGCCGGATACGGTCGATACGAAGCAACTGGAGGCATTGCATATCGAGATCGTAGCAGAGGACGAAGACCCTGAATAGGCGGCAGGCGGCACGCCGAAAAACAAGCCCTGGGAAAATCCTTCCCGGCGCCGGACATATACCCCCGCGTTTATGGAAGCACCGGATCGACTCACGGAACTTGCCCGGCGCGAAATCGACTGGGAGCGCTGGGAAGCACTGATCCGAACGAACGGCATTACCATAGATCGCCCGCACGGCGCGCGGCACCCTTCCCATCCTTCTATCATCTACCCGATGGACTACGGCTACGTGAACGGCACGAGCGCCACGGACGGAGAAGATCTGGATGTCTTTCGCGGCACGGCCCGGACCGGGCTTGCCGGTGCGATCGTCAGCGTGGATCATCGCAAGGGAGACCGGGAATTCAAGCTGCTATACGACTGCTCCCCCGAAGAAATCTATCTGGCCAACGGGTTCATTAACTTCGATCGCTCCCTGATGGAGGGCGTCCTCGTGCTGCGCAAGCCGATGGCCGATCTGTGGAAGGGATACTCTGATTAAATTGCATCTTTTTGCGCCGAGTAGCGTATATCGGACGCGCTGTAGATGACAAGAGTGATTTAAGAAATTTTATCGTAGAGAACGGCATGGTCCCGTAGCTCAGTTGGTAGAGCAACTGACTTTTAATCAGTGGGTCGCAGGTTCGATTCCTGCCGGGATCACGCACAAAAACGGATAGTGCGGATTGGATAACGCGTATGCCGGACGTATGCGGGGCAACCCGCAAGAGCGATACGGTATTTCATCCGTTCGTACATTCTATGAAGTACAGGCCCGGGTGGCGGAATAGGTAGACGCACTGTCTTGAGGGGGCAGCGTTCGAAAGAGCGTGCTGGTTCGAATCCAGTCCCGGGCACATCCACCATGCAAACGCAAGCGGAAGTACTCGCCCATATTCGCCGACACGGCGAAGAAACGTACCCGGAGGAATGCTGCGGCTTTCTGATCGGACGCCTGCATGCGGACGGAAACGAGGCCGTCTATGCGCGGCGCGCCGTAAACCGCAACGAGAACCGGCGGGAAGACCGGTATATCATCGCGCCCGAAGAATATCTCGAAGCCGATCTTGCCGCCCGCAGGGAAAATCTGGATATTGTGGGCATCTACCACTCGCACCCGGATCACCCGGCCGTTCCTTCCCGAACCGATCTCGAGTTGGCGACCTTTCCCGGATACGCCTATGTTATCGTGTCGGTCGAAAACGGAAAAGCCACCACCCTTGCGGCATGGGCGCTGGCCGAAGATCGCTCGCGGTTTCTGCCGGAGGAGATCGACGCACCAGCTTCCTGAAAAATCATAACCCCACGCGGAATGGCCCACATCTATATTCCCTCCCCGCTGCGCGCGTACGTTGACGGTCAGAGCACCGTAGACATCGAAGGCGCGACCGTCGAGGATGCACTGGCGAACCTCGTCCGGAAGCATCCGGCGATCGGGAAGCACCTGTTCGCGGAAACCGGCAAGCTCCGGCAATTCGTCAACATATATCGGAACGAGGAAGACATCCGGTATCTGGACCGCGAAAAAACCGCGCTGGACCCGAAAGACGAAATCTCGATCGTACCGTCCATGGCCGGGGGAACGGAAGGCGACGCCTGCATGCTGCATACCCTGAAGCCGGAAGAAATCAGGCGGTACAGCCGGCATCTCACCCTGCCGGAATTCGGGATGGAGGGACAAAGGAAGCTCAAAACGTCGTCCGTGCTCGTCGTGGGCGCGGGCGGGCTCGGATCGCCGCTGGCTTTGTACCTCGCCGCCGCAGGCGTCGGCAAAATAGGCATCGTGGACTTCGATGTGGTGGATGAAACCAACCTGCAACGGCAGATTCTGCACGGGACAAAAGATGTGGGGCGAAAAAAACTCGCATCGGCCCGCGAGACGATCCTCGACGTGAATCCGTTTGTCGAGGTGGAAACCTTCGACGCGGCGCTTACCAGCGAAAATGCGCTCGATATTCTTTCGGGGTACGACATCGTCGCGGACGGCACGGACAATTTTCCCACGCGCTACCTGGTCAACGATGCATGCGTGATGCTGGGCATTCCGAACGCCTATGCTTCGATCTTCCGATTCGAGGGGCAGGCATCGGTATTCGGCGCAAAAGACGGGCCGTGCTACCGTTGTTTGTATGAAGAACCCCCTCCTCCGGGGCTTGTCCCATCCTGTGCAGAGGGAGGCGTACTGGGCGTTCTTCCGGGGATAGCCGGCGCCATACAAGCCACCGAAACAATCAAAATGCTCACCGGTATCGGGGAACCGCTTATCGGGCGGCTGCTGATCATCGACGCGCTCGGCATGCACTTCCGAACGCTGCGCATCCGGCGCAACCCGGCCTGCCCGGTGTGCGGCGACCATCCTTCCCAAACCGAACTCATTGATTATCAGGCTTTCTGCGGTATTCCGACACAACCGAACGGCAACGCTATGAACCAGGAAACATCTCTCCCCGAAATCACGGTACGCGAACTGAAAAACAGGATCGATCAGGGGAATCGCCCCTTTATTCTGGATGTGCGCCAGCCGCACGAATACGACATCGTGAACCTCGACGGCACGCTCATTCCGCTGGACGAACTGCCCGATCGACTGGACGAACTGGAAGATAAAAAGGACGCGGACATCGTGGTTCACTGCCGCTCGGGCGGACGTTCTTCGCGGGCCGTGCAACTGATGCGCGAGCACGGGTTCGAGCACGCCCTCAACCTGAAAGGCGGCGTGCTGGCCTGGAGCGACGAGATCGACCCCTCCATGCCGCAGTACTGAGCCATACGCGGCGAAACGAGCCCGGAGCGCCGGGGGCATGCCCCGTCTGCAACGCACAGGCATGCGCTCCAGGCCCCTGTATCCTATCCCATGATCTATAAAACCATTCAGGGTGTGGACGTGCCCGCGCTTGGGCTGGGTACGTACCTGCTTACGGGCCGGGCGTGCCGGCGCGGCGTGGCAGAGGCCATCGATATGGGATACCGGCACATCGACACGGCGGCGGTCTACGGCAACGAAGAAGAAACGGGACAGGGACTGCGCGACGCAGGCATCGCACGGGAGGATATTTTCCTGACCACGAAAATATGGATGGACAACCTGATTCCGGGCCGGATCGCTCCGGCAGCCGGAGAAAGCCTGTCCAGACTCCGCACGCCCTATGTCGATCTGCTTCTCATGCACTGGCCGACGCCGACCATGGAACTGGAAGCATGCCTCGATGAAATGCAGGCCTTGCAGGAAGCCGGCAAGGTGCGTCACATCGGGGTCAGCAATTTCCCTCCCGCCCTGATGCGGAGAGCTGCTGCGCACGCCCCCATTTTCTGCAATCAGGTAGAATATCACCCCTATCTGGACCAGCGTACGCTGCGCGCGCTGGCGCAGGAGTGCGATACATTGCTTACGGCCTACAGCCCCCTTGCCCGCGGGGCGGTATTGCGGGATAAAACCCTGACAGACATTGCGGCGGCGCATAACAAAACGCCTGCGCAAGTCACCCTGCGGTGGCTGCTCCAGCTTGACAATGTAGCCGCTATCCCGAAGGCCTCCGGTTCGCAGCACCGGCGGCAAAATTTCGATCTGTTCGATTTCGAGCTCGATAGCGAGGAAATGCGCCGGATCGACGCCCTGGCGCGCGGAAAACGCATAGGGAATCCCTCATGGGCGCCGGCATGGTGAAAAAGCATGGGATACCCTGATTAAGCTCGCAAAGCCCAGAGTATCTCTAATAGTGGCAAAAATCATGCCCCGTCGCTATTATTACAAGGATTATCGAATCCGGCGCCACCCACCCCATACCGAACTGAAAGCATCATGCATACCCATCGCTTGAACATACTGCTCCTGCTGGCAATCCTGCCTCTGCTCGTTATCGCGGGATGCAGCGCATCCGAAGGAAACGACCGGCACATGGTAGACGCATCCATGTGCGACGAAGATAACGGCGGCCTTGTCCTGCCCGACGGATTCTGCGCCGGCGTCGTGGCGGACAGCGTGGGAAGCACCCGGCACATCGTCGTGGACGCAGACGAGGACATCTACGTCATACACCGGCGTGTCGCAGATGGCGGAGGGGGCATTACGGCGCTCCGCGATACGGACAAGGATGGCAAGGCCGACTCCATGTACAGTTTCGGCGGCATTGCCGGCACCGGGCTCGAACTGTATGACGGCCACCTGTACGCTACCACGGATTCTTCGGTACACCGGTTTGCTTTCGAAGGCGGCGAGCTGGCGCCCATGGGCGATCCCGAACGCATCGTGGGGGGCTTCCTGACAGGAGAGGAACAGAGACAGCACGCCTCCAAGGCAATCGCTTTCGACAACGAAGGACATCTGTATGTGAACGTGGGCGCCCCATCGAACGCGTGCCAGGAAACAATGCGTATGCCTGGATCTCCGGGCGTGGACCCCTGTCCTCAACTTGAGCGGTCGTCCGGCGTATGGCGATTCGACGCAACCACAGCCGGACAGACCCAGGAAGCGGATGGGCATCATTTCTCGACGGGCATCCGGAATGGCCTTGCGATGGCGTGGCACCCCGGCGCCGGCAGCATGTATGTCGTGCAGCATGGCCGCGACCAGTTGAACACAATATGGCCGGAGTACTATACGGACGAGCAAAACGCCGAACTGCCCGCCGAGGAAATGTTCAAACTCTACGACGGATCGGATTCCGGCTGGCCGTATTGCTATTATGACCACCAGCAGGGAATGAAACTCCTCTCGCCCGAATACGGTGGAGACGGCATGGAAGTCGGACAGTGCGCCGACACGGCATCCCCGGTGGCCACCTTCCCGGGGCATTACGCTCCCAACGATCTGGTCTTCAACACGCAGGAGCACTTCCCGGCGCAGTACGCGAACGGCGCCTTCATCGCTTTTCACGGTTCCTGGAACAGGGCGCCGCTTCCCCAGAAGGGATATATGGTAGCGTTCGTCCCCATGGACGCATCCGGCGAACCGACCGGCGACTGGGAAAACTTCGCCGACGGGTTCAAGGGGGCGGATACGCTTGCGAGCCCCGGCGATGCCGTATACCGCCCGATGGGGCTGGCCTTCGGCCCGCACGGCTCCCTGTACGTATCGGATTCGAGGAAGGGACGTATCTGGCGGATCGTCTACAAGGGCATGGAATAGCCGCCCGGCGCATAGTGGTTGCGCCGCATTTTCCCTTGCGGTGGTGCGCCGGATGCGCGGCGCACTGCCGAAAGCTCGTCTACACCAGCACTCCGGCGTGGCGTAAAAAGGGCGTCTGAAATGTCTGACCCGGACACACGGGGCGGAAAAGCCTGCATGGCGACGCATGTACGGCCTCCGCTCCGACCCCAGGCGCAAGGAATCAAGGGCTTCTACTCTTTTCTCCTTCCGCCATGCGAACCGGAAGGAAGCAATCCGATCAGCATCCGACAGGAGTAAGTGGACATGCTCACCGCTCAGCGCCTCATGGATATGCACTGTGCGCCGGGTGCAAATTTGATGAAAAAAGAAAAAAGAAAGCCCAAAACGCCCTCCCACACCATATCAAGTGTGGTTATTTTGCGCAATATGTATTATTATTTTGGCAAACAGTCCTGTTCCTGTTAAATTTTTTAACAAAACAACCGCTATCATGCGTTTCCTTGTTTGCCTCCTTGCTTTACCCGCCCTTGCTGCCCTTGCTCTGGCTGAACCCGCATTTGCGCAGGACGCAGCTGCGGAATCAGCTTTATCCGGCGCCGATACGGCGTGGATGCTGATCTCCACAGCGCTCGTGCTCCTGATGACGCCGGCGCTCGCCTTCTTCTACGGCGGATTGGTCCGGTCCAAAAATACGCTCAACACCATGATGATGAGCTTTATATCCCTCGGCGTAGCCGGCGTGCTCTGGGCGCTGTTCGGATACTCGCTCGCCTTCGGGGACGGAAATACATGGATCGGTGACTTCTCGATGGCTTTCCTGAACGGCGTGGGACTCGAAGTTGACGGGAGTATCCCCTCTCTGCTCTTCATGGCGTTTCAGGGCACGTTCTTCATCATTACCGCCGCCCTGATCTCCGGAGCCGTGGTCGAACGGATGCGCTTCAGACCGTACATCATCTTCATCTCGCTGTGGGGCCTGCTCGTCTATGCCCCGGTATGCCACTGGGTATGGAGTGGTAATGCCTGGCTGGGCGATATGGGCGCGCTCGACTTCGCAGGCGGCGCAGTGGTGCATATCAATGCAGGCATAGCGGCTGTCGTGGCCGCACTGGTCCTGGGCACGCGCAAGGATTACGGCAGACAAGCCATCATCCCGCATAACGTGCCGTTCGTCCTCCTCGGCGCAGGGCTGCTGTGGTTCGGCTGGTTCGGATTCAACGGGGGTAGCGCCCTCGCTGCGGACAGCATCGCAGCGCTTGCCCTGGTAAACACCATGCTGGCGCCGGGGGCCACGCTCGTCATCTGGACCCTCATTGACCTGGGCCGCACCGGAAAGGTTACGGCCGTAGGCGCAGCCACAGCCATCGTGGTCGGCCTCGTTGCCGTCACGCCTGCCGCCGGATTCGTTTCGCCGATTTCCTCGCTGTTGATCGGCGCCATTGCCGCCATTCCGTGCTATTTCGCCATTCAATGGCGGTCGCGCACCCGGCTGGACGACTCCCTTGACGTATTCGCCGCACATGGGCTTGGCGGCATCACGGGCGCGCTCCTTACCGGCGTATTTGCGGACAGCGCATGGAACGGGGGAGCAGACGGGCTCCTGTTCGGAAATCCAGGACAATTAGGCGTCCAGGCCATCTCCATCGTTGCCGTCATGCTCTACAGCGGCGTGGTTACGTTCCTTATCCTCAAGGGCATAAGCCTGGTCACCTCGTTGCGTCCGGAGATTCCGAACGAAGGCATGGGACTGGATATCGCCAGCCACGGCGAAGAGGCCTATTCCGACGGAGAAGGCATCGTGTTGCTGCTCGACGAAGAAGTACGAGCATCATCCGCTGCATAACCGGACCGCACGCACCATTGCTTCATTCATCTTACACCCTTTGGGATTATCGCCATGAAATTAGTCAGAGCAATCATTCGGCCCGAAAAACTCACCGATGTGCTCACCGAACTCTTCAAAGCAGAAATCACCGGCCTTACGGTGACGCGCGTTCGCGGCCACGGCGGCGAAACGGAGATCGTGGAAACCTACCGGGGCACCACGGCCAAAAAGGAGCTCACCGAGAAAATCATGCTGGACATCGGGGTTTCGGATCCTGTGCTCGACACAGCCATCGACACCTTGATTGCAGCGGCGCGCACGGGTGAGGTGGGCGACGGAAAAGTCTTCGTTCTGCCGGTAGAAAAGATTTACCGAATCCGAACCGGCGAAGAAGATGTATCCGCCGTCACGCCGGTGGAGGCCGAGGCATAACGCGCAACACAGCTCTGCGAGGCCTTCGGGAAACCTGCCCGTAAGGCCGTATGCCCCTGCCCTGGGTCTCTCTTGGAGAGGTGTCCCGGGGCAGGGGTATACATATATGTACACTCTGACCAAAACCGCAGCGAGGAGCACGCTGGCTGTGTCATTCCTCATTATGTGGGGCCTGCCACATTGCTTCGTCATTCCTTGCAGCGCACCCCTCTCAGCCTCTGAACTTCGCGGACTTAATCAGGGTATCCACGTCCTGATTCCATCGCCGGAATCAGAGGTAAGCACTGCGGATTCGGGGTGTCCCGGACGGGACGCTCCCTCCGGGAGGCTACGAGGACGTAATCAGAGTATACATATGTGAAGAACTGTGTTCGCGTCTGGAAAAACGGTTTTGCTGCGGTACGTATATGTAAATGCAGCCATTCCGGCGCGGCGGGCCTGTCGGAAGGGTGAAACAACGGCGTATGCGGCGCTATATTTTTGCCTAAATCATTTATTTATAAAAACTTATAACAAAATAAAAAGAGCTTGTAAGCAAAAACAGGTATGTCCTTGAGAGGAACCCGCACAGAATACCCTGGCGACCCTGGAGAAAAAAGTATTCCTTTTGACAGACGGCAAACAAAATGTGGATAACCAGTGGATAACCCGTATGGGTCGTGTATTCTTTGTTAGAAAATTGTAACGAATTGTACTTGCAATCCGTGGCGGGCAAACATAAAATGAATGGTAACGAATGGGCCACCATAATATGCTTTACCCAACTTGCGGTTCGGCCTCTTGAGCCGCCACCCACTCGATATAGTACATGCCTTCCACCGCTGCCGAGAAAACGTGGGAAACCTGCCTCACCCAAATTTCCAACCAAATCTCCAAGCAGTCCTTTCGCACATGGTTTGCTCCGATCAGGTTAATTAACCTGGAGGAAAACAATGAGACCGTACGGCTTCGACTGGCCGTGCCCAATGCCTTCCACACCGAATGGTTGGAGTCTCATTATGCCCATGTCGTCAGGAAAACAGCTTCGAAGGTCCTTGGACGGCAGACGAATGTCGCCTACGAGGTCGCTCCGGACATAGCCTTGGTCGAGGAAAAGGATGAGCCGTCTGTCCTGCCGCTTGAACCTTCGCGACAGAACAGGGAGTACCTGCCCCGCACCTACCCGACGATACCCTCGCCAACAGGGCGCGCTCCAAACATAGCGCCCATAAAGAATACCAGCCTCAAGCCGGAGTATACCTTCGATTCTTTTATTGAAGGGCACTCCAACCGGTTTGCCCGGGGCGGGGCCGTTGCCATCGCCGAAGATCCGAAAGGCACCGGGTATAATCCATTCACCATCTACGGAGACACCGGCCTCGGGAAAACCCACCTTGTACAGGCCATTGGGAATTACGCCCTGCAAAAGAACGCGAACCTGCGTGTCCACTACGTATCGGGAGAACAGTTCACGTCACAGTTCATTCACTCGATTCAGGAAAACCGTGTCCACTGTTTCTCCAACTTCTACCGGCAAATCGACTTGCTGATCGTGGATGACGTACAGTTCCTCAGCGGAAAAGAAAAAACGCAAGAGGAGTTCTTCCACATCTTCAACGAACTCCACCAAACAGGCAAGAAAATCATCCTGTGCGCCGATCGCCCTCCATCCGCGATCACCGGGATTCAGGAACGGCTGCTTTCACGATTTCAATGGGGGCTTTCCGCCGATATCCAGCCGCCCGAACTTGAGACACGTATTGCGATCCTGCAACACAAGGCGGTCAACATAGGCGTATCGCTACGACTGGAAGTGCTGGAATTCGTCGCCGAGCGGATCCGCGCCAACATCCGACAACTGGAGGGTGCGTTGCACAAGTTGTCCGCTTACGCCAGACATCACTGTCAGGATATCGACATAAACACGGCGAAAGGTATCCTTCAGGACCTGATGGAGGATTCCCAGGTGCGTCTCGAGATCGAAGACATTCAGCGTTGCGTTGCCCAGTTCTATGGCATTGAGCCCGAACTACTCTCGGCAAAAACGCGGAAACGCGAGGCAGTGACTGCGCGCCATCTTGCCATGTATTTTTCCAAGCAACTGACTTCCCATTCCCTGAAAAGCATCGGCAGTCGTTTCGGAGGGCGTGACCATTCGACGGTCATACACGCCTGCAAAACGGTCGAAAACCGTATGGAAATGGAGGTCGCTTTCCGGGACGAGATAACCATCGCCCGCGAACGGCTCGAACGCTACACGCCTGGCCGCTCGGTCAGGCATGGGTAAAACCGGGAGGAAACACGGTCGTCTCCCCCTGCATTGGCTTGAAAGAACAAAACGCTCGGCGCCGTACGCGCCGAGCGTTTTGCGTTCTCCCTAACCTTTCTTCAAGACAGGCAAGCCATTGGATGTCTCGGCAACCTGATAGCCAGCCGGGACAGCGTCAAGAGCCCCTTCCTTCGCCTGCTTACCGAAGTAATAAATGGTCTGCTCGCGGCCGTTTTTCAGCGTGGTCCGCTTGCTGTGGAGATAATAGGTCGTTCCCTTGGAATTGGTGTGCGAGTAGGCCATGGTGTGTGGGTATAACTTTAGACAGATACGTTGATGGTTGCGAACAGGCGATCACTGCTGCACAGGACCGCCATGAGTAACCTGAGCAAGGGTGGAAACTACCTGTAATCTACGGAACTTACTCCTGAAAAGGCAATTACGCAAGAGGCTCGCAGGAATAGAGGCAAAACAAACAGGTTTTTATGTCTCGTTTATTCATCCGGTAGAGCCACCTGCTCGCTTGTGTGCAGGTATGACGTCAGATCCAGCACCTGTTTGTCGGTCAGCGCGCGAAAGAGACCTTCCGGCATAAGCGAATTGGCAGACACCTCGCGCGACTGGATTTCGGACTTCTCGAGAGCCACGTCCCCACGCCCGACAATACGCAACGTCAATTGCCGATCCGTCTCGTTGGAAACGTTTCCAATAAAGGTCCGGCCGTCACGCATGGTGACAATCACCATCCTGTAGTCGTCCTGAATCTCTTCACTGGGGGTCAGCACATTGGAAAGAAGGTACTCGACATCGGTCCGATTCGACCCTGTCAGATCGGGGCCGATCAGCCCCCCCAAATCATACATGACATGGCACGCGCTGCAAACCATGTCGTAAAGACGGCGACCATTGGACGGGTCCGCGGCGGCGATCTTTTCCGGCGTAAGCAACGCGCGATAGTCCTCGAAGACCTCGTCTTCGTCAGCGAGGCTGCCGTCGATGGGGCCCCATACTTCTACAAACCCGCTCCCCACAACGCGCCGCATCTGCCGCGCGACATACGCGGGCACTTCCTCCCGCGGGATATCGCCGGACTTAATGGCCTCTGTGAGCATCCAGCCATACGTTGGCCGGGACGCCAGCGTCTCAAGCGCCGTACGCTTCTCGGTGGAGTTGAATCCCGCGTATTCCTCCATCAACACGGCGCCAAGACTTTCCTGATCATACGTCGCCACTGCTTGAATAGCATCGATCCGAAACGCAGGGTCGCGAATAAGCGCCGGGATCTCGGCAACGAGTCCTTCGTGCTGCGTCTCGACAAGGCTGTTCAGTGCGCCGCTGCGAATATCCATATCCAGCGTTTCGTCCCGGAGCACGTCAAGAAGCGCTTCCCCTGCACCCGAATCCCCGAAAATCTGCGCAATTTCAATGGCTAACGGGGCCATCTCCCCATCTTCCTGCAGCATACCGTACAGGGTATCCCATCCGGGAGGCGCTGCGACATCGCCGTACCCCTCCAGCCCATCCCGCATGCCTTGCAACAGTTCCTTGCGTATTTCGCTATAACGGGAAAGCGCTTCTGTAAGCGGTCCGAGCGCATCCGCATCCACGGTACGCCGCGCGATGAATGTGGTCACAAGGGGATGACTGCTTCCCGCCGCAAGGGCAAGGGCCCGATCGGTATCCTCCGCTACAAGCGGTTCCACCCCAAACCAGATCATCTTGGGGATGTTGTGATCGTCGGCATCCTCCTCCCGTCCAAGCAAGCCCTCTGCAATGGCCCACCGGTTTTCATGGGGCATTCGCTGCAAGGCGGAAGCCAGATACTTACGCACTACAGGAGCCGGGTCTGTCTCCGCCATACGGGCAAACTGCTCCAGGGCGGCTTCGCCGGGATCCATATCCTCTACAAGCAGATGAACAGCCCATGCACGCACATATTCGTCCTCGTCCCCGAGCGCTTCCAGCAGGCGTTCCTCGCCAAGCAACCCGGTGACATGCAAGGACCACATGCCTCGCAGACGATAGTCCGGATTCGCGTGCGCATCAAACTGTGCGCGAAGCGCCTCCTGCGCGTCCGCATCGATCGGTCCCTGCGTGGCGCGGTGTTGCAGAATGACCCTCGCGCGGCGCGCATGCCAGTCGCTTGCACTCGTTTGCAGAGCGGCTAACTGCATATCGGAGAAGTTCTGGAGATCGTCGTAGCGTCCTTCCCATTCCTCCGCGAGCGAGGTTTCAGGAGTGATCCTGAAGATCCGTCCCGTATCCTTGTCCAGTACATCGTTGCCGCAGATGTCGCCGTCATGCCAATCCAGTACATACAGTGCTCCCTCGGGCCCCACTTCCATGCTGAAACCGATCCACTGCGCATTGTTGGCCAGCATGAAGTCTTCGCCGTGGCTCGCCACATATCCCGATCCCTTGGGAGTAAGGATGTCCGATAGCACCGCATGTTCGTGAATGTTCGCCATGAACAGCCGTCCCTGATGCTCCTCCGGGAAAGCATCCGACTGGTATACCCGGGCGCCTCCGTGCGCCGATCGATGACGGTGATCGACGATGGCGCGAATATCGCTGTATACGTACGGATTGAAATGCTGCCCGCCCTGGCGATGATAAATGCCACCCTGGGTGACATGGAACACATGAGGAATCACACAGGCCGTGATAAAAAATTCGCCCTTGGCGTCATAATCGATACCCCACGGGTTGCTGAAGCCGTGAGCAACCACCTCAAAACGATGCTGTTGCGGGTGATACCGCCATACCCCCCCGTCTATGTCAATGCCCTCTCCCTCGAGAATATCTTCGGGGAAGGGATCGCCATGTTTGTAGACCCGCTCTCCGGGCTCCGGTTTGTGAATCTTCGAGGGGGTAGCAAATCCCTCCAGCCCATAGAGCCAACCGTCCGGTCCCCAATGAAAACTGTTGAGCGTCTCGTGGCGATCCCGGATGCCCCAACCCGTAAGAAGAATTTCGATGTCGTCCACATCGGCCACATCGTCTCCATCACGATCCGGAATGAACAAGAGATGGGGAGGCGCGCCAAGATACACCCCGTCGAATCCAACCGCGATCCCCGATGGAAACGGTATGCCTTCCAGAAACACGCTGCGGCGGTCGGCCACGCCATCTCGATCCGTGTCCTCCAGAATGAGAATACGGCTGTCCCCGGAGTTCGAGAACCCGATCCGGCGGGTTTCATAGTCACGATTTTCAGCGATCCATAGCCGTCCGCGGTCATCCCAGGCAAACGCCATCGGCTGCGTCATCATCGGCTCGTTTGCCCAGGAATTCACCTTAAAGCCGTCAGGCAGCGTCATGATGTCGACCGCCCGATCCGGCGTCAGAAATTCCGCCTGGCGGCCTTCCCGCTGCGCCAGACGCCAGAGCGCCGTCACAGAATACTGTTCGCCTTCCATGCCAATGTACTGCTCCCACTGATTCCGGATTTCGACATCGCTCATCGGGCCGGTGTAAAACACCAGCTGATGCCGTATGACTTCCGTCTCCCCTTCCGGAATCGTCCAATCTCCGAGCCGGGCACGGACCGGACCCACGCCCAACTGTCCGTCCACGCGCCATGGATGCGGAAATCCTTCGTTATCGGGGTGATCAAAAATCGCCACATGCGCCATGTCGTCGCGCCCTTCGACCTGCATCCCCACATCCAGCCACATGGCGCGCTGGCCTTCGGCCGCCCGATCACGCTGCCGCGCCGCATTCACGGCCGAACCCTCTATACCCCGGGTCCACGGCATCCGCAGAAAGAGACCGCCGTAATTGAATTCCCCGATAGTAACATCCGTTTTCGCTTCCCCGCTCCATTCGAGATCAAGAAAATACTGGCCGTCCTCTTCGCGCATGGACCAGACCTGCGTCTCGGTAAGCACGGTTTCTCCTTCTTCATCGAGCAAATCGTAGACGGTACTCCAACTGACCTGATCGCCCTGCTCCGTCAACACATCCACGGAAACCCGCCGCCAGTAATCTCCCTCGGGATGATGAAAATAATCCCGACCGTTGACGCGCGTAAACCCCCAGTAAAGACCCGTCTGGTGAGGATGATGCCCCGGGCTGTACTGCGTAAAAACGCCTTGACCGTCCGGCGCATTGATGGGATGGAGAAACGGACGGTGATCCGGTTTGGCCTGCACCGTCACCAGGGTATCCTCGCCTCCCGCTCGGAACACGGAAAGACTCGAACCGTCCGCATCCTTCCTGATGACAAGCTCCGTCGCCAAACGCTCCGAAGGCTGCGTCCATGACGCAATATCTGTGGAATGCTGCACCGCAGATGAAGGCGGATCTTCCGTCGCTCCGGCTTTCTCCGGACCATGCAAAAAGGCAAAGCCCACTAAAAAGGCCAAACCTGCGAAAAGCGAAACCATCCAAGTGATGTTCCTCGCCTTGTTACCGGGGTGGTGTAGACTGCCGTTCATTTTTCCGGGGTGCGTTTCATGAGTGGACATGGGAAATGCGCACTGGAGATAACCGCCAGGCGCTCTCGTTCAAGCATATAGCAGGCATTCAGCCTTTGTAATCATGGCTTTGGCCAAGGTATGTATCTCTTCCTTTTCCGCCTCCGTAGCATCTTCTATCTCGCGCAGCACCAGGGCTTCGCAGTGCGCGCGGAGCGCTGGAATATCCGGTATGCGATCCGGGTGTTTTTCAGCAAGGGCCTGGAGCCATACCTTGCCGTAATGCGCATGCATCGTTTCGTCGGCCCAGTCAAAATCCATATCGTGCTGGCTCGCGCGATCCTGATAGCTCTCGAACAAATCGCGCCGTTGCACCTTCTTGCCAATATTTTTGGCCTCGAAATGATGCAACATGCCCAGGCGCACGGCAGGGTCCTCCCCGCCGGTGCTCTCATAAATATAACTGCCCAGAGGGATTTCCGATACATCGAATCCCCAGGCGCGTAATCGCTCGAGCCCCATCCGCGTATGCCGGGCTTCGTCATACGTCCATCGGGCCGTATCCCGGATGTATTCCCAGCCCAGTTCGTCTGCAAAGGCATGCAGAATGGCCCCTGCCGTCTCGACAGCCCAGACCTCATTCACATGACTTATAGCGCTTCGCAGCTGCATGCGCAGCCCTTCTCCATAGCCAAAGGTGGAATCGACGATGTCCGGCCAGTAATACCTTGTGAGATGGAAACGGTGGTCGCGGGCAGGCCTGTCCGTCTGTCTGAAAGGCCGCCTCCCGGTCAAAGCGGGAGGGCTTGCCGGGGTGGGCATATCGAACGAAATGCCCCCTGCGGCCTGGAGCCACTCCGAAAGCCCTTCCACCCAGGTTTCCGCTTCTTCCCTGCGTTGCGGCGCCTCGGACAACATCTCTTCGGCGGCATCCGCCAGCCATTCCGCCTGTGCCGCTTTCTCGGCTGCTGCTATGCGAACATGCCTCTGTATGGGTCCCTGGGACAGTTCGTCCGCTTCCTCGCCAAAGGCGCGATAGCAATCGCGGAGCGCGGGCTTGAATACACGCGCCAGAGACCATACGAACGCCTCCGGTCCCGGCGCATCGATCGCCGCCTCGAAAACATCGATAAGCGGCGCATCGTCGCCAATCTCCAGAATGCGGCTCGGGAATTTCAACTCGAATATCCGCTCACGCATCTGGTCTGCAATCAGGCTGTCTTCCCATAAACAGCGCGGCAGGGTGGTCTTGACCTCGAACGACGCAATGGACGGGAGCCAACCTGCTTGCGCAATAATGAGCGCGCGCTCGCAAAAGAACAGGCGTTTCAGTATACGAGCCGAATCGACCCGCAGCCATTGACCACGCTTATGATTTCCGGACAGATACACGCTGCTTACGCCTTCTCCGGGGCGATGGATAGGTTCTTTCTCAATAGGAATCGACGTCGAACTGTTTCCAGCCCGCATCCACGATGACTTCGTCCTTCGCTACGCCATCCTGCATCAGTTTGACAAGCACTTTGTAGGGAAAATCAAGGTTCAGATCACTCAGACTGACCGAGCCGCCGGAACCGGGCAGTTCAAGACGATGCTCTTCCATCATCGTCAGGTTGTCCACCGTGTTGATGTGAATGACGCTCTCCTCCAACGAATGACGCACATCGATATGCAGGGAATCTCCTTCCTGTGAAACACGCAGATTCGCCGGCATGCCGACAACGACAGCCATGTCGCCGGCAAGTTCTTCAGGCATGATCAACTGTGTCTTGTCTGCAACGCGGCGGGAAAGAATGGGCTGGTGATTCCACACATCCACGTACCGCCAATCTTCCGGGTGATCCACTTCCATGAATGGTCCAAGGACCCGGCGGGGATCCATGCGAGATGCCCGGCTGCCGTCGGAGTTTCGCATCACATAGGCGGGGTAGACAGCCTTCTCATCCGAGACAAACGCGTTCACAAACAGATCAGGGTGCAAGGCGGGTATAAGCGGTTCCGGATTGTCCGTCAGGTACCCATCCCGCTGCTCGTGGATAATCCGGCTGTAGCGACTGATCATGATCCGCTCATCCCATGGATACCGGTTGATTTCCCCGAAAATATCTTCCCACACGATGAATCCCGTGCCATTGAACAAGGCATTGAGAATCAGTTCGCGCCGGTCCCTGGCGCTGCGATTGATGTTATGTACGTTATGCTCGGGTATAACGAAGCGGAACAGATCAATGTTGGGCATCTTGTTGGTGGCGTCGCCCTGCTGATTCCAGCTACCCGTCACGAGTTGAGCGTCCGCCAGGACCGGGCGTCCTTCGCTCACGAACACGTTCTCCGGGTTTACGGCGTCGAGCGCTTCCCGAAAAGCAATGTCGGAGTCACGCATCGTATCGAGAAACACCCCGTCCGCGCCGATGGCTTCGGCAATGCGCGCTTCCTCCAGGAAATGATTCTGGCCCTTGCGCATGATATCCCAGGGCTTGTACGGAATGAACACCTGCACGTCGCGCAGGTGGGCGCGTTCCACCATCTCGCGCAACCCCTCCAGTCCTCCCGGAAGGTCCTCGTACATCGCGAACTGGTCACGGTCGTCAATGCCCATCCGGGGATAATCGTGCCAGAGAAGCATGTAATCGTATCCTCCAAAATTCGCCTCGCCCTCATCGAGAAATTCGTCGATCCGGAAGCGGTTCTCTTCGAAATCATAGATGTCCCTTCCGTATAGAAACGTGAAGTGCGAAACGAAGCGCTGCCGGTACCGCTCCTGCACAGGCCGCTCGTAATAGGTAAAATCGAAGTTGTCGCGAATGTATTTCTTGAAAACCCGAAAGGCTTCATGCCAATCGCCTTCGTGCGGCGCAATGCGCCCATCCATCACCCGCGCCTCATTCTGAGGAGCCTGATCCAGCAAAAACGTATGGTTGACGTATTCATCCTTGTTATCGAAATCCCATTCGAGCACGGAGTCGAGCATGTGAAAATAGACCCCGGTATTCGTCTCGTCGCTGTACACATCGATGGGCATTTTAGGATCGGTACCGCGGGTAAAGTAGAACACGAAATCGTCCGGACTATCGATACAGAAGAATCTTTCCTGGGTCGGGATCAGATAATGTCTTCCTTCATCCGGACCTATAGCGATATCCTGCATCAATGGGAAACGAATCAAGCCCTGGACGGGCTGGACCTCGCGGTAATCCACGCCGGCCGTGGAGTTATTCTTGACATCAGCCGTCCAGCTCAGTTCGACCCCATCGCCTAACGTGAACCGCTGCGTCACGACAAACGTGTTCTCCACATAACTCGAGCGATGGCGGGTTGTAATGCCGACATGCCCTTCCATCTGCACCTCCTCGATGGTCAATATATCATACCCCACATCATTGAATGGCCAGGGCTGGCGCACCGATACGAACGCCAGCGGGTCATTGCCCGCCATCAGGTCTGTGCCGCTTCTTTTGTCGACCAGTTCAGCCAGGCGCACTCCGCGATCGAGGGCAAGCACGTAGCGCACATGGTCGTTCTCCATGACGACCTGCCGGGGATTTTCGCGATTCGGAAGGTATTGTATTTCGGCGTCTGCAAACGCTGCGGTGGGAATACTCATGGACAGCAGCAGTATGCCGGTCAGCACGGAGAAGCACTTTTGACGTATTCCGGTATTCATGAGAGGCTTGTGCAGTGCAGGGTGGACAGGAGAATATGAAAGCAGGGCATCGGGTCAGGAGACATCCATGACGCACCGGAAACCGATCGTGGGCGTCCGGTTGAGCGCTGGCGTCATGTGCCAGAATTTCGTGCGCTGGTACACGGCTACAGGGCCTCCCTGCATATACCAGAGACTTCCCTTCGCATGAAAGTAACTGCCGCCGCGCAACCACGAATATTCGTGGTACCCGTCCGTCTGCCAGGAATCGGTCCATTCCCATACGTTACCGGCCATATCCAGTATGCCGTACGGGCTTGCGCCATCCGGAAAACTACCGACCGGGAGCGTCCCGTCGGAATCGGTATTCGCTTTTTGCGGATCGAACAATCCCCCCCAGGGCCATGTCCGTCCGTCCGTTCCCTGGGCAGCCTTCTGCCACTCCGCCTCGGTCGGCAATCGTTTACCCGCCCATTCGGCATAGGCCCGGGCATCCTCCAGGGACACCCAGACCACCGGGTGATCCGCCATGCCGGACGGATAGGACCCGTCCGTCCAATGCTTCAGGAAGTTTTCAGGCCAGACAGGCTCGTACCCGGTGGCGTCCAGAAATGCCTTGTACTCACGGTTTGTGACTTCCGTCCGGTCGATATAGTACGCCGGAAGATGCAGCGTGCTCGCAGTACGATACCGGATTCCAAGTGCATCCACAATGAGCGTGTCGTTTGTCAATCCTTCACGCCACCGGTATTCGACCTCCATATGAAAGACGCCGTCAGGAATCTCTACCATACCTTCAGGCGGCAGAGAAAGCTCTTTTACGGTACCGGCATCCCGGTTCGCCGCAGTGAAAACACCCGCCGCCAGGCAACAAAACGCGGCCACGGGCAGGAAAAACCTTGCTGTATAGCGCATCATGATCTCGTGAAAGCTGATTCAGAGTCTATAAAACCTGGCTTATGGCTATGACAACGACGGCTATCGTCATCACAATCAGGCTGCGGTTGAGTAGCGCGCGCGGACCGGCCGAGGCCTCTTTCCATTCTCCTCGCCAGAGCCCCCACAGATTGCCCACGATAATGGACAAGGCAATGAAGATGGGCCATCCGAGAATCGGACCCCATGTCCCAAGATTCGCCGCACCCATGCCGTATGCGTAAAAACTGCCGATCCACATGGCGCCCATAGCCGCCCCCAGCAGAATATTCCGCCCGGCTTCAGGACCTGCGAACGCGCCGATGGAGCCCTTCCGAATCATCAGAAACAGACACCAGGCAGCGTTCACAAGAAACCCGAGCGCGAAGAAAAGGCCCCAAACGGCATTCCCGGCAAACACCGGCGATATGCCGGCGGTAATGGCTTCGTCAACGATACGAGAGCCAAAGGTAATGCCCACATTCGGAAGACAGGACAAAAGACCTGCAGCGATCGCAATCATGATCGCCCCCCTGAACGCACGGCGTCCCGAAGACGCTTCCGGTGTGTTTTCGGAGGTCTTCTTCGCCCCGGCCCGCGCCGAAAGCACGATGCCGACCATTACCAGGGCCGTTCCGGACAAAAGCACCAGGCCATGCAGCGCCAACACGTCCCCGGGATAAAAAACAAGCAATGGAATAAGCGCCCCCATGCTGGCGATAAGCCCCATGATGATCGGGTAGCCAAGCGCCATGCCCAACCGGTCCATCCCCACGCCGAAAAGAACCGCCCCGACGCCCCATCCCGCACCGAATATGCCCAACACCATGAGGTCGCGCATCGGAACGGCGGAATAAATGGCGGGAAGATCTCCCAGAAAGACCAGGGCCAGTGCCCCATTGAACAACAACATCCCGAAAAACGAGAACGTAGCCCAGGTATGCTCCCACGCCCAGTGTCGTGTCAGGGTCATCGGGAGCACGAACGTACCCTGCAATACGCCGGCGGCTAAAACAAGCAAAAATCCTGATACGAGATCCATGCCAGGGGCGGATTTGAAGCAGAGTGGTTATGTAATGGAGGATAACACTTCCGAAAATCGACGGGACACTGCATCCCGAGGCGGATACGACAGAACCGTTTCGCGGGCCTCGGTCGAAAGCGACGCGGTCGTTACGCCCAACGAGATGGCCTCGGCCATAGAGCGTTTCTCGCTCAGTCCCACCGCAAGCCCCGCATTGAACGCATCCCCGGCGCCTACGGTATCCAGCACGTTGACGCGCAAGGCCGGGACCACGCGCGTACCTTCGGCGGAAACCCACAACACGCCCTTCTCGCCCCGCGTAAGGAGCACATGCTCCACCCCGAGTTGATGGAGGCGAACCGCAATGTCTTCGTCCGGAGTCGGATCGTCGGGCGGCAATCCGAGGCACACGCGCGCCTCCCCTTCATTGGGGGTAAGCGCAAAAACGCACTTCAGGTCATGGCCGCGCAAATCTTCCGCCGGGGCAGGATTCAGTATGGTGAATACGCCATGGCGATGCGCAACGCGGGCAGCAGCCAATGCCGTGTCCAACGGTATTTCGAGGGGGGAAACGATCACATCGGCACGAGTGATCGGATCGCTGTGCGAAGCGATGTCATCGGGCGAGAAATCCCCGTTGGCGCCCCGATCCGTGACGATGATATTACGCCCGTCGGTGCAGGATATGATGAATCCGACTGCAGTGGGCGTGGCCTCGGCGTATAACACATCCTCGTCGTGCACGCCCTCTTCCCGCAACAACTCCAGAAAAGCCTCCCCGTACCGATCCCGCCCGATCTTTCCAAGGAAGCGCGCATCCGCGCCAAGACGGGCGGCAGCTACCGCCATATTGGACCCTTTCCCGCCGTGCGTTTCATGGTAGTTCCACCCGATCACCGTCTCCTCGGCGACCGGAAGTCGGTCCGTGTCCACCACCAGGGCGACCACATAGCTCCCTACAATCGTTACGGCTCCCATAGCGCATCAGGTACGCCGGCGCATGGAGGCCGTCAAGACCCGCAGTGCCGGATCAGAGTCAGATACCAATGCCCAGCGTCAGAATATGCGTGTACGAGAGCCGACCGTAATCCACGTACGCATAATCGAACCGGCCATTGAAACCGATCGTCGAGAAATTGACGCCGGCGCCAGCCGTAAGGCCCTGCTCGTCATAGTTCATACGATATCCGCCACGCGCTGCGAACATACCGAGCACTTCATATTCAACCGCCGCGTGAACCCGCTCGGGACCGTCATTCGGATGAACTCCCTCGAGGTAGCCGGTAAGCCGGGATTGGCCCGGGGTCGCCTCGCCGCCCAGGAAATCGTACGCCATGGCGAAACGGAAATCAATGGGCATACGTACGCTCTGCGGAATCCCGAAGACCTCGGTAAACCCTACGTATTCGGCGTCGGGGCCGATGTTCTTCGCCACAAGCGCAAGACGCAGACTGCGGAACCCTGTCTCGAAATACACCCCGAAATCAATGCTGAGGTTGTTCACCTCCGTCTCCGCCAGTTTCTCCCGAATGTAACTGACGTTTCCGCCCACGGCGAGCCGGTCCGTGATAGATCGGGCGTAGGTCACGCCCACCAGCAGATTGCCTGCGGTAAACGTACCCAGATCAGCGCTCCGGCTGGTCGTGTTCGCCACATCATCCAGCACGTTTTCCGTACGGACCATCTCCCCGGCGTCCAGAGAAGCCACCCGTACGCCAACTACGCCCCACAATCCCATGTTCTTTACGATCGCCCCCGTGTTGTACTGGATATCGGCTATGTAGCTTATATGGCTGACCGCAAGATCAAGGTTGTCGATACCGACCAGGTTGGCGGGATTATTGAACGCCGCCGAGGCATCGCCGCTCGCCATATGTATCCCGGCCATGGCTGCACTCCGGGCCGTCGTAGGAAGATGCAGAAACTGGAAACCCGTCTGCGCCGTGCGCTGAAACGCAGGTGGGTCAATACCCGCCGCGGTACGCACGTTCTGCGCCCGTATCGGCGACACATAAAGCATGCACAGCGCCATGAGCAACAAGGGAAGGACTTTCCGTACAGGAATCGATTTCATGGTATCATCCTCGGGTAAAAGGGGTGTTATGCAAACGCGCTGTGGTTACTTGACGATGACGAACTTGCCGACTTTGCTTTCGCCCTCATGACCTGGAACATGCGACTCGACATGGTACAGGTATATGCCCGGCGCCACGCGTTGCAAATACTCATTCACCTGATAGTCCGCCGTCGCCCGCGAGCCCCAGGGCTCATCGCCGCTACCGTCCGTGTGGTCGATTACGCGAACCAGTTCCCCGGCAAGGGTATAGATGCGAATGGTGCATTGCGCCGGAATATTCACGAATTCAATGCGGTAGCGCTCCCCTTCGCCCAGAAGCTGACTGTGCTGGAAGAAGGGATTCGGGTAGACCCGAATATCGTCGAGGTTGTTGCTCGGGTTCGCTTGGGGATATACCGGATCCACATTGACATTGACCTGCCCGCTCTCCAGGGAGGGCAGACTGGTTATGCTCATATCTCCCGGCCACGGACTATCGTGTCCCGTGTCGTAGCTCGTAACGGTGTAGTAGACGCCAACCCCCAACTCCAGCCCGCTGTCGTTGTAGGTGACCATCCCGTTCTCCATTTCCGCTGCATTGACAGGAATGTCCGCTATCCTCGTCCAGGGACCGATGTTACGATGCGTCGAGCGGTATACCCGGTAGCCCGCCACATCGTTGACATTGTAATCCGGATCCCGGTAGGAGTCGGGGATGGCGGGCCACTGCACCTTGATGCCCAGCGGAATGGGCGTCAGCGTGAGCGAATTGTTGCCGTTCGTCGGCGTGGGAGGAGGATCCGGCGCTTCGTAACCGCGGTCGTACAATTCCTGCGCGGCGTCCACGGCCTCCCATAATCTGACGCCTCCCTCAGGCAAACGCGCTTCGTTTTCGGGGCCTCCCTCCGCAACATACTCCATATCCATCATGCCCGCCGCTACGACCAGCACGAATTCCAGCGACTGGCCCGGCGCCATTTCGTAAGGGCCCGTCTCATAGATATAATCTATGTGGTATTCGAACCTCCCCCGGGGACGCGTCGTCAGCCCAAGCCGCGCTGCCTCGGCAGCAAGCGACTGTCCATCCTCCGTTTCGGGCGGCAACGGCTGATCGTACGTAAGCGACTGGTAGATGTAGTTATCCGTGTCGAAGTCCACCTCCGGGTCGTCGTTCAGCGGATCGTCCTGAATACGGTTCGAGTGCTGGTTCAGGTTGCTCTTGTCCACGATGTTCATGTGATCGCGCTCGGACGGGTCGGATTTTTCCGGCTTGTCCAGCCAGTAGTATGTGAAGTACTGCGGCGCAAGGAACTCGTGGTTGATGGCGCTGGGCGCATCGAGATCGGCAGGCTCGCCGAGATCGCTCCTGGTTAGCCCGAATGGTCGGGGCGGCGCAGGATTGGCGGTGTCGCCGTCCCGCTCCACGCCATCCCGGAAATAGAACGCCTCGTGTTCGATATCCCATTCGTACACGTCATCGTCGGACCTGCCCCTGATAGGCAACGCAATGTTCATGGCGCCCGTCGGAGCGAACCGGAAGTTCGTAATGGTGCTACTGCCCTCGTTCGTAAACGTGTACTCCTGGATGATGAAGTCGTCGTAGTCCGGATAACTCCAGGCAAGCGCGCGAAAATCAACCCGGACGTTGTGCTCGTTGATGCGATGCGCGCCGGTAATCATTTCTTCCGCCTTCAACGACGGATCCGCCATGTTGTGATTCTGGATGAGTTTGGTGCCTTCGACCGGAGATATGAACGTCGGGTTGTGGTCATACGCCAGAAGGACGCGGAACGGATAGCCAATGCCGTCGATGTCCGCCCACGCCATATACCCCGACCACAGAAGCCACCCGGCATGATCGTTCACGTTGCTGCCCAATGCATGACCCGGATAATCATACTTGTAGTATTCCTGGCCTCCCAGCGTCGGCTGCCCCACGCCGCCCGAGTTCCATAACCGGGCCCACATTCTGGCGCGTGTCAGATCCTTGAAATCGAACACTTGGGCAAGTGCAGGAGCGGGTAGGACTCCAAGCAACAGGGTGCAAACCATTGCGGCGATGCCGAAAGGTCGCAGTACGACGTGTAATGCTTTCATGGCGGGATGTAACTCGGTTTGCAGGTTGCGAATACGTATGTGGGGCGACTGCATAGCGGGACGGGCGCCGCCCCGCTATGCAGCACGGTTTAAAACTTCAGGCCCATTGTGAAATAAATCATGCGGCGCGGATTGCTGACGGAATTGTAGAAGAACCAGAGATTGTCCTCGCCCGATTTCGTGATTTTGGGAAGTTCTCCGCTCTCCTCCCATCGCTCCAGATTGTCCCCGCTCAGCAGAATCTTGTCCTTGTAGTTGAAGAGGTTGAACACCTCGACGCCAATCACCGGACGGAAACTCCCCACGGAAACCTGCTTGTTGAAAGTCAGGTCCGTGCGATGGTGCGGAAACCAGCGTCTGTTGTTCGGCGCCTGAACGCCCTGGTAGTCCGTCGGGTAGTACGTATACTGGGGCCCGGCGAAGTATTCGTGGTACATGCCTACGGTAATGTCCCCCAGCACCCCCATCGCCAGGCTTTGCGGCGTCACGTAACTCACGTTGCCCTTCATGACATAACTGGACAGCCACGTAGCCTTTAACTCGTCATACGAGTGCGGTTGATTCACCGTCGAGCCGTCTTCGCGGTACTGCGAGTAGCCGGCTCGCCCACCGGTCGTCGTGGAGAAATCGAACGCGGCCCGCGCCGACCAGCGGCCGGTGAACAGCTTCTCCGCCACGATCTCAATGCCGCGAATGTCCTTGAAGGCATTGTTCGTATAGAAGATGTTGTCGTGCCCGTCGTTGGCGATGTTCCGGGTTTTCGACCAGATACTTCCGGCAGAGTTGCCCGCTCCCCAGGCCGACGATGCAAATCCCCCTCCGTTCCGATTGTACGTCCCGTTGTACGCATAGCGGGTCAAACGACTTGCATCCTTGTAATAGGCGGCAAGGTCGAGCCGGGCGAAATCGAAGAAGTTTTGCGTAAAGCCGAGCTCGTATTGAATCGTTCGGTCATAACTCAGGCCCGGATGGCCATACCATCCCTGCCACTGGTCCATACGCACCGTAGCATACGGCGAAGCGTCATACCAACTGGTAGGAAAGCCCATGAGCGAGACCCATGAGGGGCGCTGGTTGAAGTGCCCGTAACTGAAGCGCAATTTGGAGTTTTCCGTGATGGGGAACGACAGCCCAAGCCGGGGCGAGATCGCCATCTTCCATTCGCTGGACACCGTCTGCATATTTTCCCAGTTATCCGGAAATGCGTCGCGGAAATCCTGCCTGAAGGCAAACCAGTCCTTCCCGGGCCGATGCGCCTGCCAGATCGGCGCAATGTTCGTCGGATGCGTACCATCTCCGCCGTTGTGCGTCTGGAAAAGCAGGGGGTCGAAAATATTCGGCGAATACATGGTCCGCGCATTAAAGGCGTCGAAACGAACGCCCACATTCAGCACGATGCCTTCATATTCCATCTTGTCCTGCACGTAGATGGCGGCTTCCGCCGGTTCGCCATCGAACACGTTGTCGAGATGCCAGACATCCCCTGCCGGAAATTCCATGTAGTAATGCTGGTAATCGACATCATAGAGCTTCAACTCGGCGCCGGCCTTGACCTGGTGCGACTTGTGCACTTGGCTCGTAATGTCCGCCTGGGCTGTCCAGGCCCGGCTGTCGCTGTAGTTATTCACCTGAATCTGACGAGCCTCCAGACGGAAATTACCCGCCAGATCAAACCAGCTATCCCCCCAACGCACCGTTTCCGTGCTCGTGTTCAGTTTGTCGTATTCCTGCAACGACGTGGTGTAGTCCCGCAGGTAGGAAAGCGAAACCGTATAGAAGGTGCGGGGACTCAGGGTATGATCCCACTTCAGCGTTCCGACATTGAAGTTCTTTTCCTCGGGTCCTTTAAGCCAGTACCCGCCCCACGGGGCATACGCCGATCCGACGTAGGGATCCCGTACGTCCGCATTGGGCTGCCAACGAGCCTCCTGCGAGGTAGTGGTGTTGTTCCAGTTGCTTTCGGTAACCGTACTGCTGTGATACCACCCGTTCGTCACATTGAGCGTCAACTTCTTCCCCGGGCTGAAATGATAGCCCAGCTTCGCCTGTACGTTATACTCCGGGTTATACGCGTTGGACTGCGGATATATGTTCACGCCCCTTTTATACCTGCCCGAAACCAGGAACGTCAGATGATCCATGGGCGAACCCCATATGGAGCCCTCCACTTCGTGCTGCATGCGTTCCGCATAGTTCGCAAGCACATCCGACGGCGTGATCTGCTGACGATATGTATTCAGCAACTCGTCCGCCGTAGGCACGCGCGTACCGTCCCACCCGTAAAATCGCCGGAAGTATTCGGCGTATGAATTCCGGTTGGCCTCCGTCTCCAGCTGGGTCTGCCAGTAACTCATGCCGAAGTTCGTGTATTTCCAGAGATCCTCGCTATACATGTTGTCGCCCCAGTGGTACTGTCCCGAGGGGCGGACACGATAATTAAGCGCACCCGAGTAATGCCGGGAAAATGCACTGGGTTCGTGGGTCACCACGTTTACGACGCCCGACATGGCGTTCCCGTATTCCGCGTTATAGCCGCCCGTCAACACCGACACTTCCTGGATCGAGGTCGTATTGAGCCGCTGCCAGTTGTCCGAAATCAGGCCGCTGTTGAGCGACGTGCCGTCAACCTGGTAATTGACCTCGCTTTGGACGCCGCCTCTGAGGTACGCCGTGTATCCCGTATTGTAGACCCCCGTCTGCTGGGCAAGGATATCGTCTATGTTCTGGATGGGCGTACGGGAAAGCGCCTCGGCATTCAGTCGATGCACGCTGCCGGTAACGTCACGCTCGACCAGCGGACGTTCGGCAGTCACGATCACTTCCTCGCCTTCTATCACCTCCTCGGTCAGATCGAAGTCGATCGTAGTAGTCTGGTCCACATGCACTTCCACGTTCTGTACGGTGGTCGTTGTGAACCCTATGCTGCTCGCCTGAATATCATACGAGCCGGGGGAAATATTAAGAATGAAGTAATCCCCGTCGGCATCGGTTACGCCACCCGTGGTGGTTTCGACTATGACGACATTTACGCCGGGAAGTCCTTCGCCGTTCGAGGCGTCCGTTACGGTTCCGGCTATTTTACCGGTCGTCTGGGCTTCCGCAGAAGGGGCAAGGATCAATGCGAGGACGGCCAGAAAGGCCATTGTCGCACGGGTAACAGAAAAGTGGCTGGTCATTGCGCTAACCGGGCAGGTTTTGTGAGATAGTTCCTGAACTCCCTATGAGCAGAACCTCACGCAAAACCCTGAAGCACCATTCTCCCTCCTTTCTGTTCAAAACAGCAACCCTGCTTCTACGTATTGCTTTCGTCTCTCGACGCGTGCTTAGGGCAAAGCGTAAAAGTTCTGTGAATAATATTGTAGTGAATTCTCTTTGTTTTCGCAAGAAAATTCTGTTAAGTTTTTTACTCCTTAAGGATACGCTGATTAAGTCCGCAAAGCTCAGAGGCTGAGAGGAGTGGGGGCTGAGAGGAGTGGGCTGGCAAGGAATGACGAAGCAGTGTATGTGGCGGCCCCGCCAGCCCGAAACAGCCGGATCATTCAATATCGAACAGGCTCCGCTGCCCATCCGCCAGGCGCCGGAAATGCCGTGTGGAGAGGGAGCGCCGGGGAGCATCCAGGCCCCACCGTTTGCGCTCGATGCGAAAAAGGCGAGCGATCAGATCCGCCCAATCCCCCTCTCCACGCATCCGCTTCCCGAAACGACTATCCGTGAGGTCGCCGCCGCGAAGCGAGGCAAGCCGGCGGATAATTTTGTTGGCGCGATCCGGAAATTCGCGCCGAACCCAATCGATAAAAATGTCTTGCACCGCCCCGGGCAGCCGGAGAATCGTGTATCCGGCGCCGGAAGCGCCCCGGCTCGCGGCCGCTTTCAGAATGGACGGCATCTCCTCATCCGTCAATCCGGGTATGATGGGCGCTACATTTACGGAAACGGGTATACCCTTTGCTGCAAGCATTTCGATCGCCTGCAACCGCCTTTCGGGGCGGGATGTGCGCGGCTCCATGCTGTGCACGAGATCGGGGCGCAACGTCGTGATCGACAGAATGACCCGGACCAGATTGTATTTCGCCATCTGTTCCAACAGATCGATGTCTCTGGTCACCAGGTAATTCTTGGTGATGATTCCCACTGGATTGCGGTGCCGGAGAAATACTTCCAGACAACCGCGCGTCAGAGCGAGGCGACGCTCGAGGGGCTGGTACGGATCCGTATTCCCGGACAAAGCCACCACCTGGGGGGTCCAGGATCTTTTCCGGAACGTTTCCGCCAGCAACTCGGGCGCCCGTTCCTTGACAAGAATGCGGGTTTCAAAATCGAGACCCGCCGAAAAACCGAGGTATTCGTGCGAGGGGCGGGCATAGCAGTAAATGCACCCATGCTCGCAGCCCCGATACGGGTTAAGGCTAAAAGTAAAGCCAATATCCGGGCTGTCGTTGCGGGCCAGCAGGGTTTTGGTGGCGTCCACATAATACTTCGTGGGGACCTGGCGCAATTCGTCTTCGTCCAGTTCCGCAGGGTCTTCTTCGAGACACAAGGGCTCGAAGCGATTCGGCGGGTTGATGCGGGCGCCCCGTCCCTGGCGAACGGGTATTTCTGTGGTTTCTTCGCCGGACGGTGCTTCAATATCCGGCGCAGTATGCAGCGGCGAGGCTTTCCGGGCGCGTCGAGTCATTGTATGCGGGAGGGGTGGTCATGAAAATTATCTTACATAAATATATGTATAAAATATGTGCAAACAAGGGGTGGGGAAAGAATATCCGGAAATATTTTGTGCGGGGCATGCGCCATTGCCGCGTCATTCCTCATTATGTGTGGCCTGCCACATTGCCGCGTCATTCCTCATTATGTGTGGCCTGCCACATTGCCGCGTCATTCCTTGCCAGCCCACTTCTCGCAACCTCTGAACTTCGCGGGCTCCTACACCGTTTTGAGTAAAAATGGTGCAGAAAAGGTATAGAAATGGTATAAAAAAGGTATAGAAATTACTCAAAACAGGTAAAAGCGGATCGTTGGGACCCGGTACTCATCGGGCGCGAACGGCAGCTACGGCGCTTCCACCTGCCGGACCGTCTCTTCGACCGGAGCGGATTCGGGAATCTCCCCGGACTTGTCCGTAGCGCTGAGCTCTTCGAAGCGGCGCGCCTGCACCAGCACCCGCGACTGGAAGGAACCTACGCCGTCGTTGTATGCGCCAACGGCCTGCCGCAAACCGCGGCCCATTTTGTCCACGTGGGAGGCATAGGTGCGCAGGCGGCCGTACAGTTCCCGGGCAGTTTCCGCTATCTCCTGTGCATTCTTCTGGATATCCTGCTGCCGCCAGGCAAGCGCAACGGTTCGCAGAAACGCTATCAGAAGTCCCGGGGTAGCAATCAGCACACGGTGACGCTGCCACATGTCCTGCCAGATAGTGGGCTCCGCGTTGATGGCTGCGTCGAGCATCGGGTCCGTGGGAACGTACATCATCACAAAATCGGGCGAACCCTCGACCCACTGAGCATAATCCCGGTCGGCAAGCACCTTGGCGTGCCCTGCAAGAGCGGTTGCGTGCTCCTTGAGTAATTTCTTCTGCTCCTGTTCGTCGTCACTGCGTAGCGCCGCATCATACCGGTCGTACGGCGTCTTGGCGTCGATCACCACCGTAGCCCCACCGGGAATCCGTATCAGCACGTCCGGGCGAAGACGTGCACCGTCAGGCATCCCGGTCAGCGAGGCCTGCTCCACGTAATCCACGTGCGGCGACATGCCGGCCGCGTCGAGCACATTGCGCAGATGTTGCTCGCCCCACTGCCCGCGCAACTGGGGGTTATGCAGAATTTTCCGCAGCCCGCTGGTTTCGGCTATCAGTTGCTCGACGGTTGTCCTCTCTTTGTCAACGCGTTCCTGCAGCTTGTCCAGGCTCTCGCGGACCGGCTTGACAAGATTCTGGACCGCGGTTTCGCGCGCCTTGAGGTCCTTGTCGGCGAGCGCTTGATGCTGCTTGAACTGCTCGGCGGCCTGCTTGCGAAATTCCTCCGTGCTCGACTTGAGCACCTCCGAGGCAAGCCCCTTGAAACGAGTGTCGATCTCCGCAAGGCGTTCTGCAAGCGCCTCTTCGCGCGCCGTCTGGGTGCTTTCGTATCTGGCGATCTCGATGTTTGCATTCGCAAGCTCCTGCGTCCGTTCGTCCCGCTCGCCAAGCGTTTTGTCCAGTTGCGTTTCCAGCTGGACGACGCGGCCGCGCAGAATGACATAGAGCGAAACACCGCCCACGACGAGACCGGCAACAATTGCTACTACGAGTTCCATGCTCCTCGCGGGAATTTATAGAGAATGCCTGAAAGAGCAGCAAGGACTACCTTGCCTTGAACGAAGGACTGCCGGTTCCGCGTGTGCGTCCGGACATGGATTTTCCCCGGATTGATCCGGTCGAAACAAAATCGCAATCCTGCACCTTAATTTCCTGAAAAACATGCCCAATCGAACGGAACCGCCTCTGCCCATCGACAAGGACACGCCTGAACAGCGCCCAACGAAAGATTGCGTGTTCATCCGTTCGGTCCATGCGCCAGCCATATCTTCGCACCCGCAACGGGTGTGCCCGTAAGGCGGCTCCAGTATGTTTCGTATGCATCCAGTTGGGGTTGGTACTCTTTCTCGACGGCAGCCGCCTCCTCCTCCGTATCGGCCCGATCCGTCTTGTAATCAACGATGTGCCAGCCCGCATCGTCCCGATACGCGAGGTCGATGACGCCACGCACCACGCTTACGCCTTCCGCCCCGGAATCCTCCGATACGGCCAGCGGAACTTCCGTATAAACTTCGTGAGCGTGCTGCAAGGTTTCCCACAGCGGCGCCTTTTTGAACCGTTCCAGCGCAAGCGCCGCCATTGCTTCGTCCTCCAGGGTCAACGCATCTTCCGTCCACGGGAGGTCCGCATCCACAGCGCCCTGGTTGATCGCTTCGGCCATTCGATGGACCCGGGCGGGCACATTATCCGGGAGATCGCCCCGAACCGCCTCCTCAAACAACTGGTGTACGAGCCGACCGTACTTTACGCCCCGGCCCTGTTTGCGGGGTCTCTGCGGCGCCGGAGTCGCCTCCTCCCGCTCGCCGGTCACCGATCGAAGCGCATAACTTGCTTCTTTTGCACGATGCAGCCGCTCCTCGGCCCGTTCGAGCAACTCGGCGTGTCCCGGCCCGTCGTCTGGCGCGGTATGCTCCGCCTCATCCAGGGACGGCGCAGATTCCAGTTCGGGCACATTCGCAAGCGCGTTCTGTAACGGCGTCCAGGGTCCCCTGGCGGATGTATCGTAGACCGAAACCACCAGCAGGTTGCGAGCGCGCGTGGCGGCCACGTACAGCAGCCGCGCCTCTTCCGCCTGGGCAAACCGCGCCTCTTCCGCCTGGTCCGCTTCCCAGCCAGCAGGCTGCGCCACAATCCGCCGCTGAAACAGCCCCCACTGCTTCCAGATCGGCATGGAGAGCCAGGCGCCCTCGTTGCTTCGAAAAACATGATGCGACGGGTCCTTCTCATACGACGTATCGTACGGATCCGTCAGAAAAACCACCGGCGCCTCCAGCCCTTTCGCCTGATGCACATTCATCACCCGCACCACATCGCTGCGTCCGAATTCAACGGACATCTGCGCCACATCCTTGCTTGATTCCTCAACCAGCGAACGCAATTCTTCCACAATCCATCCCCAGGGATAGCCCTCCCCCGCCCATCCTTGCACCAGCGCCAGCAAGCGAATCAGGTTGCCCGCCCGAAACGACGCATTCCCGTCGGGATGCGCCGTGGCCAACGCCAGATAACCGCTCTCCGCAAGCACAGACTGCAAGGCGGCGGCAGGCGGCAACGTCACAAAGACCTCCTCGGCATGGCGAAGCAGACCCTTCGCCTCGCAAAACCGGCGGGCCATGTCCTCGGGCAGCCCCTTCGGACTGTCCGCATTCCAGCGGAAAATACCCCCGGCTTCCCGGTATGCGTACAGCATGTCGTCCGACAGTCCGGCAAGCGGGCCGCGCAGAAAAGCAAGAAAAGGAACCGGATTCCCGGGATTGAGCACAGCCTCCAGCAGCGTCAAGACAGTCTGCACTTCCTCGCTCTCGCCAAGACCATCCCCACCCTCGCCGACGTACGGAATGCCGGCCTCCTCCAGCGCCCGCATGTACGTAGCCAACTGGCCTTTCGTGCGCGTCAGAATGAGAAAATCACCTGGAGAAGCCGGGAGATCGAGGAGGGCGTCGCCCCCATCGCCCAAGTCCTGCAAGCTTGTCTCGCCGCGCAAGGCCTGTGCAATAAAAGAAACAATGCGGCGCGCATCCTGCTGCGCTATCGCGGCGCGGTTGTTTCCTCGCAGTTTGGGAATAGTGATTTTCCGAACGCAATAAGCGTCGGCGCCTTCTGGCCGGTGCTCAAGGAGCGGTTCGAACGCCGCCTGGCGAGGCGCAGAATCTTCCGCAAATACCGGAGCGAACGCGCCGTTCATCCACCGGCACAGCGCACCCAGCGAACGGAAACTGGTGTTGAGCTGCAGGACTTTCCCGCCCGTATTCAGGATGCGTTCCCGGACAAAGCGGCCGATCGCTATGTCCGCCCGGCGAAATCGGTAAATCGACTGTTTGGCGTCCCCCACCAGAAACAGGCTGCCGGGGCGAGGCGTCAGTTTGCGCCAGTCCCGTTCAGAGGTTTCTTGTCCGGTCAGATAGAAAATAATCTCCGCCTGTATGGGATCGGTGTCCTGAAATTCGTCCACGAACAGCACGCGATACCGGCTCTGCAAATGTTCGCGGACGGAAGAATTGTCCCGGAGCAGGTCCTTCGCGCGCAACAGCAAATCCTGAAACGTAAGCTTTCCGTCCTCAAGGCGCCGGCGAGCAGAATAGTTGACCGCATCTTCCACAAAGCCCGCCGCAAGCCCGTACTGATATTCGCGCCACGCCCGCAACGCAGGCGCCGCCGCCTGATCCCAAAACGCCGGAAACAGTTCGTCCCGAATTGATTTGGCCGTCTCCCTGTCGAGCCAGTGTTTCAGCGTGACGCAAGACGAACTTCCGCGACCCGCATTTTCGAAAATAGCGAGGGCCTCCGCCGCATCCGCATCGCTGGTCACCTTGTTGTTTTTGAGAAAACCCCGTGCCCGCAGGACCGCGTCCATCAATTTGTCTCGCTCCCGGGGATTGCCCGGCATGCCATGCAATATCGCATCGGAATCAAGAAACTCCTTCAGGGCCTCCACAGGGGATTCGAAATCCGGTTTCGGGGTGTCGGTCTCCTTGAGCGGCACGTCGGAATACTGGCAACGATCCCTGAAAAAAGCGTAGAGATCGTTGGGGACCAGCCCCGCGTTCCTCAAGGCTTCCAGCCGGGAATCCCCTTTCTGATACTGCTGCTCCACGAAACGATCCCATGTATCCCGCAACAACCGGGCTTCCTCGCGGCCTTCTACTTCGCTAAATCCGGGCGCCAGTCCTGCTTCTATGGGCCGCGTGCGAATCAGGCGCCCGCAAAAGGAATGAATGGTCCCCATAAAGCACTGATCGATCCGGTCCAGAGCAGCGTCAATGCGGCCCCTCTCTTCCGGATCGATGGACGGATCTGCCGCCTCCCGAAGCGCCTGAAAGAAGCGAACGCGCATTTCTCCGGCAGCCTTGCGCGTGAAGGTGATGGCGGCCATGCGATCCACTTCGCACGCCCCCGTCCGCACCAGAGCCACCATCCGCTGAACCAGCGCATAGGTCTTGCCTGCGCCGGCGCCGGCGAACACCATAGCGTTGCAATCCAACTCCTCAGCGATCGTGTCCCGCGCCGCCTGGTCCTGCAACGTCTTCCTTTCGTTCGAAGCATCCGGCATATCACACCTCCAGCCAGTTGTTCAAGGCGGGAGCAAACGGCGGACGCGCGCCCTCGGACGAATCGGACCAGGACTCCAGCGCCTCCGAAACATCTTCTTTCTGCTTTCCTTCGGACCCGCACACGGTCTTGTATTCGCAAAATGTGCAGATACCCTTGTCCTTATGCACACGCAGAAAAGCGCCCAACTCCGCCAGATCGAAAAAAGGCTTCAGTATAGCGGCGACGGCGTCCTTCCCGGGCCGGGAGTTATAGATGCGCAGCCCGTGCTCGCGTTCGTTCGGGAAAAAATATCCGCCGCGCACGGTACGGCCCGGCAAACCCTGTTCGGCCAGCAGTTCGTCCAGTGCAAACGCATACAACGCCCATTGCAGGCTTCGCCCGCCCGCCATCAGATCCGAGAAATTGTACTTCCTCGCCGAGCCGCTCTTGTAATCCCATACTTCGTAGTAATCGCACCCCGCTTCGTCCCATACCCTGTCCACGCGGTCTATCGCGCCCCGCAAACGGAACCGTACCTCCTCGGAAAGATGCAGCGCCACCGGCTCTGGACTATCCAGCGACCCGCCTTTGTCCGCTTTGTCCGAAGCCCCCCACCCGAAACGCACCTCGAACCCCACCGGGCGCCTGTCGCGGCGCCCCGATTCCTCGTTCAGGAAAATCTGCAGCGCGCGCTTCAGGCGACGCACATCCGTGTCGTATCCGGTTTGCTCCCGAACAGGAAGACGCACCTCAAGAGACGCAACCGCTTCGCGCATGACATCCAGCAGCCGGTCGATATGTTTGTCGGCGTCCGGGGATTCCCCGCGCTGCGACAACTCCGTCATGAACTCGTGGAGTATTTTGTGCATCAGTCCGCCGAATTCGGCTGCCGTCAGCCAGTGCCCCGGCGTAACCTCCCGGGCATCCGGCGGCTCCGCGCGCAGCACGTAGCGAAGAAAATAACGGTAGGGACAGGCCGTCAGGGTTTCGATGCGCGAGGCGGACAACACCTCGCCGGAGCCGCCCGGCCGCAACGCCGGGATAGCCCGCCCCAGCCAGCCGTGGTACACGCCAAATTCTGCTTCGCCGCGGGCGCGAACTGCTTCGAGCCCCCTGTCCAGCGCCGGATACCCTTGCAGCACATCCGCAAGAATGGACGGATCGTCGCGCAGCGCCAGAGAAATGCCGACCGTCGTGAGGGCGTCTTGCGGAGCAGGCACGATGCGATAAACAGGGTGGGTGTCCATGCCCTCCGATTTTCCGAACTCTTCGCTCAATTGCGCAAAAACAGGCGAGGGATGCACCTCCCGACCCTGCACAAGGTCCCGCCGATTGGCCGTCAGCAGCACATGGGAATCGGCCATGCCCAGCAGTCGAACCAGACTCCAGACCGCTTCGCCGGGCCGTGCCCGTTGCAGCGGAAGCCGCCCGCCGGAAATGCGTTCCCGCTCGTCGTCCAGCAAAATCGGGTCCTCGATCCCCGCACCGGGAAACGTGGTCTCCGCCAGGCCCACGATCACGGTATGCTTGCGGCCCGTATAGCCCCCCCGCTCCAGAGGAACCACATACAAATAACCCGGACGGGCAGTGGCCGCGCGCGTCTTGTGGCGTTCGAGAACATGGACCAGCGCACGGGCCAGATCGGGCAGCCGCCCTGTCGTTTCAGCAACCATACCCGGCTCGCTCACTATGCCGCGCAGCCGATTATCGAGCGATTCGATCACCGCCCGACCGTGCCCCTCCCGATCCCGCATCGGCACGAACCGCTTTAGAAATTCCTGCCCGGCCTTGACGACATCCTCCAGCGAAAAGGTCGCAGCATCCGGCGCCGTCTTATAGAGATCGTCGAGCACATTCATAGTCTGCTTGCGGGCCTTTTGCGCAAGCGCCTTGTACTCCGCCGCGTCGTCGGGAACGGCTTCCGCCCAGCGGCTCAGCCGATCCTCAAGCCGTTTCCGGTCGCTTTTCTGGCCATTTTTTCCATCGTTATCCCAGGCGCTGCGCCCCCCGCGCATCCCGGCCGCGAGAATCACGTCGGCAGCGGCGGCCACGGCGCCCGGATCGTCCACGAAAAGAAGCCGGGAGCGCAATAGGGAAATCAGCGGCTCCGGCTTGCAGTCCTCCGCCATCCACCGGTAAAAACCAAGGAGCGATTGGCCCGCACGGGTCAGGGTCGCCGGAATCCCGGCCGCATACCGGGACGGAATATGCAACCCGTCCAGCACGTCCACGATCAGCGGCAAATAGGGGTCTTCTGCCGTGTAAACCAATTCGATCTCGTCCGCCCTTGCACCCGCCCGAAGCGCCTCGCGCAGCGCGCCGCGCACCTCGTTTCCGGTCCCGACAGCCTCGCGAAGCAGTATATCCGCAGGCGGCGCATCGCCAACGCGCCGGCGATAAATATCTCCTCCCGGACCCACCGTACCCTCCCCGGCAACAACTGTCGGAGCCAGATTGAATCGTTTGCATGCCGACTCCTGCGGCGGCGGCAATCCATAGACGTCTTCGGAACGGCCAATCCGCACAAGAGACGGGCTTAATCCCTTGACGAACCGAAAAGCCAGTTCGGGAAGCGGCGTTTCGTCGAACACTGCGACGACAAGCCCCCGCATAGGGGTTCTGCGCATGGCCCGCCGGTACAAATCGGCCTGATCGTACAAGGCCTGCGCTCCGAGCCACTGCTCGTAGGAACGATATATATGGATGAAATTCCTGCGCTCCAGAGACATCCCGTCTGTCGAGGCCGCAAGTTCCTCCGCAGACATACTGGCCAGCCGCAAACTCCGGATCGTTTGCAGAAACGTTTCCGCCAGTGCTGTGGCGGCATAGGCAGTCGCATACGGATGTCCCTCGCCCCAATCTGTCCGGGACAGCACTTGCCGCATGAAGAAATACTCGGTGTCCTGCGAAACGGGCTGCCTGCCCGCCGCCTCGAGCGCAGGCGCCGCGGAGCGATTCGCCCACTCGAGCGGCGTCGTGAAATGCGCATTGACCCAGGAAACCCCCTGCTGCGCCAGCGCGGAGCCAAGATTATGCCCAACCTGGAGCGTGGGTACGAATACGACCTTCGGGGCCACCGGATGCTTCCGGCAGAGCGTCGCTAACTGCGCAAACTGATACCGCATGGAAACCGAATCCAACGTCATAAACTCCGACAAACCTCCGTAAGGATACGCTGATTAAATCCGCTTTGATCAGAGTATCCTGAAAACAAAAAAGCCCCGCTGCTCTCCGCAACGGGGCTTTCCTCAAAGAAACTGGCGACGACCTACTCTCCCACCACGTTAGGCAGTACCATCGGCGCTGCGGAGCTTAACTTCTCTGTTCGGAATGGGAAGAGGTGGATCCTCCGCGCTATAGCCACCAGAATTTTCAACGGCCGGCAAGCCGGCCCGCGCACCCGAACGCTCGAAAATCGAACGTTCGGGAACGGCGAAATTTTTGACAGATGAATTGTCCGTAGTGAACAAAGGTATCACGAGACGACGGCGTCTCGTCGATGCTTGTAAAACAATAGCATTAAGTCTGACGGGTAATTAGTACGGCTCGGCTGAGTATGTTACCATACTTACACCTGCCGCCTATCAACGTCCTGATCTTGAACGACCCGTAGGGGAAACCTAGTCTTGCGGTGGGCTTCGTGCTTAGATGCTTTCAGCGCTTATCCCTTCCGTACATAGCTACCCTGCGATGCGACTGGCGTCACAACAGGTACACTAGCGGTACGTCCACTCCGGTCCTCTCGTACTAGGAGCAGATCCGCTCAAGTTTCCTAACGCCCTCAGTAGATAGGGACCGAACTGTCTCACGACGTTCTGAACCCAGCTCGCGTGCCGCTTTAATGGGCGAACAGCCCAACCCTTGGGACCTTCTTCAGCCCCAGGATGCGACGAGCCGACATCGAGGT